>Ga0210397_10002446_pt1 | contig 11688 bp, 11 predicted proteins | sample IncBWH2OmetaG_FD_160126 | JGI IMG/M metagenome (GOLD analysis project Ga0210397, IMG submission 160126) | Forest soil microbial communities from Barre Woods Harvard Forest LTER site, Petersham, Massachusetts, United States - Inc-BW-H-2-O ...
AGCTGAGCCCGACCTCGACCCGACGCCAGGCGGCGCGCGAGGGCCTCATCGCCCCCACAGTGCGGCGACCGCGAGCGCCTGTCAGAGTTCTCAGCCGGTGGCCCATCGAGAGATCCATTCGTGGCTGATGGACATGGACGGCGTGTTGGTGCACGAGGAGCAGGCGATCCCCGGCGCCGACGAGTTCGTGGCGCGGCTGCGGGCGAACGGGACGCGCTTTCTGGTGCTCACCAACAACTCGATCTACACGCCGCGCGACCTCGCCGCGCGACTGCGCACCAGCGGCATCGACGTGCCCGAGGAGCGGATCTGGACCTCGGCGCTCGCCACCGGGCGCTTCCTGCAGAACCAGCGTCCCGGGGGCTCGGCGTTCGTCATCGGAGAGGCGGGGCTCACCACGGCGCTGCACAACGCGGGCTACACGCTCACTGAACGCGGCCCCGACTACGTGGTCCTGGGCGAGACGCGCACCTACAGCTTCGAGCGCATCACGCAGGCCATCCGGCTCATCGAGACCGGGTCACGCTTCATCGCCACCAATCCCGATGCGACGGGGCCCTCGGTGGACGGGCCGCTGCCGGCCACGGGCTCGGTGGCGGCGCTCATCACCCGCGCCACCGGAGTCGACCCCTACTACGTCGGCAAGCCCAACCCGCTGATGATGCGCTCAGCCCTCAACGCCATCGACGCTCACTCCGAGACGGCGGCGATGGTCGGCGACCGGATGGACACCGACGTCGTCTCGGGACTGGAGGCGGGGATGGAGACGATCCTGGTCCTGTCGGGGCTGACGACGCGTGATGAGGCCGAGCGCCACCCGTATCGCGCCGGGCGAATCGTCGACTCGATCGCCGACCTCCTGCCAGAAGTCGGCGGTTAGAGGGTCATCTCACAGCTCCGCGCGTGCGGCTGGCGAGCGCCGGGAGGTGTGAGATGGCCTCAAAGAGCTACCCTCCCGCGAATGCCGCACGCGCCGGGCAGGACCGTTGTGGCCCAATGAGCGTCGCACTTGGCGACATCTCTGGCATCTTCTGCAAGCTTTGAGATCCGACCCGCGTGACACTGTGTCACCTCATCGCTCCGGTCCGCCTGCGATGCGGCTACTCTGCCCACCGCCAATCAACGTTTCACGCTAGGAGACAGGATGAACAAGACGGAACTCATCGAGGCCATCGCCAAAGACAGCGGATTGTCCAAGGCCGACTCGTCGCGTGCGCTGGACTCGCTGCTGACCACCGTCACCAAGACCCTGAAGAAGGGTGACGAAGTGGCGATCACCGGCTTTGGCAAGTTCTCGGTGGCCAAGCGCGGAGCGCGCACCGGCCGCAACCCCCAGACGGGCGCTCCGGTCAAGATCAAGGCCTCCAAGAACGCCAAGTTCACCGCGGGAGCAACGCTCAAGAACGCCGTCGCGAACCGGCGCGCCCCCGCCAAGTAGGCGGCGCCGGGTCCGGCGCCCGGCGCCGGCGTGAGGACATGGTTGCGGCGGCCCGGGCGCATTCGGCCCGGCCGCCGTCGACGCCCCGGTTAGCGGCCACTGGCCCGGGTCCCCGCGACTCCGGGCCTGATGTCTATTCGGCGGCGAGCTCGTCGTCGGCGGCGAGGCCGGGCTCATCCTCGGCCGCGTGGATCGCGCACAGGGCCGGCCCGCCGGACTCGAGTACCGACTCGAGCTCTGACGGGGTCAGCCGGACGCCGCACTCCTCGCAACGGTCGCCTGCCGTCTCGATGCTGTGCTCCTCCAGGCTCATGGGGCGATTTTAGTGGTCTCTCGCGCGAGCGACCACTAACCCGACGGGGCCTGATCGGCGATCCCCGGACCGCCCGCGCCGAGGTAGGCCAGCACCGCCAGGACGCGGCGATGATCGTCATCGGTGGCCGGAAGGTCGAGCTTTCCGAAGATGTTTGTGACGTGCTTCTCGACGGCGCCGAGCGTGATGACCAGCTCGCGGGCGATGGCGGCGTTGGTGCGGCCCTGCGCGATGAGCGACAGCGTCTCGCGCTCGCGGGGGGTCAGCTGGTCCAGGGGATCGTCCCCGCCGCCCGTCTGGGCGCGCACGAGCGAGGCGATGACCTCGCGGTCCAGGGCCGTGCCACCCGCGGCGACGCGATGGACCGCGTCCAGGAAGCTGCGCACCTCGCCGACGCGCTCCTTGAGCAGGTAGCCGACCCCGCTCTCCCCCGACGCCAGCAGCTCCCCGGTGTAGACCGGCTCCACGTACTGGGAGAGCACCAGCACCGACAGGTCGGGATGCCGGCGGCGCGCCTCCAGCGCGGCGCGGATCCCCTCGTCGGTGAAGGTCGGCGGCAGGCGCACGTCGACGATGGCGAGGTCCGGCTTGTGCCCCGCGACGATGCGCAGCAGGCCGTCGCCGTCGTCGGCCTGAGCCACCACCTCGATGTCGTACTCCTGCAGCAGCGAGACGATGCCCTCGCGCAGCAGCACCGAGTCCTCGGCGATCACGACTCGCATGGCAACACCGCCCGGATGGTCGTGCCGATGCCCTCCGGCGAGTCGACGTCGAGCGTGCCGTCCAGCGCCTCGACGCGCTGGCGCAGGCCGCCGAGCCCGTTGCCGCGGGGATCGGCGCCGCCCGGGCCGTCGTCGGAGATCTCCACCACCAGGCGCGCTCCGGAGCGGCGGATCGCGATCCGCACCGAGGCGCCCGGAGCGTGCTTGACGGCGTTGGTCAGCGCCTCCGCGGTGACGAAGTAGGCCGCGGACTCCACCACGGGGGCCAGCCGCTGGGTGAGCTTGCTCTGCACCGTGGTGTCGATGCCGGAGCGCTGGGCCAGCCCCTCGACGGCGGCCACCAGGCCGCGGTCGGCCAACACCGGAGGGGCGATGCCGCGCGCGAGGTCGCGCAGTTCGGCCACCGCGGCAGTGGCCTCCTCGCGTGCCTGGCGGATGAGCGCCGCCGTCTCGGGCCGGTCATCGAGCCGGGCCTCGGCGCGGCCCAGCTGCATCGTCAGCGCCACCAGCCGCGCCTGGGCGCCGTCATGGAGATCGCGCTCGATCCGGCGCAGCTCCGCCGACTGGACGTCGAGCACGCCCCGACGCGTGCGGGTGAGCTCGTCGACGCGCGCGCTGAGGTCGGGCCGGCGCGGCGAGACGAACATGGCGTGCAGGGCGAAGGCCATCGCCAGGCCGACCGCCGGGAACACCGGCCAGAAGTAGCCGAACCCGGAGATCGCCCACACGACCACGCAGTACGCCGCCAGGACGGCGGAGATCGAGCCTTGCACGGCCAGCCGCCGCTGCGGACCGGGCGGCTGGTCCCACGCCCGCCGCCAGGCCACCTGGAGCGCGATCGGCAGCGCGAGGCTCGACCACACCCACACGGGCCAGAACGGGCCGCCCGTCGCGGCCCAGATGATGGTGACGGCGACGCAGCACACCACCGACAGGGTGATCTCCCCTGCCAGCAGCGTGCTGCCGGTGCGCCGGGTGACCTGAGAGTGAGGACTAGCCATGACCGCTTGCTCCCAAGCCCACATCATCGCAGCGCCGAGGGCTCCGCTACCGGAGCAAATGCGCGCCGGCGCCGTGCCGTCCGCCGCCCCAGCAGGGTGACGGCCGCGGGCAGGGCCACGGCCCGGACGATGGTGGCGTCGAGCAGGATGGCCACGGCCAGGCCGAAGCCGAGCTGCTTGAACTCCAGCAGCCCCAGTGTGGCGAAGATGCCGAACACTGCGATCATCACCGCCGCCGCGCTCGTGACCGTGCCGGCGGTCGCGCCCAACGCCCGCACCGCCGCCGTCCGGGCATCGGCGCCGCGGTGGCGCTCCTCGCGCAGGCGCTCGAGGATGAGCACGGTGTAATCCATCGAGAGCCCGAAGAGCAGGACGAAGGCGAACAGCGGAAGCCATTCGACGATCGCCCCGTCGGAGGTGAAACCCAGCAGCCGCTGTCCGACGCCGTGCTGGAAGACCTCCACCAGGATCCCGAACGAGGCTCCGACCGAGAGCAGGTTGAGCCCGATCACCGAGGCCGCCAGAGCCGGGGAGCCAAACGCCGCGATGAGCAGCAGGAAGGCGAGCCCCAGGACACCCGCGATCACCAGCGGGGTGATGGTGGTCAGCCGACCGGAGAAGTCAGCGTTGCCCGCGGCGTCGCCGCTGAGCATGACCGTGGTACCGGGGAGGCCGAGCGTGCCGTCCACGCTGTGGCGCAGCGTGTGGATCACCTGCTGCTGCGCGGACAGCGACAGGTTGGGGAACGGGACCGAGACGAGCGCGGTCGTCCCGTCCCGGGCCACGTCGACGCTCACCGACCCACGCCCCCCGGTCACGCGCTCGGCGCGGCGCCCGAGCTCCTGCATGGCCCGCCGCGCCGCCGGACGGCGCAGGTCCCGGCCGGTGACGACCAGCTCAGCGTCCCCGGGCGCGCCCGGGTAGGCACGCTCGATGGCCTGGTCGGCGACTCGGACCGCGTTGTGGACGGGCAGGTCCCGCACGCCGGGTTCACCGGTCCGCATGCTGAGCACGGGGACCGACAGGGCTCCGAGCAGCGCCACCGTCACCAGCAGCGATGCCGCCGGGCGCGCGGTGACGACCGTTGCCACCCGTTGCCACATGCCGGGCGCGTCAGGCGCGCGGCGGCGGCGGCGCGGCCACAGCCGGCCCCGATCGATCCGGTCACCGAGCAGCGCCAACACCGCGGGGAGCACTGTGACCGAGCCGATGGCGGCGAGCGCCACCACCACGATCGCGCCCAGCGCCATCGAGGTGAACACGCCCAGGCCGGTGAAGGTCAGGCCGGCCAGGCCCACCATGACGGTGAGCGCGGCCACGACGATGGCGCGGCCGACGCTGGCCGTCGCCGCCGTCAGAGCGGCCTCGCTCCCACGGCCTGCCCGCCGTTCCTCGCGCTCGCGGCGGATGTAGAACAGCGAGTAGTCGACGCCCACGGCCAGCCCGATCAGGACCACCACCGACGCGGTCGGCTGCCCCTGGGGAGCGATGTGCGAGATGACGCCGAGCGCGCCGAGCGCGCCCGCGACCGAGGTGAGCCCCAGCATCAACGGCACCACGGCGGCCACGAGCGCGCCGAAGGCGACGATGAGGATGATCAGCGTGATGGGCAGCGAGACCAGCTCGGCGTGGCTGAGGTCGTGGCCGACGACCTGATTGATGGCATGGCCGCCCGAGGCCTCGCCGGCCTCCTGCAGCGTCGCGTCGCGGTGCGAGGCCGCGACCGAGGCGACGGTCCGTTCAAGCGGCGCCACGTGCTCGTCGGCGTTGTCGGGGTCGCCCCGCAGCTGTACCTGGACGAGCGCGAGGCGGCCACCGGCGCGCGACAGTGCCGGGACCTCGCGTGGCCCCTGCACGGAGGCCACGCTGGACAGCCGGCGGGCGCGGACTTCGAGGGCCTTGACCGCGGCGGCGGTGCCGCGGGCGCTGGCGGAGCGGACCAGCACGCTCTCGGTGGCCGGGGACTTGAGATGAGCGGCGGACAGGGCGGCATCCGCCCGGGCCGACTCGCCCGTGCCGGCGCCGGCGTTGGAGAGGGTCCTGGTGCCGGCGGTGGCACCGGCGAAGATGCAGCCGGCGATCAGCACCAGCCAGAGGGCGACCATGGTCCGCGGGTGGCGGGCCGAGGCGCCGGAGATCGAGCTCACCGCGCGGGCGAGGCGGCCCGGCGGCTGAGGTGAGGAGTGGGATACGACGCGTGGATTTCTCATGCTCGCCAGCCTGCCGACGGGGCGCTGCGGTGTCGCTGGGGCCCGGGGGCGGATGCGCGGCCGGGCACCCCCGAGTCGCCGGTGGGGTTAACCCCACCGGCGTTTCTGCGCCCCCGCGCTCATGGCCGGGCTGGCATCGTGGGTCGCGTGACCGACACCTCCGGCCGCCCGGCACTGGCGCTGCGCGCGCTGGCACCCACCGACTGCGATCGCCTGATCACCTGGATCGACAGCGCCGACGCGCTCTGGCAGTGGTCAGGGGTGCGAGCGTTCACCTGGCCGCTTGACCGCGGGCAGGTGCTGCGCGACCTCGCGGCGCGCGCCGGGTCCGGAGGGCTGCTCGCGGGCATCGACGAGAGCGGCGAGATGGTGGCCCACGTATTGATCGAGCCACAGCACCATCATGGTGTTGGTCACATCGGCCGCGTGGCGGTCGCACCCGACCGCCGCGGTCACGGGCTGGGTTCGGCACTGATGCGCGCCACCGTCCGCCACGGCTTCGACGAGATGGGTCTCCATCGCCTCCAGCTCGTCGTCTACACCTTCAACGCCGCCGCCATCGCCGCCTATCGCTCGGCGGGCTTCGTCGTCGACGGGGTGGCGCGCGAGTCGGCCCTCGGCTCGAACGGTCGCTGGGACGGGCTGACGATGAGCCTGCTCGAGCCCGACCACCGCCGGCCTCCCGACTACGGCGAGGGGATCCGGATCGCCGGCCCGCGCGACGCGCAGCAGATCGCCGCGCTGCTCAGCGAGCTCGGCTACCCGCATGACCGCGACCAGGCCTCAGCGCGGCTGCTGGCGTGGGCGGCCGAGCCCCAGGGGGAGGTGCTGGTGGCCGAGGTCGGCGCCAACGAGGCAGGGGGCCCCGTGGCGGGGGTCGTGGCCGTCCATCGCGTGCCCTGCTTCGAGCGGCGCGGGGCCTTGGCCCGCGTGGTCGCCCTCAGCATCGACGCGCGACACCGCCGCGCCGGCGTCGGACGGCGCCTGATGGCCGCCGCCGAGCGCTGGGCGGCCGCGCACGGTTGCGCGACCGTCGAGGTGACCAGCCTGCGCTCCCGCGATGACGCCCACGCCTTCTATCGCGCGCTGGGCTACGTGGATCGGTGCGCGGAGTCAGGCCGGTTCATCCGGTCGCTGGCCGACGACCCTGCAGGCTGACCCACACCGCGGTGAGGAGGGCCAGCCCTGCGGTGATGAGGAGCAGGGTGGCGTAGCCGGTCACGTGCGCGGCCAGGGCCAGCAGATAGGGCACGGCAAACCCGAGGTAGGTGAGGAGGTAGTAGATGGCGGTGAGGCCGGCGAGCGCCTCGGGGTGGGCCAGGCGCTGGACCTCGACGAGGCCGGCCACCAGGCATAGCCCGTAGCCGATGCCGAGCACGATCGCGCTGGGCACCAGCAGCCACACGTGCTGCTCGTGGGCGGTGACGGCCCCGAGGACCAGCCCCGCCGTGATGATCGCCAGCCCCACGGTGGCGGCGCGGTTGCCCGTGGGGTGGGCGTCCAGACGCCGCGCCACCGGCTGGATGAGGACGCCCGCCAGCGCCGTCGTCATGGCCACCACGGCGGTGAGGGCGATGCCGTCGGTGGCCTGCCCCGCCCCGACGACGGTCGGCAGCAGCGCGAAGGCGACGGCCGGAGCGGCGAACACCCATGGCGCCATCGGCGCGACGACCCGGTAGAAGCGCGGCTGGCGCAGGCTCGGGAGCGCCCGGCCGATCGTGCCGCCGCGGCCCCGGGCCACGGTCTCCGGTGCGCCCGGGACGATCGCCAGTACGCCCAGCATGAGGACCAGATGCGGCAGGTAGGCGACGACGCGCGGATCGGCCGCCCACTGGGCCAGGAGCCCGGAGATGAGCGGACCGGCGGCAAAGCCGACCGTCATCGCGACCGCGCCCCGGCGGGCGGCCCCGTGGTCGGTGGCGTCGCCGAAGGGCGGACGCGAAAGCTCACGCAGCCACGCCGTGCCGGGACCGAAGGCGGCGGCACTGCCCAGGCCGGTGAGAAAGCGCCCGACATAGAGGAGCGCCACGCCGTGGCCGGCGACGACGAGGGCCAGCGTCCCCAGCAGTGAGAGCGCGGCCGACGCCATGATCACCGGCCGGCGGCCCCACGCGTCAGACACGGGCCCGGCGATGAGCAGCCCGGGGATGAGGCCCAGGGCATAGACCCCGAACAGTGCCTCGAGCGTGCCGGTGGAGAGCCCGAGCTGCTCGTGGTAGACGAGGAGCATCGGCGTGAACTGGTTGGACCCCCAGGCCGCGCCGAACAGGACCGCCGCGGCGCGCACCCAGTCCATGCGCGCTGCCGCACCGACAGACCTGACTCTCACCTGGATCCCAGCCGCGCTCATCGGTGGCTCCTTTCCCCGTCTCCGAGTTCGGTAACCGAACCGACGGTATCACACAGGTTCAATCACCGGACCCAAGACTGCTAGACTCATGGCCATGCTTGGCAAGACCTATGAGCGACAGGACTGCTCGATCGCCGGTGCGCTGGAGGCGGTGGGTGAGCGCTGGACGCTGCTCATCGTGCGCGACGCCTTCTACGGCGTGCGGCGCTTCAACGACTTCCAGGCCCACCTGGACATCCCCAAGGCGGTCCTGTCAGATCGGCTCAACGGACTGGTGGAGGATGGCATCCTCGCCCGGACCCCTGATCCGGCGCATGCCGGACGTCACCTGTACGAGCTCACCCGGAGCGGCGTGGAGCTGTGGCCGGTGATCCATTCGCTGCTCGTGTGGGGGGGCAACCACCGCCGCCAGAACAGCCGGGTGTTCCGCCACGCCCAATGCGGGACGCGACTGAGCGAGAACGGCCGCTGCGACACCTGCGGGGTCACGCCGGGCCCCGAGGATCTCATCACCGAACGCCGTCGCGGCTATCGGCCGACGCGCGACGATCCGGTGACGCAGGTGATGCGCCAGCCGCACCGCCTGCTCGTGCCGATCGAGACCTAGGCTCCTGACGGGGCGGGCGGGTCGTCACCGGTCGGCGTGACACCGGCCGCCTCGACCATGAGGATGACGGTGCGGACCGGCGCGCTGGTGCGGTGCATGACCGTGCGCGGCACCGTGTAGCTCTGATGGCGCGACAGGCGGACCGACTCGCGCTCCTCGAGGTCGATGACCAACTCGCCGTCGAGCACCATGAAGAACTCGTCGGTGTCGTCGTGCTTGTGCCAGTGAAAGTCGCCCTGGATGACCCCGAGGCGGATGACGGAGTCATTGACCGCGGTGAGCGTCTGGTTGAACCACGGCTCATGGGCGGCGGCCTCGGCATCGATGTCGATCAGCGCCAGGTGGCCGAACTTGTCGTCGAGGCGGATGTCGTAGTCGCCCTCGGAGAACCCCGTCGTCACGGCCCACCTCCCGGTGCAAGCACTAAACTCATTAGTTTACTTGTGTAGGCTGGCCGAGCGGCGGCGGCGGTGTGACGACGCTGGTCAGCAGCTCGATGTAGCGCTCGGCCGAGCGCTCGAGGATGGCCTTGGCGTCGTGGCGCACCGCCGGCCTCCACCACCCGCCATAGATGCGGTCAAAGTCATAGGGCGCCAGCGCTCGGACGATGCCGCGCACGCCCGGCTCAGCCAGGGGCAGGCGCACGGGCGCGCTGTAGACGAAGGAGACCCGATCCTCCCCGGGCGTGACCATGATGGTGTCGCCGGCGAAGATCGCGCCGCGACCCTCGGCGCCCGCCGACCAGTGGGCCACCGAGCTGCCGGGGAAGTGCCCGCCGCACTGCACCAGCGTGAGGCCCGGGAGCACCTCGAGCGCGCCCGACCACGTCCGCACCGCGGGATCGGGCCGCATCAGCCACGGAGCATCGACGTCCACCAGCAGGATCTCCGCGTCGAACGCGTGGCTCCACTCCACCACCGCCCCGTACATATGGGGATGACTGGAGCTGACCGCGTGCAACCCTCCGGCGGCGCGCACGGCGTCAAACGCGGCGTCATCGACGAACGGCGGCGGGTCCCACAGCAGATTGCCCTCGGGCGTGCGGATCAGCAGCCCGCGCTGGCCGACGCCGACGTCGGGCTCGCAGCCGACCCCGGTGAGGCCGGGCTCGACCTCGCGGATCACCGAGTGACAGCCGTCGGCGGCCAGCTGCCCCATCGTCGTCCAGCGCTGGCCGGCGGGCGAGACCCACTGGCGCTCGTCCTCGCACAGCGGGCAGCGCTCCGGAGCCGAGGCGGCGGGCGGGTAGTTGGCGCCGCAGGCGGGGCAGATCCAGATCTCGGCTGAGCTCATCGCTCAGCGAAACCCTACCGACCGGGCGGCGCCGGAGGGGCGGGCGGGGCCGGCCCGAGTTCCCCCCAGGCGGCGTCAACGCCGCCGTAGCGGCGGCGCAGCGTCGCCGGGTGCGGGCCGCGCCACTGGCCGCCCGCGAGGTCGTCACCCGACGGCGGGCGTCCGTGCGCCACCCAGAAGTCGGCGAGGGCCGAGCGCACCGATTCATCACTCCAGCGCTGCAGGTGCACGTCGGCGCCGGCGTCGCGCAGCGCGGCATTCCACGGATCGGGCCGCTCGGCGTACAGGTCGCACACCACGGCCGCGCTCGGCCAGCGCGGGTTCTCGGCCTCCCAGCGGCCCGGATCGTGGCGCGAGGGGGTCCACTCGCGATGCGTCGGCGGCCGCCCGTGCTCAGCCTGCCAGTCACCGATGGCGACGCGGACCTCGCCCCGGGTCCAGGCCCGGGCCACGGTGGGCCGCAGCGCCGCGCACGCCGCACACCGCTCGGCGCTCGGGTTGGTGATCGGCCCGCCGCACTCCGGACAGTGCCGGGCCTGAAGGTAGTTGTGCACGCTCGAGCGCGACACGCCGAGAGATCGGGCGATGGCGCGGATCGTCATGCCGCCGGCGGCCAGCCGCCGGGCGGTGGTGACCCGGTCGACGACCGAGCTCTCGAAGGTGAGCTTGCGCGCCGGCAGGCCCGCTGCGGCCAGCGCAGCGCTCCACGAGCCGAAATGAGCCGCCACGCACGAACTGCTCGGCCACCGTGGATGCTCTCGCATCCACTTGACCTGAGCGGCTCCAGCCTCCTCGGGACGCTCGCCACTCCAGTCGTTGCGCCGCGGCACGTCGCCCGTCTGGCCCAGCCAGTCGCGCAGCGCGGCCAAGATCGCGGCCTCGTCCCAGCGGCGGGGCGCGCCCGGGTGGGCCATCGGCCGGTACTGAGTCGAGGAGCGGCCACCGTCCGCCCGGCTCGCGGTGCGGGCGCGTGTCACCTGAGCCGGACGGACGGGAGCCATGTTTCGCAGCCGCTCTACAGAGCGGTGACGACCGACTTCGTCTCCAGGTAGTTGTTCAGCACCTGGCTGCCCATCTCACGTCCCCAGCCCGACTCCTTGTAGCCGCCGAACGGCATGGCGGCGTCGAAGACGTGGTAGGTGTTGATCCACACCGTGCCGGCGCGCAGGCGCTTGGCGGTCTTGTGGGCCTTGGAGATATCGCGGGTGAACACCCCGGCGGCGAGGCCGTAGTTGGTGTCGTTGGCGACGGGCACGATCTCGCTCGCGTCATCGAACGGGATGGCACAGACGACCGGTCCGAAGATCTCCTCGCGGACCACGTTCATGTCGTTGCTGGTGTTGGTCAGGATCGTCGGCTGCACGAAGTAGCCGCGGTCAGCCGCCTTGCCGCCGCCGACGACGGCCTCGGCACCCGCGCTCTGGCCGGAGTCGAGGTAGCCGAGCACCTTCTGGAACTGCTCGTCGGAGATGAGCGGGCCCATCTGGGACTCGGGGTCGGTTCCCGGGGCGACCTTGATCTGCTTGGCGGCCTCGGCCACGCCCGCGACGACGTCGTCGAACGCGCCCTTCTGCACGTACAGGCGCGAGCCCGCGTTGCAGCACTGGCCGTGGTTGAAGAAGATCGCGTTCGCCGCGCCGGCGATTGCACCTTCCATGTCGGCGTCGGCGAAGACGACGTTCGGCGACTTGCCGCCGAGCTCCAGCGAGACCTTCTTCAGGTTGCCCGCCGCCGCTTTGACGATCAGCTTGCCG
>Ga0210397_10002450_pt1 | contig 11665 bp, 6 predicted proteins | sample IncBWH2OmetaG_FD_160126 | JGI IMG/M metagenome (GOLD analysis project Ga0210397, IMG submission 160126) | Forest soil microbial communities from Barre Woods Harvard Forest LTER site, Petersham, Massachusetts, United States - Inc-BW-H-2-O ...
TCCCAGAGAGCATCCGCTGCGGCCCTTATTCGTAGGCCAGGAACCGGGAGTCGTGCGTCCTCAGCCAACCATGAATCTATTGCTGAAACACGGTGTCCGATCGGCTCTGGAATATACAAAAATCGGCGACCTGCAGAAGGCTCGCGCTTTATCCAACCCCGATCTGTCGCCGCACGTTTCCTTTGTGGATATGGGTGGCCACGGGTACGCAATTGTTCGCGTCACCAACGAGATGCTCGAAACCGAGTTTGTGTGTATCCCCCGTCCTCTCGAGCGCAGCGAGAGGGCCGACGGCGGCCCTCTCCTGTATCGTACGCGACATCGAACCAGCCTCTGGCGCAAGGGTGAAAGACCTAAGCTACAGTTGCAAATTCTTGAGGGCGATCCACGCTTTTCGGTTTGAAGAAGCTTCACACCGCAGCTCTGATTCGCTGCCCTTGGGTTCGAAGAAGATGCGTTTGAGGGAATGAGATTTCGAGGTCGTGACACTCTCCTGCCCTTCTGGTCATAGACCCAACGGTCACGCCCGGTCATTACCACTCCCCTTCAATTCTTATGATTTTGGCCGCCGGTTTGAGTTGGCGTCGATGCATCGCCCGTTGGTGCCAGGTAAATCGCAGGGACATCCTTCTTCATCATGTCGTTTAGCGCCACTACGTCACTAGATCGAATGTCCTTCCACTTAGCGATAAGGGGCATCGCTTGACGGCTGAGAACGTCAAACGCCGCGTACTGTTGCTGCGTAGGCGCGCCGTCATATTCAACACTGAACACCAATCCGTGGAGCTGTTCGTCAATCAGTACCGGATAGTTCAAAGTTGACTCCGAGCTTTTGGCGTTGGTCTGCAAAAGTTGTTCTTCGATGGGCGTCATTTTCTTCTCGAGCGCACTGGCGCTGTCGTTGATCGATTTGTAGCGAACATCCTCCAAACGACCGCGCATGCTGCGAATTTGTACACGGGTGTCTCGTATTTCGCGCACGGTGTCGTGCAAATCGCTCAGAACTCCCCGGATTTTCAGCTCCAGGTCGAATTCTTTTTGTATGTCAGCTAGAGAAACGTCTACACGTGGATCCATCTTGAGTTCGAGGGGAACCGTAAGGCTCTTTCCTTCTGCGTTCAGCCTCACCTGATAGCTGCCCGGGGGCGAGATCGGCCCGCGCGAGCGGATCTCGGCCAGCACTTCTCCCGCCAAGCGATGGGGGCCATCGTAACGAAGATCCCAGCTGAACCGGTTCATGCCGGCCTCCACGGGAATTTTCTCCTCGGGCGGCACCAAGTCGGGCCACTCGGGCGGCGTCACTGGTCCCTTTTTGTCTATGCTGGAGAATTCGCGGACAATCATGCCTTTAGAATCGAGGATTTGCAGCGTCACTTCACCCTTAGGGGAAGACTTGAAGTAATAAGAAATCATCGCCCCGTGAGGCGGATTCTCACCCACCGGCTGTCGGCGATCGTAAAATTCCGCAAAATAGGTGCGGTAGTTCACCGGCGGCTTGTAGAGATAGATATCGGCCTTGGTCACCTCGTCACTCAGCTGGCGCAGGGGCGTGACATCGTCAAGAATCCAGAAGGCGCGGCCGTGCGTGGCTACTACAAGATCGTCATTCTTTATGACCAGGTCGTGAATCGGCGTCTGCGGCAGGTTCAACTGCAAGGGCTGCCAGCCACCCCCGCTATCGAAAGACACAAAAATTCCAGTCTCCGTGCCAACGTAGAGCAATCCTTTTTGCCGAGGATCCTCGCGGACCGCATGCACATAGGCGCCGTCAGGAATACCAGTGACGATTTTCGTCCAGCTTTTGCCATAGTCTGTGGTCTTGTAGACGTAGGGCTTGAGATCGTCCAGTTTATGGCAGTCCAGCGCTATGTACGCCGTTCCCGGATCGTGCGGGGAAGCTTCGATGAGGCTCACCAGGCTCCACTCCGGCATGCCTTTCGGCGTGACGTTCGTCCAATTTTTTCCGCCGTCGCGAGTGATATGCACCAGGCCATCATCGCTGCCAGCCCACAACAAACCCTTCTGCATGGGAGACTCGGCAATGGTGAATACGGTGTCGTAATACTCGACACTCGTGTTGTCCTTTGTTATGGGACCACCGGAGGATTCCTGCTTGCTTTTATCGTTCCGTGTGAGGTCGGGACTAATCGCATTCCAGCTTCTTCCGTGGTCAGTACTCTGGAAAACCACTTCGCCGGCGGTATAAAGCACATCCGGGTCGTGGGGAGAAACCACGATTGGTTCAGTCCATCCCAAACGATATTTCATATCTTTGACGCCGTGGCCCGAGTAATCGACGGGCCAGACTGTGATGTCTTGGGCTTGCATCGTGCGCTTGTCCCACCGACTCATCAAGCCTCCGCCTGCACCTGCATAGACGACGTTGGCATCGCGTGGATCAGGCACAACGTATCCGCTCTCGCCGCCTCCCACATCGTGCCAATGCTGCCGGCCGATGTAGCCATCGTCCGTCCGGCTAGCAATCGTGACTGTCGTATTGTCCTGCTGTGCGCCGTAAACCTGATAGAGGAATTGATTGTCGGTGGCAACGTGGTAGAACTGCGCCGTAGGCTGGTTGTACTGCGTCGTCCAACTCTTGCCACCATCCACCGTGATCGTGGCACCGCCGTCGTTGCCGTTGATCATGCGTTGAGGATTGGTGGGGTCAATCCACAAGCCGTGGTGATCGCCATGCGGCGCAGGCAAAAGCTCCACGCTTCTGCCCCCATCACTCGAGCGGAACAGGCCAGTGTTTAGCATGTAAACGGTGTCAATGCTTTTGGGATCAGCAAAAACGTGAGTAAAGTACCAGGCTCGCTGGGTGAGACGCTGATCGCTGTTGATCTTCGTCCAACTATCTCCACCATCATCCGAGCGATAGAGCCCGCTGCCCTCCTGGGCTTCTATCAGGGCGTATACACGATTGGAATCGCCCCCGGACACGGAAACCCCAATTCGCCCCATGAGCCCGGCTGGCAGTCCGTGGCCTTCGAGATGTTTCCAGCTAACGCCCCCGTCTACGGATCGGTAGAGCCCACTGCCGGGTCCACCACTGTTCAAGCTCCAAGGAGTTCGTTGCGCCTGATACAGCGCCGCAAATAGCACGTTGGGATTGTTCGGATCAAAAACCACATCGATGGCGCCGGTCTGGTCATCTTTGTATAAGACCTTTTCCCAATTCTTGCCGCCATCAGTCGAGCGAAATACTCCGCGCTCTGTGTTAGGTCCATAGGCATGGCCAAGTGCCGCGACCAGGACCACGTCCGGATTACGCGGATGGACAATAACACTCGCTATGTGTTGGGTATCCTTGAGGCCAACATTCGTCCAGGTTCTTCCCCCGTCCGTCGACTTATAAACGCCGTTCCCATAAGAAATGTTGCCTCGAATGCAGGCCTCGCCTGTACCCACATAAATCACATTGTGATTGGAATCAGCTACGCCGATGGCACCCACGGACGAAACGGCCTCTTTATCAAACAGTGGCTTCCAGCTCGAACCGCCGTCCGTAGTGCGCCAAACGCCTCCAGCAACACCGCCAAAGTAGAACGTATATGGATCGCCCGGGACACCCGTAACGGCCAGGACGCGGCCGCCACGATACGGGCCAATGGAGCGCCACTTCATGTCTTTGAAGAGCGTATCGTCGTATTTGTTCGCGGCCAGAGCAACCTGGCCACACAAAAATGTCAGCAGTAACACCCAAGCAATGGGGCCAACGCGCTTGCAATTCTGTTCCATAAGCAGTTCTCCAGAGTGTTCGAGAGTTTATCCCACCTGTGCACCTCGTCGGGGGAAAAAACGATTTCCAATTCACGGAGCGGTGAGCTCAGACGCGACCAGCAACCTCCTCTGCGGATTCACCTCTGATCTGAAGCGGTCCTTCCGAAAACACGCGCCAAAAGAAGTCAAGAAGATCGAGGAGAGATTCCCTATCCCGGAAGACGATAAAGCCTAGCCGTGTGGTATTTCGACCGGGCGGTGTGAGACCGCCAACAATAGTAAGGCCGAGTGGGCGACCCAACTCGGCGCCGCTGGCGGTCGCGAGCGCCAGCGGCAAACCTCCGAGCAATGCCGCCATGATCGTCATCATGATGGATCGGAAACGGAGCACACATGCTTCATAGATTGCGTCTAAAGGAGGGTAACTTCCCTTCCCTGCGTTCGGCGTCGAGCGCAAAGTCGATCATCTTGAAGCATTTTTATCGACTAGACCCGGCTTGAGCCGTTATCCCGTGTATCGTATCGCGATACGATGACAAGGGGCCGACCACCTCTTCGTTCCCGGTCGCGATACGTCCGCCGCAGCCAGGCGCTCTGCCTGCTTCGCTGGGATCCATCCAGGTGCTGGTTGTTGGATAGTCCGCTGGCATCTTTTCCAGCATATACATGTCGTGTTACGATACATTGTAGAATTATCTTGATACGATATACTTTGTGCCACCGGAAGGAGCCGCGCGCTTTGACCGATTATGAGTCGCTGGCGGAGTTGCGTTACCAGATCCGCCGCTTTCAGCATTTCAGCGAAGGAGTGGCCCGCGCCACCGGCCTACAGCCGCAACAGCACCAGTTGATGCTGACCTTGAAGGGGTTACCCAGGAACATACGGCCGCGGGTTGCGGAACTAGCCGAGAGACTACAGATAAAGCACCACAGCGCCGTCGAGCTGATCAATCGACTTTCGGCAGGCGGTTATGTCCGACGGCATCGTGGAGGCAAGGACCAGAGAGAGGTGTTGCTCACTCTAACTCCGAAAGGCGAGAGAATCCTGCGGACGCTTTCACTCTATCACCGGGCCGAACTTCGCACACAAGGGCCCGCCCTCATCGCTGCTCTAAGACGCGCAATGGCAACCACCAGGATCAGCAACAGAATCGCAACGAGATCAGGCGACAGAATAAGGAGCAAGAGTGAAGAGCACGCCACACGGTAACGACAACGATGTAGGTCCGCATCCCCTCACGATTGGTGCCACCGGAGCACAGGTTGCAGACGTAAGAATCGGAGAGCCAGCGCAGTTCCGCATGGTCCTGGTGTCGTTTCTAGCAGCTGGCATCGGGCTGCTGGCAGGTCTGATTGCTTTTCTGCTCTACAAGCTGATCGGCTTGTTTACAAATATCGCTTTCTACCACCGGTTTAGCACAGACTTTATCAGCGCGCGCCACACCCAACTGGGGCTGTGGGTGATCGTGATCCCGGTGGTCGGCGGAATCATCGTCGGCTTCATGGCCAAATATGGAACGCCCAAGATCAAGGGACACGGCATTCCCGAGGCCATGGAGGCAGTGCTGGTGAACCGGAGCTGCATTCAGCCACGAGTCGCGATCCTTAAGCCAATTTCCGCAGCGATCGCGATCGGCACGGGTGGCCCTTTCGGCGCGGAAGGTCCGATCATTCAGACCGGTGGCGCAGTCGGTTCGCTCGTCGGCCAGCTTTTTCATACCACCGCTTCGGAGCGCAAGGTGCTCTTGGCCTGCGGCGCAGCGGCGGGCATGTCCGCGACTTTCAACACACCGATCGCGGGCGTCATCCTGGCCATCGAACTGCTCTTGTTTGAATTCAAGGCACGGTCGTTTATTCCTCTCGTTATTGCCAGCACACTGGCTACCGCGGTGCACATTCAAATGCTGGGCGCAGGCCCGATGTTCAAGGTCACCGCCATGGATTTTGGGATCCCGCATGCACTGCCCTTCTACCTGATCCTGGGCGTGGTCTGCGGGTTCGCCGCCGTGGGGTTCAGCAAACTGCTGTACTGGGCCGAAGACCAGTTTGAAAAGTTGCCGGTAGACGAACTCTGGTGGCCGGCACTTGGCGCGCTGGGTCTTGGAATCATTGGCTATTTTGTACCCCGTGTGTTGGGTGTGGGATATGACACGATCGGCGACATTCTGAATGCAAACCTGGCCTGGAAGCTGCTGCTCGTGGTCATGATCGCCAAAGCGGTGGCCCTGGTGATCTCTCTGGGATCGGGAACCTCCGGCGGATTGCTGGCGCCCATGTTCATGTCGAGTGCGGCCCTGGGTGGGGTATTCGCCCTTGGAATGGATCGGATCTTTCCGGCGGCAAATTTGTCGCCCGGCGCGTTTGCCTTGGTTGCGATGGGGGCGGTCTTCGGAGCAGCATCACGAGCGACCTTCGCATTCATTATTTTTGCGTTCGAGATTACCCGGGACTACAACTCCGTGCTGCCGCTCATGCTGGTCTGCGTGATTGCCGACGGGGTCGCCATGCTGCTGATGCCCAAGGCTTCTATCATGACGGAAAAGCTGGCACGGCGTGGCCTTCACATTCATCAGGATTATGAAGCCGACGTGATGCACCAGATGAGGGTAGCGGAAACGATGGATCAGGACGTGCCCAGACTAGCGCCCGACATGACTGTGGGCGAATTGGCGGATCGTATCGCACGCCGCGACCCGGCAGTGTGTAAGCACCAGGGCATGTTCATTCTGGACCCTGAAGGAAAGCTGGTCGGGGTGATCACTCGCGGCGATGTGCTCCGGGCACTAGACAAAGACCCATCGGGCGCGATGAGCGTGGTCGATGCAGGGACGCGCGACGTCATCGTTACCTATCCTAACGAGTCTTTACACGAGGCTTCCGCCAAGATGCTGCGCAACGATATTGGTCGCCTGCCGGTCGTGGAGAGCGGCAATTCCGGGCGAGTGGTTGGTTATTTGGGCAGACCCGGCATCATGGCCGCCCGCTTGCGCCGCCTTGACGAGGAACATGTACGCGAGCCCGGCTGGATCAAGCATTTCTAACTTGCTCGCGCGTCCGAACCGCGTGCTATCTGGTCCCTCGAGTTGCAGAATAGCCGGCACTCGATGAATTCACCACATGGAAATGGATTTCTGTGCAGCACACGGCGAGACACTGCCCATTTGAAGGGCCTAGCATCTCGTAGGCATAGGAGGTTTCGCGCGCATGGTTCGGAGCGCGTTAAGTCCTTGCAATGCGATGGCCCACCACAGTGTCGCCAGGCGGGCTACCCAAAGACGCAAATCAGCTCGCAGAATGGGCAAGAGCAGCCTGAAGCATTTTATCCGTCACAAGGCGAGGTGGATGCTCGAACAAGCGGGCCGGCAATTCCCGGAACTGGAAATGGTGTGCGACGAAGCCCGCTGCAGCCTGACGCGCACCCGGAAGCAGCTTCTTCAGTTCCTTGGAGTCCAGGATTGTAATTTATGTGATAACGCGCAAACTGACCGACATGAAGCTTCCGCGTCTGAGCCAGGCACCGATCTCCCATCCTGCCTCGATCAGTTCTGAGGCAGAGAAATCCATTCCAGAGTGTCCGTGACAAAAGTTCTTGCTTCGCGGTGCGTCTCGTAGTCGAAGAAGGGCCCTGTACCATGGACATAAAAGTCCGGCAGTTCAAGCGCGCCGAGGACACTATCGCGCTCGGCACTTCGGGGTCTGTTAGCTCATGTCGCTTTGTTTTCGCCTTTAGCGGGTAGCCCTGTCTGGCGCCGTGCGAATAACATCCCTAATCAGCGCAGTCGGACCACGCCGAACTAAGCCGAATGCTTAGGGGTGGTCTCGTCAGCTAGCGATGCAAGTCCATCGTTGAGCTAGCTTGAAAGCCATGTTTCAATAACCTGGCGTGATTACATTCGCTGACATACAGCAGCTCTACGATAGCAATCGCTTCCTTGATGCCTACCACAGAAGTTCGGAATACTGGAAGCCATCAACCCCGATTAAGCACCTCTCGGTTGAGGAACTGATTCTTGGCGGCAGACTAGCATCGCGACTGGGTGGATGGAGGCTTTCGCGCTGGCTGTTTCGAGAGGCATACGCGCGCGATCCGGGCAATCCTCGAGTTCGCTACTTCACAAGGCATGTTCGCCGGCGAAGATCGGGGCTGCTGGAGGATTTGCGGGAGTTTGAAAAGAATCCGGCCATTTGTGCTGGGGTCCCGGAGATACCTGCCTGGTGGCTCGCATCTGATGCTGTGACCTGGGCATTGCTGCGCGATTTTACCCATGCCCACGAATGCCTCAGGCGAGCGCTCAGCTTGCATGGCCGGGATGAATGGATAACGAGTTGTGAATCTGACGTCCTTGGACTTGAAGACCGCTGGGGCGAAGCCCTGCAATGTGCCGAATTGGCATGGGAGATCAGTCCAGGTACACCCCATGCGGCCCGCAGTCTATCGGCAAGCCTTCTCAATCTTGGGCGGGTGAAGGAATCGGCCGATCGCCTGGCTGCGGCGTCAGAGGATTGTCAGTCCTACGAAATAGTGCAACTCGCTTGCTGGTATAAGTGCGCTCTGGCCGAAAGCCTTGATGGTGACGGTCGTTGTCTTGCACTTGGAGACGCGCTCCGACTCGCTGAACGTCTGCCCGCCTTGGCCCCCCTGGCCGACCGTAATCCCCGCAACTTTTTTGCGCGATTCCGGCTCGACATCGCGGAGCAAGCAGACGATCACGCCGAAATGGAACATTGGGCAGAGGAGGCGCGGGTTCCCTTTTACCGTAAAGTCCTGGCCAATCTTCGCCAGAATCCATCGGGCCGCCGTATCCGTCTGCCCTTCACTCGCACAATCCAGAAGCACGAAGCATGTCTTCCCACGAGTCTTGCCTCCGCTATGGCTACGCTCGGACAACACCTCGACCCGGATCGCATGGCCTCCGAGATTACGTTCGGAGGAACATTCGAGTGGGCTGCAGCCGAATGGCTGGAAAAACAGAGGTTTACGGTCCGGTTCTTTCCCGTGACCCCGGATACAGCCACTCGACTGATCAAGAGTGGCATAGGTTTCGTACTCCTCCTCGAGGGAGACGACAACGCCCATGCGGTCGCTGTAGTAGGCATGGACGAAGGGGCGGGAACCTTGATCGTTCATGATCCTATGGCCTACCGAACGACCGAATATCTGGTGGAAAGTTTTGCGAAGAACCGCGACCCCCTCGGAATCAAGGGAATGACAGCTGTTCCCCTCGAGAAGAAAGCTCTCCTCGATCAGCTCCTGCCAGAGGACGATGGAGCCATCATGACGGCGGGGCAGTTGCACCAGAAAACTCTGATTCTACAAGGACCGGCCGCAGCCCGAAAGATCGTCGATGATGTGAAGAGGAGGTTTCCAGCTCATCCGGGAACTCGCCTGCTGCACGCAATCCAGGCGGCCGAGGACGGCCACATCGGTGAGGCCTTACGTGACTTCCAACAGTTACTGAACGAGTTCCCGAATTCCCCTTCCTTGCGTTCCCGCCTGATCGCGGCGTGCCGAGTGAAGGGCAATACTGCGCTGATGCGGGACACACTGGCAGGAGTAGTCGAACAGGGCAGCCTTCCAGGAGTGCAGTCGCAACAGGACTGGTTCTTTCCTCCGGCCCGGTACGTTTCAGAATATGCCGACCTGCTGCGTTTTTCCGAAGCGACGCGGGACAGTGCCCGATCCCTGCTGAATGGACTCATCCGGCGCCAGCCGCAAGCGGCGGGCGCCTGGCACGTGCTTGGGGATCTGGCATGGCAAGAGCGCGATACAGAGGCGTCTTTGTTATCCCTTCGGATTGCTTCCTGCCTTGCCTCGGACAGCGAACATTACGCCATTAGCTATGCCAATGCCCTGGCACAGGTCCATCGCGAGGAGGAGGCGTTTTCCTGGCTCGAGAAACGAGTCAGAAAATTCGGCAGCGCACCGCGCGCCGCGGGCACTTGGGTTAGCTGGATCCGCTGCCTGGAAGAGTGGGGTTGCCCCGACCGAGCAGTCTCGGCTTGCACCGAAGCACTTGCTCAACAGAGCAGTTCGCCGGAACTGCTAGGCTTCGTCGTTCCTTTTCTCGCTCGCATGGGCCGGTGGCAGGAGGCTGAGGCAAACTTGGGTCTTCTTGAAAGGACCGGGAATCTGCCAGTCTTTCGCGAAGCTGCCGTGGAATTCTATCGCCTGCGCGGTGATCTGCAGCAATCCGTTGAACAAGCTGAGGGATGGGTTCGCGAAGTACCACGCGCTATGCCAGCCCGCTACGCTCTGGCTGATCTGATCGCGAAGCGCGATGGGCCCCTGGAGGCGCTGAAACTAACGTCGCGATGGTTAGCAGACCAGCCTGGCCACGATGAACTGGAGGAACTGTATTACCGGCAATTCGATCGCTCAGGAGAACCCAGGCACAAGAAATATTCCCTTCTTCTTCGGCGGGTCAAACGCAATGCCGAAGACGGCCGGGCGTGGCGCGAACTGACCCTTTGTTGTATTCAAGACTTCGAAGCCGCACACGATCGGAAACGCAGAAGATTGCAAGCGCGGATAGAGGCCTTCTTGCGAGAGTGTTACCGCACCGGAACAGAAGACCCCGGGACAATCCGCGTTCGCGCGCGATGGCATGAGGCTTGTGGGCGCTGGAAAGACGCCGTCGCCTCCTGGATTGGCTCGATCGAGGTCGAACCAGCCAGCCCTTACGCCTACGAACGACTCTGGGAATGCTCGGCAGGATTCCATCCGGAGGAGCGCCGGGAAGTTTGGCGGGCGGTGGAACCGATCCTGTTGCGATCTCCTGGGCACTTGGCTATCGTCCAGAACACTCTGCCTCTTGTCGCCCAACGTTTCGGGCTCAGCGAGGCCGAGGAGTCCGTACAGCGCTGGAGAAGATTACGGCCCGACGACCCCGAAATTTCAAAATCGTTTGCCGATCTTCTGCTCGAACAGGGCCACGGCCGCTCCGACGCGGAGCGCGCCTACGCGGCATTGTGTCCTGCAGTCGACCATTTCCCCTACCACGTTGGCCTGCGCTTCTCTCTGGTGCATGCTTGCCGCAAGCTAGGACTTCACAAGGAAGCCGAAGAAGCCCTTCAGGAGATGATTCGTCGTCACCCGGATAACGCGGAAATACGGATACAACTGGCGTGGGTCTACGAACTCCGCGGCCAAAGCGACGGGGCGCAGAAGTTGCTGGAGCAAGCTGCTGTATGCGACCCGCAGAACTATCGGGTCTCCGATGCTCTGATTCAGATTTTGATACGCCACGGCCGCTTTGATCTGGCTAAAAATATAGTTTGCGAAACTCTGGAACGCGCGCCACGAGACGTCAACTGGCGAACGCGTGCCATCCGGCTGCTGATCGAGTGCGGCGATCAGGATGCAGCAGTAGAAGTGGCACGGGAAGGCGTGCGGGTGTATCCGCGTGGCGCTTACTTGTGGTTCTTGCTGGGCACAACTCTCAACCAGCTCCGGCTGTTTGCGACACCGGGCGAAATTGAGGCGTGCTACAGACGCAGCTTGTCTCTCAACTCCGTGTTCTTCGATGCCGCCGACCTACTATCGATGCTTCTTGTGGAGCAACGGCGCTACGACGATGGTGTACAGGTAATAGAAGGAATTCGGCCCGGGATGTGCGACCCATCTCCCGCACATGGGCGACTGGCCTGGATTCGTCGACAGGAAGGGAAACACCGTGAGGCGCGCGAGGAAATGGCTTCCACCGTCGGAAAGTTTCCGTGGTACCAGTGGGGGTGGAATCTCCTGATGGAATGGATAGCCGAAGACCAGGCCTGGGACCAGGCTCGTGAATTGCTCGGCGCAATTCCCGAACAACTTCGAGCGGTCCCGCAATTTCGGCATCAACGCCTGGCTGTGCTGGAAAGAGCAGGGCTTCCCGTCGAAGCGCTGAATGCGGAATGGAGCGAGTTGCTCCGCGATTTTCCTGAGGAACTCCCTCTACAC
>Ga0210397_10002453_pt1 | contig 11663 bp, 11 predicted proteins | sample IncBWH2OmetaG_FD_160126 | JGI IMG/M metagenome (GOLD analysis project Ga0210397, IMG submission 160126) | Forest soil microbial communities from Barre Woods Harvard Forest LTER site, Petersham, Massachusetts, United States - Inc-BW-H-2-O ...
CTGGTCAGCAAGGGCGCGCAGGCCATCAGGTTCCACGCCGACGACGACTCGCTGCGGCCGATGGGCCGGGACACCTCCGGCGTCATCGGGATGCGCTTCAGCAACGGCGACGGGCTGCTCGGCATGTACGTCGTCAGGGACGGCGGTGACCTGCTGGTGGCCACCGGCGGCGGGTACGCCAAGCGAACCCCCGCGGACGCCTATCCGGTCCAGGGCCGCGGCGGCCGCGGCGTTGTCACCGCGAAGATCGTCGAGGCCCGCGGTGAGCTGGTCGGCGCGCTCATGGTGCACGCCGGGGACGAGATCTTCGCGATCACCTCCGGCGGCGGCGTGATCAGGACCAGCGCGGATGAGGTCAAGCAGTCAGGCCGGCAGACCATGGGGGTCCGGCTGATGAACCTGGCCGCCGGGGACAGCGTGGTCGGCCTGGCGCTCAACGCGGAGTCGATAGCCGAAGCCGAAGAAGCGGACATGGCCGACGCACTGGATCCCGCAGACCCGGATCCTGTAGACCCGGATCCCGCAGGCCCGGATCCCGACGGTGCGGAAGAAGGAGAAGCCGAGTAATCGTACGGATTGTGTAAGGTCGGCTAGTAGGCCAGACTTTCCGGGCGGACGGCAACGATATCGGGGGCACAAGCGTCCCATGAGTACGACGAGTCCGGCAGAATGCCGCCTTCTTCTCATAGACGGTCATATGGGCGTTGCGTCCGGAGATAACCTCGTGAGGGTCTGGATCAGAGGGAGGTCGGCTTGGACAGGCGCACGGACAGGCCAGATGGCTCGGGACGAGGCTCGCCCACCGTGGTGACTTCGCGAGCTTCCGACGACAACCTCATCGACGACCAAGACTCCCGGACGAGCGACTTCATGGCACCGCCCCGGCAGGCACGGAGCAAGCAGCCAGGCAAGTCGGCTCCTGCCGCGAGCGACGATACCGCGTCCGACGGTACGGCAGGCGACGGCGTTTCGCCGAACGGCACGCCGGCGGCCGGGAGAGGGGAAGCTCCCGCCTACGGCACCGTGACGGACAAGGCTCGCCCGGCCGCGGACGACACAATCATCGACGGCGTACCGGCGCTGCCCGCCGACACCATCGGATCCTCGCGTGCGGCCCGGTCGAAGGGGCCCGACGCGGAGCAGGAGCCGGCTGGTGAGAAGGATCAGCCTCCCGAAGACCACTCGTCGGCCCAGTCGTCGGCCCTGAGCTTCGCCCCGCCGCCGTCCGCCCAGCCCAAGTCGGCCTTTGAAGACCCGAACGGCGCTTATCCGCCGACGCCTGCCGTGACGCCGGGGAGTGACAGCCTGGCGACGTCCGGTGCTCCCTCGTCGGCCGGTTCCGCGGCGCTGACTGGTTCCGCCGCGTCGGCGGGCGATCGCCCGGCGCAGGCCGAGTCGCCGTCGGTCTCCCCGGCCGCGTTCGCGTGGGAGATGCCCGACCCGCCGGCGCACTCGCCATCGTCCCCGGCGCGGGCGTTCCTGCGGTCGGGTACGTCCGCCAGGAACTCGCCTCCGCCCACGACCGGGCCGCTGCCCGGCGGCAGTGGCAAGGCCGCGGCGGAGAGCCCGGCCGCGTCTCGTGGCGCGGCGCATAAGGCAACCGCGGCACCGCCGAAGCGGACGGCACGGCAGGCGCACCTCACCGTCGCCCGGGTCGAGCCCTGGTCGGTGATGAAGTTCAGCTTCGTCGTCTCGCTGGTCGCCTTTGTCATCTTGTTCGTGGCGGTCAGCGTGCTCTACGGCGCGCTGGCCGGGCTCGGCGTGTTCGACTCACTGCAGCGCGTCGTGTCAGACGTCACGTCGAGCCAGGGTTCGGCCGGCGTGAACGCGAAGACCTGGTTCTCCGCGTCACGGGTGCTCGGCTACACCGCCCTGCTCGGCTCGCTCAACATCGTGCTGATCACTGCGATGTCGACGATCGGCGCCGTGGTGTACAACCTGACCTCGCGACTGGTCGGCGGCGTGGAGGTCACCCTCAAGGAAACCGAATAACGTCTCGGCGGCCACATGCGGTAGCATCGCCGGGACGGCGGGGCGGTCAGGTCCGTGAACGACGGCGCAACCCGCCCCGACGGTGCGGTAGGATTGTTTCCGCTCCTGTTTTCGCAGGTCATGGGGTTATAGCTCAGTCGGTTAGAGCGCGTCCCTGATAAGGACGAGGCCCGTGGTTCAAGTCCACGTAACCCCACACAGCACTCTTTCATCAGCCACTATGCGACCAGACCGGTCTCTCCGGCCGGTGCGGCGGGCGTGCTGGCCGCGCAGGTTGGCTGCGCAGATTGGCCGGGCGGCTTTGCTAAGCTGCCGTACACCTGCGGAGGGCGGAATTCCGATCCGCCGGCCCGCTCTGATGTCATCGAGGTGGAGGGTTCCTCGCTGTGAAGAAGCTCATCGTGTTCGCCGCGCTCGGGCTTGGCGCGTTCGCCGTCTGGCGCAAGGTCCAGTCCGACCGTGCCGAGCTCGACCTATGGACCGAGGCCACCGCCGCCGACGAGGACTGACCCGCGCGGTCGGAGCCATGTCCGACGGCCGGCGAAAGCCGATCCGGCGCAAGGAGGCAAGCAGGTGAGCGATACATCTCCGGTGTCGCTCATTTGCTGTGACGTGGTCGGGGCGGCCGCCGCCGATGGCAGCATCATGGAGCGGGCGTTCGCCGAGGCGATCGCCACCCAGGGGGTTGTCGTCGGCACCGCGGCGTACGTCAGGTCGATGGTGCAGTTCGACCGGACCCGCGGCTGGCCGCCCGCCGACGTCATGCGGAGCCTTTTCCCCGAGGACGAGATCCGGGCCCAGGCCGCCAACCACGCCTTCGAGCGATCGTTCCGGGCGGCGGCGGACCGGTTCGGCGTACTGCCGCTGCCTGGCCTCAACGAGGCGCTGGCCAAGCTCTCCGCGGCCGGCATCAAGATCTGCCTGATGTCCTCCTTGTCCAGGCCCGCGATGAGCCTGATCGTGGAGCGGCTGGACTGGGGTCAGCGCGCCGACCTGGTGCTGTGCGCGGACGACGTGGCCCGGGGTTTCCCCTGGCCCGACCTCATCCTCTCCGCGGTCCTGCGGCTGGGGATCGGCGGCGTACGCGACGTGGTCGCGGTCACGGCCACCGAGGGCGGAGCGCTGGCCGCCCAGCGGGCCGGGGCCCGGCTGATCGTCGGCGTACTCAGCGACATGGACGACGCGAGCAGGCTCCGCCGGGCCGGAGCCACGCATCTGCTATCCGACATCGGCGAGCTTCCCGACCTCGTGGCCGCGCAGGGCGGCGTCACGACGAGTGATTAACTTCGCTGGTCACGTGGCAAACTGTGAAGCATGCCGGAACTGCCCGAAGTAGAGTCGCTGGCCGCCTTCCTGCGCGGCCACGCCACGGGTCACGCCGTGGCGCGGGCCGACGCGGCCTCGTTCTCGGTACTCAAGACATTCGACCCGCCCCTCACCGATCTCAGCGGCCAGGTGATCACCGAGGTGGGCCGGCACGGCAAGTTCCTGGACCTGGCCACCGACCAGGGCCTGCACCTGATCATGCACCTGGCCCGGGCCGGCTGGCTGCGCTGGCGCGACGACCTGCCCACGACGCCGCCGAAGCCGGGTAAGAGCCCGCTGGCCTTCCGGCTCAGGCTGGCCGACGGCGCCGGTTTCGACCTGACCGAGCAGGGCTCGCACAAGCGTCTCGCCGTGTACCTGGTCCGCGATCCGGCCGAGGTGCCCGGGGTCGCCACCCTCGGGCCGGACCCGCTGGCCGCCGATTTCACCCGGGACACCCTGGCCGGCCTGCTGGCCGGACGCCGGATGCAGGTCAAGGGCGTGCTTCGCGACCAGCGGATCATCGCCGGCATCGGCAACGCCTACTCCGACGAGGTGCTGCATGCGGCCAAGATGTCACCCTTCAAGATCGCGGCCAGCATGACCCCAGACGACGTGGCCACCCTGTACGACGCGATCAAGACCACGCTGACTGAGGCCGTAGAGCGTTCGGCAGGCCTGGCCGCGGCGGACCTGAAGGGCGAGAAGAAGAGCGGCCTGCGCGTGCACGGGCGGGCCGGCCAGGACTGCGCGGTGTGCGGCGACACGATCAAGGAGGTCTCGTTCGCCGACTCCGCGCTGCAGTACTGTCCGACCTGCCAGACCGGCGGCAAGCCGCTGGCCGACCGCCGCCTGTCCCGCCTGCTCAAGTAGCCGGCGGCTCTGAGCCTGCGGCTCGTCCTGGCCAGGGATGCGCGCTCTAACCAGTACGCACCGGGTACCCTGGTCGGAAGGCATCCGGGGCTATAGCTCAGCTGGAAGAGCGTCTGGTTTGCATCCAGAAGGCCAGGGGTTCGAGTCCCCTTAGCTCCACCCCAGGTCAGAAACTTGTTCGATCAGCGGAACGACTCTTGTTGATCTTGGTGCAGCAGCAAAGTGCAGCAATGGGTCAAGTGCCCGTCTCGTCCAGCCACTGCCCCAGTTTGTGCAGAGCTTCGCGGGTGGCAGCCGAGGGTACTTCGGTGGAGATCTCCATCGTGATGGCGATCTTGCTGTGCCGCAGGATCTGCATGGCCACACGCGGATGCACCTCCAACGCCGCCAGCAATGAACCGCATGTCTTCCGGGTGCTATGCCTGGTGATCTTGGGCACACCGGCCTTGGCAATCCGGAGAACCACTTCGTGTTCGATCACACCAAGTGGATCTTCTACGCCGCCACCTGCTACACCTGGCTCGGCGGCGACGAGCCCGCCGAAGAGCACGCCCGCGAGCTGATCGCCTACCACGCTCAGCCTGATGGCTCTTCCAATGCCCCGATGCGGACCGCCATGTCCTACATCGACCTCGGCCTCATCCGCGCCCGGCACGGTGACCTGGACGAGGCCGTCGACCACGGGCTGACCGCCTTCAGCTTTGACCGGAAGACCGAGGCCTCGCTGCTCTCCCACGCCGCCGACCTGGACCAGCTGCTCAGCGACCGCTCCCCGACGAGCACCTCACCGACGAGTTCCACCAGAGCTACCGGGTCGCCCGGACGGCCCTGCGCCGCAAGGCCCACGCGGACAGCTAGTGCCGCGTCTGGCAACCCTCGCCCTGGTCGGGTGTGACACTTGACGGGTGATGGATCATCAGGTCGTGGCCGTGATCTTGCGGCGGCCGGAGGAGCTGCTGCTCTGTCATCGGTCTCCGGCACGGCGGTGGTATCCAGACGTGTGGGACTTTCCCGGAGGTCATGTCGAGCCTGGTGAAAGCCCGTTGGATGCGCTCCAGCGGGAAGTGGCCGAAGAGCTGGGAGTACAGCTTGAAGGCGTTGACGGCCACCCCGTCTTGCACCGTGTCGATCCGCAGCGCGGCCTGGATCTCACTGTGTGGGTCTCTCGCCGCTGGCGGGGTGATGTTTCGAACATGCAGCCGCACGAGCACGACGCCATCGGCTGGTTCGGATCCCCGCAGGTAGAGGGGCTCAAACTGGCTGACCCCTCTTATCTGGCGGTGCTCCGGCACCTGCTAAGCGCGTGAGCCGAGAGCTGTCCCAGGCAAACGTAGCCTGATGCGGCGCTAGTGTGCCGCGTCAGCCTACGTTTGCCCGGCTGCGTGTCAGCCGGTCGGCGATGAGAAGGCTCCGGATTTACCATCTATCACGCTAGAGTGACGACCACCGCGCCTCGATCTGGCCGTAGCACATACGGCCAGCCAGCTGCACGCGAAAAACGACCGGTGCACCAGGCTCCGCGCTCGGGCCGACCGCGACGCAGGTGTGCCGCACCGTCAGGGAGTCAGCATCCACCACGGTGCCCGGCCCGACCAGCAGAATCAGGGATCCGCCTCGCACGTCCATGTCAATACGGACCGTGTCGCGCGTGATCACCGCATTGGCGAAGTCGAGCCCCACATCGCACGACGAGGACCGCAGCTCCAGCCGCCGTGGAACCACCCAGCGGCCGGTACACCGGACCGAACCTCCGTGCTTGTTGATCCGCATCACGTCCTCGGCCTGCGCCGTTGCCACGCTTGACCGGCCTGGCCCGCCCGTGAGGTCGGCGGTGAGCACAGCCAGCTCATCGAGCGTACGGGAGGACAAGGCGGCTTCCAGGCGCTCATCGAACTCGTCTGCGGTCAGCCGACCGTCCCCCGCGGCGGCGCACAGTACATCCACGACTCGGTCCCGGTCTGCATCAGAAGCCCTCACCCCAGGCGATACACCGGGTCCGGAAGGCTCACCGGCCGACGAGAAATCTGCTGACACATCCCCTCCCCCTCCCGCTCGGGGCTCCGCATTACGTGCCGGTATGCACTTGGCGAATTAACGCTACATCGCGTGATGGCATCGGCCAAGCTCGACTCTGACCGGGCAAAGGTAGCCTGCCGCGGCACTAGTCCGTCAGCGGGAGATCACGCGGGCTGGGCGCGATACTTAGCGCATGAGCCTTGTCGTGCGCGACCTGATGATTGATTGCGCGGACCCGCACAGCCTGGCGTCGTTCTGGGGTGCCGTACTGCGCCGTCCAGTGGCAGGAAGCGCCGAGGGCTGCGGGGTCAGCTTGCCGGAAGGCAACCAGCCATCGATGATCTTTTTCCGGAAAGTCGCCGACGCCAAGCAGGTGAAGAACCGGCTGCATCTCGATCTCAACCCTGTCGACGGGACGCTTGCCGCAGAGGTGCAGCGGCTCACAGCCCTGGGTGCCACAGTCCTGGCCAGGCATGATCGGGGGTTTGGCCTTGGCTGGTTCGTGCTGGCCGATCCCGAAGGCAACGAGTTCTGCGTGCAGTCAAGTGACGCAGAAGTTGCCGCCGTCCAGGCGCGCCTTGACGCCGAGCAGGCGGAATCGAGTAATCGGCGCTGACAAACGGGCTAGCAGCAGGGGGGATGATCAGCGGGAGCAGGTGTACGGCACTCGTGCCACACGCCAGGTGACCAGGGGTGCTGGTCCCCCATGATCGCCGGGCCATTAGCGGGCCATAAGCCACGGTGACCAGGGGGCAGTCACGGCTACTGAGGAGCATAGGAGTTGCCAGCTCAGCGGCCCTGACAGTTGTGCGCCATACACCTTCCAAGCTGGTCATGCAGATTCGATTCACGTCGCCCGGTCGATTCTCGACGGTGCCATGCTTTGATCTGACGGTGTTTGATCGTGGCTCAGAGACGTTGGCGACTCGCGAGATACTTCGTCATCCTGCCACCTCAGTTCTTTACGTATGGCATCGTGCAACGCTCCTTTGTATGGATACACATACTCCCACCAGTCAGGGTATTGCTCTTCATGACGAGCTACCTCGTTCAATGCAACCGCGTGCTCTTCGAGAGGTCCGCGCAATCCTTCCGAGCAGATAATCTCCACTTGCGCTTGAGCCAACCAGATCTGTTCGACCAGCACTGGTATATCGGGAACCTCCCTACCATGCTCTCTGGCATAGAGTTGAGTCTGCAAATGCTGCGCGACTTCCAGGTATGAGTCGATGACGCTCTTGACCTCAGCACGCTGAGCTTGACGCCTTTCTGCTACGGATCGAAGCCTAGACTCACGTGCAGAGCTTCTTTGTACCAGGATCGTGGAACCGGAACCAATCAAAACACCGAGAAGTGGCAAAGCAGCGCTGAGAATAACGACGCCAATGTCAGTGCTCATGCTGACCCCTTGTGCTTACGAGCCAGATCGATCGATCTGGGAGTACCTTACAAGCGAGAGATCACTGGATCGAGCCAGCGGAAGCAGTGCAGCACCAAAGTGCAGCAACCAGGCCGACCCACAGATGACTCTCACTGACTCCATCAAAGGCCGTGACGTGCCCAAATGACCCTCATCGACCTCCATGAATCTGGTTTGCATCCAGAAGGCCAGGGGTTCGAGTCCCCTTAGCTCCACAGGTCAGAGGCCACTTGCGATCTTGAAAGCCTCGAAGCAGAGTCAAGTCGGCGTACTATCCGGCATATGACTGCTACTGCACGCCGTGGGCACGGCGAAGGTTCGGTCTACCGAGATGCGGCGAACGGCACCTGGGTTGGCGCGATCTCACTCGGCTGGCGGCCGAACGGTTCGCGCATCCGGCGCAAGGTCACCGGCCGGACCAGACCGAGGTTCGTGAGAAGCTGAAGAAGCTCCAGGCGAGGGCGGACGCTGGCCTGAAGACGCCGGCTTCCTACTCGCTGGCCAAGGCGGTGGCTGACTGGGCGGCCGAGGCGCTGGACGGGCTGGCGGCCATCTGGATCTGCCCAGTCACGGTCACGAAGCCAGCGCCATGGCCATCACGAAGAGTGATCAGGTTCACTGGTAGTCGCGGGCCAACTCGCTGCCAATTCCGAGTCGGCGGCCGGCGCTGCTACTGAGAGGGAGCCAGCGATATTGTCCATCGCGGGAGAGCTCGTCGCCGAGACGTTGGAGTACGACGGTGGTCGGCAGGTCACGGTGTACCTCCCGCCGGATCCGCCCGAGGCAGTCGTGTTCGCCGGTGACGGCCAGCTGATATCGCAATGGGGAGGAGTCCTGGAGTCGGCCGCTGTGCCGTCCACGATGATCGTCGGCGTGCACCGGCTGGCCGATGAGACGCTGCGCCTGCATGAGTACTCACCGGGATTCGGCCCGGAACGGTTCGGGGCGCACGAGTCGTTCTTCGTCGAGGAGGTCCGCTGGTGGGCGCGGTCGCGTTTCGGAGTGGCGCTGCCCGCCGAGCGCACCGCGGTGTTCGGTGTCTCGGCGAGTGGTGAGCTGGCGCTCGCCCTCGGGCTGCGGCACCCGGAGGTTTACGGAGCGGTCTTCTGCGCCTCGCCGGGCGCGGGCTACCGGCCACCCGGCGTGATGCCGGGCTCGCTTCCACGCGCGTACCTCGTCGCCGGCACGCTGGAGCCGTTCTTCCACCAGAACGCGACCCGGTGGGCCGAGGCGCTGCGCGATGCAGGCGCGGACGTCATGATGACCACCCGGGCCGGATCGCATGGCGACGCGTTCTGGCGAGACGAGTTCCCGCTGATGGTGGAGTGGGCGTTTGCACGATGAAACACCGCGACGTTGTTCAGCGGTCCCGCCACGCCGGCCCGTGCCGCTCACCCATGCCTGCGTCGAGGGCCCGTATGACGGCAGGTATGTGCGCACCTCAGCCATGGACGGCAGTAGACCACATCGAGTATGGCACTTTACGTCTCGCGCGTCCTGCCAGGCCCCCAGTAGCCGTGATTGACCGCTTACGACCCTGGCTAATTGCACGAGGACTGGCCTGTCAGATCCGGCGGGTCATACCGGCTGCGGCGGTCCGGTACGCCTAGGGAAGATCGGCCACGTTAACGGACTCAAGCTGGCTGGAGTCAAAGTTGGTCACAAGCAGGGTCTGCCCGCCTTGCTCCACCGCCATCTGCCGCGGGAATCCACCGGCTGGCAAGTAGCCGAGCAGTGCGGGCTGACCCTTGAGGGCATCAGATACGTCCACCACGGCGAGGCTGGCGGATGCTCCCGCGTCGGTGAACCTGTTTGAGTCGGCCACTACGATCCTGGTCCCGTTGCGAACCAGCGCGAGCCCGACCGGAAGCTCGCCGACCCTGACGTCAGCCAGCAGCGCGTGAGCCGGATCGGTGCGCAGCCTGGCCGCTGAGAATGCCAGCAGCGAGTTGCTGGCGCGGGCGGTGACCCACACCACCCTGCCGTCGGTTGAGGAGATCACCCGGACCGGATTGCAGCCCGCTGCGACCCTCGACACGACCGACGCTGCCGGATCGGATTCGGCCGTGGGCACGCTGATGACCGTCAGCGTGCCGATCTGGCCGCGAGCGGCTGATGCCTCGCTTGTCGAGTAGAGCCAGCGGCCATCTGGGGAGAACGCCAGGCCTACGGGCCCTGGCTCCGCCGGAATCGACCCCACGTAATCTGCCGCGCTGAAGCCCGCTGACAGGGCACGGCGCAGGTTGAACACCGCTATCGAGGAGCCCTCTTCGAGGCTGGCGAACACGAAGTCACCATCGGGAGATACCGCTACTTCGATGGACCCGGGGAGCTGGGCGCCGGCTGGTGCCGCCAGCGTCCCTACTAGCGGATGCTTGCTGCCCTGCTCAAGCTCTTGCACGCTGAGGACATCCGCCCCGCTGCCATCGTTAGCTACCAGCAGATAACGGTCACCGGGCGTCAGGGCCTCGCCCAGCAACCCGGCGGCTGCGACGGGAACCTGGCGGATCAGTGAGGGTACGGGCGACGCCGCGACCTTGAGCACGCCTATGGTGCGCGGCCCCGTGAGCGAGACAAACGCCCAGCGGCCGTCGCCGGTCGTGACCACGCCGAACGGTCCCATCGGCACGGCCGCCATCGATGTCGCGGCCGCGGACACAACAGGTCCCTCCTGGGCGGCGGTCGTGCATCCTGGCAGAACATGAGTAACGAGACCGACCGGGGTGATTGTCGGCCCAGCCGCTGTCGACTGCGTTGAGCAGCCCGCGCCCAGCAGGGCCAACACCGTCAGGATGGCCGCCCTCTCCCGGACCATGCCAGAAGCATAGCCCCGCAGAATCCCGTAACACTCAGTAACCGCGCCGCCTTGTTTCTAACAAAGGGCTGATTCGGCAACGCCGCGAACAGCACTTTCTCCTGACGGCAGCTAAAGTGAGCAATTGATCTGCGCATTTCGCGGGTGTTCTCGTGCGTTGCTCGCGGGTTGAAAGCCCGCGCTAGCTTCATGTTCGCAGGTGGCTGCCGGTGGCGGACGTTGGCTGTTGATGGCAGCTCGGGGGCACGCCCATAATGCGTAGGCGCGGTGCTCGGTGGAGGGATGCAGTCGTACCATCGTTCAGTTCAGGCCTGAAGAATGTGGAGAGCGTAATATTGGGTGCACGCTGCGTACAAGCGGCCTGGTCTTCAGCGGGATGCCGCAAGGCCGGCCGGGGGTGCTCGAAGGGATGCTCGCGACCGCACTGCGATACTGCGGGTCACGGGAGCTTCAGGTATCGGATTCGGGCGTGTGAGGAGGGCGTACAGCGATGATCCCCGCGTCCGGGCATTCGCAGCGTTCTGATCCGGTCATGCCCCGGCCCCGGCCGACGGCTGGCGGATTGCGCGATGCGCTTGGCGCGTTGTTCCCGAGTGTCCCCGAGATGCCGGCGCGGGCACGGGGCGCCCGCGTGCTCGGTGCCGTGGTGCAGGTCGCGGCGGTCGGCATCGCCTCAGTAGTGATGCTGCTGCGCGTTCCCGGGCGCCCAGCCTGGCGCACCATCTTTGGCGACGACTACTTCCAGTTCCTCGTCGGGGCTATCCAACATCCCTGGTACTGGCGCGCGTACGGCGGGTACGTGCAGGTTCTGCCGCGCTTTATCGCGCAGGTCGTGAGCTATCTGCCGCTGACTGACGCGTCTCTGGCGTTCGCACTGGCCGGCGTGGTCGTTGCGGCGTGCTGCGCCCTGTTCATATTCCACGCGAGCGTCGGCCACATCGAGTCGGTGAAACTGCGCGCCCTCCTCGCCGTGGCCCTGGTCCTGCTTCCCGTCGCGCCGATGGAACTCATCGGCAGCGGGGTAGAGACGGCCTGGTACCTGCTGCCTGCCCTGTTCTGGGCGATGCTGTGGCGGCCGCGGACACGGCCCGCGATGGCGGTGGCGGCGGCGGTCGGGCTCCTCACGATGGCTTCCAATATCCTGGCCGCGCTGCTCGTACCGCTGGTTGTCGCGCGACTGTACGTGCTGCGCCGTCCACGGGAGCACGCGGTGAGCGCGGGCTGGGTGGCCGGCTGCCTGGT
>Ga0210397_10002454_pt1 | contig 11659 bp, 12 predicted proteins | sample IncBWH2OmetaG_FD_160126 | JGI IMG/M metagenome (GOLD analysis project Ga0210397, IMG submission 160126) | Forest soil microbial communities from Barre Woods Harvard Forest LTER site, Petersham, Massachusetts, United States - Inc-BW-H-2-O ...
ATGCTACTTCTCAGGAAGGTGAATATACAGTGAAATTTACTTCTACAGATGGTGCGGCGTGTGTGGGTTCTCCTACAACAACAACTGTTGTTGCATATCTTCCGAATAACCCGCCTGCAGTAATTGTAGACAGCAACATGACAACATGTTATTCGTATGCACGTCTTCATGCATACTATCCGCATAAAAAATATCCGGGCTATTATTATCCAAATGGAGCCAGCTACGGAACGTGGACCGTTTTAACACCTCCATCTCCGGCAGCAACAATAACAACTGTTCTTACAGATACGGTATATAACTCAATTGATGTAACAGGTTTGGTTGTTGGTAACACATATACATTTGTGTATACTGTTACAGGCGATTGTGGTCCTGATACAAAAGATACCGTTACTATAAAAGTTGGTTTAACAGGTCTTGCACTTACTGCACAAGGACCGAAAGATACTTTATGTATTACTACAGCAAGAACATTGACAGCTCAGGCTACCGGTGGTTCAGGACACTATCAATATATCTGGGCAAGTGCTGATAGCTCGTTCACTTCTATCATACAGGGTACAAGTATCTCAATTTTACCAAAAGATGACTCAACGAAATATTATGTTGTAGCTGTTGATGTGGTGAATGTTGGTTGTAAGACAAATCTGGATTCCATAGTGATACATGCTGTTAAGAGTCAGGATTTAAATGTTCCGAACCTGATGACTCCTAACGGAGACCACATGAATGATATCTTCTATTTAGCGGATAAAGTTACGCATCAACCGATCATTAAGGAAGGTTCTCATGTAGAGATCTACAACCGTTGGGGATCCAGAGTATACGAAGCGAACGACTATGATAATACATTTGATGCAAAAGCATTGACAGATGGTATGTATTACTATTATATCTCAACACCTTGTGGCCATAAAGAATACAAGAGCTGGCTGCAGATTCTGGGAAATACAAATAACTAATTACACACATACTACATTATAAAACAGAAAAGGGATCGTAAGATCCCTTTTCTGTTTTATAATGATTCAATAAATACTTATTCAGTTTATTATTTTAGTTATTTAACCATCGCCTTCCACAAAACATCGTTCGGTGGTTCAGCTTTAAGGTTCATTTTGTCGCCGGTTACCGGATGTTCAAAGGAGAGTTTATAGGAGTGCAAACAAATGCCGCCGTCGGCATTGCTGCGCGGTGCTCCATATTTTAAATCACCTTTGATAACACAGCCGATGCTTGCCATCTGGCAGCGTATCTGGTGAGACCGGCCTGTAATCGGTTTTACTTCGATTAAAAAATACCGATCGCTGGATGTTACAAGCGAGTATGATAGTTCACAATACTTACTTTCCTTTACTTCCGTTTTGTGTGCCTTGGCAAGATTTTTTTTAGAATCTTTTGTGAGCCAATGGGTCAGTTTGCCGCTTGCTGGGTTGGGCTTTGTAGCCGTAATAAGTAAATATGTCTTCTGTGTTTTCTTATCAGCAAATTGCTTGTTCATGCGCTCCAGCGCTTTTGATGTTTTTGCCAGAAGTACAAGTCCGCTTACAGGTCTGTCAATTCTGTGTATGACACCTGCAAAAACATTTCCCGGTTTATTATACTTCTTCTTAAGATATTCTTTTACATGCTCCGATAATGGTTTGTCACCGGTTTCGTCACCCTGCACCAAAACACCATTCTTTTTATTCACCGCAATTAAATGGTTGTCTTCGAAAACTACCGTGAAATATTCTTCGAACTCTTTAATCGGATCAAAAACCGGCTCATTAGAATCTAATAGCATTCGTTGGCGTTGGGAAAATCTTTAGATTTAACATCTTCAATATAAGCAGTTACAGCACTGCTTATAGTGGCTTGAAGGTTCGCGTATGTTCTTAAGAAACGAGGATGAAATTCGTTATTGATACCTAGTAAATCATGTGTTACAAGCACTTGTCCGTCTACGTCAGCACCGGCACCAATACCAATAGTCGGTATTTGTAATTGCTTGGTAACAACTTTCGAAAGCGATGCCGGAATTTTTTCAAGTACCAGTCCGAAACAGCCGCTCTCTTCCAATACTTTTGCATCTGAGATCAGTTTATTTGCTTCTTCTTCCTCTTTTGCCCTAACGACGTACGTGCCGAATTTATAGATGGACTGGGGCATCAGGCCAAGGTGACCCATTACAGGTATACCAGCACTGATAATTCGCAATACAGATTCTTTTATTTCAATACCACCTTCCATCTTTACGGCATGTGCGCCCGATTCTTTCATGATCCGGATCGCACTTCTTAATGCTTCCGAAGAATTTCCCTGATAAGAACCAAAAGGCATGTCAACAACAACCAATGCACGGTTTACAGCACGAATCACCGACGACGCATGGTAGATCATTTGATCGAGTGTAATAGGCAAAGTTGTTTCATGGCCTGCCATAACATTTGAAGCAGAATCACCTACAAGTATTACATCAACACCGGCACCATCAAGCAGCCGTGCCATAGAATAATCATAAGCGGTTAACATGGATATTTTTTCACCACGGTTCTTCATCTCCTGAAGCTGGTGAGTCGTTACTCTTTTAATATCACTTTTTGCAGTGGACATAACAATAAGAATCTTTTGTATAAAATTACTATTATTTTTTCAATCGATTAGGCATTATTCAAATAACATTCGTATAATAGATTATGTGCTATGGAACTTTTAATGAAAGAATATGGGGAATAATGTTGACTTTGTAACCTTATATATAAATCATACAGGTATTTGTGAAAATTTCAGTTCGAATACAACCCTCCTAAATGGATTATTAAAGAATAAAGAACCTCAGCATGTGCCGGTGAATGAGGTCTTTTATAATTCTGAGTTCCCTGATTTTATTCACATTTGGTTAAAAGGGGAGAAGAATAATTTTTCGGAGAAAATGGTTGAAGATGGCTTTAGTATTTATCTGATTTCAATTCAACCCGTAAAAATAAATACCATTGTTGCAGTCATTACTATTAGGATTTCGCCTGCCACGAAACACATCAATCAGTTAAAATACAATTTCGGAGCTGCATTAGACAAATCGAATGTTGGTTTGTGGGTTTGGCCGGATAGCAATAGCGGTAAATCGTGGTGGTCCGAATCTTTTTTTAATTTGCTGGGCTATGCAGATAATGAATTAGAACCAGGTATGACTTCATTTATGAAACTGATTCATCCGGATCAGTTAGACGAATTCATAAAATCAATGTCTGTGTTTTCTGCTAAAAGAGACAAATTTATAGATGCGGAAGAAACGTATCGTGAAGTGAAGTTACGTACAAAATCCGGAATGTATAAGGATCTTCTTTTTAGTGCAAAAGCCATTAAAAAAGATGCTACTCTTGGGTTTTCAGGTACGGTAGTAGATATTCATAAATTAAAAATTACAGAAAAAAAATTAATCGAAAGTGATTCAAGATTACAGCTGGCGCTTGAAGCCACGGATGGCTGGGTATTTGAATGGGACATCAATAACGACATTTATTTTTTGAGTAATATACATTTGAAAATTTCGGGATATGAAAAAGGAGATGTATCTATTACACGTGATGTGTGGCTGGATTTAATTCATCCCGAAGATAGGATCAGTTTACTGGAGGCATTACAAAAACATATTCGGGATAAGAGTCCGTACATGGAAGCTGAGTTCAGAGTTAAATCAATATCCGGAGAAGATATCTGGATTCTGGAAAGAGGTAAAATATGCGAAGAAGATCAGCATGGAAATGTAACAAAGTATATTGGAACACACATTAATATTACCGAACGGAAAAATATTGAGCTTCAGCTGGTACAACGGGATGAAGAGCTGAAGATGTCTATGGAAGCAGGAAACATGGGAACCTGGTCCTGGAATGTTAAGACAAATGAAGTACTCTGGTCAGATCATGTACTGAAAATTTTTGGTTTACAGAAGCAACAATTTAAGGGAGATTATGAAAGTTATTTGAACCTGATTCCCTTCGAAGAAAGAGAACTGATAACAACTACGCTTGAAAAAGTATTAACAGAAAAGCAAAACGATTTTTCTTACGAACATTCTATCTACCTTCCTGATGGATCAAAAAGAATATTGTACTGCAAAGGCAAACTATACAAAGATTCAAAAGGCATACCCAGCCGAATGACAGGCGTGGTGCTGGATATAACAGAAGAAAGCGAATTAAGAGTATTATTGGGTCAGACAAAAGAACGGTATAAGTCTGTTATTGAAGCCATGAGCGAAGGTGTTATTATTATAGATTTAGATGGGAGAATCATTGATCATAATAAAGCAGCGGTAGTAATTATTGGTTACGAAAATGAAATATTAATTGGTAATGATCTTTCTTTTGGCCCCGGAGAAGCTATCAGAGAAGATTTGTCTTCATTTCCGATGAAGGAATTTCCCGGAATTAAAACGTTGCATACAGGACTGCCTTATAAAAATATAACACTTGGCTGGATCAAGCCATCAAAAGATATGATATGGCTCAGCATTAATTCTGAACCGGTCATAGATGAATTCGGAAGACAGGTTGCCGTTGTCTGTTCGTATTCCGACGTTACAGAAAGATACAATTCATTAAACGATCTTAAAATAAAGAACAGGCAGCTCGAAGATTTTGCACACATTACATCTCACAACCTGAGATCGCCGATCAGTAACTTAAGTATTCTTCTCGATTATTTTGAAGCAGCTACAGAAGAGACGGAGAAAAAAGAATACCTGTCCAATCTCAAACATGTATCAGATAATTTGTTATCAACCATACAGGTTTTGGCAGAGTCTTTAAAAATTCAACGTGATTTTGTAGATGATGAATGTGAAATAGCCTTTAAGGAAATATTTGATAATGTTGTAAGGCTCTTGTCCGGACAAGTACAGGAGGCAGGCGTTCAATTCCATGTTGACTTCTCATTTTGTTCGCAGATTTATTATTCACCCACGTATCTGCAAAGCATTTTTATCAATTTAATTTCAAATGCTATTAAATACAGATCATACAACAGAACAGCAATTGTTAAAGTTGAAGCATATAAAACAGATACCGGCAAAGCTGTATTGAAAGTTGCTGATAATGGAATAGGAATTGACCTGGCAAAAAACAAACACAAAATTTTTGGTTTGTATAAAACATTCCATTCAAATAAAGATTCCAGAGGTGTTGGCTTGTTTATGACGAAAAGACAAGTAGAAGCGCTTGGTGGTGTAATTGAAGTGGAAAGCGAAATCAATGTTGGTACCACTTTCACTATAGTTTTTTAATACGTTCTACTACCTTTTAATCGCTGCCACAGATATGTTATAATTTGAAATAAACATTGAATAGGGTGCCTTTATTCAGTTCACTTTTTACTTCAATGATTCCGCCTGCATTATCAATAATTCTTTTGATAATATAGAGTCCGATACCAGTCCCATCAACATGATTGTGAAAACGTTTGAACATAGAAAATAATTTTGGCAAATGTGTTTCGTTAATTCCAAGACCATTGTCCTGAATACTCAATATCAAATGCTGCTCTCTAACTTCCGTGCGTATAGTAATTGCAGGCTTTCTGTCGGGGTGGCGGTACTTAACAGCATTGCTGAGAAGATTATACACAATGCTTTTGAAATTTTTTGTTGAGAAAACAATATTGTTACATGCATGAGTGTCAATAATAATGTCTGCACCTGATTCAGTAATCTGATCCTGAATGCTGAGTATTACATCTTCTATAATTTCAGTGCAATTGATACGTAAGACATCTTCTTCATTTGTTCGCTGTACTTTGCTTATTTCAGTCAGGTCAAGAATGGTACGCTTAAAACGATTGATCGATTTATCAATCATATTCAACATGACGCTTGCTTCCGGAACTACTGTAGCATCTACTTCTTCAAGCGTATTTTTTAAGGTATTAACCAACCCTTCAATATTGGTAATGGGCAATCTTAAATCGTGTGAGGCTGTATAGATAAAATTATCCAGGTCGTCGTTGATCTTTAGCAGCTCCTGGTTTCGCTCTTTTAATTCTTCCTGCAGAAAAGTATATTCGGTAATATCTCTGGCAACAACCAACAAACGTTCGGGTTTACCATTTGATCCGGGAATGGGTGTGATCATGATATCCCACCATTTGGGAGCCCGTGTTTTCAGCGTAGGCAGCCATCCTACAAATCTGCCGGTGCCGCCTTTTCTGGCATCTTCTAAGGCTTGAATAGCATCCTCTTTTGCATCGCCCCATAAATCCGCATAGGCACCTCCGATAAAAGGAGTAATGTCATCGATCTCGGCAATCCGCTGCCCACTCTCATTCATTGATATCAGCAGTCCGTTAAGGTCTAATACTTTAATACAATCGTGACTGCTGGAAAACATATCTTCCAATAATTGCAAGCGTTCTTTGAGTACTTGTTCGGCTTCTTTGCGTGCCGTAATATCAACCAGTATATTGATACCGCCGATCAGTTCATTCGAAACATTAAAAAGTGCTTTGGGATGGGTTAATATATATTTCCATAAACCATCCGTACGTTCTGCAAGAATTTCTTCCCCTTCAATTGTTTTCCCTTCTTTCAGCATTTTTGCCATAGGGTATTCATTCAGTTCAAGCGGGGAATCATTGCCCGGACGATAGATATTTTTGAAACCAAAGCCCCAGGCTTTATCTTCGTTTGGTTTTTGTCCCCAAAGATTTTCTGCCGCCTGATTATAAAATATGACTTTGCCATTCACATCAGAGATGTAAAAAGCACCGGGTAATTGCTGTATAATTTGCTTGTAAAAATATTCAGTATTTTGAATTGCATCCATCTCAATACCAAAGTTTGAAACGCTAAATACTTTATTTGCCATACATATAATCTCAATATATACTTCTAATGCTTACTAAATATAAAGTAATAAATAACCAAAAACAGTTTTTCCCCCTGCTACGTGATTTTTTATTGTTGTTTATCGCATCTGGACTCGAGAGTACTAAGGTTAGGATCGATTCACTTCAGAAAAATTATAAATGTTATTTCCAATACGATTAGATATTTTAATTGTAAACTAAAAAGGTTGATTTTTAGTAAATTAAAAGTTATAAAGTCGAGCCTATAGATTGGGAATGAAACCAAAATTAAAGTATTTTTACAGTGTTCTTTTCTGCCGACCGAAAGAAAATAGAACACATCGTGTGAATTTTACAAGAAACCGTAATACCATTCCTAATATTCTGCTCTTTTTATGCACAAATATGAATATCTCACCTTTTAAAAAGCTCCTTATTTTATATAATAAGGCTAATGTTAATAGGTTCGTTTTTATGTACAAATAATGATTGAAAAAAATCATTAACTTCACAAAGTTGTATTAAAATCTATGAAAAGAAGCGCTACTATTTTTATCATTGATGATGATGAAATATTTCAGTTTATTACAAGAAAATCATTTGAAAGATTAGATCGGAATGATAGTTTATTCTTTTTTTTAAATGGTGATGATGCGTTAAATTCTATTAAAAATGCCCTTGTCGGAACTCAAGAACTGCCGGACATAATCTTTTTGGATATTAATATGCCTATTATGGATGGGTGGGAATTTTTGACAGAATTGAAAAGTTTAAATATTTCGGAAGAAAAAGTACCTTCCATCTATATGGTGAGTTCATCGATCGACGACAAAGATTTACTTAAATCTAAAACACACCCAATGATTAAAGATTATATAGTTAAGCCAATAAAGGACGTAGATATTAAAGAAATATTAAATGGTTTAAATTAAGCCACCGGCTCCCGAATCTGTTTTACGACGCTTAATATGATTGAATTAATCGATCCGATTTCCAAAGAAATACTTATAGAAACCCCCGAAGGGTTAACAGATTCTGCTAATAAAATCCGCTACCCATATAAAGAAGGTGCATTCAGGCTGGTTGCCAATGATAACTACACGGCAAATTTTGGGCTCGAATGGAACACGTTTCAAAAAACACAAATAGATAAATTCTCTGGCAGCTCCGTTTCTGAAGAGCGCTTATTTGCACAGACTCAATGGCAGAAGAATGGTCTGGAAGGACAAACGATTCTGGAAGTTGGCAGTGGAGCAGGACGCTTTTCTCAAATCATATTAGATCATACAAAGGCATTCCTTTATTCGGTTGATTACTCCAATGCTGTTGAGGCCAACTACCGTAATAATGGTCCGCACGAACGATTAAAATTATTCCAGGCAAGTATTTATGAATTACCTTTCAGGAAAGAATCGTTCGACAAAGTAATCTGCCTGGGTGTTTTACAACACACACCGGATTTTAAAGCATCGGTACACGCGCTTGTTGAAATGGTGAAGCCGGGAGGCGAATTGGTAATTGATTTTTATCCCATCAAAAATATATTAACCAAGGTTCATAGTAAATACATCTTGCGCCCCATTTTAAAACGGTTAGAGCACGACACCTTAATGTCTTTAATCAGGAAAAATATCGGCACACTAATTTCTATATACAAATTTAACAGACGTATAGGTTTAGGATTTTTAAACCGCTTTGTACCTATCTGCGATATTGAACGTACGCTTCCTGCAGGCATGAGTGAAGAACAATTACGCGAATGGATCATTCTGGACACCTTCGATATGTTTAGTCCGGCATACGACAAGCCTCAGCGCGTATCAACAGTTGCAAACTGGGTGAAAGCATTTGGCATGACCAATGTTGATGCAGTATGGGTGAAGTACTATGGCAACCTGGAAGCACCAACAGTAAGGGCGAGGAAGCCGTTGAAGTAAAGTGTCTTGTCGTTGTTACGCTTTTCAGCGAAGTACTATTAAAGGATTATAAATCCTGATTATCTGACTTCGACATTACAAATGTCGAAGAGCTGCAAAAAAATATAGTAATTAAATTATTATGCAAGAATTAGAAGTAGAGGTTTTTGCTTGCTTATGGATTGGAGGATTAAGTGCTTTTTTCATGTTTAAAGTATTGATTATGTATTTTTCCTTTTTAGCAAAAGGAAAAAGATCTAAAAAATGGCTTAAGACAAATGGAATTGTAATTAAAAGTGAGATAGAAATTGTTATGAATGGAGATGTTTTAGATTCCAACTTTTCTATTATTTATGAGTTTTATCATAATGATATGAAATATTGTTGTGATAAAATCTTTTTTAAAACCTTTGATGATGATTATAAAAACTATAAAAAGAAATATCCATTAAATAAAATCGTAAACGTCTATTTTAATCCTGAAAATCCTACTGATGCAGTGTTGGAACCAGGAATCCCTCAAAAAGTACATTTATTGTTATTTATTGCATTACTACCTCTTAGTGGTATTATTGTTTCAGGTTTTAAACTAATTGATATTTTTTTCTAATGAAAGGATTATAAATCCTGGTTATCTGATCTCGATAGTAAAAATGTTGAAGAGCTGTGTAGTTTAAAAAATATACAACAACTCTAACAAGATTAGATTTATTGCCTAAACAAAGTAAAACTAAATATGAAAATTTTGATTTTGATTAACATTGTAATTTCTGTAATTCTATTCAGATGCATAATTTGGCCAAATTATTATTTTGGATTGTCGTTAATTGAATTTATTATATATCATGCGATTATTTTCATTTCAATTTCACTTCAATTTATTTATGCATTAAGAATGAAATCTATGAAATTATTTACACCATCTATAATTATTATTCTTTTTTGGTTATTACTATTAATTGGTAATGTGGTTAATTTAGAAATACAAAACCAACAATGATTCCCTTACCGTGTTCTGTGGCACACAGAACACAATATGCTGTAAGAGTTAGAAACAAATAGGTATTTGCATAACGAGTATTTTATGAAATTAGCAAGTGAAGGAAATTAGAATGAAAATTAAGTATGTTATCTCATTATTGCCAGTGTTTTTTGTCTATTGTATAGTATTTTATTGCTGGTATCAATTATTAATGAATGATTATGTACCCACTATAAAACATATTTTAGCTCTTGTATTAGCTGCAATTAATATAGGAGTCTACTTTGCGGATTATAAAAAGGGCGTAATGCTTATGGGTATATTTCTTTTAGTTGTATCATGCTCTCTTGTGGCAATTGAAGTAGAACTTGTTACACATTCTTTCTTTTTGAAAATAGGACCAATAAGAATCGATTCGCCATCTATAAATTATCCATCGTTATTTTTATTGTTGTTGCACTTTGGTTTAAATTATAAGATATTCAGGTATTATTTTAAAAAAATCAAGTGCTGGTTTCAACAATTACCGTAATGTGCGAGATTCTACTAATGTTGGCCTATCAGAACCTCTCTATCAACACCACTAATCAACCCGTTGTTGTGCCATTCGGCCAACAACCAACTGCTGTATGATGTTAAGTAAAATTGTCTGAATTAGGATTTGTTGGATTAGAGGATTAAAGGATTGTGTCACAGACCATGGTATAAGAGATGCAATAATAGACATAAGGCTAAAATTTATTTGCTATGAATAAATATTTGAATAATGATTTAAAACTTTTTCTTTATTTAATAATTGTGATTGGATTAACAAGTTTGATATTTAAATCAGACGATGAATATTGGTTAAGATCATGCACAATTGAATACGATTCTTGTGGTTATAAAAATCAAAAAGGGAAGTGGGAAGTTTCAATGGGAAGGTATACCAAGTTATATACAGATACCTTTAGAACTACTGCAATTGTCTATGAAAAAAATCAAGGCATAATTGGAATTAATAAAAAAGGTGAGAGGTTATATTTCGTTCATGTTTTTGATAATGGGCCAGATCCAATTTTTGAAGGACTTTTTAGAATTATTATTGACAATAAGTACGGTTTTGCGAATATGAATAATATAGTAATAGATCCAAAATTTGATTTCGTTTATCCATTTAGTGAAGGACTTGCCATTTTTAATAAAGGCTGTACATTAAAAAAAGAAATGAATGGAGATCATGTAATAGTAGACGGCGGGAAATTAGGATACATAAATAAAGAAGGAGTCATTATTATTAATGCACAATACGATTATGCAGAATCATTTACAAATAATTGTGCTAGAGTAGTACTAAACGAACAAAAAATATTAATTGATAAGAATGGGAAAATAATAGGGCATTGGTAAATATACTATAAAGCTAAGAACGAATGATGGATTATTGAGTGAGGTGAAGTAAATTGAGAACGGTTTGTGTGTCACAGACAATGGTATTAGGATAGAATAGTAAGTACCAACATTGGGAGAAAATTAAAGGAAATGGTGAGAAATCGTTTTAGTGTTTTAATATATATATTGATAGTATTCTCATTCTTTTTGTTAATGACTTATAGTCATACATTCCGGCACATGATTGATGATAATTTGAATCATGGTTCTGAATATGACGATTTTATTAAGATGAAAATCAATGGGAAATTCACTGGACGCAATCCATCTCGTGGTGGCTATTTAGTATTTACAGATGAAAAAGGAGAGGAACACAAGTTTTATTTTTTTGATAAGTACGAATCTTTTTTTGATAAAGTTGATATAAATGATTCTATTAAAAAAGAAGCAAACAAAAAAGAATTTACTATAATTAAAGTGGACACATCTATTAGAGTAAATTGTACAAATACCTACGGGTCAGATTATTTTTGGAATCATTAGATTCAGATATAATAATTAA
>Ga0210397_10002457_pt1 | contig 11656 bp, 8 predicted proteins | sample IncBWH2OmetaG_FD_160126 | JGI IMG/M metagenome (GOLD analysis project Ga0210397, IMG submission 160126) | Forest soil microbial communities from Barre Woods Harvard Forest LTER site, Petersham, Massachusetts, United States - Inc-BW-H-2-O ...
GGTGACGACCGATGAGCTATTCGAGCGCCAGGAGCGGATCCGAGAGGTGCGCTGCCTGCCCGAACGCCAGCAGCGGGTCGTCTGGCTACATGCCCTCGGGCTTAGCTACACCGAGATGGCCGCGCACGAAGGTTGCACGCGCCGGACGGTAGATCGCCAGCTCCTGCGGGCAAGGCGAGCAATCCGAGACGACCTGCGATCCGGCTGAAGCGTCGACTACCGTGCCCGGCCGCGCTTGCGCCGGCGCTTCTCCGCCGCGCTGAGCTTGCGCGGCTTCTGGCGCGCCTTGGACCCGGCGCGCCTGCCCTCCGCGTCGATCGGGGCCGTGAGCCGGTGGCCCTTCGGGGCGCGCCGCCGAGCGTCGCGCCAGATGAAGATCGCGATCCCACCGAGCACGACGATCGCGCCGACCGCGATGATGATCGCCGAGCTCCCGCTGAACCCGCTGCCGCTGCCGGCGGTCGCGGTCGTCTGGATCGTCGGCGTGGCCGTCGTTGACGTCGGGATCGAAACCGAAGGCTGCGGGAAGCCGCCGCTCAGTGGACTGGTCGTCTGGGCTCCGGCCGACGCGGGCAGCGTGAGCGCCACCGGACCGACAAGCGCCACTGCCGCGGCCGCCCCCGCCACGGCGACCACGCCCGCGAGCAGCACGCGACGCATCGACCTCAACCCCCGCCCGCTCCGAATAACCTGCCCTACTCGCACGGACCCGCCCTACGCGAGCGGCTGCTCCATCGCCGGCGTGTCGGGCGCGGCGACGTAGGGTTGCTCGTCCTCGACGTCCTCCTCGTGGTACACGCTCTCGGCGTTGACCGCCCAGATGTCGTGATGGGAACCGATGAGGATGTTGTCGACGGCGCGCATCGCAGTCAGCATCGAGTGGTCTGAGTTGTTGTAGCGGTGCAGCCCGTTGCGCCCGACCTGGATCAGATTCGGGATCCGATCGAGCCACCCGCGGATCGTCTTCACCCGGTCGGCGTATTCGGCGTCGTACATCGGATATGCCTTGTGCACGCGCACGACGAAGCCCATCTTCACCTTGTCGGCCCGGGCCAGGCCGAGCTGCTGGATCTCGCGCGTCGCCATCGCCACGAGGTCGTCGTCGCTCATGCTCCAGAGCTCATCTCCCTCGAAGCAGAAGTACTCCATGCCGATCGACGCGTCCTTGTCGTTGGGGACCATGAACGGGCTCCACGCGCGGAAGTTCTGGATCCGCCCAACCGTCACCGACGGGTCGTGGATGTAGATCCAGTTGTCGGGGAACACGTCCTCGTTCTCGATCACGAGCAGCACCGTCAGGAAGTCGCGGTAGCGCAGCCCGCGCGCCGCGTCTCGGACGTCGCCTGGCGCCTCGGGCTCGGCGATCCCAACCGTCGTGCGCAGCGGCAGCGACGAGATCACGTACGAGGGCGTCAGCGTCTCCCCGCCCGCGATGACCTCGGCCACGCGGTCGCCGTCGAAGCGGATCCGCGTCACCGGCGCGTTCAGACGGACCTCGCCGCCGTGGGCGCGAATCTCGTCGCGCATCTTCTCCCACATCTGTCCCGGTCCGTAGCGCGGGTAGTTGAACTCCGAGATCAGCGACTTGATCTGGTTGCCCTTGTTGCCGACGAAGGCGTTCTTGGCGGCGGCGAAGAACGAAAGCCCCTTGATCCGCTGCGCCGCCCACTCGCCCCGGATCTCGGACGTCGAGACCCCCCACACCTTCTCCGTGTAGGACTTGAAGAACTGGTTGAAGAGCCAGCGGCCGAAGCGGTTGGTGACCCACTGCTCGAACGTATCCTCCCGGCCCTTGGGCCTAGCGGCGGCCCACATGTACGAGACGAGCGCCTTGGTCAGGTCGACCGGCCCGAGCTTCTTGATCACGTCCATCCCCTGCAGCGGATATTCGAGGAACTTGTGGTTCCAGTAGATCCGGCTCTGGCGCGGCCGCCTGAGAAACTCGTCGGCGAGGATCTCGTGCCAGAGAGCATCGACCTCCTTGGCCTTGGTGAAGAAGCGGTGCCCGCCCAGGTCGAAGCGGTAGCCCTCGCGCACGTCGGTGCGCGCGATCCCGCCGACCTGGTCGGTCGACTCGAGCACGATCACGGGCTTTCCCTGCTTGGCCAGCAGATAGCCGGCGGTGAGGCCCGCCGGTCCGCCCCCGAGGGCCACGACCGGACGCTCCGGCGTGATGTCAGAGCCCGGGGACTGGGCGACAACTTCCTGCTTCGAGGTCGGATCGGTCATCGCGGGATCTCAGGAAACCTTCTCGTAGAGCACTGCGGCGTACGCAAGGATGCTCGCGCCGCGGTAGTTGTGCGGCGCGGTGGCTATCGGTTTGAGCACTCCGCTGTTGACGTCGTCCTGGAGGATCTGGCCCATCTGCGCGGCGCGGCGCCGGACCAGTCGTGTCCAGGGCGCCTTCCAGTTGTTCGCGCCCTCGGTCAGCGGTCGCACGTACAGCAACTGCTGCCCGGGCTTGAGGCTAGCAACCAGCGGATCGAGGACCGCCGACGGGTTGGCGTGCTGCAGGCGCCTCAGCGCGTAGACCCAGTCCATGTAGCTCGGGTCCTTCACGGGCCCGAGTGCGGTCGCGTACTGCAGGCCCGCCGGGAGGTAGTACCAGGACAGCGGGGTCGAGTCGGGCTGCGCGTCGACCACGAGCGTGTTCTGGTGGATCAGCGGCTTCATCTCGCCGCCGATGTCGCGCATGTCGCTCTTGAACTGCGGAGCGTAGGAGGAGGGATGAACGACGAAGATCACACACAGCGCGATCGCCACCAGCCCGACGACGCCTGACCGGGCGGCGCCCCACGCGGCCAGCAGCAGGATCGACGCGAGGATCGGGGCCATGTAGCGAGCGACGAATGCCGGCGTGATCTGCGAGGCCAGCCAAGCCACGATCAGCGTCCCGAACAGCAGGAAGAGGATCGACCACATAACGGTTCCCTCACGGGTGCCGCGGCCGCGCTTGGTGAAGAACGGGGCGAGCCCGATGATGATCGCGACCAGCAGCGCCACCGTGAGACGGTCGCTGCCGAGCAGATCCCGCGAGAGCAGGACAGGCACGCCGAAGCGGATCGTCGGCGCCCAGGGTGCGCCGGTGTGCGTGGCCTGGTAGATGAAGTTCGGAAGCCAGGGGAGGAACAGGATCCCGGCGCCGACGTACGTGAGCACCGCGTCGCGCACGAGCCCCCGCCGATCGTCGCTCGCCCGCCACACCGGGATCAGCGCGAGCACCGTCCCGACGCCGAAGAAGATGCCCCACCCGTGCGTGTACAACATCAGCGCCTGGCAGATCGCGAACATGATCAGGTAGGGCCTTCGCCGGTAGACGAAGCCGTGGATGAACGCGGCGGTCTCGAGGATGCCGAGCAACGCCATCAACTCGTACATCCGCGTCTCCTGCGCGTACGCGGTGAGGAACGTGCTGAACGCGAACAGGACGGCCGCGTAAAGGCCGGCGCGCCGTCCGAATAGGCTCCAGGCGGCCCACGTGCCGGCGGGGATGCAGAGCAGCCCGAACAACAGCGACAGCGAGTGCGTAGCCGCCTCGGTGGCGCCGAACACGCTGATCCACACGTGCAGCATCAGGTAGAACAGCGGCGGCGACCCGTCGTGGCGCATGATCCCCGGGATCGCGCTCAGCGAGTGCGACGCGATCCCAGTGGTGATCGCCTCGTCCTCCCAGAACTGTCCGGTGATGTACCGAGTCCGGAGGTACGCCGAACACGCCGTGAGGATGAGCAGGATCGCGGTCGTGCTCGCCCACACCGGTACGCGCTGGAGCAGCTTCGGCTCGCGCACGTCGATGACCCGAGGTATCCCGCGCGTGGGAGCGCTGACGGCCACTACGAGGCCGCCTTACCGGCGCATGTCGAGAACACCCGGAACGTCCGCACGTGCGCGATCAGCTTGTAGTTGGCGCCGTCGTGCTCCCAGGCGACGATCTGCTGCGGGGTCGGCAGCAGCGTCGACTTCGACTGTGCGCGCGTCTGGAGGATCACGGCCGGCCACGGCGGCCCCGCGAGGTTGCCCGGCTCAGCCTCGACCCGGAGCGTGCGGACGCCGAGCGTCCAGGCGACCATCGGCACCTGGAAGCCCTCGGTCATCACCGTGCCGTTGCCGCATCCGAGCAGCGCGTCCTTGCCGCCGGCCTTCTGGACGGCTGCGGTCAGGTCCTCGCGCAGGTGGGCCTGGTAGATGAGCGCGTGGTGCGTGCGGGGGAGGCTGACGATGTTCGTACCGATCCACGGCGGCACCGCGAGGAATACCGCAACCGCGACCACGACGCCGGCGGACACGGTGAACGCGGGGGCGGTCAGCCGCCGGAAGCCGGAGCCGAGCAGCCCACCGAGGCGGCGGAGCCAATCCGCGAGCGTTCGCGAGAACCATCCCCACGCGACCCCGCCGGCGATCGCGACCGGCGCGGTGCCGAGCACGAGATAGCGGTTGTTGCCCGAGAACCCGGCCTGCGTCTCCAGCGAGATCCCGAACCACCACACGAGCCCGAACAGACCGAGGCCCAGCAGCCACGCTCGCGCCCGGATCGCCGGGTCGACCGCCCCACCGTGCCGCCACCACGAAGCGCGCGTTCGCCACAGCCCGAACGCGGCGACGAACAGCGCGATGAGGCCGGGAATCTTGACCCGGTTGAGCACGGTCGGCCAGGCCTCCTTCTTGAACACCGTGCACACCGGGCACTTCGCGAACGCGGCGCTGTTCGAGCGCGGGTGCTCAGCGCGCGTCACGCCGCGGAGCAGGTGTCCCGAGCCCCACAGCTCGGGGAGGAACCAAAGCACGGGGATCAGCGCAAACAGACCGACGACGAGCTTGCGCGCGCCGGGATCGCGCCAGAACAGATACAGCCCGTAAGGGCCCCAGAAGAACCACAGCTCGGGACGGTCGAGCGCGGCGAAGAAGCCGAAGATGAACGCGCGCTGGCGAGCGCCGTCCATGTAGCTGTCGACCGCGATCAACGCGAGCGCAGTCGCGAGGCCCTCCGAGTACCCGAGCGCGTTATCGGAGATGAACCCGCCCGAGTTGACGAGGCTGCCTGCCGCGATCACGCCGGCGAGGAGCGGCGCGACCACGCCGAGCCAGCGCGAGGACCCGGTCGGCTCGACGGTGCCGGCGACGAGATCCCGGGTCAGGCGCCACGCGAGCTTGAACACCATCGCCACCGCCATCACTGCGCCCGCACGCGCGACGATCAGCCACAGGTCCGGCTGCGCCTTGCCGAACAGCGCGAACACCGTCGTGAACAGCATCGGCAGCGGCTTCCACGATGGTCCGCCGGTGGTATGGAGGTCGAGGTGCACGATCTCGTGGCCCCACACGAGCCACGCCCACGGGTCGTAGCTCGGGGTCGACGGGATCAGCAGCGACAGCGCCGCGATGACCAGCGCGGCCGCGCCCAGCCCGAGATAGAGCCGCGGGCCGGACACGCGGCCGGCGAGCGCGCGGGCACGCGCCGTGACATCAGTCGACGGCGCGGGCGCAGTCAGCTCAGCAGTGGGAACGGACGACAAGGGGACCGGGAAGATCTGGTTGGTGCCGCGCTCGCCAAGTTACGCACGGCGGCGGCAGATGCGTACATGAGCCTGCGCACCAGGCGCCGGCGTCGCGGGGCATTCTAGAGGCCGCCTATCCCTGCACGCCCTGCCCCAGGCAGTCCTCGATCTGGCTCAACTCCCCGGGCGACCCCTGGTTCGGATACATCAGGGCAGGCCCGATCGCCTCGGCGCCCTGCGCGTTTCCGTCGATCTGCTGGGCCTGCGCGGCCCCCGCCGTGGGCGTGAAGACGACAGTCGGACCCGCCGGAGCGGCACCGACCTGGAGCTTCGTCGGGCTGAGGACCTGCACCGCCAGATGATCGGCGCGGAGGCAGCCGAGGTGGTTGTGGATGCCGGTGAGCGGACTGTCGATCTTGCCTCGGCTGGCGAGCGTCGCGGAGCCGGCCGGGGTCGTCGGCTGGACCCTGACCGCGCCACCGCAGCCGGCCACCGCCACCGCGGTGAGCACGAGCCCGAGCGCCGGCCACAGGCCGCGGCGCCGGGCAATTGGAAGCTTCTTAGACGACATGCGCCCGACAAAGGTAGAGGATCATTCCGACCGTGCTCGTAATTGGGGCTCTCAGCGGACCGTTGCCAAAGGTAGGGATCGTCCTGGCCGCAGCGCTTGCGGCCGTCGCCATGCTGCACCGCGACTCGCGTGTGCAGGCGTTGGCGATGCTCGGCGCGCTGGTGCTCGCTCCCATCCTGTTGCTCGGGGACATCTGGCACTCGCCCCAACTCGGGATCGTCCATCGCCACCCGCTCGTGGCCGCGGTCGGCGCGGTGATCGCACTCGCCGCGGTGGCGGCCGCGGCAGTGCTCGTCGCCAAGCGCCCGGAGGTGCTCGCAGGCGCCGTGATCGTCGCGCTCCCGTTCCGGATCCCGATCTCCGCCGGTGGCGTGACCTCGAACCTGCTCGTGCCGTTGTACTTCGTGGTCGCGGCCGGCGCGGTGGCGTTCATCGTGACCACCTGGCGCGGACGCGCGCCACCGGAAGCCGCGACCCCGGAGGCCGCGACGCCGCCTCGCGATGGCCCCGTCCGCTGGCTCGAGTGGCTGCTCGCCGGCTACGTGGTCCTGTACGCGCTCCAGGCGGCGTATTCGCCGAAGTTCACGACCGCCCTGCAGCAGGTGGTGTTCTTCTACGTGCCGTTCGCGCTCGCCTACTGCCTGCTTCGCCGGCTCGACTGGACGCAGCGGCTGACGCGGAGCTGCCTCGCGCTGCTCGCCGGGCTGGCGGTGCTGTTCGCCCTGGTCGGGTTCGTCGAGTACGAGACCAAGACGATCTTCCTGAACCCGAAGCTGATCGCCGCCAACCAGCTTCACGCGTACTTCACGGTCAACTCCGTGTTCTTCGATCCGAACATCTTCGGGCGGTTCCTCGCGCTGGTGATGATCCTGCTGGCCTCCGTGATCCTGTACGCGCGCCGGCAACGGACGGTGCTGATCACGGGTGCGGTGCTCGCGATCCTGTGGGTCGCGTTGCTGCTGACCCTGTCGCGGTCGGCGATTGGGGCGCTCCTCGTCGGCCTCGGAACGCTGGCCGCGATCCGCTGGAGGGTGGGTCGGGCCGTGTTCATTGCCGCCGGCGTGGTCGCGCTCGTGGCGGCGGTGATCGCGATCACGCCCACGACGTTCGGCCTCAACCAGGGACTCAACGGCGCCTCGAGCGGCCGGCCGGGCCTCGTCACCGGCGGCCTCGATCTGTTCAAGCAGCGGCCCCTGTGGGGCTACGGATCGGGGTCGTTCGAGACCGAGTTCGCTGCCCGCCATCACGCGATCGGGGAAACGACCTCCGCATCGCACACGATCCCGGTGACGATCGCAGCCGAGCAGGGGCTGATCGGCGAGCTCGTCTATCTCGGGCTCGTCCTCGCGGCGCTGGTCGTGCTGTTCCGGCGGTGCCGCTCGGATCCCACTCGCGTGGCCATCGCCGCAGCCTTCCTCGCGCTGCTGTTCCACACGCTGCTGTACGCCGACTTCCTCGAGGACCCGATCACGTGGACGTTGCTCGCGATCGGATCCGCGCTCGCGGCGCGGCCCCCGTCGGACTCAGGCGGGCGGGGAAGTGAGCTCGCCGCTGGCGAACGCGAGCTTCAGCAGCAGCTCGCGTAGCTGAGCGCGCTCCGCCTCGCTCAGGGGCGCCAGCAGTTCGGCTTGGGCCTCCCGCGACAGCTCGCGTCCGCGGGCCAGCGTTTCGTGCCCGTGCTCGGTGATGTGGAGCGCGTACGCGCGGCGATCGGTTGGGTGCCGCCGCCGCTCGACCATCCCTTTCGACTCGAGCTCGTCGATCGTCGACACCATCGAGCTCGGATCCATGCTGACGGCCGCGCCCAGGGCGCCCTGGGCGATCGGGCCTTCCGCGTCGAGGACGTTGAGGGTGCCCCACATGCGCGTGGTGAGGCCGATCGTCGCGATCCGTTCACCGAAGTGCTTCGACGCGATCAGACCCATCCAGCTGATCAGAAAGCCCGTGTTTCTGGTCAGAGCGGCGTGGAGTAGCTGTGGTCCGGGCATCGATGTGAAAAGTATAACGGTCGTATTGTTGACAGGAAAAATAGTTTGTAGTACCAATCATGCGTCGCGCAAACGAACTATTGAGGTGGCAAGCATGTTGGGGTCGATCACGCGTTGGGTCCTCGCGCACAAGCGCATCGTCGTGTCGTTCTGGGTGCTTGTCACCGTTGTCGGCATCGCGACTGTCGGATCCTCGACGAAGTCGTTCAGCACGCAGTTCTCGGTTCCGGGTCGCGAGGGCTTCACGACCAATGCCAGGATCGAGCGGCTGTTCCACAACGGCGGGAACAACGCTCCGCTACTGGCGGTCGTCACGCTCCCGGCCGGGACCTCGGTGTCCTCTTCGGCCGTCAAGCACGGGCTGGATCAGCTCGCGACGAAGCTGCAACGAGCCCTCCCCGGAAGCCGGACCGCGTCGTTCGCGTCCACCGGCGACCGCGCGTTCGTGTCCGCCGACGGGCGCACGACGTTCGTACTCGCGTATCCGCCTCCGGACAACGAGTCGTTCGGGACGAACACGAAGGCCGCCAAGGCGGCCGCGGCGGTGCTCGCGGGCGACCGAGTCGGAGGCGCGCCGGTTCACGTGACCGGTCTCGACGCGCTCCAGAACCAGACGGGTGGCGGCGGCGGCCCCGGCGTCCTGCTCGAGTCGATGCTTGGCGGCCTCGGGGCGCTCGTCGTGCTCGCATTCGTGTTCGCCTCGCTGCTGGCGTTTGTGCCGATCCTGATGGCGATCGTCTCGATCATGGCGACGTTCCTGGTTCTGTGGGGCGTGACCGCGTTCACGAGCGTGTCGATGATCGTCGAGTTCCTGGTCGCGCTGATCGGGCTTGGGGTGGCGATCGACTACTCGCTGCTCGTCGTCGTCCGCTGGCGCGAGGAGCGTGCCCACGGACACGCCGGCGACGCCGCGGTCGTGCGCGCGATGCAGACCGCCGGGCGCGCGGTCGTGTTCAGTGGGACGACGGTCGCGATCGGCCTACTCGCGATGATCGTATTGCCGCTCCCGTTCCTGCGCTCGATTGGCTACGCAGGCATGCTGATTCCGCTGATCAGCGTGATCGTCGCCGTGACGCTGCTGCCGATCGTGCTGGCCAAGGTGGGGGACCGGCTCGACTGGCCGCACGTGCGGAGCGACGACAAGGCAAGCCGCGCGTGGACCTCGTGGGCGCGGCTCGTCGTCCGCCGGCGCTGGGTCGCGGCCGCGCTGGCCGTGGTCGTGCTCGCCGCGCTCGTGATCTCCGCGACCAACCTCCAGCCGGGAGCCGCCAACGTCGACGCGCTCGCCAAGCAGGGCGACGCGCACGCCGGACTGGTCGCGCTCGAACGTTCGGGCATCGGCGCCGGCGCGCTCCAGCCGATCGAGGTGGTTGCGCCCGCCGGCGCGCATCCCGCGGCCCTGGCGGCGGCGCTGCGAGACGTGCCGGGAGTGCACGGCGCGGTCGCCCCGACCGGTTCGCAGTGGCGCCGCGGCGGCGCCGCAGTCGTCGACGCGTTCCCGGTTGCCGACGGCTCGACCTCGGCCGGCCGGGACACGATCACGAATGCGAGCACGGCGGCGCACGCTCGCGGCGCGGGCGTCCGGGTCGGCGGGATCGGCGCCGAGAACGCGGACTTCGTCTCAGCGATCTACGGGAGCTTCCCCGAGATGATCGCGCTGATCGCGATCCTGACGTTCCTGCTGCTGGCGCGGGCCTTCCGCTCGCTGCTGCTGCCGCTCAAGGCCGTGGTGCTGAACGTGATCAGCGTCGCCGCCGCCTGGGGAGTGATCACGCTCGTGTGGCAGAACGGCCACGGCTCGAGCCTGCTGTGGGGGATCGCGGCCACCCATTCGGTCACCGCCTGGATCCCGTTGATGGTGTTCGCGTTCCTGTTCGGCCTGTCGATGGACTACGAGGTGTTCATCCTCTCGCGCATGCGCGAGGAGTTCGACCGGACCGGCTCCACTGACGTGGCGGTGGTCCGCGGGATCGGCCGCACCGGCCGCCTCGTGACCAGCGCCGCGCTCATCCTCTTCCTGGCGTTCGTGTCGATGGCGTCGGGGCCGGACACCGACGTCAAGGTGTTCGCAACCGGGCTCGCCGCCGGGATCATGCTCGACGCCACCGTGATCCGGGCGCTTCTCGTGCCGGCGGTCGTCTCGCTGTTCGGGCGCTGGAACTGGTGGTTGCCGGCGCGTCCCGCGCGGTGGTTGCGGGTCGAGCCCTCGTTGCCCCCGCGCGTCGCCGGCGATCCCTACTCCGCTTTGCGACCGAGCGCGTAATGCTCGACGTCGTTGTCGAGTGCCGCCGCGGTGTCGTATTCGCCGGTGTGGACGAACACCACCTTGCCGGCGGCATTGACGAAGATCGTCGTTGGCATCCCCTCGAGGACCGCGAGCGAGGACAGGTCGCTCGACGCCACCGAGTAGCTCGGATAGCTCACCCCGTGGTGCGAGAGGAACGACCGGGCGTCGCCCGCCGAGTCGTTCGTGTCCGCCCCCAGGAACGCGACCTGGTGTCCGAACTGAGCCGACGCCGCGCCCAGGAGCGAGAACTCGGCTCGGCACGCCGGGCACCAGGAAGCCCACGCGTTCAGCACGACCGGGTAACCGCGCAGCGAGCGGAGGCGGTCGGCGAGCGTGCCGCCCGAGCTGATCAGCCGGCCGGCCTGAGCGTGCAGCGCGGCGAGCGACCCCGGCGACCCGGCGAGTACGCGCGCCGCGGCGGCCGCGGTCGGCGCGGTGACCTTCGGAACCGCGCTCGCGGGGACGTTCCGGTTCATCAGGAAGTAGAGGTCGTCGAGGGCCTCGCTGGCGGTCCACGGAAGCTGCGGGTGTTCGAGGTTCTGGAGGCCCTGGGCACTCAGCAGGCCCTTCAGCACCGGTGACAGCCGACCGTCGACCTCGGGCATGCCCTCGTCGACGATCCGCTCCTGACCGGCCGGATCGATGAAGAACACCGCGTCGGTGTGCTGGACGTCGAACGTCTCGGGCTTGTGGGTGAGCCAGTCGACATCGGGCGGCTTGCCCTGGGGGACGCGGGCGTAGTAGACGCCGAAGAACTTCCAGAGCCGCTTGATCTCCGACTGCGTGCCGGTGAGCATCTGGAAATTGGCGCCGGTGAGCTTTTGGTAGGCGCGCAGCCGGAACGGGCTGTCGCGCCACGGATCGACGGTCGCCTCGGCGATTACGACCTGACGTGACAGGCCGGCCAGGCGCACGTCGTTGACCAGCTCCATCAGCGCCCCGGTGGTGAGCGGGCAGACCTCGTGGCACAGCGTCATCGACGGCGCAAGGATCACCCACTTTCCATGCCACTGGCTCAGCGGGAACGGCTTGCCATTTGCGTCGATGAGCGGCACGGACGGGACCGGGCGGGGAACCTGGAGCTCGGTCCCGATCGCGAGCGGAGCGGGCACCTGGGCGCTGGCGTTCGGGAGGCGTTTGATGTCGAAACGGGCCAGCAACGACAGCACGACCACCAGCACCAGTATCAGCACCCCGCCGGCGAGCGAAATCAGGCGAAGTCGAGCAAGCGACACGTCCTGCACCTTAATGCGTCTCGTGTTAGGCCTCTGTGCGGACGGGCGCGCGCCGACAACCCGGCTCGGGGTGAAATCTC
>Ga0210397_10002460_pt1 | contig 11650 bp, 10 predicted proteins | sample IncBWH2OmetaG_FD_160126 | JGI IMG/M metagenome (GOLD analysis project Ga0210397, IMG submission 160126) | Forest soil microbial communities from Barre Woods Harvard Forest LTER site, Petersham, Massachusetts, United States - Inc-BW-H-2-O ...
CCGTTGACGAAGCCGCAGAGGCCTTGCCGAGCGCGGGGTTCAAGCCTGTCTTCGTCCGCGACCAGCAGGTCTCCTCGCCCTAGCGCCTTGCCGGAAGGACGTCTCTGGAGATCGTCCGATGGCGTCGGCTTAGCTGTCTTCGCGAACGATGCAGCGGAAGCCGATGTGACTGGTAGAAGTGTCGATCGCCTCTGGTTGGCGAGCGGCGGGCCGGTAGCGCAGACAGTAGCTCGACGCGCAGAGATGCGAGCCGCCCTTGATGATGCGGCGAGGAATGCTCGCGCCAGGACGCTCGATGTCATAGCTTTCGTCAGGAGTTTCGATGCGTGGGTCGAGTGGCGGCCCGCAGCAGACGCTCGGCGTTGCTCGGAAGTCCGGTCCGCGGGTCGCGTAGAAGTCGGTTGTCCACTCCCAGACGTTTCCCGTTACGTCGTAGAGCCCGAAACCGTTGACTGGGAATAGGCCCACTGGCGAGGTACCGCGCCACCCCTTCGCGCCGGTGTTGCGCCAGGGGAACTCGCCCTGCCAGAAGTTCGCCATCAGATCGCCGCCCGGTTGCTGCTCATCGCCCCAGGCGAAGACCGCACCATCGAGCGTGCCCCGTGCCGCGTACTCCCACTCGGCCTCGCTCGGCAGCACCTTGCCCGCCCAATCCGCGTATGCCTGGGCGTCCTCGAAGGCGACATGGGTGACCGGGTGATCGGCCCGCCCCGAGTTGTCGCTTTCCGGTCCCCATGGGTGGCGCCAATTCGCGCCCGGAACGTAGGCCCACCAGGAGCTTGGGTCGTTCAGCGGCACGGGGCCGGGTGTGGGGTGAAAGACGGCCGAACCCTCACACAGGAGCGACGGATCGGCGTCGGGATAGACGGCGGGATCGGGCACGCGCTCCGCGACGGTGCGGTATCCCGTCTCCCCGATGAACCGTCCGAATTGCGCAACTGTGACCGGTCCGCGATCGATCGCGAAGGCCCCGACCTCGACCTCGCGCACCGGTGCCTCTTCGGGGTAGAAGTCAGCCGAGCCCATCCGGAAGCTGCCTGCCGGGATCTGGATCATGCCTTCGCGAATCATTTCTCAAGGATCCTAGGGCCGAGTCGACCGTGGACCAAGCAGGACGTTCTTGTAAGCGAACAATTGTGTTCGTACGGGCTGTAGAAACCGGAGAAGTCAAGGTCTTTCTCACCCTGATCGGGTGATGTCGTCCGCCCGACCTCGACCTACGCTTGCCGCTGTTGCTTTGCGTCCAACCACCGTCGAGGTAAGGATGAGCTGATGGCCAAGTCGTTCAAAGGCACCATCAACGTCGATATCCGTGATTCGGAGCCTGACTGGTCGCCGTTTGAGCCGCCAAAGGCTCCAGAGGGCTCGCCGAACGTCCTGTACATCGTCCTCGACGACGTTGGCTACTCAGCGATGAGCTGTTACGGCGGGCTCATAGAGACGCCGAACATCGACAGGATCGCCGCAAAGGGGGTGCGCTACACGCAATGGCACACAACCGCCCTATGCTCGCCTACGCGTTCGTGCCTGATGACTGGACGCAATCACACGCGTAACAGCATGGCCTGCATCACCGAGGCGGCGATTGGGTTTCCCAACGCGAGCGGCACGGTGCCGCCAGAGAACGGGATGCTCCCTGAGATCCTCGGCGAGCAGGGGTGGAACACGTTCATGGTCGGCAAGTGGCATCTGTGTCCAACCGATGAGATGAATCTCGCGTCCACACGCCGCAACTGGCCGAGCGGCCGTGGCTTTGAGCGCTGGTATGGGTTCCTCGGCGCCGAGACGAATCAGTGGTATCCGGATCTGGTCCACGATAACCATCCGGTCGATCAGCCGAGCACTCCCGAGGAGGGCTATCACCTCACCGAGGACCTCACCGACAAGGCACTTGAGTTCATCAAGGACGCAAAGGCGGTGGCCCCGGAGAAGCCATTCTTCCTCTACTACTCCCCCGGCGCCTGTCACGCGCCCCATCACGCGCCCAAGCAGTGGATCGAGAAGTTCAAAGGCCGCTTCGACATGGGCTATGAGGCCTTGCGCGAGCAGACTCTTGCCAAGCAGAAGGAGCAGGGCATCGTCCCGCCCGACACGGAGTTGCCGCCGATCAATCCGATCGGCACTACCGAGACGCGTACGAGCGCCGACGGCAAGCCGTTCCCGGAAATCGACACGACTCGACCCTGGGGCTCGCTGGGCGACGAAGAGAAGCGGCTGTTCGCACGAATGGCCGAGGTATACGCAGGCTTCCTTGGCCATGCCGACCACGAGATCGGTCGCGTGCTCGACTATCTCGAGCAAAACGAGCTGCTTGAGAACACGCTGGTGGTCGTGGTGTCAGACAACGGCGCCAGCGGCGAGGGCGGCCCGAACGGCTCTGTCAATGAGATGAAGTTCGCCAACGGAGTCCCCGACGACCTGCAGGCGAACCTCGCGCAGATCGACGACCTCGGCAGCACGAAGACCTACAACCACTACCCAACCGGCTGGGCGATGGCATTCAACACGCCGTTCAAGATGTGGAAGCGCTACGAGTTCAACGGGGGAACCTCGGACCCGTGCATCATCTCCTGGCCGGCCGGGACAAAGGCACGCGGCGAGGTGCGCGAGCAGTACTACCACGCGATCGATCTCGTGCCAACAATCCTCGACGCACTTGGCCTCAGCGCTCCCGAGTCAGTCAAGGGTCATGTGCAGACGCCGTTCGACGGGGTCAGCATGCTCGACAGCGTCGATGACGCCTCGGCTCAGTCGAAGCGCAAGACGCAGTTCTACTCGATGCTTGGTTCCCGCTCGATTTGGCACGAGGGCTGGAAGGCTGTGACTACGCATCCCACGATGGCCGGCTGGAGCAACTTCAACGCAGACGATTGGGAGCTGTACAACACCGACGTCGATCGCTCAGAGCTCAACGACCTGGCCGCTGAGCAGCCGGAGAAGCTGAGGGAGCTCGTCAGCATCTGGTTTGCGGAGGCCGGTGCAAATGGGGCATTTCCCCTGGACGATCGCTCGCCCGTCGAAATCCTCACAACGCCTCGACCGCAACTCTCGGCAGCGCGTAATCGATACGTCTATTACCCCGATGCGGCACCCGTGAGTGAGTGGCAGGCGGTCAACACGCGCAACCGGTCGTTTGTGATCGGCGCGCTCGTCGATCTGCCCTCGCCCGGAGCGCAGGGCGTGCTGTTTTCGATCGGCTCGCGCTTCGGCGGCCACACGCTGTACGTCAAGGACAACCGACTGCATTACGTCAACAACTTTGTGGGCGTTACCAAGCAGATGATCGTCGGCTCGGAGGACCTGCCGGCCGGTGAGAACCTGATCCTCTCGGCATCGTTCGAGAAGGAAGCTCAAGAACCGGATTGCGCCGCGGGCACGCTCTCCCTTTACCACGGCGAGAAGAAGGTGGGCGAGGGGAAGATCAAGACTCAGCTGGGGGCGTTCGCGGTCGCTGGGGCGGGCTTGTACGTTGGCCGCCACGGCGGCGAGCCGCTCACCGACGACTACCCGGGTGCGGCCCCCTACCGGTTCACCGGCGGAACACTCAACCGAGTCGCGATCGACGTCAGCGGTGAGCCGTATGTCGATCTCGAGCGCGAAGCAGAGACGCTGCTCAAGCACCAATGACGCGCGGCACGCGGCTTGACTTCAAAGCATGCCATCGGAGCGGACGATGAGCGACGCGCTCCAATCCTGGAACGACACCCCGACGCGACAGGCGATCGTCGAGTTCGTCGAGAGCGTCACGCGCGAGGGCAGCCCTCACTATCTCGCGATCCACGACGATCCGCAGCGCGAGTTCGATTACACGGCTGGCGCCGAGCAATCGCTCGAGCGAGCCGAGGACGAAGGCTGGACCGTCGTCAGCATCAAGAACGACTGGGCCACCGTCTTCGCCGATATAGGGCGCTGAACCAGCCCTCCTCCTCCCGCTCGACAAAGCCCTGCGACAAGCATCCCGACGACCTGTCGTGCAAGTCTAGTTAGGGCACCCTAATCTTGTGGTAGGCTGCCGGCCACATGATACCCGAGTCCCTAAGTCGGAATTTGCCGTAGCGCCCGTCCGAGCCCATGCATGTTCGCGTCTGTCCTAACCCATGCATGTTCCCCTCCTGCGCCCTTGTGGCAATTGCCCCCAAGAGCACCTAATAACGATGCCCGAGGTCCTGCCCACGATGCAAAAAACACCCCGTCCGTTTCTTCTCACCGCCCTGCTCCTCCTCGTGGGCGGCGTGCTCGCCGGCTGCGGAGGCTCGTCCTCCAGTTCGGGCAAGTCCATCACGCTCTACAACGGTCAGCACGTGCAGACGACAGACACGCTTGTCGCAGCCTTCGAACGAGAGAGCGGCATCAAGGTGAACGTGCGCAGCGACGACGAGGACACCTTTGCCGATGAGATCGTCACCGAGGGATCCAATTCCCCGGCCGACGTGATCTACACCGAGAACTCGCCTGCGCTCGAGTACCTCCAAGGCAAGAACCTGCTTGCTCCAGTCGATTCAACGACGCTCGCCAGAACACCAAGCAAGTTCAACTCGCCACAGCGGGACTGGCTCGGAGTCTCCGCCCGGGTCAGCGTGCTCATCTACAACCCAAACCTCATCAAAGCAAACGAACTTCCAACTACGGTCCTCCAGCTGGCCGACTCCAAGTACCACGGCAAGCTGGCAATCGCCGCGGGCGAGACAGACTTCCAACCGATCGTCACATCCGTCGCTCGTGCGAATGGTCGCACTGCGACACAGAAGTGGCTGGAAGCGATCAAGACCAACGCCACCAGTCACATCTACCCCGACAATGAGACGATCTCAAGCCAGGTCAACCGAGGGGCCGTCGCCCTTGGCGTGATAAATCAGTACTACTGGTATCGCATGCGCGCCGAGCTCGGCGCGGGAAGCATCCATTCGAAGATCGCCTACTTCGAGCCACACGATCCCGGCTACGTGATCGACGTCTCCGGAGCGGCGATCCTCAAGTCATCCAAGAACCAAAGCGCCGACCAAAAGTTCCTCGCCTTCCTTGTGAGCCGAGAAGGCCAGGAGATCATCGCCCACTCGCTCAGCTTCGAGTATCCGATCGTGCCCGGCGTCGCCACCGCGGCCCCAGAGACCCCCTTCGACGAGCTGCAACCGAACTCGATCACGATTACGCAGCTTGGCGACGGGTCGACGGCGATCGGGCTGCTTCGCGACGCGGGGTTGCTGTGAGACGCCGCGCTCGATCGAATCGTTGAGATGGGGACGCCGGCACCCACGATCCTCGCGCCCGCCGCGCCGTCCAGACCGGTGTCTGTCTCCCCTCGGCGTGCCCCGCGCCCTTGGCTGCTGATCGGGCTGAGCACGGCTGTGGCGCTCGTGCTGGTGGCGCCGCTGACGTTCCTGCTCTTCGAGGCGCATGGCGCGGGAACCTCGACGATCCTGCACCTGATCTTCCGCGGGCTCACGGTCAGCCTGCTGTGGAACACGGTCAGGCTCACTTTCGTGGTGACGGCGCTGTGTGCTGTGATCGGCACGGCGGCAGCCTGGTTTGTCGAGCGTACCGACCTCCCCGGCCGTCGGATATGGGCTGTGTTGGTCGTCGTGCCGCTAGCCATCCCCGACTTCGTGGTGAGCTTTGGATGGGCCTCGCTCAGCACCCGTGTCACCGGCTTTCAAGGGGCGGTACTGGTGATGACGCTGGCCATATACCCACTTGTCTACCTGCCGGTAGCCGCAAGCTTTCGCAACTCTGACCCCGGCCAGGAGGAGCTGGCGCGCAGCCTTGGCGCAGGGCGGCTGCAAACCTTCTGGCGGGTGACGCTTGGACAGGCCCGGGTGGCGATCCTCGGCGGCTGCCTGCTCGTGGCACTCGTGTTGCTGGCTGAGTACGGCGCCTTTGAGATCCTCGGCTACCAGACTTTCACCACCGAGATATTCACCGAGTTCAATGTGTCGTTCAACGTGCCAACGGCCTCCGCGCTGTCGCTTGTGCTGGTGCTCCTGAGCCTCGTGGTTCTCTCGGGCGAGGGCGTGGCGCGCGGTCGAGGCAGGCTCAGCCGCTCCGGGCCCCTCGCCCAGCGAGCCGCTCGACCCCATCGCCTTGGACGCGCCCGATTGCCTGCGCTTGTTGGCTTCGCTGTCCTCGTCGGCTTGGCTTTGGGGGTGCCGATCGGCTCCAGCGTCTACTGGATTCTCAGGGGCGGGCATGCCTTCCTCACCGGTGTGTCCCTGCTTGACGCCACCTGGCACACAGCCCTCTATAGCGCGATCGCGGCAGCCTCCTCGACGGCGATGGCACTTCCTGTCGCACTGCTCGCGATTCGTCACAGCGGGCGGAGTTATCTCTTGCTCGAGCGCAGCACCTACCTTGTGTTGGCGATGCCGGGCCTGGTGATCGCATTGGCGCTCTCATACTTCAGCGAGCGCTATGCCGACGGATTCCTATATCAAAGCGCCCCATTGCTCGTGATCGCCTACGCCATTCTCTTCTTCCCGCTGGCGCTTGTCGGCGTGCGAGCTTCGATCGCCCAGGCTCCGGTCGGCTTCGAGGAGGTAGGGCGCTCGCTCGGCCGAGGACGCTTCTCGGTGCTGTTGCGGGTCACGCTTCCACTGGTTTCCCCCGGCCTGGCTGCCGCCTTCTGCCTGGTATTCCTCTCCGCCGTGACCGAGCTGACCGCCACGTTGATTCTGATCCCGACAGGCGTGCAGACGCTCTCCACCCAGTTCTGGGCTTATCAACAGAACCTTTCCTACGGACAGGCTGCGCCATTTGCGCTTGCGATCATCGCCATCGCGGCGCTGCCGAGTGTAGTGCTCGGGCGCTTCTTCGACCGTCTACCCTCGCGCGGGAGACCGGCAAGGTGAGCAACATTCCCAGCCCCGATGAGACGCTGAGCGGGCGGAGCGGCGGTGAGAACAACAGCAGCGAACTCACCGAAGACGCCAAGCGCCCAAGTGGCCTCGACATCGTGGACCTGCACAAGAGCTTTGGAACCCACCCCGTGCTCACTGGCTTGGAGCTCAATGTTCCCGCGGGGTCGTTCACGGCCATTCTTGGATCTTCGGGCAGCGGCAAGACAACGCTTTTGCGACTGCTGGCCGGCTTTGATCGACCGGATCGCGGGGTCGTGAAGATCGGCGAGCGCATCGTTGACGGAGTTTCCATTCACGTCCAACCCGAGCAGCGCAGGATCGGATATGTGCCACAGGAGGGCTGCCTCTTCCCCCATCTCACGGTCGCGGCGAACGTCGGGTTCGGACTCTCCAGGGCCGCTCGTCGAGGCCGAGTGAGCGAGTTGCTCGAGCTCGTGGGCCTGGCCGATCTGGGACGGCGCTATCCCCACCAGCTCTCCGGCGGCCAGCAGCAGCGTGTAGCGTTGGCGCGGGCGCTTGCGATCGAGCCTGAGGTTGTGCTCCTGGACGAGCCGTTTGCCTCGCTCGATGCTCACATGCGAGCCAGTGTGCGCGAGGAGGTCCAACGGATCCTGCAAGCATCGGCGACGACGACTCTGCTCGTGACCCACGACCAGGACGAGGCGCTTTCGCTCTCCGATCGCGTGGCCGTTCTGCGCGACGGCCAGATCGCCCAATACGCCACGCCACAGGAGCTCTACGCCCGCCCGCTCGACGATCGGCTGGCACGCTTCGTCGGCGAGGCCAACCTGATCGAGGGCGTACTCGATGGCGCGTTCGTCGACACACCACTCGGGAAGCTCCCGGCGCTGTGGCACGGCGAGCCGCTGCCTTCATCCTGCGCGGTGAGCGTGCTGATCCGCCCCGAGCAGATCGACTTGCATCCCGCCGACAGCGAGACGGGCTTTGCGGGGCGGATCGTGCGAACGGGCTACCACGGACACGATGCTGTCCTGCATGTGCAGGTCAACCAAGCGGAGACAGCAGAGCACCTACTCGTGCGAACACTGGGAGAGACACAGCTATCCCCTGGCTCGGCGGTCAAGCTCGACGTGCGCGGGCCCGTGCTGGTCTGGCTCGCGAGGCCATCGCATTGAGCTAGGCGAATCCTTTTCCCGAGATCGAACCTCTCATCTCTGTGCGAGATCCAATCGACAAAACGGGAGGCGTAAATGATTCGCCATCGATCCGGTGCCTGTCCATGACAGTCATTTACCTCGTCGCAGCCGTCGTCGTACTCTGCGGGTGCCTCTTCTTTTTCATGAAAAAAGGTTTGTTCCCGTGACTGATACGCGCTGGGCCTGGCCCACCGAACAGGTAATCAACGCCGCCCAACAGGATGACCAGCGCGCGATCGCGATCCTTGCCAGTAAGAGCGCCTATCAAAATGCGGGTGCGGTTGGGGCGGTCGAGGGTCGAGCGGAGCAAGGACGCAGGGGCGAAGGTTTGGTGGTGCCAAGTCGAGCCCCGAGGACACAGCCCCGCGAAGGCCAACGGCCGTTCCAGACGTGCACGCATTTTGATAGGCGCTCTAAGTCTGTCGCCCGCCATCTCGCAAGGGGAGCGCTCGGCTTCGGCCTGATCGGAGCGGCGCTCGCCCTGACCACGAGCGTTGGCCCTGTCGCCCTCCTGCTGGCGCCGCTTGGTTTGGTCGCGCTCCGCGGCTGCCCGACTTGCTGGTGCGTCGGCTTGATTCAGACGATCTCAGCGGGGCGACTCGAGCGCGGCTGCACAGGTACCAACTGCACACTGCGGCGCGGCGAGGGCTAAACGGGCTCAGCCGGCAGCACATCCGTCCGCGCGACGGCCGCCTCCCGCTCACCTGCGAGCGTTGTGCGGCGCTCATCTTGCATATAACCGTCCAGCGCCCCCTGCGAGGGGAACTCCAGGACCTGAATCTCGAGCGGCGCGCCACCTGCACCATCGGTGCGCATACGTTGCAGCACCCGTGCTCCATGGTCGCCCATCAACTCCAGCACCGTGTCCTCGTAGGCGCAAAGCGCCTCCTCGGCGCCGGGTTGGACCACAGCAGAACGCACAGGTGAATGCTCATCCTCGCGAGCGTAACGGACGACGCATCAGACCGCCCGCCTTGCGCTGCGCTCTCTGTCTCAACCGCTCAGCGCGAACAGCGGCCAGCGACCGGGCACACCCTTCGACTCGTGAAAGCCGCGATCCTCAAACACGAACGGTCCGCCCACCACCGTCCCGAACACGGTGCCTGACACGAGCACTTCGTCAGAACGAGTGGTAAGAGCTCTTTGCGATCGTGAAACCGTGGTGCGAGCGATTCACGCAGCGAATCGCTCTCGCGCTGATTGTGCACTTCACGCTGATCGGGCCGATACCGCCCCATCTGTTCCCCTTTTTGAGCGCCACCGGGTGTGCACCAACGAAGGAGTCCTGGCTGAGCCGAGCGAGCGACGGATGTCCTGTCGAGCCAAGGAAGACGAAACCTGGATCGCCGACGCCTTTGGCCTTCGGAGCCGGCACAGACCTGGCACTACAGAGCAACTGCATCGGGGGCGTGTTGAACGGGTGGATCGCGATGCCACAAGTGACGTTGCCACCCAGTGCCGTCCAGAGTTGTGCGTCCGACGCCGAGGCAAGAGCCGGCGCGGACAGACAAAGCGCGCAAGCGAGGACGAGCAACCACAATCGGCGCATACCCACATCATCGCATGACCCCAGTCGATACAAGTTCGAGAAGACGATGGCCAAGACCGTTTGTCGGGGGAGTCTGCTTCTATGCAGCCAATGAGCTCAGGGTTTGAGGAGCCGAGAGCGCCCGAGGATGGTGGAGTCAAGAACGCGGGCGACGCGACACGACGAACTCGCCTGGCCAACGAGCGTACCTACCTGGCCTGGTGGCGAACAGGTCTGGCCGCCCTGGCTGTGAGCCTTGGCGCGGGGAAGCTGGTCCCGGCGTTGACCCCTGGCGCCCAGTGGCCGTACACGATCGCGGGTATCGGCTTTGCGTGCGTCGGTGTGGTCTTCATCGGCTATGCCTTCGTACGCCACAGGAGGGTCGAGCAGGCAATCTCTCGCGGTGAGTTTGCTCCACCACAGGAGGGCGTCATCACGGCGTTGGCCGTAGTCGGCGTTCTGCTTGGCCTGCTCGTGCTTGTAATCGTCGCTGCAAAGAACTGATGAATCTGCGTCTTCCCGATCGGACAATGCAGATTTATCTTGTCCGTAGAAACCTTGTTGGCGACGATGGGGGAAGCGATCGGACAAGTTCTCTCCTTCGGCTTCGGCGTAGCCCTGAGCCCTGTCAGGCTCGGCCCTGGCGCCGAGCAGAAGCAGGTCTACGAAGGCGTGCTGCCAAAGCGAGCGTATGCACAAGCGCGGCGGTACCTGTGCACATCACCGGCGCTCCAGGCGATTGATCCTCAGCTGGAGCGCTTGGCGCTTGAGCCGCTCGGGCGCGAGGCAGGCGGAGCTGCCCGCGTCTTCTTGGTCTGCTTCTTACCCGCGCCCGGGCGCTCCCCGCGTATGCGCGCAAGGCTTTGCTCGAGCGCGCCCATCAGATCCGGAGCCGTTGGGGTCGGCTTCTTCGCGGGCAGGCGCGGCGCAGAGATCTTCTGGCCCTTCTGCTTGCGTTTAATCACGCGCTGCAAATGGGCACGATGCTCGTCGCGGTAGCGCGTCGGCTCGAATGGCACCTCGAGCTCCTCGATGATCGCGATCGCGTTTTCGACCTGCTCGCTACCGGGCACGGCTTCGACGTCGATCTCCGTCGCGACATCGGCGCTGGAGCGGACTTCGTCGTGAAAGCGCATCGTCGTCAGCGTTAGCAGCTCTCCCTGTGGGCGAATGCTGACCAGGTGCTCCTTGGCGCGCATCACAAAGCGTCCGAGCGCCACCTTGCCGGAGTCGCCCATCGCCTCGCCAAGCAGGGCATAGGCCCGCGCCGCGCTCTCGTTCTCCGGCGCCAGCAGATAGGGACGATCGAGGTAGATCGGGTCGATCTCGCACTCCTCGACGAAGGCCTCGATGTCGATCGTATGGCTCTTGCGAGGCGCGGCGGCGGCGAGGTCATCGTCGCTGAGCAGCACCCAGCTGCCGTCCTGCATCTCGTAGCCCTTGGCGATCTCGCTGTAGGGTACCTCGCGATCCTCAAGCGAGCAGACGCGACGCGTCTGGATCGGCGAGCCGTCGGGCTCGTGCAGCTGGCTGAAGTGCACGCTGCGATCGCGCACGGCGCTGTAGAGCACGACTGGCACGTTGACCAAGCCGAAGCTGAGCGAGCCCGACCACAGCGCGCGCGCCATCAGCTGCCGCCTCGTGTTCGCCCGCGCCCACGGGCTGGCTCCTTTGCCGGGCGCGGGGGGCCGCTGGCTGGACGCGGGGTGCCTCTGGCTGGACGCGACGGGCCGCTGGCGGAGTTCGGTGCACTGCCGATCGGCCGCGCCGCGCCGCCGCCGGCGGGGCGCGGGGTGCCGCCGGGCGTCTGCGGTGTCTCGCTGGCTGGCCGCCGCCGCTTGCGCGCGTGTCCCTTCTCCAAGCTCGCCCGCAGCGCGCTCAGAAGCTCACCCTCCCCTGTCTGCTCCTGAATCTCTGGCGCATCGATCCTCTCCCCGCGCGCCTTTTGCTCGATCATGCCAAGCACGGCATCCCGGTATGTGTTCTCGTAATTCTCAGGCTCGAAATTCGAGACCAGCTGGTCCACCAGCAACTGCGCGGTATCGATCTCCAGCTTGCTCGGGTGCTTGTCGGCAGCGGGGATCTCCAACTCGCGCGGGTCCACAAATTCGTCG
>Ga0210397_10002463_pt1 | contig 11642 bp, 8 predicted proteins | sample IncBWH2OmetaG_FD_160126 | JGI IMG/M metagenome (GOLD analysis project Ga0210397, IMG submission 160126) | Forest soil microbial communities from Barre Woods Harvard Forest LTER site, Petersham, Massachusetts, United States - Inc-BW-H-2-O ...
AGGCGAGTTGGAAAGTCGCGGCTGACGATGAGGTAGTCGACGTTGGTGAGGAGGGATTCGATGTTGGGATAGAGTTCGTCGAGGTCGGCGATCACAGGAATACCCGCTTCGCGGGCCCAGGCTGCGCCCTGAATGGCAGCTTCGGTGTCGTGACCGTCGACATGAAGAGCGCGGGCGTTGGTAATCCATTCGCGACGGAGGTCGGTGGGGTGGAGGATGATGCGCTCGTCGCGGCGGCAGAGTACGGTGCGCTCGCCGTGGGCGTCGACGAGGATGAGGGATTGCGCGCTGGGAACGCCGGAGGCGGTGATGATGTGGGTCTCGACTCCGGCGTGAGAGAAGGCTTCCCGATGGAGTGTGGCGGCGAGATCGTCGCCGAGTTTGCCGACGTAGCGAGTACGGAGTCCCCACTGCTGGCAGGCGACGACAGTGGTGGCGACTTGTCCACCGGGGAGTGTGGTGACGGTCGAGTATTCGGTTTTGGACCCACGGGCCGGATAGGTTTCGAGGGGGATGACCGTGTCGGTAGCGTTGAGACCTACGCCGACGAGGTCAACCTTGAGGGAGTTCGTCATGTATTAACTGTATTGTGAAAACGCCGTGATGCGAAGCTTGGCCGCTGCATACGGGATGAGAGTGAGAGTTTCTTCAGGACCATGGGCGGTAAGCGGACTTTGCGGGAGCGGGTTGGCGACGCCATCGGCAGAGCGCCAGGAATCGATGCGAGCTCCGGTGAGCTGAAGTTTGACTGGGGGCTCGGAGTTGGCAAAGGGACGAGCTCCGATGGGAGATTCGATAACAGAGATGGAGGAAGCAGAGGTCTCGTCGATTTTGAGAGCGTAGTTCCAGGGTTTGGTTGGGAAGACCTGCCAGTCTGCGCTGAGGCCGCGTTGGCGAAGTTTGACCCAACTTTCACCGGGGCTGTAAGAGAAGACGAGCGGGCCGCGCTCGATGGCGACCGAATTTTTGAACCAGCGAGAGACGCGAGGCTGCATGGGGAGATCGAGTTCGATGATATCGCCGGGCTTCCATTCGCGATCGAGGCGCGTAAAGGCAGCCGGTTGCACAGAAACGCTTGCAGGCTGGCCATTGATGCGGACCTTGGCACCGGTGGCCCACTCCGGAATGCGAAGCGAGACTGGGAAGTGCGCTGGCTTCGCAGGATTGACCGTGATTTTGACGAGGCCGCGAAAGGGATAGCCGGTTTCTTCGGTGAGGCGGACGTGGGTATCGCCCACGTGGGTGGAGACTTCGCAGGGAGCGTAGATTGCGGCGACGAGGCCGTCGTCAGATGACCGCATCCAGAGACTTGAAGTGAGCTTTGGCCAGCCCTGATGGAAGTTTGCGGTGCAGCAACCGAAGTTGGGTTCAAGGCCGTAGAGATTGGATTCGACTCCATTGGTTGTCCAGGGTTTGGAGTTGAGGCTTACCTGGATCTGGTTGGGTTGCTGATCGTACTGGTGCGCCCACATGTCGTCGGAGAAGGTTCCAGGGAGTGCGTTGTACGCAAGCTTCTCGATCCGATCGGCAATGGAGGCATCGCCAAGGGTGGCGAGCGCTACGTCGAGGGAAAACATGGTTTCAACGACGGTGCAGAGCTCGGAACCGTGCGAGGGATCGCGACCTGCGAGGTGTTCGTCGCAGGAAAAGATGCCGTTGGGCAGGCCGTGATATTTGTCCAGTGCCGCGAGCTGCGTGGCGAAGGCGGCGCGATCGGCCGGCGAGTTGGTAATTCGATACCAGACGGGTGAGGTCTTGATGGCCTGGCCGTTGTTGACTCCGTGGCACTGAAGAGCCTTGTCGTTGTTGTCGCCGTTGTGACTGAGGCCGAGAAACTCGCGTGTACAGACTTCGGTGTAGCGGAATGGCTCGAACTGCGCTCGCCAGTCGTAGCCCTGCTGGTGGAGAAGGGCCGCCAGTTCGAGGAGCGCTGGGTCGGGATTGCGGTCGTAGAGCCACTCGACGACGTAGACCTCGTCCTGCCAGCGATACCGGCCCCAGCTTTCGAGGGGACGCCCGGGGAGTGCGGCGCGTTGGTAGGCGAAGTAGCGAGAGATGGCGGGGATGACACGCTTGTCGCCGGTGACCTCGTAATACTGAGCAAGAGCTTTGAGCATGGGGATGCGCGGCCACCAGTCGATGTTCGATTTGGGGCCAAGCATTCCGTCGGGAGACTGATTGGCAAGAATCCACTCGACGAATTTTTGCGCTTTGGCTTTGAGAGTAGAGTCGTCGAGGAGCCATGCGAGAGGGATGAGGCCGTCGAGGAAGTAAGGGCCACGTTCCCAGCTCTCGCCCGTGCCGCCGAGCCATCCGCTGTTCGGGCCTACGTCGGGCCAGGTTTCATCGAGATGGCCGCCGAGACCGTCGGCCTGAATCTGAAGCTGGTGAAGAAGCCATCCTGTTGGGCGAACTTCCCCGAGAGGGAGCAATTGGAAAACAGGAGAGGCGAGTTTATTTTTAGTGTCGGAAGGTGAGGCAAGCGCGGCGCGGAAGGAGGGGAGAATCAACGACGCTGCGCCCATCCCTTGAACGAAGGTGCGGCGCGAAAGTGAAGGTTTCTGGTCCATGCGAGTTCCTGTGATGGTATGCGCCTCAAATCTACAGGAACGGGCTATTGGTTGTCGTAGGTGAAGAGTGTGGGAAGGGCTTCGGTTGCGGATTTGAGGATGATTTCGTCGAAGGCATGGTTGTTGAGAGGCTCTTCGGGACCGACGTAGAGGGTGCGGATACCGCGGCGGTTGGCGATATCGACGAAGCCTGCGGCGGGATAGACCGAGCCGGAGGTGCCTACAACAAGGAGGACAGTGGCGCGGTCGAGTTCGTGGTAGATGGTGTCCATGTCGAGAGGAATCTCGCCAAACCAGACGATGTGCGGGCGAATCGAGCTGTGACAGGTTTTGCAGATGGGAAAGTCGTTCGGGTCTTCGTAGAAGGAGTGGTCCGGAAAGTGTTCGTTCGTGCGGGTGCAGCGCGATTGGAAGAGACTGCCGTGCATGTGGTGGATACGGTGGGAGCCTGCGCGCTCGTGGAGGTCGTCCACGTTTTGCGTGCAGAGGTAGAAGTTGTCAGGATGCTTCCTGGTGAGGTGGCGTTCGATTTCGGCGAGGGCTTTATGTGCGGTGTTGGGTTGGGCGGCGAGTGCGTCGCGACGACGTTGGGAGTAGAAGCGCCAAACGAGAGCGGGATCGGCTTGCCAAGCTTCGGGGGTGGCGACTTCTTCGACGCGATAGCCGTTCCAGAGACCTCCACTGCCGCGAAAGGTGGCGAGGCCACTTTCTGCGGAGATGCCTGCCCCGGTGAGGACGAAGAGGCGGTCTTGAGGAGTTAAGTGCATGAGGGTGTTGTCCGACTCTCAGTGTAAGGGTGAGAAGCGGGTTTCTCCACTGTGAATCCCACGATAAGACTGTGCTCTGGTCGAAATGGCAGCGTTCGTCAACCAAATCAATTAAAACCCGAAGGCGGCAGGGACCTGCGCACCTTCGGGGCTGGTTGATGAGGTTCTGGTTAGAACGAGGGGATTTGCTGGGCGACGTAGATTGAGCCGCCGAGGTCAGAATCTTTGACGCCGAAGACATAAAACTGGTTCGGATTGTTGTTAGGGATGTTGTTGTAGTTCTGAAGGAAGTCGTTGTCGTTGGCGACCCAGAAGGTGTGCATCTTGACGCCGTCGACGACTACATCAGGACCGAATGCCGTGCCTTCGATCTTGGCGGGAATCAGGTCAGAGGTGATTCCGGCTGCGTTGAGGGCTTTGACGATGTCGAGGAAGAGAATTTTGTTGAGCTGGTGAGTTTGCGCTTCGGAGCCGGTCATATTGCTGATGTCGGTTGCGCCGTTGAGGTCGATTTTAAAGATCTGCTTGACCTTGGCTTTTTCTCCGGGAGCGTCCGCGAGACCTTTGCCGTCACGCTCATCGACGAGGAATTCATGATTGTTGAGAGCGACGATATCGCTGACACCGGAACCGTTCGTAAGTACGTAAGCGTACTCGTGGGTGGTGCGCCCGGTAAGGATGTCGATGGTGACGATGCGAAGGAGGTTGGGTGCGCCGTCGCTGGCATCCTGAATGAGTGCGTTCTGGACGATTCCGACGAGCGTGTGGCCGTCGGGAGTGATGGCAAGGCCTTCCATGCCTTTGTTGGCAACGCGGCCGCTGGTGTTGTTGGCGATTTCAACCGCCCCCATCGGCGAGAGGGTGTTTACGAAGAACTTTTCAGGAAGCTGGAAGGTGCGGAGACGGAGACCATCGAAGCGGAGGAACTGGTAGACGTAGGGACCGTATTCGTCGGAGATGAAGACGCTGAGGCCGTCGTTGGAGACGCGGATACTCTCGGGGTCGAGGCGTGCGTCCCGCGGATCGCCAGAGTTGTGGTCGGGGTCGAAATTGTCGGAACGTCCCGTGAAGAAGTGCTGGAGAAAGTTGTTCTGCTTCGGTTCGCCGGAGCCTACGCCGAGACCGTTGCCGGAGCCGTAGACGAGCGGTGTGAGATTGAAGAGGAGGGTGGTGGATTCGAGCTCGGGCTCGATGGTGTAGGGCAAGCCGGCTCCTTTGTTGGCCTTGAGGTTCATCTTGATAGTGTGGAAGCGATTGATGTAGCTGGCGGTGTCATCGATGTTGGAGTTGAAGGGAACAGCGTTGGGGCCGCGGTCGGGAACGGCGAGGAATTGATCGCCAGAGATGTGAGCGATGCCGGAGCCGAATCCACCCAGGAGGTTTGCGGGAACACCGTTTTCCAAGGTGCCTTTGAGACCGGAGAGATCGGTGTAGCTACCGGCACGGCTGCTCGTGAGCGTGCCGTGAGCGATGAGTGCTGGTTGCGCGAGAACGGGGAGTGTTACGGCTGATGCCGCGAGGAGGGTTAAAGCAATCGACTTCTTCGTCACGGTAGTTCCCTTCTGATGTTTGGGTTGACAGAACGAATCATCGTAGAAAGGGTTTGATCTCAAATATTTGAAGTGCTCATTAATTTTAGGGAAATTGTTGTCAGGGACTTGTCGAGACGATGCGTCGGCGCGTTGATTGCACCAACAGAAAAAAGACAAAACAAACGTAAAAGGATGCGGCTGCGGGGCACGCCACTACGGTCGGGATGACGCTTGAGGAATTTGTCTAAGGTAACGGGTGAATGGTGGTGTTGAAGAGAAAGGGGTCGTCGAAGCCGGTGCGGTCGCCGGGTTTTTTGCCGGGGATGGGTTGGAGGCGGGCGGAGAGAGGCTTGTTCCACTTGACGGCGAGTGAAGCAACGTCAGAGAAGATGCGGTTGAGCTGGTCCGTGGAGACGTCGCCGGGGAGTGGGATAGTGTCGAGGCCGGTGCCGCACACAGAGGAGTAGGCGAGTAAGCTGTCGACGTTATAGGTGGACTCGGCCCAACGTTGGGCGAGGAGTTTGTCTTCCATCACAGGGACCATGAGGCCGGAGTAGCCGATTTGTTTTACAGGGACGGCTTTGACGGCTGCGGTGATGATGCGCGAGGCAGTGAGTGTTCCGCTGGAACCGAAGCGGGCGCCTGTGAAGGCTTCAATGGCGGCGCCGATGGAGACGTCGCCAAGAGGCGCGGGCGTGGGGTCGACGCCCATGTAGGTCCAGTGGGTGGCAGCGGCGATTTTGTTGCCTACGGCGTCGGCTACTTTGGCGTGAATGGTGAGGGCCGTGGTGAGGTCGCGTGTGGCGGCTTCGGCATTGCCTTTGTCTTTGGCGAAGACGTCGCGGACTACGTTGGCTCCCTCAAAGCCGATGGAGAATTGTCCGCCTGGGCCATCGTGCCATGAGCCAGGAAAGAACGGGCCGTAGGGTTTGAGCATTGCGGTTGCCGTGAAGTTGAAGGTGCCTTGCGCGCGCGGACTGTGGGCGGCGACGTACTGAACGAGTTCGGTGGTGCGGGTGATGGCTTTCCAATGGATACCGGATTCGTCGGCAATGATGGCGCTGGCGTTGAGATGAGAGAGTTGAGAGAGGGCTCGCTCAAGGAGATGCATGGTCTTGGGATCGTCGTTGTCGTGAACCATCGCGGGACCGATGTTGGCGTCTACGTCTTCTTTCACGGCTAGTGCATCAAGTTTGGCGAGGAAGGCGAGTCCTTGCTCTTCTGTGAGACCCTCGGTTAGTTCGGCGAGGGGTTGCGTGGTGAAGCGGATGGTCTCGACTTCGTAGCCCTGTGTCTTGAATTCGAGTCTGGTTCTGTTAAGAACTCCGAGGGCTTCGGCTAGCTGGCGTTCGTAGTTTTGGGGATCGAGACGGACGAAGGTGGTGATGGCTCGAACTTTTGGTTTAGCGGGCTGAGCGTGAAGCGAGAGACTAAAGAGAGCGAGGACCGCGAGGGCGAGACGCTTCATTGAGGACTCCGGATGGAGATGGATGACGGAAAAGTATAGCGTAAGTGATTTCGCTACTTTGGGGACGGCTCTGTCGTTTGTTCGGAGCGAAGTTTCTCAATTTCCTTCTGATATTTTTCGCCGAGGCGTTCGCCAATTTCTTTGCCAAGTTTGAAACCTTGGGCCGATAGTTCTTGCGTCATGACCGTGCTCGATTCGAGAACTTTCTGGCCGACGGGTGTGGAATAAAATGCGATGACCGAATCTGCTTCCTCCACAGAAAAATATCGTTGATAGACGGGAGTGGCGATTTTGATCCAGTCTATTTTGTCGAGTTCCTGCTCGAGTTCGTCCCAAAACGCGGAAGGAAAGAGTTGCGGTTTCTGATTTTTCTGAACCTCAATGTTGGAGTGCATTAGAGACTTGATTCGATCCGCGGCCTTGGTCAACTTCATCAGCTTTTCAACTTGCTCCAGGGTTGCGGGGCGGGCAGGCGGAGCGAGAGGCTTATCTTGTGCTAATGCGAATGGAAATAAGCTAAAAAATAGTCCGGTGAGGATCGCAACTCTTTGAAGAGTGAACTTTTTGGGATACATCACTTCTTTCCTTCGGGTCGAATCGGTATTTTGGGGTTGAGTGGACTTTATCAGTTCTCTCAGGAAAGAGGGGCTAAAAGCGATTCTGAACGGACCTATGGTACTGAAAGGGACATCTCGAGCACCAAAACAGAACTAGATTCCTTCGCCGCGGAGTGACAAACCAAAAAGAGTGCCCCGCGTCCGCAACTACTGACGTGGGGCACCTGGATTTGGAAGGTGTATTATTCGCCGAAGTTGACCGATTCTATTCCGAGGAATTCGGCGGATTGGCCCAGCTCTTCTTCGATCCGGAGGAGCTGGTTGTATTTGGCGATGCGATCAGTGCGCGATGCGCTACCGGTCTTGATTTGACCTGCTCCTGTGCCTACAGCGAGGTCGGCGATGAAGGTGTCTTCGGTTTCGCCGCTGCGGTGACTGATGATCGAGGTGTAGCCGAAACGGCGGGCTAGTTCGATGGCGTCGAGCGTTTCGGAGACGGTTCCGATCTGGTTGACCTTGATGAGAATTGAGTTTGCGACTTTTTGTTCGATTCCCTGCTGAAGGCGCTGGGTGTTGGTGACAAAGAGATCGTCGCCAACGAGCTGGACTTTTTCGCCGATAGCTTCGGTGAGGTACTTCCAGCCTTCCCAGTCGTCTTCGGCGAGGCCATCTTCGATGGAGACGATAGGATATTTTTCGACCCAAGCCTGCCAGTAGGCTGCCATCTGAGCGGAAGAGAGTTCGCGTTTGTCGGATTTTTTGAAGATGTATTTGCCGGAGGCTTTGTCGTAGAACTCGCTGGAGGCGGGGTCGAGAGCGATGCTGATGTCTTCTCCAGGCGTGTAGCCGGCAAGTTGTATGGCATCGATGATGAGGTCGAGCGCTTCATCGTTTGATTTGAGCGAGGGGGCGAATCCGCCTTCGTCGCCGACGGCGGTGTTATACCCCTTTTTCTTGAGGACGCCTTTGAGGGTGTGGAAGACTTCAGTGCCCCAACGGAGTGCGTCGGAGAAGGATTCGGCGCCGGTAGGCATGACCATGAATTCCTGGAAGTCAACGTTAGAGTCGGCGTGGGAGCCACCATTGAGGATGTTCATCATCGGCGTGGGAAGGATGCGGGCGTTGACGCCACCGAGGTAGCGATAGAGCGGAAGTTTGAGCGCGTCCGCGGAGGCGCGGGCGCAGGCCATGGAGACGGCGAGGATGGCGTTGGCTCCCAGCTTGGATTTGTTTTCCGTGCCGTCGATGGAGATCATGGTTGCGTCGATGAGCCGTTGGTTAGAAGCGTCCATGCCTTTGAGTTCGGGGGCGAGAATGGACTCGACGTTTTCGACGGCGTTTAGGACGCCCTTGCCGAGGTAGACCTCTTTGTCTCCATCGCGGAGTTCGACGGCTTCGTGCTCGCCGGTGGAGGCTCCACTGGGAACTGCGGCGCGGCCTTTGCTCCCTCCGTCGAGGATGACGTCGGCTTCGACGGTTGGATTCCCGCGGGAGTCAAGGATTTCGCGTGCGTGGATCGAGACAATCTCAGTCATGTTGCTCCTATTTTCTTGAGTGCTGTGTTGCGTTACGACGCGATGATGCAAGCGGTCGTTTAACTTTGGGCGACGGTCGACGGGGAGGGTGCTGCCTCCGAAGAGTGAGATGGATTGCACCAGGTTTCGGTCGGAAGAGCCCACTTTTGGGATTTTAGCAAAGGGATTGGGTGGGATGGTGAACGGTGGTTGAGAGGGGGCCTCTTCGTTGCGTCTCAAACATTGAGGTTGTGAGCCTTCGACAGATATGACAACCCGTAATTTGTTAACAAGGATCTGAAGCAAAGGAAGAAATAAAGGCGCTGAAGGACTTATTAGCAGGAACGGTTCCCCGCCATGGATTTTGCTGCGTGGGTGGTTTTGGGGTTTTAACCTTGAAGTTGACAAGAGTGCCCTTAAGGGCTCGAATCTGATTTCTGAGGGTACTGCCATGAACTTTCGTATGACGACCATTGCTCTTGTAATTTCTGCTTCACCTTTGATGGCTCAGACGAGTGGGGTTTCGCGACCTGATTCTGCAGTGATTACGAGCGATGATTCGGCGCAGACTCCAAGACCGTTGACGGCTAAGCCTAGTGCGACGGTCCCAGCAACGACGCCGGCGACGACTGCTCCTGCGACGGGAGAGGTCTACGGGCCTTATGTGCCTTATACGGGACCGAAGGCGGCAGGATCTGCGCTTGCGACTCATGCTGATCCTGTTGAAGATCCACGAGACGCGATGATCGTGGTGAGCGTGCCGGAGCGCGACGGGGAGCTTCATGCGGGAACACTGCTGAAGACAAAGATGCTCACTCCGATTTCAACCAGCTCTACGCTGCGTGGGAGCCGATTTACTGCCGAGGTGACGGAGCCAATTGAACGGAATGGGCGCGTAATTATTCCTACGGGGTCGGTACTCGAAGGTTTGGTAACCCAGGTTCGCGGTGGCAAGCGAATTACCGGGGGCGCGGCGCTGCATCTGGCGACCAGCGATGTGACGCTGCCGGATGGGACTCACTATATTGTTCATGCGCAGGTGGTGAGCGCAGGCAAGAACGGGTTCAAAGTGACGGATGAAGGGACCTTAAAGAAGAAGGAACATACGAAGGAAACGCTGGCCGTCATGGGTGGCGTGACTGGCGCCGGTGCGGTGACCGGAGCAGTGGTCGGAGGCGGCGTTGGCGCTGCTGTCGGCGCAGGAATTGGCGCAGGCGTTAGCACGGTGATCTGGTTGAAGCAGGATAGACAGGCTACGTTGGATAAGGATGAGCCGCTGGTGTTCAGTTTGACTGTGCCGATGGTGCTTACCCCGCTGAGCGGGTCGGCGCTGAGCAGCGTTGGACGTATGACTGATGTTCCAGGCACACCACAATAGATCCTTTGAGTTGTGCGTCTAGGGCCGGATGATCCCGGCCCCTTTTTTTTGAGAAATCTGATGTCGTGCGTTGACCCTGCTTCTGACGATTCCATAGGTTGGTAGTGATGGGTGATTTTTACCGGGATACGCTGCAACGGTTGCTGGAAGACGGGTGGTTGGGTCGGGATAGCAGCGTGCTGGTGGTTTGCGGTGAACGCTATGACCGGGATGTCTTATACGCCTTGGGGTTTCGGCGCGTGACTCTCTCGAATCTGGATTCGCGAATGGAGAACGAAGACGTCGCTCCGTATACCTGGAGCCGGCAGGATGTGGAAACCCTGGGGTTCGGAGATGGCTCGTTCGATTTTGTCGTGGTGCACCAAGGTTTGCATCATTGCCGGTCGCCGCATCGAGGATTGTTGGAGATGTATCGGGTTGCTCGGACTGGAGTGCTGGCGTTTGAGCCTCGGGATACCCCACTGGTACGACTGGGGGTGAAGCTGGGGTTTGGGCAAGAGTATGAAGTTGCAGCTGTGGCAGCGAATGAGTTGGAATGCGGCGGTGTGGGTAACAGCCCGACTCCGAATTTTGTTTATCGATGGACGGAGCGGGAGATTGAAAAGACGATTCATTCGGCCCACCCTGAGGGACTGGCGAAGTTTCGGTACTTCTCTTCCCTGAGGGTTCCTGAGGGGCGTATTCAGTTGATGAGGAACCGTGTGGTGGCCGGGGTTTTGCGTAGTTTGCTGCCGGGTGCGCGGTTGATTGCGAGATTATTTCCGAAGCAGGGAAATTGCTTTGCGTTTGCGATTACCAAGACGCGGAGTTTGCATCCGTGGATGAAGGAGGATGGCACCGTGGATGCGGATTGGGTGAAGGAACGGTATTCGGTGGAGAACCTTATTGCTGTCGCTAAAGAGCGGGGGTAGATTAATCGCGAACCTGGGCCAGGAGGCGCTTCCAGTTTTTACGGTTGCGACGGTAGGACTTGTTGAGGTCTTCGAGAATGCGTTCGAAATCAGCGTGGCCTTGCAGGTTGCGCCATGCTGGATTCTTGCTGAACCATGGGAAGTTTTCGTTGCCCAGGTAGATGGCTCGGCGCAGCCAATGGAGCGCCTCGGACTCATCACCTTCTACGGCGAAGTAGGTGGCCAGCCGGTAGGCCATCTCGCTGTCGGCTTCAGCGGCAGAGAGGGTTTCGTCGACGATGAAGGTGGCGGCTTTTTCGCGTTGACCAAGCTGGACGTAGCAGAGAGCAATCGTTGGAAAGACGATGCGGAGGCTGGGGTCGTCGTGCGTGACTTTTTCCAGGGTTTCGATGGCTTTGGCGAGATCGCCGGTGCGCATCTGCTGGTAGCCGAGCGAGGTTCGGAGAAGGGGCTGGCGAGGTTCGAGGGTGAGACCCTTTTCGATCTCGTCGGCGGCTAGTTCGAGCTGGTTTTGGTATTGGTAGACGCGAGCGCGGTGGTTGTAAATCATCGCAGCGTTTGAAGGGTTCATACGAAGCGAGGCGTTGAACTGATCGAGAGCTTCGTCGTACATGCCGTCGATGCGGAGCGTGATGCCAGCAACCATACGGACGTTCCAGTCGTTGCCTGCAGTCTGCAGGAGGTTCTCGATGCCGTGGCGAGCAGACTCTTTTTCTCCACGAGAGAGAAGCATGTAGACGCGGTAAAGATTGGCTTCGACGGACCCGGGGTCGAGAGAGAGGGCTTTGTCGAAGGCGCGTCGAGCTTCGAGGACGTGAATCTGGCCGCCGAGTCCGTGGCGGGCATATTGGAGGTGGGTGATGCCTAGTCCCGACCACGCGGGAGCGTATTTTTCGTCTTGATTGACGACCGAGGCGAAGAGTTCGCGGGCGCGGTCGAGGTCTT
>Ga0210397_10002464_pt1 | contig 11639 bp, 10 predicted proteins | sample IncBWH2OmetaG_FD_160126 | JGI IMG/M metagenome (GOLD analysis project Ga0210397, IMG submission 160126) | Forest soil microbial communities from Barre Woods Harvard Forest LTER site, Petersham, Massachusetts, United States - Inc-BW-H-2-O ...
TGATGGTTTTGCCCTGGAAGCGGTCGCGACGCCGGGCCACACCGCCAATCATCTCGCCTTTGCCTGGCCCGATCGCAATATCTCCTTCGTCGGCGATCACGTCATGGGCTGGTCGACCTCGATCGTGGCGCCTCCCGACGGATCGATGGTCGACTACATGGCGTCGCTGCAGCGGCTCGCGGCGCGCAGCGAGCAACTGTATTTTTCCGGCCACGGGCCGGAGATCCCGGAAGGGCCGCGCTACGTCCGCTTCCTGATCCGGCACCGGCAGGCCCGTGAAGCCTCGATCCTGCATCGCCTCGGCAAGGGCGACGCCGATATCCCCGCTTTGGTCCGCGCCATCTATATCGGCATCGACCCCAGGCTCACGACCGCGGCCGGCTATTCCGTGCTGGCGCATCTGGAAGACCTGGTCGCGCGCGGCATCGTCGCGACCGACGGCGATCCGGTGATCGGCGGGACGTATCGGTTGGCGGCTGCCCCTTAACCTCTCCCCGCCCTTTTTTGCGGGGAGAGGTCGAAATTCGCGGTCGCGAATTTCGGGTGAGGGGCGAGGCACAACGTTCAATCCAGCATCGGTGTTCGCGGCGAGAGGCCACTCACCCCAACCCTCTCCCCGCGAAGAAAGAGCGGGGAGGGGCGCACTTCCCGTGCCGCTTTAGTGTGAGGGAACGTAACTCACTTCTTCACCGTTTTTGCCGGCAGCTTTGGTGGCGGCGGGGCCTTCTTTGCCGGCCTGAGACTGTCGGCGTCGGCGGCGGTATTGATGTCGTCGGCGAACTTGCTGACGCGCGCGGCGTTGCTGCCGAGGTCGCTCTCGAAATAGCGCGAGGCCGAGCGGATATCGACGCGCGAGTCATCGCCGTCGGGCGCGATGCGGATCGCGACGTCTTCGCGGAATCCCATGATCGGCGTCCGCGCCACCGCCTCGATGCGGCCCGGCCGCAGCGGCGGCTGCGGCGGGCGCTCGTCGATGACAAGCCATTTGCGCTTGTGCACCAGTTGCAGCGCGATCTCGTAGGCGCGTTGCACCGGGATCTGGATATCCACCGGCTCGATGTCCGGATAGGCCTTGCGCTGCAGCTCGGCGGAATAGAGTCCGGCGTAGACGGCCGTATTGGTGCCTTCGCCGGTGCGCAAGCGCGCCAGGGCCTCAAAGCGCGGCGGGTCGATCGGGTCGGTGGTGATGTCGTGGATCGGCGGCAGCTTGCGGTATTGCAGGGCGAGATAGGCGGGATAAGCGAGCACCAGCGCGTCGATCAGGAAGGCCAGCAGGATGCGGCTCATGCCGCGGGTTCCGTTCTGCCAGATCGCGACGAAGGCCGCGAACCCGACCAGGATCGAAAGTCCGGCACAGGCCAGCGCGCCGAAGAACGTCGCCAGCGCCGGCTTCATTTCCAGGAAGCCGAAGCGCACGATGATGATCGAGACCAGCACCGCGACCACCGAGAACACCGCGAGATTGCGCGTCCATGTGGCGAGGCTGGACACGGGCTCCGACTGATAGGGAGCGGAAAACCTGCGGGCCATCCTTGTGCTGTTCCGATGGTAAATCTGGTTGCTGCCGGGCCTAAAGCCGGCAACCGGGCGCGCAGGTGACCTAGCGCACTTTCCGGTGCGCTGTGAAGCGGTTTATGCCGGCCATTCTGCCTGGGTTCCGGCTGTCAAGCTCAGGCAAAAGGCGCGCCCCGCGGTGGCGAGGCGCGCCTTTCAATCAATGCGTGGCCGCGAGCGGGCAGGCCGAGTCGGCGAGCTTTCCGAACGCTTCCTCGCCGGACATGGTCTGGACCAGACGGTAGTAGTCCCAGGGATATTTGGACTCCTCGGGCTTCTTGACCTGCATGATGTACATCTCATGTTCCATCAAGCCGTCGGCGCGGATCCTGCCGTTATCGGTGAACATGTCGTCGATCTTCACCTTGTGCAATTCCGCCATCACCTTGTCGGGTTCGGTGGTGCCGGCCGCCTTGACCGCGTTGAGATAGGTCATGGTGGCCGAGTAGTAGCCGGCTTGGTTCATGGTTGGCTCGCGCTTGGTCTTCTCGAAATAGCGCTTGGCAAAGGCCCGGGTCTTGTCGTTGAGGTCCCAATACCAGCCGGTGGTGAGATAGAGACCCTGGGCGGTCTTTAGGCCCAGGCTGTGGATGTCGCTGATGAAGGCGAGCAGGGCGGCGGGCTTCATCGTGCTGGCGATGCCGAATTCGTCGGCCGCCTTGATTGAGTTGGTGAAGTCGTTGCCGGCATTTGCAAGCCCCAACACCTGGGCGCCGGAGTTCTGCGCCTGCAACAAATAGCTCGAGAAGTCCGAGGTCGACAGCGGCACGCGCACCGCGCCGATCACCTTGCCGCCATTGGCTTCCACCACCTTGGAGGCGGCGTCCTGCAACTGCGTGCCGAATGCATAATCCGCGGTGAGGAAGAACCAGGTCTTGCCGCCCTGGGCCACCATGGTCTTGGCGGTACCGTTGGCGAGCGAGGTCGTATCGTAGACGTAGTGGACGGTGTAGGGCGTGCAGTCCTTGCCCGTCAGCGAGGCGCCGGCGGCGCCGATCGCGATGAAGGGTATCTTTTTTTCCTTGGCGACGTTGTTCAGGGCGAGGCTGACGCCGGTGTTCGATCCGCCGAGCACCATGGTCAGCCCGTCGCGATCGGCCCATTCGCGGAATTTCTGCGCGCCGAGGTCGGGCTTGTTCTGATGATCCGCCGTCATCAGCTCGATCTTGTTGCCGAGCACGCTGCCGCCGAAATCCTCGATCGCCATCTTGGCGGCCTCGATGCCGCCGGGGCCGATCACGTCGGCATAGAGTCCGGACATGTCGTCGATATCGCCGATCACCACCTTGTTTTCGGCCGCCTGCGCGCTCACCGTCATCGAAGCAAATAGCAGCCACGGCAGCGTTCGCAGCGCGATTGATTTTTTCATTCTGGATGATTCCTTGTTTTTTGCCTTGTAATGCCGGCAAGTTAGAAAGCTGCGGTGCCGGGTCCATTGGCCTTTCGTCGGGTAAAGATGATGCCGAAACGGTGGATACGTTAATCCTTCTGGATCTTTTGCCTCAATCTTAGGCGTTTACTTCTCGGTAACGCTACCTGTGCGCCGCGCGCGAACCCGTGGTTCTCGGGTCGACACCAATGACGCGAGAAAGGCGGAGGGCCGGGCCACGAGCATCGCCGGGAATAGAAAATCAAGACAGTTGCGGTTGAGCGCGCCGGCGGAATCTGTGGAGGCCGCGGCTGGCCGGCTGTTCTGGCTGAAGTCCACGGTCATCGCTGCATCTTGCATCGGCCTGTCGATGTCGTCAGCGCTCTGGATCGGGCCGCGGTCGTTTCCGTCGACGCCGGTGTCCTCGATGATCCCTACCATCGATGGGGTCGTGGCGCTTGGTCTGTACGTCGCCCTGTTCGTGTCCGCCGCGGTCGCACTGGCTGTGCGGGAGCCGCGATGGCCGATCGCGGCCTTCCTCGCCGTGGTGGCTGTTTTCTGCGGCACCGACCAAACGCGGTTACAGCCATGGGTCTTTCAGTACAGCGCTCTGCTGGCGGCCGTTGCGCTGTACACGCGCACTGGCGCCGATGGTGAGCGGCGGGCGCTCAACGTCATCAGGCTGATCATCGCCTTTACCTATGTCTACTCAGGTCTGCAGAAGATGAACCTGAACTTCGTCGAGAATGAATTTCCGTGGATCGTCCAGCCCATCACCAGCCAGTTTCCATCCACGGTCTATCTCCTTCATGGCATGGGGATGGTGGCGCCGTTCGTGCAGGTTGCGTTTGGCGTCGGCCTCTTGACCCGGCGCTTTCGCCGCGCCGCGTTGATCGCGGCGGTGGCGATGCATCTGTTCATTCTGGCGATGCTGGGCCCAGCGGGGCTTGACTGGAACAACATCGTATGGCCGTGGACCGCGGCGATGGCGATATTCGACGTCATTCTGTTTTCGGATGCGTCGGATGTTTCATGGCGCGAGATCGTGTGGAGCAGGCGTGATCCCTGTCATGCGGCGATCGCCATCCTATTCGCGATACTGCCCGCCTTGAGCTTCTTCAATCTGTGGGATTCCTATCTGTCCGCGGCGCTTTATTCCGGCAACCTCACCGAGGCGCAAATCTATCTGAGCGATGCCGGGGCGGCTGCGTTGCCGGTGGCGATCAAGTCGCGCACGGTGCGGACATCGCCCAATACCAACGTGTTGAACCTGCAACGCTGGGCGGTCGAGGATCTCAACGTTTCGCCTTACCCGGAAACCCGGGTCTACAAGGCGATCGGGCGAAGCGTTTGCAGCAAGCTCGGCGATCCGAGCCAGCTGGTTTTGATTGTCCGGGAGCAGCGGATGTTTTTCTCTCACCCGGAAACCGGCTACCGCTGCTCCGAGCTGTGATTTTCGCGCGAGTCGTTGCCTCAGGCCGCGGCGTTCGGAAAGCGGTAGCTCTTGAACTGATCGCGCAGCGCGGTCTTCAGGATCTTGCCGGTCGCGGTGTGCGGAATGGCATCGACGAACACGATGTCGTCGGGCATCCACCATTTGGCGATCTTGCCGTCCATGAAGCGCAGGATGTCCTCGCGCGTCGCGCTTTGTTCCGCCTTGAGCTGCACGATCAGCAGCGGCCGCTCGTCCCATTTCGGGTGATGGCAGCCGATCACGGCGGCTTCCGCGACCGCGGGATGTCCGACCGCGAGATTCTCCAGATCGATCGAGGAAATCCACTCGCCGCCGGACTTGATCACGTCCTTGGAGCGATCGGTGATCCGCATGTAGCCGTGCGGGTCGATGGTCGCGACGTCGCCGGTGTCGAAATAGCCGTTCTCGTCGAGGATGTCGGTGTCGACGCGGAAGTAGGCCTTCGAGACCGCAGGCCCGGCCACCTTCAGCCGGCCGAACGTCTTGCCGTCCCACGGCAGGTCGTTGCCGGCATCGTCGGCGATCTTCATCTGCACGCCGAACGGCGGGAAGCCCTGGGTCTGCAGGATGTCGAGCCTTTGTTCGCCCTCGAGTTCGGCGAACGGCGGCTTCAGCGCGGCCAGCGTGCCGATCGGGCTCATCTCGGTCATGCCCCAGGCATGGCGCGTCGTCACGCCCATGTCGACGAACGATTTGATCATCGAGCGCGGCATCGCCGAGCCGCCGCAGACCACAAATCGCAGGTGCGGCAGTTTCAGATGGTTGGCGGCCATGTGATTGAGCAGCATCAGCCACACCGTCGGCACGCCGGCGGTGTGCGTCACCTTCTCGCTTTCCAACAACTCGAACACCGAGGCGCCGTCGAGCTTGGCGCCGGGGAACACCAGCTTGGTGCCCATCGAGGGCGCCGAGAACGCAATCCCCCAGCTATTGGCATGGAACAGCGGCACCACCGGAAGCATGGTATCACCGGCGCCGGCGCCAAGCGAATCGCCGGAGTTGGCCATCAGCGCATGCAGCACGTTGGAACGATGCGAATACAACACGCCCTTGGGATCGCCCGTGGTGCCCGAGGTGTAGCACATCGCGGCCGCGGTATTTTCGTCAAACGTCTTCCATTTGAAATCGCCGTCGGCTTCGCCGATCCATTCTTCGTAGGCGACCGCGTTCTTCAGCGTGGTCTGCGGCATGTGCACCTTATCGGTCAGCACGACGTAGCGTTCCACGCTGGGCAATTTGTCGGCGATCTTCTCCAGCATCGGCACGAAGGTGGTGTCCGTCACCAGCACGCGGTCCTGCGCGTGATTGACGATCCAGGCGATCTGGTCCGGGAACAGCCGCGGATTGACGGTATGGCAGATCGCGCCGATCCCCATGATGCCGTACCAGCATTCGAGATGGCGCCAGGTGTTCCAGGCGATGGTGGCGACGCGGTCGCCGAGCTTGATGCCGTCACGCGTCAGCTGTTGCGAGACTTTCAGCGCGCGGTCGTGGATTTGCTTGTAATTGGTGCGATGGATCGGACCTTCAACCGATCGCGTCACGACCTCCTGGGTGCCATGAATTTGCGCCGCATGCTCGATAATGCGGTGACAGAGCAGGGGCCAGTCTTGCATCAAGCCAAGCATGCGAAGGTTCCTCCTCGGTATGTTCTCGCTGGTCGCGGTGTTCTTGAATTATGATGAACTTTAGCGCGGGGAACTCGCGCCGCAAATGGCCTTGTGACGAGCTGCCGCGCCCGCGTGCGGCGGTGGTCATCGCGCTGGCGGCGCTGGCGGTATTTTGCGCGCTGGCCGCTCCGGCCAAGGCTACGCGGAAGTCGACCCCCGATATCTTCGGCGACCTGTTCGGTACCCGCCGGGTCCACGTGCGCCGGCCGGTACACGAGGCGCGGGTGCCGCCGCACGACGAGGCGCCAGTGCCGCTGCCTCGGCCGCGTCCGGCGGAGGCCGAACAGCCCGTCAGGCCGGCTGCGCCGGAAAAACCGGCGGTGGCCAACGCTCCCCCCGCTGAGGCTGAAAAGCCGGCCACACCCGCGCCCCCTCAGCCGTCGGCCTGCCGGCTGGCGCTAACGGAAGAGATCGCGATCGCGCCGTCGATTCCCGACATTCATGGGCCCGGGGCCTGCGGCGGCGAGGACCTGGTGCGGCTGGAGGCGATCGTGCTGCCCGACAAGCGGCGGGTTTCGGTCAGCCCGCCGGCGACGCTGCGCTGCCCGATGGCTTCCGCGATCGCGGACTGGATCCGCACCGACATCGTGCCGCTCGCAGCCAGCCTCGGCAGCGAGCCGAGCGCGCTCGACATCCTCGGCAGTTATGAATGCCGCGGGTTCAATGGCGTGGCCGGCGCGCCGCTCTCCGAACACGGCCACGCCAACGCGCTCGACGTGGGCGGGATAAAGCTGGCCAACGGCCAACAGATCGTGTTGACGGATCGCAGCGTGCCGCGGGAGTTGCGCGAGAATGTGCTGCATTCGGTCTGCGCGCGGTTCATGACCGTGTTGGGTCCGGACTCCGACTGGTATCACGAGGAGCACATCCATCTCGACCTGATGCCGCGCCGCAACAATTACAAGATCTGCCAGTGGGACGTGCTGGACCCGCTGCCCAAGGTCGCGCCGCTGTTGCCGGCCGCGCGGCCCGACGAAGCACCGCCGCGCGAGGTCGCGGGCAAGGATACGGATAAAGATAAGAATGATGCGGACAAGTCCGATGCCAAAAGGCCGGACGCCGCAAAGCCGGATACCGCCGAACCGGCGGCCAAAGCGACCGCGTCGCCTACGACCACGCCTCAGAGCAAAAAGCCCACAACAAAAAAGCGCCGGCAAAACCGGCGCTTTTGATATTCTTGAGGCTTGACCGGCCCGTTACTGCATCACGAAGGCGCCGCCGCCTTGCAGCGCCATCTGCGAATTGTACGGGGAGTCGCCATGGTGTGGCTCCAGCACCACCACGATGGTCCCGAGCTTGACCCGGTTATACAGGTCGATCGCGTCCTCGTTGGTCAGGCGGATGCAGCCCGAAGAGATCGATGCGCCGATATATTCCGGCTGGTTGGTGCCGTGAATCCGGAACAGCGTATCCTTGCCGTTCGAATACAGATACATCGCGCGCGAGCCCATCGGATTGTCCGGTCCCGGCGCCACGAAGGTCGGCACGCCGAGTCGCTCGATCTCGCCCTTGGTCGGATGCCACGGTGGCCACTCGGTCATGGCGCCGACCTTGGCGATGCCCGACCACGCCATGGCTTCTTCGCCGACGGTGATGCCGTAGCGGATCGCCTTGCCGTCGTTGAGCACGTAATAGAGGTAGTGATTGTCGGAATCGACCACGATCGAGCCGGGCGCTTCCTTGCGGTGATATTCGACGATGGCGCGACGGAAGGGCTCGGCGACCGGCGTGTTGGTGTACCGGATCTTGGCCAGATACTCCTTGTCGCGCGGTTTGAAAGTGGTCGCGTTGGTCGCCTCATAGGTCGTGGCTTCCATGCAGCCCGACAGCATCAGGCCGGTGGCCAGGATTGCGAGCGTCGCCATGAGCGACGAAACTTTGAGCGAAGAAACCTTCAGCGACGACACCTTGAGCGAAGACATTGCGTAATTCCGATCCCTGCGTGCGCGCGCGCTGACAATGCGCCCCGAACGCGACGATTCTATTGAACAGCATTATCGCCGATATTGGTCATAATTCCAGACCTTAGACTCACCTGCCGCGATGCGGGACGCTACCTGTGGCTTTTTTACCTCAAGGCTCGCGGTTCCCGGCTGATTTTTGGGCAGGCCTGCCCGGAACGGAGAATCCGTGCCATCCTACCGCCGTTCCCTCGCCACAAATACCAGCAGTTCGTTAAGCCGGCGTGATCGGCGCTTGCCGGAACCGGGTCAGTTCCTGTTGGGTGAGGTGGTACCGCGCGGAGTCCTTGCATGTTTTCGGTGTTTGTTCCCTCAGAGTCCGCCTTGAAGAAGGTCACCGTCGAAAATCTCGCCGCGCTGCCGGAGAGCGCGGTGTGGGTCGACCTCTTCAACCCGACCCAGGCCGAGGACCGAGCGGTGGAGCGGTTCGCCGGCATCGCGGTGCCCACCCGGGAGGACATGCAGGAGATCGAGATCTCTAGCCGGCTCTATATCGAGAACGGCGCGCGCTACATGACGGCGACGCTGATGTGCCAGGCCGACACCGACATGCCGAAGACCACGGCGGTGACCTTCATCCTGACCGGCCATCGCCTGGTGACCGTGCGCTACGACCAGCCCAAGCCGTTCGCGCTGGTCGAGAACAAGCTGGCGCGGTCGTGCGCCCCCGGCATCACCGGCGAGATGGTGCTGATGGAGCTGTTGGACGCCGTGATCGATCGCTGCGCCGACATCCTGGAGCGCGTAGCCGCCGACGTCGACCAGGTCTCGCACGACATATTCGAGCCGGCGAGCGAGCGTTCCGGCAACGCCAGGCGATATTCGAAAATCCTGATCGAGATCGGCCGCGAGGGCGACCTGACCTCGAAAGTGCGCGAGAGCCTGGTCTCGATCGGCCGCGTCGTCACCTTCCTGTCGGCGGTGATGGAAGGAGTGAAGTGGTCGAAAGACATGCGCGAGCAGCTCAAGACCCAGCAGCGCGACGTCGCTTCACTGACCGACCACGCCTCGTATCTCGCGAGCAAGATCACCTTCGTGCTCGATGCCCTGCTCGGCGTCGTCAACCTCGAGCAGAACAACATCATCAAGCTGTTCTCGGTGATGGCCGTGGTGTTGATGCCGCCGACCCTGATCGCCTCGATCTACGGCATGAACTTCAAGGATATGCCGGAGCTGGAATGGGCCCACGGCTATCAGCTGGCGCTGATCGCGATGCTCGCCGCCGCCGTGGTGCCGTATCTCATCTTCAAGTGGAAGAAGTGGCTGTGAGGTAAGTCTAGATGCGCTACGCAATCGTGATCGAGAAAGCCTGCGGTAACTATGCTGCCTATGTGCCCGATCTTCCGGGTTGTGTAGCCGCCGGCGAAACGGTCGGCGTTGTGCAAGGCGAAATTCGCGAAGCGATCCGCTTTCACATCGAAGGCCTTTAAGCCGACGGTGTCGCCGTCCCCGAGCCGACCAGCATCGCGAAATATATCGAGATGTGAACGCCTGCTGCCTCTGTCAATTTCTCCGGTAAAATTTGAGCGGTGCGTTGAACGATTGCTCTAAAATTTTCTGCGATAACGCTCTCTCGGAAGCGCGATCCCAACGGTAGGGATCATGCTCAACAACGAGCTAAGGCGCGAATAGCGATTTCCTCTCGGTTATCGCGCGTTAGCGAAGAGGGCAGCCATGGTTGAGAAACGTATAACATTACCCCGCAACGTTGTTGATCTCGCGAGCTATCGGGAACGCAATGGCGGCAGGGCGCTGGCGATCTCGGCGCGGTCCTGCCGGCATTGCGGCGCGGTGATGGCGGAAGGCGAGAGCGAAGAGGAATGCTCCAGCTCGTTCAATCTCGATCAAGCGAACCTGCGCTGGCAGGCAGCCCAGATCCTGCGCGGACTGATTTGAACGGATGTGATTGCGGCAAGGTTGGTGCTACGTCGTCATTGCGAGGAGCGTGAGCGACGAAGCAATCCATCGCGCCGCCAAAAGAAAGAGTGGATTGCTTCGTCGCATCCGCCTTCGCCCGAAGGCGGGCTTCGGCGGACAAGAGTGCTCCTCGCAATGACGGCGGTGGAGCTGTTCGGCTCTACCGCCGCACCACCTGCGCCATCGCCACCACGACCTCGCTGACAAAACCGTCGCGGCTGAAGGGAAACAGCCGCTGCTCGACATCGCGTACCATCGCCTCCGCTTGGTCTCCGAGCACGCCGGGCGAGGACGACGAGAACGTCATGACGCGGCGCGCCAGGTTGTGCAGGCTGACCTGATGGCTGGTCTCGACCTTGATCACGTCGCCAGTCTGAAACCGCGTGCCATGAAAGAATCCCGCCAAGTCCCGATGGGTTCGCCGGGCGCCGCCTGAATCCGACCACAGGCTTTCGTTCGACCAGGCGCGCCGCGCCGCGTTGTAATCCTCGAGCCACGGGTTGCGTCCTTCGCCTGCGGAGACCGACGAACAGACCAGGATCACCCCATTGGGCTCAACCAGCCGCTCGAGCCGCTCGAGGGTCAAGTCGCGGTCCATCCAGTGCAGCGCCCTGCCGATCGTCACGACATCGAAGCGCCCGATGTCGTCCGGCAGGTCTTCCGCCTTGCCCGCGATCAGCGTGAGATCCTGCGACGCGCGCTCGGCCGCCTTCCTCGCCGCCGCAAGCATCGCCGGCTCCGGATCGACGCCCGTGATGCGCCCGACATAAGGCGCAAAGCCAAGCGCCAGCAGCCCGGGGCCCGTCCCGAGGTCGATCAAGGCTTGCGCCTTCGTAAACGCGAGCCGCTGCGCCACCTCACGAAAGAAGGCGGGCGGATAGGGCGTCCGCAATTCCTCATACAGCGCAACCGTAGTGGCGAAGCGTCCCATGGCGGGGCCGTGGTCCTTTCATGTGTCGGAGCGGGCGCGGGATGGCGTGAGCGGCAAACCGCGCGAGCGGGTCGCTGCGAGTGCCGCGCCCGGTGAGGAACCCGAACCTATGGCGCCGTTGCGATCGTTACCAGCTCGCCTGGATCACGTTTTCGCAAGGCAAAACAAACCCGGCGCGAGCACGCCTGGTCCGGCGAAACACACGCGTCATGCCCGGACATAGCCGTCCGAAGGACGGCGTCGCTTTCGCTCACCCATGATCCGGGCATCCATCGATCTTCATGACAAGGGGATGGATTACCGGGTCAAGCCCGGTGATGACGATCCCAGCGGATCTGGCTCGGCGCTTTTCCGGGGAACCTTTGGTGGAACTGGAAGTTTCCTCGCGGGGCAATGGGCATAGGAGGATACTTTGGAAAAGAAGATAGCCGGACTTCTCGGAGCGGTGGCGGCGCTCGGAACCATGGGTTCTGCTCAGGCAGCAGCACCAACTCCAACTGACACGTTAAGGGCCAACTCCTATGCCGAGCTGCTGGAGCCGATCGCGAATGCGAGCGTGCTCTTGCAGGCGATCGACGAACAGCGGCCCGCGGCGTCCACCGACGGCAATATCAAGCTCGCGCAAAATCACCATCACCACCATCATCATCACCACGCTTATCGCCGACCGCGGATCGTGATCGTCCCGCACAGGCACCACCATCACCATCACCATCACCACCACGACTGATTCGGGCATGAACCAGCGGCGCTGGCGCGAGGG
>Ga0210397_10002465_pt1 | contig 11638 bp, 9 predicted proteins | sample IncBWH2OmetaG_FD_160126 | JGI IMG/M metagenome (GOLD analysis project Ga0210397, IMG submission 160126) | Forest soil microbial communities from Barre Woods Harvard Forest LTER site, Petersham, Massachusetts, United States - Inc-BW-H-2-O ...
TGACAGACAAGCCCAGTGCGCTTGAGTTATTGAAGAGAATGTCCCTGAATCGGGACCGTGACTGGGTCTATTTGGATTGGAGCCGTCCGCGTCCGGCGGTGATCGCTCAGGTATTTATACCGGGACGCCCAGCGAATTGCGCTGTGGTTTGTCACGAAGGTGACCTTTTGGCAGGAATCGCGGTTGAGGTCATTCAGTCTCAGGGGACGACGGGGCCTGCCTCCATCGTCCAGGTGGTTCCCGGCGGCGAAATGATAAGGGCGGCTACGCTCATCGCGCGACGCCTTAAACTCTCAGGGTTCTTCGGCCTCGATTTCGTCATCGACGATAATCGAGAATCAACATACTTGATTGAGATGAATCCGCGTTGCACTCCACCCTGCCCATTGCCGTTGGGCGAAGGTCGTGATCTGGTTGCCGCCCTCTGGTCTCACTTGAAGGAGCAACCCATACCGCAGACAGTAAGCGTGACGGACAGGAGCCGAATCGCTTATTTTCCGCAAGCCTCACTCCACACCTCAGGCGCTACTGATCCTATTTTGAACACCAGTTTTGTCGATATTCCAGCAGAAGAGCCTAATCTGGTGCAGCAACTGCGGAATCCCTGGGTGGGCCGAAGTCTCTTAGGCCGTTTCATTGACTGGGTCAGGCGACGACTGATGCAGAAAGAGTCAACCTGCGCAGTTTTGTTTGAAAGAGCTATGGAAGTCCAGCCCGCAACTTTAGCCGATCTCGATGCGCGACCATAGTCAATCGTTTCTCGCCCACATCGGAATCTCTTCCTGGGAATAAACAAAAGATATGCGTTTCACTCAAGCCAACATTGCCGGCGTCTGGACGATCGATCCTTCCTCTCACGAGGATGAGCGCGGACGTTTTTTTCGAGCCTGGTGCGCCGAAGAGTTCAAAGAACACGGTATCTCCTTTGCACCGGTTCAAGCCAATATGGGATTTAGCTTACAAAGTGGCACCACTCGCGGCATGCACTATCAGGTCGAGCCTGCGGCCGAGGCTAAGCTGGTCCGTTGTACCCGCGGAGCCATCTTCGATGTGGCGCTCGATCTCAGGCCTGATTCACCGACTTTTCGACAGTGGGCAGGTGTCGAATTGTCAGCTGCTAATGGCCGCATGCTTCTGGTGCCAGAAGGCTGTGCCCATGGTTACCAGACGATGGAGGACGAAACAGAAATGCTCTACATGACCTCGGCAGTCTACATGCCAAGTGCAGCCCGTGGCGCCCGTTTTGATGACCCTGCCTTCGGAATTGAATGGCCGCTGACTGCAACCGTCGTTTCTAAACAGGACCGCGATTGGCCGTTGGTTGCAGGGCCCAATGCCACAATCATGAAGCTCTGAACTAATACACTCGAAGCCAGAAATGCGTTACATTTTGCAATACTGGTCGCTCCCGCATTTCATCGACCCATGGCTCTAGGAATCTAACTTTAGGTGCTCACTATGCAGGCTCGGCAAACACCCTCGCGTGTCCTGGTCTTTTCGCAACGTAATCTGACCAGCATTCAACCGTTCGTCTGCCCACACGTCGAATTTGAAGATGTCATTGCTCAGATTGATGACGTCGACATATTGGCACCGCGCTTCAATCCCAATACCAGGCGTCAGAGAATTGCGAAGCAGATTGCCTACCATTCGCATCTAAAGCTTAACCCTGGAATTGAGCCGGCTTCGATTGAAGGCAAATACGATCTTTTTCTGGCAATCTGCAGCAACCCCACCGATCTCCTTCGAGTTCATGCCGCCGGCCATTGGAGGTCGAAGTGCCGGAAGGCAGTTTGTTTGATCGATGAAATGTGGGCGAAGCAGATTGGCCACTACAAAAACTATATCCGTATGCTCACGGAGTTCGATCTCGTCGTACTTTACTACAGCATGAGCATCGAGCCCCTTAATCAACGCATCGGGAACAAGGGCCTATTTATTCCACCGGGTGTAGACACTCTCCGCTTTTGCCCGTGGCCCGACCCGCCTGAGCGCTCAATTGATGTTTACAGTATGGGAAGGCGTTCAGCTGTAAGTCATCACGCTCTCCTTAACATGGCAAAAGAAGAAGATATTTTCTATGTGCATGACAGCACTTCCGCAGACCGCGTTTTAGATCCGGCCGAACATCGAGTTCTTTTCGCGAATTTTTTGAAGCGGAGCCGGTATTTCATCGTTAATCCCGGCCTGATAGACCAACCTACGATCCGTGGCAATCAGATAGAGGTAGGAAACCGCTATTTTGAAGGTGCCGCTGGCGGCGCGATTATGATTGGTGTACGGCCCGACAATGACGTTTTCGAGAAACTCTTCAACTGGCCCGAGCCCATGATCAACCTCGCATGGGATTCTTCAACGATTGCCGATGTGATTCGGGAGTGCGACAAAGATCCGGAGTACCAGGAAACGATCCGCCGCCGGAATGTGGAACAAGCACTGTTGCAGCACGATTGGATGTATCGATGGGAAACCGTGCTCAATGCTGTGGGGATGGAACTTCTACCTAAGGCACAAGCGCGCAAACAGCAACTTCAGGCGCTCGCTGCGATGGCCAGGAATGGCGGTTCACCTTCTTCGGTTCCATATGTCGTCAGGGCCAAAGGAATTGGCAGATAAAGTGCCGGCTGTGAAGACGATCTTTCCATTGGCCGACCGAATCTCTGTCGCAGGAAATAATCCGTTTATGGTGCTCCCGCACGCAAGCCGTACACCATCGCCACCCATGTCGGATGTGGAGCTCAAAATTGTCTGACTTCTATCTCAAACAGGTTCGCCGGATCTGGCGACACACCCCCAATTCCGTGCGCATGAGTTGGGCGGGGCGCGCCTATGCGCGCTATGTGGACAAAGTGGTTCGCCGCAGTTCGGACCGCACGCAATCCTTCACCACGTTTTTTCTACGCAATCGCCCCGAGTTGGAGTTGCTTCAAACGCTGACTAGGGATAAGCCCAAAGGAGCTGAGCTGAAGATAACTGTCCTCGCCTGCAGCAAAGGAGCGGAAGTTTACTCCATGGTCTGGGCCATTCGATCTGCACGCCCAGATCTGCAAATCAGTCTTCAGGCCATCGACATCTCACCGGCAATCGTTGAGTTCGCCAAGAGGGGCGTATATTCGCTTCGAAAACCGCAGTCGACAGACGTATCGAGTGACACCTATGTCCGATCGGACTGCGATGTCGAGGCGATCCCATCCAGCGATCCTAACCACTGGCTCTTCAAATATGTAAGCGATGAAGAAATGGAAGCCATCTTCGATATCCGCGGCGATCAGGCGGTCGTCAAACCATGGCTGCGCGAGGGCATTCATTGGTTTTGTGGCGATGCAAATGACCCCAACCTCATGATACAGCTCGGGGAACCCCAGGAAATTGTCGTCGCCAACCGTTTCCTCTGCCATATGCGTCCTCAAGACGCCATGAATTGCCTGCGGAACATCGGACACCTTGTTGCACCCGGGGGATATCTCTTTGTCACCGGCATCGACCTCGACGTACGCACCGCGGTCGCACGCGAACAGGGCTGGATCCCCGTTGCGCGGCAGATGCGCGAAATCCATGACGGGGATGAGTCCTTGCACAGCGGCTGGCCGACGCAATGGTGGGGGCTGGAACCATTCGACGAAACCCGACGTGACTGGCAGATGCGCTACGCCTCCGTATTTCAGATAGGCATGCCACGCAACCGATTTCTCTCGATCGACGGATCTAATCAGGTGCCGGAGCTCGTCTCTGCAGACAGGGAAATCCAACAGCGATGAAAGACTCTCCTGCCAGAATCGCCATCCTGCACCACACGGGCGGCGGCAATCTCGGCGATGACGCCATTATTGATGTCGTTATCGGTAACATCCGCCGCCGAGAGCCCGAAACCGAGATCGTCGTGGTTTCGATGAACCCCGACGACACGGCTAGGCGACATGGAGTTACTGCCTTTCCGCTTCGCCGTCATCGCTGGAGTATCGGCTACGCCAAAGGCTCTGCGGTTCCTTCCGGCCAACCGCACTGGGCCGCCCGTGTTGCGCGCAATCCTCTGCTGCGCATTCCAAGGATCTTGCTACTTGAGTTACGCTTCCTCGCGCAATCCCACCGTCGACTCAAAGCCTGCGAAAGCCTTGTTATCAGTGGGGGCGGCCAGCTTACCGAACGGGCTGGACCGTGGAGCTTCCCCTATGCGCTCTTCACCTGGACCATTCTGGCCAAGATAGCGGGGGTTCGCTGTCTCTTTCTCAACGTCGGTGCGGGCCCCCTCAACCACCCCGTCAGCCGATTCTTCGCCAAACGCGCTCTCTTGGCCGCTGACTATGTTTCATTCAGAGATCAGCAATCGCAGGCGCTCGCTGTAAGCATTGGCTTCCATCGGCAGAGTTACATATTTCCTGACAACGTCTTCAGCCTCGCTGTCGAAGCTCCTGCTAACGGAGCACCCCCTCAATCACCAACCGTCGGTGTTGCGCCAATGCCTTTTCCCTTCTGCGATTTACTTACGCAGCCGGACAATCCGCAGGGCATCCAGGACGAGTTCATTGAAAAGTTAGCGAATTTTTCGTCACGAGTGGCCGCGCATTCCTACAGACTTCAACTCTTCGGCAGTGATGTGGGATCGGACCCCGAGGAGATTGAGCATCTCCGTTGTGTCCTAGAGTCCAGACATGGCATCTCACTTCCAGCATACGAGCCAGTCAATTCGGCTGATGAACTGTTCTCTGCAATTGCAAGGATGGATTATGTAGTTACTTGCCGATTCCACGGCGTTGTCTTCGCGCTTCTACTCAATAAGCCAGTGCTGGCGATATCGCATCACCCCAAAGTCGCAGAGCTGATGAGGGTTCTCGGGCTCTCTCGCTACTGCGTCGACATGCGGAACTTCGATCCCGAAAATCTGTTCGAGAAATTCCTTTCCCTTGTCATGGATTCGGACAATGTCCGCCAACGCATGTCTGTCTGCCTCACCGAATTTCGTTCGCAGCTGGCGACCCAGTTCGATGATCTCTTTCCACCCACCGTTCAAGCTGCAATGGCGCATCAGGTCGCCCCGATCCCGACCTAACCAGTAGCAACGCCTTAAACCGCATTAACCAAAGTTCAGTTTGTCGATAACTCAACCTCGGGTCCTCCGATCTGAGGGTATTTGAAGGAGGCTCTTATGAAAGTAGTTTTGTTTTGTGGTGGACTCGGCCTACGCATCCGGGACTCGGAAAATATTCCAAAACCTCTGGTTCAGATCGGATACCGCCCTGTTATTTGGCATGTGATGAAGTACTATGCTCACTTTGGTCATAAAGACTTCATCCTTTGTCTTGGTTACGGCGCGGATGCCATTAAAAAGTACTTCCTCAATTACAGCGAATGTGTGTCAAACGATTTTGTGCTCTCCTGCGGCGGGAAGCGGGTCGAATTGCTTAGCAGCGATACAGACGACTGGCGCATCACTTTCGTTGATACCGGTACAAATGCCAATATCGGGCAGCGTCTCAAAGCCGTCGAGCATTACCTCGAAGGAGAGGAGTCGTTCCTCGCGAACTACAGCGATGGATTGACTGATCTACCTCTACCGGAACAACTCGCCCAATTTCAGGAACAAGACAAGATTGCGAGTTTTCTTTGCGTACTGCCAAACCTGAGTTATCACATGGTCTCCGTTGATAAGGAAAGCAGCCTTGTGTCAGGTATTCACGCTATTACAAACGGTACGGTCCGTATTAATGGCGGCTACTTTGCATTCAAGCGTGAGATATTCGACTATATTCGCGACGGTGAGGAACTCGTGGTTGAGCCCTTCCAGAGATTGATTGCGGAGAAACAATTGCTTGGTTATACCTACGATGGCTTTTGGGGAGGCATGGATACCTTCAAGGACAAGCAACATCTGGAAACGCTGTGGAGCAGTGGCACGGCTCCGTGGAAGATCTGGAAAAACGGCGCCAACGGCAAAAACGGCACCAGACCGAGCGCAGCACAGGAATTCGAAGGTATGTTCGAGGACCACAAGCAGCTGGGGCCAAGCTACGAGAGCGATTCGCAATTGGTCGCTTCAACGGTATCGAGAGATCTGATGGAAATGCAATCTCAAAACTTGGCAGCAGTCCCACACAAAAGTGGCGGGAGATTCTAATGAGTGTAGATACTACGCTGAACGTGCGAGAAGCATCTGGCAAGCCCATTCGTGTGGGCATGATCGGAGCCGGAGCAACCGGCCGCGCCATTGCGTTGCAGTTGGGAACGCCGGCACCCGGCATACGGCTCGTGGCCATCTGCAATCGGACCATGGAAAACGGAGAGCGCGCTTTCCGCGAGGCAGGAGTAACAAATTGGGTGACGGTCGATTCCGCACAGGAAGCTGACCAGCAGATTTGCAGCGGTTCCTCTGTGCTTGCGACCGACCCTGCAGTTCTCACGGGTTGCGACTCGATCGACATCCTGCTTGAAGTAACTGGTACGGTCGAAGCGGCCGCCGCGGTTGTCGTTGATTCCCTTCGGAATCGCAAGCATGTGGTCATCGTCAATGCCGAACTGGATTCGCTCGTTGGCCCTATCCTTAGGGCCAAAGCGGACGAAGCCGGGGTAGTTCTGACCAACACTGATGGTGATGAGCCGGGCGTTGCTATGACCCTCGTCCGGTATCTGAGAACGCTCGGTCTGAAGGTGGTTGCGGCAGGCAACATCAAAGGTATGGTCGACTATTACCGCACGCCGGCAACGCAGAAGGCCTTCGCCGAAAAGTACGATCAGGACGCCAGGAAGGTTACATCCTTCGCTGACTCGACCAAGCTCTCGATGGAAGCGACGGTGCTGGCTAACGCGACAGGTTTCCGGGTAGGTCGGCGCGGAATGCACGGTCCTGCCTGCGGCTACGTCCGCGAGGTTGGCAACCTGTTGCCGGCAGATCAGATGTTGTCGACCGGTCTCGTCGATTATGCCCTTGGGGCCGCCCCGCACACCGGTGCGTTCGCTGTGATTCACGAAGAGAATCCGTTAAAAAAAGCTCAGCTCGGCTACTACAAACTTGGAGAGGGACCCTTTTATGTCTTCTACACGCCGTACCATCTGCCTCATTTGCAGATAGCGTCGACCATTGGCCGCGCTGTCGTGCATCAGGATGCAACCGTTGCCCCATTGGGTGGCCCGGTGTGTGAAGTGGTCAGTGTGGCGAAACGAGATCTTATGGCGGGTGAACGCCTCGATGGCGTCGGCGGTTTCTGCACATACGGTCTCATTGACAACCGGCAGACCGCCCGTGAGAGGAACGCTTTGCCAATTGGCCTCTCTGAGGGTTGCGTCTTGCGCCGCGATGTGCAGAAGGATGCTGTGATCAGCTTCGACGATATCGAGCAACTTCCGCAAGGCCTTGCCTGGAGTCTCTGGCGGGAGCAGAATGACCGGTGGCCTGTAGCCGGTGCGCCAGCTCCCTCGCAGGCACACGAACTCTCCGCGAGTGTTCGATGACCCTGAATCGTTCTTTCTGGAAGGGCCGTCGTGTTTTCCTTACAGGTCACACCGGATTCAAGGGCAGTTGGTTGTCACTGTGGCTACATTCGCTCGGAGCTGAGGTCACCGGCTTCGCACTCGATCCGCCGACGGAGCCAAGTCTCTTCGCTCAGGCGCGTGTCGAAGGGTGCCTTCGGTCGCTCAGCGGAGATATCCGCGACTATCCGACACTCAAGGAGGCTATCGCCGAGTGCAGGCCTGAAGTCGTTCTGCATATGGCAGCACAGTCTGTCGTCCGGACCAGCTATGTGAACCCGATCGAGAACTACGCAACGAACGTCATGGGCACGGCCCACATCTTCGAAGCCATTCGTACGCTTGGTCGTCCGTGCGTCATCGTCAACGTCACCAGCGATAAGTGTTACGAAAACCGCGAGTGGATCTGGGGCTATCGTGAAAACGAGCCAATGGGGGGGAAGGATCCCTACTCCAACTCCAAGGCATGCGCCGAACTTATTACTTCTGCCTACCGCGAATCGTTTTTTACACCAGAGACAATTGAAAAGCATGGCATCGCTCTTGGCAGTGCGCGCGCAGGCAACGCCATCGGTGGGGGCGATTGGACTCCACACCAGCTCATTCCGGACCTGATCCGTGCTTTCATGGCTGGCAAGTCCTGTCTCATCAGAAATCCGACAGCGTATCGGCCATGGCAATTTGCCTTAGAGCCCCTACGCGGCTATCTCATGCTTGCCGAACGACTCAGTGAAGACGCACATCGATTCGCCTCTGGGTGGAATTTCGGTCCTGTGGATACGGATGTTCAACCTGTCTCGTGGATCGCCGACACGCTTGTCCGGCTTTGGGGAGATGGCGCCTCATGGCAACTTGATTCGGGTTCGCACCCCCACGAGGCGCGAGCACTCAAGCTTGACGCTTCGAAAGCAGGTACTTACCTGAACTGGCGTCCCGTATTGCCTCTTGCTGATGCGCTTGCCTGGGTCGTCGAATGGTATCGTGGGCTTCAAGAGGACAGCGATATGCAGAAGGTGACACTCGCGCAGATCCAACGCTATGAAGCGCTTATCGGAATGGCAAACTGAAACCAACGTGCTATGGTGGGCACATCTGAAACAGAAGTACATTAGTACTCACAATTGAAATTAGTCTGGAGAAATAAATTACTCATGTCTATGCCTAACATCGTTGTTCTCGGCTCAGGAATGGCTGGTTTTGGTGCTGCCTATCGCCTGCACCAAGAGGGGATCGCTCCTGTCATGTACGACAAGAACGGCTATTATGGCGGCCACACGATGTCGTTCCGATATGAGAGTGGGTTTCTCTTTGATATCGGCCCCCACATCTCCTTCACGAAGGACACACGCATACAGGAGCTCTTGGCTGAGAGCGTCGGCGGCCGTTACGAGACGCTGCAGATCAATCTTAATAATTACTGGCGCGGATACTGGCCGACCCATCCGGTGCAGCTACATTTGCACGGGTTGCCCGAGGAGACCATCGTCAAAGTCATCAGCGACTTCGTCGAGGAGCGATCCGCGCCTGAGAGGCCAATCAAAAATTATGAAGACTGGCTTTATGCCAGCTTCGGCAAAACCTTCGCTGAATCATTTCCGATGCAGTACACTCGGAAATACCACACGACTAACGCAGACAATATGAGCACCGACTGGCTCGGTCCCCGCGTCTACCGTCCCAGCCTGGAAGAGGTCCTGCGCGGTGCGATCTCAGCTTCGGCACCACAGGTGCATTACATCACGCATTTTCGATATCCGAGCGACGGCGGCTTCCGCCTCTATCTGAACAAGTTCGTTCCGATGGGGAACATCAAGCTCGAGCACGAACTCATTTCGATTAATCCACGTACTCGTGAACTTACGTTCTCAAATGGTCTGGTCACGCAGTACGATTCACTTATCTCGTCGGTGCCCTTACCCGACATGATTCGCATGATTCAGGGCGCTCCCGACGATGTCGTCGAAGCATCCCGCAAGCTCGCCTGTTCCACATGCGTGCTCGTAAACATCGGGATCAACCGAGCTGACATTTCAAATGCCCACATGACCTACTTTTACGACGAAGATATCTGCTTCACGCGTTTGAGTTTTCCCCACATGCTATCTGCTCGTAATTCGCCTCCTGGGACAGGCAACATCCAGGCCGAGGTCTACTTTTCAGAGAAATACAAACCCTTCAGCGGCAAAGCTGAAGACTGGATCGATCCCGTGATTCGTGACCTCAAGAAGGTCGGCTTAGTTCGGGAAGAAGATGAAATACTCTGCCGCAAGGCTATGCTGCTTCGCTACGCGAACATTATCTTCGATCTCGAACGTGCTGGTGCTTTGAAGACGGTTCACGGGTATCTCGACGACATCGGCATTGCCTACTGTGGCCGCTACGGCGACTGGGGTTATATGTGGACGGATGAGAGCTTCATCAGCGGTGAACGCGCGGCCGAACGTGCTCTTACCTCTGTCGTTAGCGCCACTTAATCCACTTAAGAACTATAGATTGATGATCAAACTGAACCTGGACACAAAGAAGGAGGGACCGCTCAACGTACTCTGTTTGGGCGCTCACTCCGACGACATTGAGATTGGTTGTGGCGGAACAATCCTCCGTTTGATTCATGAATACCCACAAGTCAGATTTCACTGGGTGGTCTTCAGCGCACGAGAGGCTCGCCGCCAAGAAGCAGAGCGTGCGGCCGAGATGTTTGCGGGACATCAACGACTAGCCAGTCTTGTGATGAAAGAGTTTCCAGATGGCTTTTTGCCGTACATGGGTGCAGAAGTCAAAGTAGCGTTCGAGAATCTGAAAAAGACCATCTCGCCCGACTTGATCTTCACACATCAGCGCCACGACGCTCATCAGGATCATCGCCTGTTGTGCGAACTGACCTGGAATACCTTCCGGAACCACTTCATTCTCGAATACGAGATTCCTAAGTACGACGGAGATCTCGGACAGCCCTCAGTCTTCTCCCCACTGGAAGTTTCCCAGTACCAGACCAAGGTCCGTCATCTGTTGGAAGTGTTTGGATCGCAGCGGAGCAAACACTGGTTTCAGGAGTCAACCTTCGAGGCACTTATGCGCCTTCGGGGCATGGAATGCAATGCCCCCAGCGGATATGCAGAAGCCTTCTATTGCAGGAAAGCCGTGCTTTGAACTACTGATGTTGCCGTGATGCATTATCGCGCCGATCGGTCAAACAGCAAGCGGAAAGGTCGAATTACGTAATAAAGAGGATACAGCGCTTTAGGCAATCGCAAAACTGCAATGTCGCGGTGGCCTGGCCGCAACCAATCGAGCGACCCAACTAGTCTGACTCGATCACGCAATCCCAACAAAAGGATGTCATAGGGCACACCGCCGATGGGAGTGCTTCCAGGCGCAGTAAACAAATTGTCTTGTATATGTCGTGCTAGCTTGCATACCACGGAATCTGCCTCAAACTCCCGCAGCGCTGGCTGCGGAACTGGCGCACCCGCAACTCGATGTGCAACCAGGATTCCCAAAGCCAGAGCTCGCCACAGTCCTACCTTTTTAGCTTCGCGTACGACCTCTTGCCAATCCAGATTTGGCGATACGCGCAGAAGTTGCGCAACGTCGCAGATCCAGATAAGTCGCGACCACACATGCTTGCTCCCGTGCATGCAAAGCACCAACAATGCGGTTTCCGGATTCATGTCTGGAACCTCGGCCCCCGCTAGCCTTGTGATTCTCCCGCGCCGTTGCACCCAATCGAGACCGAGATCGTATCCGAACCTGGATGTCCTGTTATCTCTAGGCTGAGAGAGCTGTAGTCGCCATCGAAGTTCAATGAGCATTCCATCCGCCTGTCGCTCGAATTGAAATTCGTAGTGGTCCGGCATTGAGGGAGCTCCATCAGCCAGTACATCCGTTTGCAACTCGTAGCCTCGTTTTCGAAGAAGCGCTGTAGCTCGTGCAAGATCACAGTAGCGGATGAGCACATCCAGGTCGCCCGCTGAACGCATGGTCAGGTCGCCATAAATCGATGCTGAGAGCACAACGCCCTTGAACGGCATCGCTGGAATCTTCTCGCCGTCGAGGTCCTTCAGCACAGCGATCAACTCCGCCGCATACGTTAGGCAGTGAAAAACATTGCGCTGATATTCCGCCTGTAACCTTTCCCGAGTGACCGCGGGTACTGGAGGTCCCATATCTGCAAGGC
>Ga0210397_10002466_pt1 | contig 11636 bp, 7 predicted proteins | sample IncBWH2OmetaG_FD_160126 | JGI IMG/M metagenome (GOLD analysis project Ga0210397, IMG submission 160126) | Forest soil microbial communities from Barre Woods Harvard Forest LTER site, Petersham, Massachusetts, United States - Inc-BW-H-2-O ...
GATACCGGCATCTTGGAGATCACCAGGTCGGCGACGCGGGCGTTGCGGAAGAAGCTCTCGCCGAGGTCGAATACCAGATAGCCGCACATCATCTGGAGGAAGCGCTCGCCGATCGGCTTGTCGAAGCCGTATTGCTTGCGGATTCGCTCGATCAGTTCCGGCGGCAGGCCGCGGCCGCCGCGCGACATGTTGTTGGATTGCTCGCCGCCCGACGACGCTTGCGGGGCCGGCGCGGCGGTCTCGCCGCTGCCGGTGAAGCGGCTGGTCACGTCGCCGCGTCCTTGCAGCTGCGAAATCGCCTGCTCGACCGGTCCGCCCGGCGCTGCCTGGATGACGAAGAAGTTGATCACCATGATGCCGAGCAAGGTCGGGATCATGAATAGCAGGCGGCGCAGGATGTAGGCGCGCATCGTCAGGCTGTCACGTCTGCCATCACCACCGCCGTTTCGTCATTGCTTGCCGCCGGTCAGGCTGCGCAGCGCCTTCTCCTTCTCGGGATCGATCCACCAGGGCGAAAGCCCGCGGGGCTGGTACTTGGCGAGCTTTTCGGGGCGGCCGAACTTGTTCCAGTAGGCGATCCAGAATTCGGTCGAGTAGTATTGTGGTACGACGTAGTGGTGCCACAGCAGGACGCGATCGAGCGCCCGCGTGCGCATGATCAGGCTCTTGCGGTCGGGCGCTGAGATCACCAGTTCGATGAGCTTGTCGACCGCCGGATCGGAGATGCCGCCGGTGTTGCGGCTGCCCTTGGTGCGGGCGGCTTCAGAGCCCCAGAACTCGCGCTGCTCGTTGCCCGGCGACAGCGACTGGGAGAACAGCTCGATCGTCATGTCGAAGTCGAAGTCGTCCATGCGCTTCTGGTACTGGGCCGGGTCGACGGTGCGCACACGAACGTCGATGCCGACCTTTTCCGCCCATTGCTTGAACGGCAGCGCAAAACGCTCCATCCGTGGCTCGCCCAGCAGCAGTTCGAAGCTGAACGGCTGCCCGGTCGCCTTGCTGGTCATCTTGCCGTCCTTGATCTCCCAGCCGGCCTCCTTGAGAAGCGCGATGGCGCGGCGCGCGCCTTCGCGGTTGTTGCCGCTGCCGTCGGTCACCGGCAGCTTGAACTCCTGGGTGAAGACTTCGTCGGGAATTTGCCCGCGCAGCGGTTCGAGGACTTCCAGCTCCTCCTTCGACGGCAGGCCGGTTGCGGCCAGTTCGGAATTGAAGAAGTAGCTGTTGATGCGAGTCAGAAGCCCGTACGAAAGCGTCTTGTTGAACCACTCGAAGTCGACCAGGTGGACGAAGGCCTCGCGCACGCGGCGGTCCTTGAACAGGTCGCGCCTGAGGTTGAAGCCCAGGCACTGCATCGGCAGCGTGCTCTCGTGCTTCAGCGTCGCGCGCTGGATTGCGCCTGACTTGACGGCGGGAATATCGTAGGCGACCGCCCAGTTCCGCGAGGTGTACTCCTCGCGATAATCGACTTCGCCCGCCTTGAAGGCCTCGAAGGCCACGGTTTCATCGCGATAGTAGTCGTAGCGTATGGCCTCGAAGTTGTTGCGGCCACGGTTCATCCACAAGTCCTTGGCCCAGGCGTCCTCGACCCGCTTGACCGTTATGAAGCGGCCGGGTTCGAAGGAATCGACTTTGTAGGCGCCGCTGCCCAGCGGTATTTCCAGCGACGTCTTCTCGAAATCGCGGGTCGCCCACCAATGCTTGGGAAGCACCGTGAGCTGGCCGATGATTTGCGGAAGCTCGTTGTTCTCGCCGCCGCGGAAGGTGAATTTCACGACCCGCTCGTCGAGCTTCTCCGCCTTCGCGACGTCCTGCCAGTAGGCGGCGTATTGCGGTGCGCCCTTCGATTTCAGGATGTCGAACGAGAAGACCACGTCGTCGGCGGTGATCGGCTGGCCGTCGTGCCAGCGTGCCTGCGAGCGCAGGGTGAAGACGGCCCACGAGCGGTCCTTGGGGTATTCGATGGTTTCGGCGACCAGGCCGTAGGAGGTGGCAGCCTCGTCGTTGGTCGAGAACATGAGGCTTTCGTAGATCTGGCCCACGGCGCCGGCCGGCGTGCCCTTCAGGATGAAGGGGTTCAGCGAATCGAAGGTGCCGCGGCCGGCAAGGCGCACCAACCCGCCCTTGAGGGCGTCGGGATTGACGTATTCGAGGTTCTTGGCGTCGGCCGGATATTTGAGGTCGCCATGGGTCGCGAAGCCGTGGCTGACGACGGTGTCCGACGCTGTATTGGCCCGCAAGATCTCCGGCGCGCAGACCCAAAGGGCCGCCCCACCTGCCAGCACATTGCGCCGCTTGATCCTCATGACGCGCGCTCCCGAGCCTGATTGCACACGCTATATAGCGCGCCCGAGTTGGGCCGCACTATGGCCGCGGGGTTACTTCGCTGTCGGCTTTTGTTGGGCGGAGCGGCAAGATTACCGGCCGAGGCATGTTGAATGGCGATGGCCCGGGGCAGCAGCCCGCTTATGTCTTGGCCTTCGGATCGCCGGGAAGCGGGGCGACGGGCCGCCCTGCGAATTTGACTTCGCGATGGCCGCGCCCCAACCTTGCTCAATGGTCGACTCCCACCTCTTCGCGCCGGACTACGACGCGCCGGTCGAATACATGCGCCGCACGCGCGAGTACTATCTCGCGCTGGGGTACGACAATCCCTATCGCTGGGCCCATTATGTCGATGCGCCGTTCCAGCCGCTGAACAAGCCCTTGACGGACAGCACGCTGGCGCTGATTACGACCGCCGCGCCCTACCAGCCCGACAAGGGCGACCAGGGCCCGGGCGCCGCCTACAACGCCGGCGCCAAGTTCTACACGGTCTACTCCGGCGACAGCGCGGCTGATCACGACACCCGCATCTCCCACATCGGCTACGACCGCAAGCACACCACGGCCAAGGACAGCAACACGTGGTTTCCGCTGCCGCTGATGCGCGAATTCGCGGCCGCCGGCCGCTTCACCTTGTCAAAGCGCTTCCACGGCGCGCCGACCAACCGCAGCCAGCGCGTCACGCTGGAGACCGATGCGCCGGAGATCCTGGCGCGCTGCCGCCAGGACCAGGTCGATGCGGCGCTGCTGGTGCCCACTTGACCCGTCTGCCACCAGACCGTGAGTCTGGTCGCGCGATATCTCGAACGGAATGGCATCCCGACGATCGTCATGGGAGCGGCCAAGGACATCGTCGAGCATGCCGGCGTGCCGCGCTTCCTGTTCAGCGATTTCCCGCTCGGCAATTCCTGCGGCAAGCCGCACGAGCCCGACACGCAGCGCTTCACGCTCGATCTTGCGCTGAAGGTGCTGGAGAGCGCCGTCGGCCCGCGCACCACGGTGCAATCGCCATTGCGCTGGGCCGAGGACGGCGACTGGAAGCTCGACTTCAACAACCTTGCGCGCATGAGCCCGGAAGAGATCGCCAAGCGACGCGCCGAGTTCGACACGGTGAAGCAGGTCGCGCGCAGCCAGCGCGAGAAATCGGGCGTGGCTTGATTGTCATCCTGAGCGAAGCGAAGGATCTCATGGCGTTGCAAGCGGCGATGGGGTCCTTCGCTGCGCTCAGGACGACAGAAAGCTTTCTATGACTGCCAAACCCTTTACCGGCGTGAAGATCCTCGATTTCACGCGCGTGCTGGCGGGCCCCTACGGCTCCTACCAGTTGGCGCTGCTGGGTGCCGATGTCGTCAAGGTCGAATCGCGCGACGGCGACGACATGCGCTTCGGCAACCGCGCCAACGACTGGGAGAAGCGCGGGCTAGCCGCGCCCTGGGTCTCGGTGAATGCCGGCAAGCGCTCGATCACGCTCGACCTCAAGAAGCCCAAGGCGATCGAGGTGGTGAAGCGCCTGGCCGGCGAGGCCGACGTGGTGATGGAGAATTTCAGGCCGGGCGTGATGGACAAGCTCGGCATCGGCTACGAGACGCTGCGTGCGATCAATCCGAAGCTGATCTACTGCGCCGTTTCGGGCTTCGGCCAGGTCGGGCCGGATCGCGAGACCGCGGCCTTCGACGGCATGATCCAGGCGATGTCGGGGCTGATGTCGATCACCGGCTTCGAGGCCAACGGCCCCACCCGCGTGGGCTTCGCCGGCGCCGACGTGATGTCGGGCGCGACGGCTGCGTTCGGCGTCGCCTCGGCGCTCTACCAGCGCACCCACACCGGCAAGGGCCAGCTCGTCGACGTCGCCATGATCGACGCGGTGATGGGCTATCTCGCCCAGCAATTCACCGAGCACATGATGACCGGCCGCGTGCACGGCCAGGCCGCCAACCTCTCGGTGACGCGCAAGCCGACCGGCGATCTCTACAGGACCAAGGACGGCTGGATGGTGCTGGCGGTGATGACCGAGCCGCAGTTCCAGCGCCTGATGAAGACCATCGGCTGCGAAGCCGCGCTGCCCGATCCGCGCTTCGCCGACTGGCCCAAGCGCATCGACAACGCCAAGCCGCTGCACGACATCATCGAAGAGGCGATGAGAAAGGAGACCTCGGCCACTTGGGCCGAGCGCTTCGCCAAGGCCGACGTGCCGGCCGGCCGGGTGCTCAGCATCCCCGAGACCGTGCAGCTCGACCATTTCCAGCGCCGCACCATCCTGCAACCGGTCGAGACCAAGCACGGCCCGATCAAGGTCGTGGGTTCGGGCTTCCGGCTGGAGCATGGCGGCGGCTCGGTCGAACGGCCGCCGGCCATCCTGGGGGAGCACACCGACGAGGTGCTGCGCGAGGCGGGCTATGCCGACGCCGATATCGCCGAAATGCGCCAACAGGCCGTGGTCTAAAGCGGGTTTTACAGGCGGTGGAATCCCGCTAGACTGGCGCCGTCCAAGGGGGGTCCCGACAAGGGACTGAGATACCGACGGCTCTTGACCGGGCAGCGCGGTGACCCTTTGAACCTGATCCGGGTCATGCCGGCGAAGGGACTGGATGCCTCCTTTGCACGACAAACCGGGTCTCCGTACGCAAACCAGCCACGGGAGATCCTCGTCATGGACAATATCGTTTCCCCTCCGTCGCCCAAGGTGACGACCGGTCCGCTGCCGTCTTCGCAGAAGGTCTACGTCACGCCCGACCAGGCGCCCGACCTCAGCGTTCCCCTGCGCGAGATCGAACTGAGCTCGCCTGTCGAACCGCGGGTGCGGGTCTACGACACGACGGGCCCCTACACCGATTCCTCGGTCGTGATCGATGTCAACAAGGGCCTGGCGCGCACGCGCCGCGCCTGGGTGCTGCAGCGCGGCGGCGTCGAGGAATATGACGGCCGTCCGATCGCGCCCATCGACAACGGCAATGTGAAGGTGGCGGCCCTGCAGCCGTTCCCCAACACGCCGCGGCCGTTGCGCGGGCTTTCCGGCAAGCCGATCACCCAATACGAATGGGCGCGCGCCGGCATCATCACCAAGGAGATGATCTATGTCGCCGAGCGCGAGAATGTCGGCCGCAAGTTCGCGCTCGACATCGCCAAGGAGCGGCTGGCCGACGGCGAGAGCTTTGGCGCGGCGCTGCCGGCGTTCATCACGCCGGAATTCGTGCGCCAGGAAGTGGCGATGGGTCGCGCCATCATCCCGGCCAACATCAACCATGGCGAACTCGAGCCGATGGCGATCGGCCGCAATTTCCTGGTGAAGATCAACGCCAACATCGGCAACTCGGCGGTCTCCTCCTCGATGGAGGAGGAAGTCGAGAAGATGGTGTGGGCGATCCGCTGGGGCGCCGACACGGTCATGGATCTCTCGACCGGCCGCAACATCCACGACACGCGCGAATGGATCGTGCGCAATTCGCCGGTGCCGATCGGCACCGTGCCGATCTACCAGGCGCTGGAGAAGGTGGGCGGCGATCCGACCAAGCTCAACTGGGAGGTCTATCGCGACACCCTGATCGAGCAGTGCGAGCAGGGCGTCGACTACTTCACCATCCATGCCGGCGTGCGGCTGGCGCATGTGCCGCTGACGGCAAGCCGGGTTACCGGCATCGTGAGCCGCGGCGGCTCGATGATGGCGCAGTGGTGCCTGACCGAGCATCGCGAGAGCTTCCTCTACGAACGCTTCGGCGACATTTGCGACATCATGCGCAAATACGACGTGTCGTTCTCGCTGGGCGACGGGCTGCGGCCGGGCTGCAACGCCGACGCCAATGACGCCGCGCAGTTCGCCGAGCTCGAGACTTTGGGCGAGCTCACCAAGGTCGCCTGGGACAAAGGCTGCCAGGTCATGATCGAGGGCCCGGGCCACGTTCCCATGCACAAGATCAAGGCCAACATGGACAAGCAGCTGCGCGAATGCGGCGAGGCGCCGTTCTACACCCTGGGACCGCTCGTCACCGACATCGCACCGGGCTACGACCACATCACCTCGGGTATCGGCGCCGCCATGATCGGCTGGTTCGGCACGGCGATGCTCTGCTACGTCACGCCCAAGGAGCACCTTGGTCTCCCCGACCGCGACGACGTGAAGGTGGGCGTCATCACCTACAAGATCGCCGCCCACGCCGCCGACCTCGCCAAGGGCCATCCCGCGGCGCGGCTGCGCGACGACGCGCTCAGCAAGGCGCGCTTCGATTTCCGCTGGCGCGACCAGTTCAACCTGTCGCTCGATCCGGCGACGGCCGAGAAGTTCCACGACGAGACGATGCCCAAGGAGGCGCACAAGACGGCGCATTTCTGCTCGATGTGCGGGCCGAAATTCTGCTCCATGCGCATCACCCAGGACATCCGCGAATACGCCAAGAAGGGCATGGACGAGATGAGCGCGAAGTTCCGCGCCGGCGGCGGCCAGCTCTACGTGCCGGACAAGGCTGCCGACTGACCTCGCCTTGGGCAGCGGCCCTTTAACGGCCGCTGCCCTTGAAGGCGATCTCGTAGTTCAGGATCAGGCGGTATTCCTCGATCGATGTCAGCATGCCACTGAGGAACTGGTCGACATAGGCGGCACGCGCCCTGAGCTGGAGCGGCTTCAGCCAGTCGGGCGCCGTCTTCGCCGCCACCTGATAGATCAGGTCGAAATCGTATTCGTTCATGCGGGCGAGAGCCGCGCCGTTGGCAGGATTGATGGCGTTGTCGCCCAAGGTCGCCGATCCAGTGAAGAGCAGGCCGGGCAACCCGATGCCGGAGAAATCATAGATCACGCCGATCTGCCAGGCCCGTTCGCCGGCGCGGTCGAAATCCTTGGTGATCTGCTTGGTGTAGCCGATCCACTGACCGTAAGGCGTCTGGTATTGCGCGGCGCTGCCGGTCTGGGTGAACACGCCCCACAGCGTTGCCGGCCCCCAGATCAGATCGACCCGTCCGCCGGCGGCGAAGGTGCCGAACGACGTGGCGGTCAGCAGGTTCAGCCCGTTGCTGCCCTGGACCATGAACTGCCCGCCGAGCCGCACGCGGAAAGACTCGGTGATGGGAAATCCCAGGACAAAGTCGTTGTAGTTCGAGGTGAGGATGTCGGGGACGTAATAGACCGACGAGCGCAGCCGCACCTTGTCCATGTCGCCGTATTTCAAGTCAGCCAGCGCCATGCCGGCATTGACGTTGGGCGCACCGGCGCGTTCGGCCATGTTGACGAAGTAGGGAACGCCCTTGAACTTCATGGCAGCGACGTAGCCCGCGAAATAGCTGACGGGTCCCAGCACGCCGCGCAGCGCATAGGCCTCGAAAGTGTTGGGAATCATGCGGTCGTCGTTGGGGTTGACCTCAAGCTCGTCGAGTTGCTGGCGATAGGCGGTGAACACCTGGTCCTTCGCCCGGACCGAGACGTTGGCCTCGCCCAGCGTCCAGAAGCCGTACTGCCCGGGCGCCAGGAGCTGCGTGCCGTCTGTCGTCGGCGGTGCCCACAGAGGCTGGGTGGTGTAGCCGACGGCGGTCAGTTGGAAGGTGTCGTAGAACCAGCCCGTCTGCAGGCCGACCCAGCCGCCGCCGGCCCAGGCTGCATTGTTGGGCGGCGTCGGATTGGTGCGATCCAGGAAATAGCTTCGGAAATGCAGGACCGCCCGCGCGTCCTCATGGAGGGAGCGTGTGAGCTCCGAGCCAAGCTCGTCGGCCTGGCTCGGCGGCGTGTACAAAAGCACCAAGGCTGGCAATAGGCCCGCCAAGCGCGCCGCCAGACGGCAGATATCCCGCATTCGTCGCGAAGATAGGCGCACGCGATTACCAAATTACTGAACCGCAGGTTTTTGTAGAACCTTTTGGCTCTGCGCACGTTGACTTCGTTGGCGAAGGCGACGCCTTGCGCCGGCCTGACCGCTGGGGGAGACTCCATCGCTTCGGCCCGTATGAGGAGAAAGCGGGCTTCACTTTGGGGCGTATGGAAAGATGAAAAGGCTGCGGACCCTGCTCGGGATCGGCTTGGGGCTTGCCGTCGTGGCGGGCGCCGGCTGGTATATTTCGCAGAGCGGAAGTTCGGCTCCATCGACCGCTCGGCAGGGACGCTTTGCGGCCGGTGCCGCTACTCCTGTCGGTATCGCCACCGCCGCCAAGGGCGAGATTCCGGTGGTGGTCCGTGCGCTCGGAACGGTGACGGCGCTCAATACCGTCAACGTCAAGACCCAGATCACCGGTCAGCTCATCAAGGTCGAATTCAAGGAAGGCCAGATGGTCAAGGAGGGCGACCTGCTGGCCGTGGTCGATCCCCGTCCCTACGACGTCGCCCTTCAGCAGGCAATCGGCACGATGCAGAAGGACGAGGCGCTGTTGAAGAACGCCCAGGTCGACCTCGAGCGCTACAAGAAGCTGGTCGCCCAGGAGTCGATCGCCCGGCAGCAATACGACACCCAGATCTCCCTCGTCCGCCAGTACGAGGCGGCGCTCGTGGTCGACCAGGCCCAGGTCGACGCCGCCAAGCTCAACGTCACCTACACCAAGATCCTGGCGCCGCTGACCGGCCGCATCGGCCTGCGTTTTGTCGATCAGGGCAACTACGTGACGATGGCTGATGCCACCAGCATCTGCATCATCATCCAGGTACAACCGATCTCGGTGATCTTCACCATCCCCGAGGACTCGCTGCCGCAGGTCCGCCAGCGCCTGAAGGCGGGCGCCGCCCTCGAAGTGCGCGTGCTCGATCGGGCACAGAAGACCGAGCTCGCCGTCGGCAAGCTCGACACCCACGACAACGTCATCGACACGACCACCGGCACGGTCAAGCTGCGCGCCACGTTCGACAACAAGGACGAGGCCCTGTTTCCCAACCAGTTCGTCAACGTCCGGCTGCTGGTCGACACGGTCAAGGACGCCACGGTGGTTCCCGTCGCCGCCATCCAGCGTGGCCAGCCCGGCACCTTCGTCTATCTCGTTCAGCCGGACGACACCGTCAAAATCCAGGTCGTCGAGCTGGGCGTGACCGACGGCGAGAAGCAGCAGATCACCAGCGGCCTGCAGGTCGGCGATCAGGTCGTCATCGACGGTACGGATCGCCTGCGCGACGGCGCCAAGATCCGCCGGCCGGGCGCCAACCCGCGCGCGGCGTCCGGCCCGCCGGTCGCGGCCGCGCCGCCCGACACTGTCTCACCGGTTAGCCCCGTGGCACCGGCCAACGCCGCCGAACCGCAGGGTCAGCAGAGGCGACGCCAGGGAAACGGCAACGGCGGAGGCGCCGGCCGGCCCGCCCAGACCAACCAGTAACCCCGGCCGCGACATGAACCCGTCGCGGATTTTCATCGAGCGGCCGGTTGCCACCTCGCTGCTGATGGTGGCGATCATCCTGGTGGGCGTGATCGCCTATAAGTTCCTGCCTTTGTCGGCCCTGCCGCAGGTCGACTACCCGACCATCCGCGTGTTGACGCTCTATCCCGGCGCCAGTCCCGAGGTCATGACCTCGTCGGTCACGGCGCCGCTCGAGCGCCAGTTCGGCCAGATGCCGGGCCTCAACCAGATGACGTCGACCAGCTCGGCCGGCGCATCGGCGATCACGCTGCAGTTCGACCTCACGCTCGGCCTCGATGTCGCCGAACAGCAGGTCCAGGCAGCCATCAACGCGGCGGGCAACCTGCTGCCGTCCGATCTGCCCTCGCCGCCGATCTACGCCAAGGTGAACCCCGCCGACGCGCCCATCCTGACGCTCTCCGTCACCTCGAAGACCGAGCCGCTCACCAAGGTGCACGACCTGGTGGATGTCAGGCTTGCCCAGAAGATCTCCCAGCTTCCCGGCGTCGGCCTGGTCAGCCTCGACGGTGGCCAAAAGCCCGGTGTCCGGATTCGCGCCAATCCGACGGCGCTTGCCGCCTATGGGCTGAACGTCGACGATCTTCGAACCACGATCTCCAACGCCAACGTCAATACGCCCAAGGGCAATTTTGACGGCCCGGCGCGCTCCTACACCATCAACGCCAACGATCAGATCACCGACCCCGCGATCTTCCGCAACATCGTCGTCGCCTATCGCAACGGCGCACCAGTGCGGGTGTCCGACGTCGCCACCGTCGCCGAGGCGCAGGAGAACAACCGGCTCGCCGCCTGGGCCAACTCGACGCAGGCGGTGATCGTGAACGTCCAGCGCCAGCCCGGCGCCAACGTCATCGCCGTCGTCGACAGCATCAAGGCGCTGCTGCCGCAGCTGCGCGAAACCCTGCCGCCCTCGCTCGACGTGGCGGTTCTCACGGATCGCACGCTCACCATCCGGGCATCGGTGCGCGACGTGCAGATCGAGCTCTCCTTCGCGGTGGCGCTGGTCGTCGGCGTGATCTTCCTCTTCCTCGGCGACTGGCGCGCCACGCTCATTCCCAGCCTGTCGGTGCCGCTGTCGCTGATCGGCACCCTGGCGGTAATGTACCTCGCCGGCTTCAGCCTCAACAACCTGTCGATCATGGCGCTCACCGTCGCCACCGGCTTCGTGGTCGACGACGCCATCGTCATGATCGAGAATATCGCGCGCTACATCGAGCGCGGCGACGATCCCAAGCAGGCGGCGCTCGAAGGCTCGGGCCAGATCGCCTTCACCGTCGTGTCGCTCACGGTGTCGCTGATCGCGGTGTTGATCCCGCTCCTGTTCATGAGCGATGTCGTCGGTCGCCTGTTCAGCGAGTTCGCAGTCACGCTCGCCGTCACCATCCTGATCTCGGCGGTGGTATCGCTCACGCTGGTGCCGATGATGTGCGCCCAGCTCCTGCGCCGCCGCCGCCCCGGGCATGCGACGACGCGCGAACCGCAGGCGCATGTCGAGGCCGAGGCGCTGGGCGCCCGCTGGTTCGGGCGCATGATCTCAATCTACGACCGCTGCCTGATCGTGGTGTTCCGCCATCAGCCGCTGACGCTGCTGATCGCCGTCGGCACCATCGTGCTTACCGTGTTCCTCTACATCGTGATCCCCAAGGGCTTCTTCCCGATCCAGGACACCGGCCTGATCCAGGCCGTCACCGAGGCGCCGCAAAGCGTTTCCTTCGAGGCGATGAGCGAGCGCCAGCGCGCGCTCGCTGACGCCATCCTGGGCGATCCCGACGTCGAGAGCCTGACCTCGTTCATCGGCGTCGACGGCACCAACCCGACGCTCAACTCGGGCCGCATGCTGATCAATCTGAAGCCGCGTGACTCTCGCAGCGATACCGCGAGCCAGATCATCAGGCGCCTGCAGCGCGAGACGGCGGGCGTGCCGGGCATCACGCTCTACATGCAGCCGGCGCAGGACCTCACCATCGATTCGACGGTGAGCCGCACGCAGTACCAGTTCG
>Ga0210397_10002468_pt1 | contig 11632 bp, 10 predicted proteins | sample IncBWH2OmetaG_FD_160126 | JGI IMG/M metagenome (GOLD analysis project Ga0210397, IMG submission 160126) | Forest soil microbial communities from Barre Woods Harvard Forest LTER site, Petersham, Massachusetts, United States - Inc-BW-H-2-O ...
CCAGGTGACGGGGCCGTACGGGGTGTTCACCCTCAGGGAGAAATCCGAGCGCCCGCTCCTGTTCATCGGCGGCGGGGCGGGCATGGCCCCGATCCTCGCGCTGTTGCGGTCGATGGCCGAGAAGGGCACCGAGCGCCCGGCGGTCTACTACTACGGCGCGCGCGGGCCGAGCGATCTCTTCCACCTCGACGAGCTGGCCGAGCTCGAGCGGCAGCTGCCCAACTTCCGGTTCGTGCCCGCGCTCTCCCACTGCGAGGACGACGCCGACTGGGACGGCGAACGGGGCCTCATCACCGACGTCGTCAGCAGGCTGGAGGAGGAGCTGGGCGAGGTGGACGCCTACCTGTGCGGTCCGCCGCCGATGGTCGACGCCGCCATCGCGATGCTGGATCAGGGGGGCGTCCCCGAGTCACGGGTCTACTTCGACAAGTTCACGACCACCGCGCCCTGAGCGCGGAGAGGAGAGAGGCAATCGATGGCAACCGACACTGAAGCGCCCGTCAAAGAGCGCAGCGTTCCCAAGCCGGTGTTCACCGACGCCGAGGCCGGCGCTCGTGAATTTCCGTCGTCAAACAGCCGCAGCTACAACTACTACACCCCGGCCAAGCGGCGGGCCACGGTGTACGAGGACGTGACCGTCGACGTTCAGCCCGACCCCGACCGCCATCTGCTCCAGGGCTGGATCTACGGCTTCGCCGATGGGACCGGCGGCTACCCGCAGGAGTGGACCGCGCTGAAGTCCACCAACTGGCACGCCTTCCTCGATCCCAACGAGGAGTGGGAGCAGACGATCTACCGCAACAACGCCAACGTGGTGCGGCAGATCGGCCAGAACCTGGCCAACGCGAAGGCGGCCCGCGCGTTTGACGGCTGGAACCGCGGCTGGATCAAGACCGTCGAGCGCCACGTCGGGGCGTGGTCGCACGTCGAGCACGGCATCGGCATGCACGTGTACCTGCCGGCCCAGCGCGATGCCCCGACGAACATGATCAACAACGCGCTATCGGTCGCGTCGGCGCACAAGCTGCGCTTCGGCCAGGACCTGATCCTCTACAACCTGGAGCTCAGCGAATCCGTCGACGGCTTCGACGGCGATGCGCACAAGGACGCCTGGATCAACGACCCGATCTGGCAGGGCGTCCGCGAAAACGTGGAGGGCATCACCGGCATCCGTGACTGGGCCGAGGCCTTCTTCGTCGCCGCGGTGATCTTCGAGCCGCTGGTCGGCGAGCTGTTCCGCAGTGAGTTCATCATGCAGGTGGCGGCCCCGCAGGGCGACTTCGTCACGCCGACCCTGATGGGGGCCGGCGAGTCCGACACCGCCCGGGACGCACGGGTGGCGCGGGGCCTGTTCGGGATGCTGGCCAACGACGAGGAGCACGGCGAGCACAACCGCAAGACGATGGACGGATGGCTGCGGGAGTGGACGCCCCGGAGCATCGCCGCGGGCCGCACGATGCAGCCGATCTGGTCACAGCCCGGCGAGAAGGTGATCCGCTTCGAGGACTCGATGGAGCACGCGCGGCGGCGCTTCGACGAGGTCCTGGCCGACCTGAACCTCGACGCAAAGGAAATCGACTGAGATGAGCACCACGACGGACCGTTTCCAGTCCAATCGCACCGCGTCCAACCGCGCCGGAGTGACGCTGATGAACAATCAGGTCGGCTACGTCGTCGCCGAGGTGATGCGCCACAAGAAGGGCGTCACCGTCGAGGTGCTGCCCTCGATGATCCGCGTCGACGGTGACAACAAGTTCGAGATCGTCTACGACGAGTGCGCCGAGGCGCTCGGCTGGGACGACTTCGGCAACGACGATTTCGAGGAGATCATGTCGACCCACTACGGGCGGATGGTCGTGCTCGACGACCGCATCATCATGTTTGCCAACCCCGAGGATGCAGCGGAGTACATTAGCTTCGACCTGCAGGCTCTGTCCTAAGAGGGAGGAAGAGAATGTACGAAAAGAACGGTGAGAAGTACTTCATCGTCGACAGCCATCTCCACATGTGGTCCGCCGGTCCGGACAACTGGGTCAAGGGGCAGGAGCAGTACGCCAAGGGGTGGATCGAATGCTTCCACGCCTACATGGGCCTCGGACCTCCGGAGACGCACTGGCCGATCGAGAAGTTCATGAGCTACACCCACGAGGACTTCGTCAAGGACGTCTTCGAGGATGGCGGCGTCGACGTCGGGGTGTTCCAGTCCACGTACCTGAAGGAGTGGTACACGAAGGGCTTCAACGACGCCGAGCAGAACGCGGCACTGATGGAGAAGTATCCGGACAAGCTGATCGTCAACGGCCGCTTCGATCCGCGCGACGGTGACGCGGGCCTCAAGCAGCTCGAGGAGGATGCCAAGCGCTGGAACCTCCAGGGGGTCAAGCTCTACACCGCGGAGTGGAACAACGGCTCCCGCGGCTGGCGCCTGGACGACCCGGAGACCCAGCCGTTCCTGGACAAGTGCAAGGACCTGGGGATCAAGAACATCCACGTCCACAAGGGCCCCACAATCTGGCCGCTGGACAAGGACGCCTTTGACCCCCGCGACGTCGACAAGGCCGCGACCGACAACCCCGAGCTCAACTTCATCATCGAGCACGTGGGCCTGCCGCGGATCGAGGACTTCTGCTTCATGGCCACGCAGGAGCCCAACGTCTACGCCGGCCTGTCGGTGGTCATCGGCGGGCTGATGTTCGCCCGGCCGCGGTTCTTCGCCAAGGTGATGGGCGAGCTGTTGTTCTGGGTCGGCGAGGACAAGATGCTGTTCGGCTCTGACTACGGCATCTGGGAGCCCAAGTGGCAGATCGACGGATTCATCGACTGGGACTACCCCCAGCCCGATCACGAGGAGTTCTCGGACTACCCGCGCCTCGATGACGCGGGCAAGCGCAAGATCCTGGGCCTCAACGCCGCCAAGCTGTACGGCATCCAGGTCCCCGACGGCATGGGCCAGCCCGACGCCGCGGCCAAGGACGACGCTCAGCTGGTCGAAGCAGGATGAACACCCCGGCCTCCCTGGGACCGGAGGCCGAAGCGCGCCCCACTCGCGCCCCCGCCGCCGCGCCGGCGGCGGGCGGCGCGGGGCTGCGCGAGCGGGTCCTCAGCGCGCTGGCCACCGTCTATGACCCGGAGCTCGACGAGCCGATCACTTCGCTGCGGTTCATCACCTCCTGCGAGGTCACCCCGCGCGGCGAGGTGGGCGTCGTCCTGCGCCTGCCCACGCCCCAGTGCGCTCCCAACTTCGCCTTCCTGATGGCCGCGGATGCCCGCCGCGCGGTGCGGTCGGTGCCGGGCGTGCATGGCGTCACGATCGAGTTGGAGGACCACTACACCGGCGACGAGATCAACGGTGCGCTCTCGCGCGGGGAGGGCTTCACCGGCGCGTTTCCCGGCGAGACCGACGATGACGACCTGGAGGCCCTGCGCGAGCTGTTCACCCGCAAGGCGCTGATCGCCCGCCAGGCCCGCGTGTGCGAGCAGATGCTCTCGAGCGGCGCCACCGAGCACGACGTGGTCTCGGCCACCGTGGCCGAGTTGCCGGTGGACAACCCCGACGCGACACGGGCGCTCCAGCTCCGCGCGCAGCTCGGCTTCGCCGCGACGCCCGACGCGCCCGCGTTCATCCAGCCCAACGGTGAGCCGGTCGCGCTCGACCAGCTGACCCGGTGGCTGCGCGCCGCCCGGCTGATCCGCACCGGCCTGGAGGCCAACGGCGGTATGTGCCGCTCGCTGCTGGCCTTCCGCCACAACCTTGACCCAGAGACACAGGAGGTAGGGAGATGAAGGCCGCGAGGCTCCACGCTTACCACGACGCCCTGAAGCTGGACTCGATCGACGAGCCCACGGCCGACGGTCCGTTCGATGTGATCGTGCGGATCGGCGCCGCCGGCCTGTGTCGCACCGACCTGCACATCCAGGAGGGCCAGTGGGCCGAGAAGTCCGGCGTGACGCTGCCCTACACCCCGGGCCACGAGAACGCCGGCTGGGTCCATGAGATCGGCTCGGCGGTGACCAACGTCGAGGTCGGCGACACCGTCATCGTCCATCCCTACATCTCCTGCGGGCTGTGCCTGCCCTGTCGTGTCGGCGACGACATGCACTGCCTCAACGGCGCGTTCCCCGGCATCGACAGTGATGGCGGCTTCGCCGACTTCCTCAAGACGTCGGCGCGGTCGGTGGTGAAGCTGGGCCCCGGTCTCGAGCCCAAGGACATCGCCGCACTGGCCGATGCCGGCCTCACCGCCATTCACGCCGTCAAGAAGGCGATCCCGGTTCTGGGCGCCGGCACGCGCGTGGTGGTCATCGGCGCCGGCGGCCTCGGGCACATCGGCATCCAGTGCCTGAAGGCCTACACCCCCGCCGAGGTGATCGTCATCGACCCCTCGGAGCAGGCGCTCGCGCTGGCCGGCGAGATGGGTGCGGACCAGACGGTGAAGGTCGACGGCACCCAGGTGGACACCGTCAAGGAGATGACCGACGGCTTCGGCGCCGAGGCGATCATCGACTTCGTGGGGGAGAAGGGCGCGATCGAAGACGGGATCGCCATGGTTCGCGACGGCGGCTTCTACTACGTGATCGGCTACGGCGAGAACATCAACATCCCCACGATCGACGTCATCAGCCGCGAGATCTCGTTCATCGGCAACCTCGTCGGCACCTACGCCGACCTCAAGGAGCTGATGACCCTGACCGCTCAGGGCAAGGTGACGCTCCACACCTCCACCTACCCGCTCGACGCCATCAACGACGCCATGGCCGACCTGGATGGCGGGCGCCTGCAGGGCCGCGGCATCCTCATCCCCGCCGCCGCCTAGGAGGCACCTATCGCATGGGCAAGATCCTCTTCTTCAACCACGAGGCCCGCCAGCTCCTGGCCGCCGGCGTCGACGAGCTGGCCAACACCGTCCGTGTGACCCTGGGGCCCAAGGGCCGCAACGTCGTCCTGGAACGGCTCACCGGACCACCCATCATCACCAACGACGGCGTCTCCATCGCCCGCGAGATCGAGCTGTCCAACCCGCTCAAGAACATGGGCGCCCAGCTGGTGAGGGAGGTCGCCAACAAGACCTCCGACCTCACCGGCGACGGCACCACCACTGCGACCCTGCTGGCCCAGGCGATCGTCCGCGAGGGCATGAAGGCGCTGGAGGACGGGGCCAACCCGATGCTCCTGCGCCGCGGCATCGAGGACGCGACGGAGCTGGTGGTGGCCGAGCTGCAGAGCGGCGCGCGGACCGTGACCAGCCGCGACGACCTCATGCACGTCGCCACCATCGCCGCCAAGGAGGACGAGCGGATCGGCGGGGCCGTGGCGCAGGCGCTCGATCGCGTCGGCCCCGAGGGCGTGGTCACGATCGAGGAGGCCGACCTGCCCGGGATCGACGTGGAGTTCGTCGAGGGCATGCACGTCGAGAACGGCCACTTCTCGCCGTACCTCATCCAGGACACCCACCGGATGGAGACCGTCTTCGAGAATCCCTACATCCTGCTCAGCACCAAGCCCATCGTCCACATCCAGGACCTCATGCCCACCCTGGATGCGGTGATGAAGTCCCCGCGGCCGCTGCTCATCTTCGCTGAGAAGGTGGAGGGCGCCGCACTGGGCCTGCTGGTGCAGAACAACCAGCACGGCACGCTCCAGGCGGTCGCCGTGCGGGCGCCGGGCTTCGGTCATCGGCGCACCGCCCACCTCAACGACCTCGCCGCGTTCACCGGCGGCACCGTCATCGCGGAGGAGGCCGGGCTCACTCTCCAGCACGTCAAGCCCGAAACGTTCGGATCCGCGCGGCGCGTCGTCGTCACCCAGGACTCCACGGTCCTGGTCGAGGGCGCCGGGAGCGCTGAGAAGGTCGAGGCCCGCCTGGCCCAGATCCGCGTCGAGCTCGAGCGGGCCACCCAGGACACGGATATCGAGGTGCTGCGCGAGCGCCTGGCCAGGCTGTCGAGCAGCCTCGCGGTGATCCACGTCGGCGCCGCCACCGGGCCTGAGCTCAAGGAGAAGCTGCGCCGCTGCGAAGGCGCGCTGGCGGCCACCCGCGCCGCCGTCGCGGAGGGAATCGTGGCCGGCGGCGGCACGGCGCTGCTGCGCACCGAGACCGCACTGGACGACACCGGGCTCAGCGGGGACTACCTGCGCGGTGCGGAGGTCATCCGCTCGGTGCTGTCCGAGCCGCTCTACTGGGTCGCCACCAACGCCGGCTACGACGGCCAGGCCGTGGTCGACCAAGTGCGCACCATGCCGCCCGGCCACGGACTCAACGCCCTGAGCGGCGCCTTCGTGGACCTGTTCGACGACGGCGTCATCGACCCGGTCCGCGTGACGCGGCTGACCATCCAGCACGCCGCGTCGGTGGCCGCGCTCATGCTCACGACCGAGGCGCTCGTTGCCGAGGAGCAGATCGCGCAGCCGGGCGCGATCATCGCGCCGGGGTTTGGCGACCTGGCCGAGGGCCTGGCCCGGCCGTCCTCGCCCGTGTAGGGATTCTGACTGCGGTGAGAGTGTGACGGACCGCACATATCGGTAAGCTCCTGCGAAGCAGTCCGCTCCGGCGGACGACTGCAGGCGCTCGAGGAGGAGCAACCCGATGCTGCTGCGCCGCGGCACCGAGGACGCGACACGCCGGTCGCGTCCGGGCTGCGGCGCGGCGCGCGGGCCCGCGCCGCGCGCGCCGCGCGCGCCGCGCGCGCCGCGCGGCTCAGAGGGCGGGGGCGTCGAGAGGCAGGTCGATCAGCGCGGCCGGGTCGAGCTCCGTGAACGCGCCGACCACCGCGGGGTCAAACTGCCGCCCCTGGAGCGAGCGGATCTCCGAGATGGCGGCGTCGATGCTCCACGCCGGCTTGTACGGGCGTGAGTGAGTGAGCGCATCGAAGACGTCGGCCAGCGCGACGATCCGTCCCGTCATGGGAATGTCGTCGCCCCTCAGGCCGTTGGGATACCCGGAGCCGTCCCAGCGCTCGTGGTGGGTCAGCGCGATCTGCTCGGCGGGCGCCATCAGCGGCGAGTGGCCGCCGGCCAGGATCGCCGCGCCCGCGGTGGTGTGGGTCTTGAGCTTCTCGAACTCGTGGTCGGCCAGCTTGTTGCGCTTGAGCAGGATGGCGTCCGGGATGGCGAGCTTGCCGACGTCGTGCAGCTCGGCGGCCTGACCGATCAGCGATGCCTGGCCGTCGTCCATGCCCAGCACCTCCGCGAGCGCCATGGCGGTGCGCCCGACGCGCTGGGGGTGCTGGTGGGTGCCGTCGTCGCGGTACTCGGCGGCGATCGCCAGCCGCATGAGGCTGTCGCGGCGCGCCGTCTCGAGCTCACCGATCAACCGCACGTTCTCCATCGCCATCGCCGTGGAGTCGGCCAGCGCCTGGAGCAGCATCACCTCGCGGTCTGAGGGCTCGTGGTCCACGGCCCAGTAGTTGCCGATGGCCCCGATGGGGTCGAGCTTGCGAATCGGCACCATCAGCAGGCTCTTGACGAACGTCGGGCGGTAGGCCTCTGCGGGGATCCGGTCGTCGGCGTAGATGTCGGGGACCCTCGCGGGCTTGCGGTTGAGCATGACCCAGCCGCTGATGCACGCGCTCATCGGGAAGCGCCGGCCCTTCCACAGCGGCGCGATGGCGTCCTCGTCGGCGTAATGGCAGCGGTCCCCCTCGCGCAGCACGAACGTCGCGCCATCGGCGCCGGTGAGCCGGCGCGCGGTGTGGCGGACGATGTCCTGGATGCGCTCCACCGAGCGGGCCAGCGAGAGCTGCTGGATGGTCTCGATGAGCTCGCCCTCCTCACCCAGCGCATGCATGGGGGTGAACGTGATCAGCGGAGGCTGATCGAGTTCGTGGAGGGGTGGAGGGGCTGTCAGCGACACGGTTCTCGGGGGAATGGTTCCCCGTAGCTCCGTCAACGCACGGGAAAACGGCATATTGCACTGGTTCCGGGCAGAAGCGCTCAGGGTTCCCCCGCGCGGGTTGCAAGATGGCTGCCGGGTTGAGGGGGGCGATTGGCGAGGATCCGGGCAGCTGTTCGCGGGTCACATGACCGAACTGCCGGTCGGCGATTCGCGCGATCTTCGTAGTTATGTGAGCAAAATCGCGCACGGCCCTCTACTAGAGAGAGCCCGCAGCGGCCCGGGGATTCCGCACCCACCGCGCCCCCCGGGAGGGCGCCCTACGTGAGCGCGGGCGCCTCGGGGAGCGCCGCGAGCGCCGCCTCCAGGTCCGCCTCGGAGAACTCCGGGTCCTCGAGCTGGCCCGCCAGATAGGCGTCGTAGGCGCTGAGGTCGAAGTGCCCGTGACCGCACAGCCCGAACAGGATCACGCGCTCCTCGCCCGCCTCGCGCGCCGCCTCGGCCTCGTCGATGACGGCGCGGATCGCGTGGGCGGGCTCGGGGGCGGGGATGATGCCCTCGGCGCGGGCGAAGCGCACCGCCGCCGCGAAGGTCTCGTTCTGGCGGTAGGCCCGCGGCGCCACCATGCCCGCCTTGACCAGCGCGCACACCAGCGGCGCGTCGCCGTGGTAGCGCAGGCCGCCGGCGTGGACGGGCGGCGGCACGAAGTCATGCCCGAGCGTGTACATCGGCATCAGCGGCGTCAGGCCGACGGTGTCGCCGAAGTCATAGGCGTAGACGCCGCGCGTGAGCGTCGGGCAGGCCGCGGGCTCGGCGGCGACGAAGGTCGTGGTGGCGCCGTCGCGGATGTTGCGGCGCAGGAAGGGGAAGGTGAGTCCGCCGAAGTTCGAGCCGCCCCCGACGCAACCGACGATGACGTCCGGATACTCGCCGGCCATCTCCATCTGCGCGATCGCCTCCTGCCCGATGACCGTCTGGTGCAGGAGGACGTGGTTGAGCACCGAGCCCAGGGAGTAGTTGGCGTCGGGGTCCTGCGCGGCGACCTCCACCGCCTCGGAGATGGCGATGCCCAGTGAGCCGGTGGGGTGCCCGCTCTGGGCACGCCCGGCCGCGGTGAGGTCCGACGGCGAGCGATGCACCGTCGCCCCCCAGGTCTGCATCATCGAGCGGCGGTACGGCTTCTGGTCATAGCTGGAGCCGACCATCCACACCTCGCACTCGAGCCCGAACATCTGGCAGGCGAAGGCCAGGGCCGAGCCCCACTGCCCCGCCCCGGTCTCCGTGGTCAGCTTCTTGATCCCGGCGGCGGCGTTCTCGTAGGCCTGCGCCACCGCGGTGTTGGCCTTGTGCGAGCCCGGAGGCGAGCCCCCCTCGTACTTGTAGTAAATGTGGGCGGGCGTATCGAGCTCGCGCTCCAGCCGCCGCGCGCGGAACAGCGGGGTGGGGCGCCAGAGCTTGTAGGCCTCGCGCACCGGCTCGGGGATCTCGATCTGCGGCTCGGCCGAGACCTCCTGCAGGATCAGCGACATCGGGAAGATCGGCGACAGGTCGTCCGGTCCCGCCGGCTGCTGGGTCCCAGGATGCAACGGCGGTGGGGCGTCGCCGGGCAGATCCGCCATCAGGTTGACCCAGTGCGTCGGGATGTCTCGCTCGCTCAGCGTGAACTTGACCTGTGCGTCGCCCATCTCCGTCTCCTTTGGCTCGGCGGTCCGGCGATTCTATGCGCGGGGAGCCACCGGGCCGCGTCATCAGACCCAAACCAGCAAGTCCACGACCCCCTCAGGCGTTGCTTTGACACCAATCACACGAATTTGGGGTAGGACGACTTAGGCCCGACGCCATTCGGTCGATTAAGCCGGTTGATGAGCATGGACAATCACCCAACCGATCCGCACGCTGATCACGGAGCGCGCGCTCGCGCCTCCGCGGTGCTGGCCGGGCTGACCGTCCCGCTCGGCGTGCTCGCCATCGGCCTCCTCGTGCTCATCCTCGACGGACACGAGGTCTCCTGGCTGGCCGGCGTCATCGCCGGTGGGGCCGCCGGCGCCTGGATGGTGCTCCGCCGCGGCGGCGGCGCCGCTCGCCGCTGGAGCGGGCGAGGCGGCTCCCAGCCGCGCGCCGAGCACCGGACCGCGACCACGCTCGAGCCGCTGCGCGACGCGGGCTGGCGTTTCCTGCACGACGTCCGCGGACTGGACACCACCTTTGACCACATCGCCATCGGTCACGGCGGCGTGATCGTGTTGCAGAGCATGAGCCCCGACGGCGTCGTGACCATGTGCGGGGACGAGCCGGTCCTGGAGCGCGGGCCGAACGCCGGCCCCGGGCCGCATCTCGAGCGGCTGCGCCCGCGCGCGCTCACCGACGCCTCCGCCTTCCGCCACGACGTGGAGCGGGTCACGGGGCGCCGGCTGTGGGTTCAGGCGGTGGTCGTGATCTGGTCGGAGTTCCCGGCCGGCTGCGTCACCGATGGGCGCTGCGTCTACATCCACGGGTCGCGCCTCGCCGGCTGGCTCGGGCGCCGGCCCCACCAGCTCGACCCCGCCGGGACCGATGACGTGGCCACGCTGGTGGAGGCGCTCGTCGATTGCCGCGGCGAGCTCCCGCTGCCCGTCGCCGTGTAACCGCGGCCTCAGGACCGCGCAAAGATAAGAGACGGCCGGCACGGCTTGTCGCACCGGCCGCCATAAGGAAACCCTTACCCCCTGTCAGGGGCCTAACACTTCATTCTCCGGTGAGCCGCTTGGCCCGCAGTTCGTCGATCGCTGACGGCGATTTCTCCAGGCCGCCCAGGCCCATCCCGCGCAGGACGGCGTCTGACTTGGAGAACTGCACGTCACGGTAGTCGACGATCTCGATGACGTTGCCGCTGGGGTCACGGACGCGCAGCGAGCCCGAGCGCCCGACGTCCTCACCCGCGGCGCGCAACGCCGCCCGCAGCGCCTCCTTGTCGTCGACCACGAGTCCGACATGACGTCCGGCGTCGGCGACGGCGGACCCGGTCCCGACCTCGGTGAGCGCAACGAACTGATCGCCGAGGTCGATGAACGCCATGGTCCTGCGCCGTCCGCGCAGCTCGAAGGTAAACCACCGCGCCCACCACTCCAGCGCCTCGTCGAGATCGCGCACGTCGAAGGCCACGTGGTTGATCCCGATCGCGCGAACGGCCATCGGCACACGATAATCGATGGTCGCGGCCCGCCCCCACAAAGGAGTTCCGACCCTTGGACCTGTCCATCCCTGCCGATGTGACCGAGTTGCTCGAGTCGATCGACGCGTTCATCGACCGTGAGCTGGTGCCCATCCAGGACGCCAACCCGGACCTGTTCGACCACCGCCGGGAGTTCGCGCGCACCGACGTTCAGCGCGGCGGCATCCCGACTGAGCGCTGGCGCGAGGTCCTGGCCCAGGCGCGGCGGCTGGCCATCGACGCCGGCCTGTATCAGTACCCGTTCCCGGCGGCGTTGGGCGGCAGCGACGGCTCCAACCTGGCCATGGCCCTCATCCGGGAGCACCTCGCCCACCGCGGGCCGGGCCTGCATGCCGAGCTGAGCCATGAGGCATCGGTCGTGGCCAACGAGCCGCTCGTCCTGGTGCTGCACGAGTACGGGACGCCCGAGCAGAAGCGCCGCTACCTCGAACCGCTCGTCGACGGGCGGATCGCGATCGCCTTCGCGCTCACCGAGCCCGGTCACGGCTCGGACGCCACGTGGCTGGAGACGACCGCCCGGCGCTCAGCCGATGGCCACAGCTGGGTCCTTGACGGCGTCAAGCGCTTCATGACCGGGACCGACGTAGCTGAA
>Ga0210397_10002470_pt1 | contig 11631 bp, 9 predicted proteins | sample IncBWH2OmetaG_FD_160126 | JGI IMG/M metagenome (GOLD analysis project Ga0210397, IMG submission 160126) | Forest soil microbial communities from Barre Woods Harvard Forest LTER site, Petersham, Massachusetts, United States - Inc-BW-H-2-O ...
GCGCTGGTCGAAATAGCCGCGCGTTAGCGCGTTGTCGGGATGCGCGTCGAGATAGTGCAGCCGCCCGTCCGGCTCGACCCGATAGACCGTTGCGACATGCCCGTTGGGATCGTAGATCATCGTGCCCGGGCGGATCGACTTGGGGCTGATCGTCGGCGAATAGAAGTCCGGCTCCAGCGGCGCTTCCAGGTCGGGATGGATGCGGAACGTCGCGGTCGAGATCGTGTCGCTGATCGTCTGCATCAGGCGGTAGCCGTTGTCGTGCCCGCTGTCGGCCGTGACGCGCTCCGTGACCGCGTTGCCGGCGCGGGCATAGCGCATGTCGCGCGTCCATCCGCGCGGCTCGACCACGCTGACATAGGCGAACGGCAGCCCGCGCTTCCACGCGTAGTAGAACCGCAGGACATAAGGCAGGTCGGCGCAGTCCGCCTCGAACGTCGTGCCCGCCGGATCGGTGGCGCGGAACGGATTGGCCGGATCGTGCAGGCAGCGATTGACGGTGCTGCAGTCCGAATCCCCGATCGCGGCGATGAACTCCTCATAGCCGCGCTCGTCCGCCGCGCTCCAGTGATCGTAACGGGCGACATAGATCGCGCGCGGATCGACCGCCGGCGTCACGTCTACGCGCGCCGGCGCGTCGCCGCCCGCCGCGCCCACCGGCAGCAGCAGCGCAAGCAGCGCCAGGACAGCTCCCCAAACCCGCGTCATGCGATCCCCCGCCCGCGACGGTAGAGGACACCCGCGCGGTGTCCAAGCGTGGCCTCGCCGTCACCGTCGCGATACAATGGAACCGCCGCACGCCATGGTTGACCCGCCCGGATGGACGCCCTCCTGACGCCCGACGAGATCGAGGCGCTGCTTCTCTCCCTGCGCATCTCCTTCGTCGCGGTGTTCGGCGCCCTGCCGTTCGCCTTCGCGGCCGCCCTGCTGCTCGCGCGCACCCGGTTCTTCGGCAAGACTCTGGTCGACGGCCTGATCCACATGCCGCTGGTGCTGCCCCCGGTGGCCGTCGGCTTCCTGCTGCTCGTCCTGTTCGGCACGCGCCACGGCCTGGGCGCGTGGCTGCTGGCGACCTTCGGCCTGCGCTTCGTGTTCTCCTGGACCGGCGCCGCGCTCGCCTCGGCTATCATCACCTTCCCGTTCCAGGTCCGCGCCATCCGCCTCTCGCTGGAGGCCATAGACCCCGGCCTGACCGCCGCGGCCCAGACGCTGGGCGCCGGCCCCTGGGATCGCCTCCTCAACATCACGCTGCCGCTCGCGTTCCCCGGCATCGCCGCCGGCATCATCACCGCCTTCGCCGCCAGCCTGGGCGAGTTCGGCGCGATCATCACCTTCGTCTCGAACATCCCGGGCGAGACGCGCACCCTGCCATTGGCGATCTACACCGCGCTGCAGGCGCCCGGTGGCGAGCAGGAAGCGGCCCGCCTGTCGCTGATGTCCATCGTGCTCGCGCTGCTGTTCATGACCCTGGCCGAGTTCGTGCAGCGGCGGACAAGGCGATGAGCGTCGAGGTGTCCCTCCGCCACACTTTCCAGGGCCTTGGCCCCGGCTTCGCGCTGGACATCACCTTTGCCTTGCCCGGCGCCGGCGTCACCGCGCTGTTCGGCGCATCCGGCGCCGGCAAGACCACCATCGTCAACGCCATCGCGGGCACCTTCCGGCCGCGCGAGGGCTGCATCGCGATCGCCGGCCGCACGGTGCTCGACACCGCCGCCGGTATCTTCGTCCCCGCCGCGGCGCGCCGCACCGGCTATGTCTTCCAGGACGCGCGCCTGTTCCCGCACATGAGCGTCGAGAACAACATCCGCTTCGGCTGGCGCCGCGCCGCCGCGAAGGCCGACGCGCATGAGATCGCGCACATCGTCGCGCTGCTCGGCCTGGAGCATCTGCTGGCGCGCCGCCCGCAAGCCCTGTCCGGTGGGGAGAAAAGCCGCGTCGCCCTGGCCCGCGCGCTGCTCTCGTCGCCGCAGATCCTCCTGCTGGACGAACCGCTCGCCGCGCTCGACGCCCAGCGGCGCGGCGAAATCCTCCCTTATCTCGAGCGCCTGCGCGACGAGGCCAAGCTGCCGATGCTCTACGTCAGCCACACGCTCGACGAGGTTGCGCGCCTCGCCGACGACATCGTGGTGATCAAGGACGGCTGCGTCGCGCGCCAGGGCTCGGTGTTCGATGTGCTGACGGGGCTGGAGCTCGCCGCGCTGGCCGGCTCGCCCCCGATGGGCGCCGTCATCGCGGCGACGGTGGCGGCGCACCGGGACGACGGCCTGACCGCGCTCGCCTTCGACGGCGGCACGCTGCTCGTGTCCCGGCTGCGCGAGCCGGTGGGTACAACGCTGCGCGTCCGCGTGCGGGCGGAAGAGATCATGCTCGCGCTGGAAGAACCGCGCGGCATCAGCGCCAACAACATCCTGTCCGGACGCGTGTCTGCGGTGGGCGGCGACGGCGCCCAGGCCGACGTCCAGCTCCTGTGCGGCAACACGCGCTTCGTGGCCCGCATCACCCAGGCCTCGGCAGCGCGGCTCGCGCTCAGCCCCGGCAAGCCCATCTACATCATCGTCAAGTCGGTGACGGTCGCCGCGCCAGCGTCAGGTTGAGCGTCAGCCCGGTCAGGCCGCACAGCGCGACAACCAGCGTCATCGCGAACGCGCTCGGCCCTTGCAGCAGTCCGACCGCAAGCGAGGCCAGCGCGCCGCTGCCGAATCCCAGCGTGCCGAGCAGCGCCGAGGCCAATCCGGCCTGTGCCGCATGCGGTGCCATCGCCAAGGCCGTGGAGCTGGGGCCGACGGCGCCGTTCATCGCGACATAGACAAAGAGCGGCGGGATGAGTCCGTAGAGCCCGCCCGCTCCTGTCGTACCTGCGGCGAGCAGCGCGAGGCCCGCCACGGCCTGCACGGTCTGGGCGATTCGCAGCACGGTCGTGGGCTCGCTGCGCTTCAGGATGTATGCGCTCGCCTGGCTCGTGACGATCATGCCCAACGCCGTCACGCCGAACAGCAGGCCGAATTGTTGTGCGGGTACATGATACAGCTCGATGAACACATGCGGCGAGCCGGTGACGTAACCGAACACGCCGCCGGTCGCGATGCCCGCGCCGAGGCCGTAGGCCAGGAAGGCGCGGTCGCGCAGGATGCCGAAATAGTCCCGCAGGATACCGCCGATATGCAGCGAGGTGCGCGCATGTTCGGCCCGATGCGTTTCGGGTAGCTGAAGCCATGCCGCGATCAGGGCGACGGCGCCGATGCCGGCCAGGATCAGGAAGATCGCCTTCCAGCCCAGCGTGACGAGCACGTAGCCGCCCACCAGCGGCGCCAGAAGCGGCGCGGTGCCCATCACCAGGATCATGCGCGCGAGCACCTGAACGCCCTCCTTGGGACTGAACAGGTCGCGCACCACGGCGCGGGCCGTCACGCCACCGGCGCAGGCGCCCAATGCCTGGAACAGACGCAGGCCGGCCAGCACCTCGATGGAGGGCGCGAAGGCACAGCCGAGCGAGGCGACCGTGAACAGCGCCAGTCCGAAATAGAGCGGCGGCTTGCGGCCGAAGCGGTCGGCCAGCGGTCCGAAGATGGCTTGGCCGGTCGCGAAGCCCAGGAAGAACAAGGTAAGCGTGCGCTCCGTCGCCGCGGCGCTGGCCGAAAAGACCTGCGCCAGCGTCGGAAGCGAGGGCAGGTACATATCGATCGAGAACGGCGCGCACGCGATCAGCACACCGAGCAGGACGATAAGTTCGACGCGGCGCGCGCCGGTGGGAGGACTGAGCACAGGACGCTTTCGGAGTTGCTACCCTCCCCTTGAGGGAGGGTCGAATTTCGCGCGGCGAATTCGGGGAGGGGCTTAGCACAGAACGCGTTTGCCCCTCCCCGAAAAATGCTTCGCATTTTTCGACCCTCCCTCAAGGGGAGGGTAGCTATGCGCGTCCACTCCCGCGCTTGTGATTGGCTATGGCGGCACCCGCCTGTATGACAAGCCCGTTCTGGAGGGTCTGAGTCATGAACCGCGCTTTGTCAGCCGTCATCGGCTTTGCGGTGGCATTTGCGATCTGCGCCGGCGCGATGGCGGCGGGCGATGCGCCGTTCGGCTCCTGGGGCTTCGACCTCTCGGCCCGCGACACCACGGTCAAGCCGGGCGACGACTTCTTCCGCTACGCCAATGGCGCCTGGCTCAAGCGCACGGAGATTCCCGCCGACCGCTCCAACTTCGGCATGCACGCCGCGCTGGCGGAGCGCGCGCTGCTCCAGCTGCGCACCATCATGGAGGATGCCGGCAAGGCCGATCCCAAGACGGTGGAAGGCAAGGTTGGGGCCTATTACGCCGCCTTCATGGACGAGGCCCGGATCGACCAGCTCGGCACGGCGCCCCTCAAGCCCAGCCTCGACGCCGTGCGCGCCGCGCTGTCGCGCGAGGCGCTGGCCGCGCTGATGGGCAAGGCGAATGCCGACTTCTACGGCTCGGTCTTCAACGTGTTCGTCCAGGTCGATGCCAAGGACCCGGACCACTACGTCGCCAGCCTCAGCCAGTCGGGCCTCGGCATGCCCGACCGCGACTACTACCTGCAGCCCTCCTTCGCCGCCAAGAAGGCCGCCTATCAAACCTATGTCGCCAAGATGCTGACCCTCGAAGGTTGGCCCGACGCCGACAAGGCCGCCGCCGCCATCGTGGCGCTGGAAACCAAGATCGCGGAAGCCAGCTGGACGCGTGTCCAGGAGCGCGACGTCGTCGCCACCTACAACGCCATGTCGTTCGCCCAGCTCAAGGCCATGGCGCCCGGCTTCGACTGGGACGCCTTCTTCACCGCCGCCGGCATGGGTGCGTCGGCCAAGATCGTGGTGGTCGAGAAGACCGCGATCCCCAAGCTCGCTGTGATCGTCGCCGCCGCCGACCTCGACACGCTGAAGGCCTGGGAAGCCTTCAACATCGCCGACAACGCGGCCGTATACCTGCCCAAGGCCTTCACCGACGCGAGCTTCGAATTCCATTCCCACGCGCTCACCGGCGCCACGGAGCAGCGGCCGCGCTGGAAGCGCGCCGTGCACACCGTGGCGGGCGGCGACATCCTGTTCGGCCTGCGCAGCGAGATTTACGGCTGCCTCGTCTGGGCGACCGGCGATCTCTACGTCGCCAAGCACTTCCCGCCCGCGGTCCGCGCCAAGGCCAACGCCCAGATGGAGAACCTGCGCGACGCCCTGCGCGCCCGCATCGAGCGTCTCACCTGGATGAGTCCCCAGACCAAGGCCAAGGCGCTCGAGAAGGTCAAGACGCTGCGGATGTTCATCGGCTCGGGCCGTGACGATCGCGACTACTCCCGCCTCGCAGTGACGCGCGACGACCTGTTCGGCGACGCTGAGCGGATCGGCGCGTTCGAATGGGCGCGCCAGGCCGCCCGTCCCGGCAAGCCCGTCGACCGCGACGAGTGGGCCGAGTCGCCGCAGACCGTGAACGACTACGAAGACCCCGTGATGAACGTCGTCGCCTTCCCCGCCGCCTATCTGCAGGCGCCGTTCTTCGATGCCGCCGCCGACCCGGCGGTGAACTACGGCGCCGCCGGCCTGATGGCGCATGAGCTGACGCACGGCTTCGACGACCAGGGCCGCCAGTTCGACGCCCAGGGCCGCATCGTCGACTGGTGGACCCCCGCCGACGCCAAGACTTTCAACGCCCGCATCAAGGCGCTCGGCGCGCAGTACAACGCGTTCGAGGTGCTGCCCGGCGTGCACGTGAACGGCGACCTGACGATGGGGGAGAACATCGCCGATCTCGGCGGCCTGCTCATCGCTTACGACGCGTACCACAAGTCGCTGAACGGCAAGCCCGCGCCGGTGCTCGACGGGCTGACCGGCGACCAGCGCTTCTTCCTCGGCTGGGCGCAGGTGTGGCGCTACAAGATCCGCGACGACGCGGCCCGCCAGCGCATCGTCAGCGACCCGCACTCCCCCGCCCCGGCCCGCACCGTCATCCCGCTGCAGAACATCGACGCGTGGTACAGCGCGTTCGGTGTAAAGCCCGGCGACAAGGAGTACCGCGCGCCGAAAGACCGGGTGAAGGTCTGGTGATCAGCGCGCCTTGAACACGAACCGCTTTGACAGCGTGAAGTTGAATACCATCCCAACCCCCACGCCGATCGCGGCCGCGAGCAGCGGGTTGGACAGCGGCGCCGGGAAGAACCGCACCAGCAGCGTATAGGCCGCGTAGTTGACCGCCGCGCCCAGCGCGTTGGCCAGCACGAAGGCGAGCCACTCGCGCGCGACGGCGCCCACGCTCTCGCCCGCCGCGTGCGCCGCGAAGGTGAAGGTCCGGTTGCCCCACCAGGTGAACGTCATCGCCACGAAGATCGAAACCGCCCGCGCCACGTACGGATCGAGCCCGAGCAGATAGTGCCCGATCGTCAGCACCGTCTCGTCGACCACGAACCCGGCCGCGCCGACCATTGCGAACCGCACGAACGGCGCGCGCAGCAGGGCGCGGATGCGCTGCTCCAAATTCACGGTGCCCCACACTTCACTGAGAACGGCTCTGCGGTCCGCCCAGCGCGAGATAGGCCATGCGCTTGGCCTCCCAGCGGCCGCGCGTCACCGTGTCCAGGATCAGCCCGCTCATCAGCGCCAGGAACGCGATGATGACCAGCCCCGTCGCCAGCAGCGCGGTCGGCAGCCGCGGCACGGTCCCATGCGCGATGAAATAAACCATCAGCTGCCACCCCAGCGCCCCCGCCACCAGCATCAGGAACGCGGCGATCGCGGCGAAGAAGATCAGCGGCCGCTCCTCGCGCACCAGCTGCGCGATGGTGAACAGAATGCGCAGACCGTCGCGATACGTGTTGAGCTTGCTCGCCGATCCCGCCGGCCGCTCCTTATACTGCGTGTCGACCTCGGCCATCGGCATCATCAGCCGCACGGCGTGCACCGTCAGTTCCGTCTCGATGCCGAAGCCCGCGGCGGTGAATGGGAACGACTTCACGAACCGCCGCGACATGATGCGGTAGCCGCTCAGCATGTCGCCCAGATGGATGTTGAACATCAGCCCCGTCAGCCCGGTCAGCATCCGGTTGCCCAGCACATGCCCCGCGCGATACGCCCCGGCCTGCGTATGCACCCGCCGCCCGGTGACGAGGTCCAGCCCCTCGTCCTCCAGCTTGGCCACCATCGCCGGCGCGGCCGACGCGTCATATGTGTCGTCGCCGTCCGCCAGCACATAGATGTCCGCCTCGACGTCGGCGAACATCCGGCGCATCACGTTGCCCTTGCCCTGCCGCATCTCGGTGCGGACGATCGCGCCGGCGCCGCGCGCCACCTCGGCCGTGCGGTCCTTGGAGTTGTTGTCGTAGACATAGACCTGCGCCCCCGGCAGCGCCTCGCGGAAGGCGCGCACGGTGTTCGCGATCGCGGCTTCCTCGTTGTAGCAGGGCAGGATGACGGCGATTTCACTCATTGGCGCGGCCACTTGAACAGCGGACAGAACTCATAGTCCCCGATGATGTTGGTGTCGAATACCGTGCATTTCAGCCAGTCGATGCGCAGATGGTACTCGGTCAGCGCGTCGCGCGTCCGCCCCATGTCATAGGCATCCGACAGCACGTAGAGGTCGTGCTTGCGCGCGATCTGCTCGAACACGCGGCCTTTCATCATGGCGGTCAGCCTGGTGCCGTCCTGCGGCTGCACCATCCAGCCGTCGATGCGCAGCAGTGGCACCCGGCGCGGGAACGACGGCGCGATGAATCCCAGCGGCCCGTCGCCCGTCAACAGCACCATCGCCCGCTCCGGATGCTCGATCTTGGGCACGTCGGCCTGCACGAAGGGATCGCTGATCGGCGAGCGCTCGATGTATTCGACGTGCGTCGTCGCCGCCATCGCCAGCGCCAGCACCGCCATCGCGATCAACCGCACTCGGCGCGGCAGCGGCAGCAGCCCGATGGCAATGGCCACCAGCAGCGGCCCCAGCATCTCCAGCCCGACGATGTAGCGATAGATCGCGAACATCTTCAGCCACACCAGGTACGACACTGCCGCGAATGCCAGGATCGGACGCGCCGCCTCCGGGATCACCAACGGGTCCTTCGAACGGCGGCCGGCGAGCCAGAAACCGATCGCGACGATGCCGGTGAGGTAGGCGAGCATCACGCGGATGTCGCGGAACGGGATGTCGTCTGCGATGGACCAGTTCAGCGTCCACAGGATGGGAAAGCCCGCCGCGATCCAGAAATGCGTCGGCAGGAAGCGCATGTCGCGATAGGGCGCCGCCAGCGCCAGCGGCGACTTGAACACCTCGTTGAAATACGGGAACAGCGGGTTACCGGTCGTGTGCTCCAGGTGCAGCGTCCAGTACCCCATCATCGCCGCGACGCCGATCACGCCCGCGATCCCGCCCGCGATCAGGCGCACGCCCTGGTGCTTCCAGCTGCCGCCCAGGAACACCAGCGCGCCGGCAAAGCCGACCGCGAACGGAAACTCGGGCAGCTTGAGCCCGACCGTCATCCCCACCAGCAACCCGGCCCCGGCCGCGATCAGCGCCGCGAGCCACAGCGGCCCCTCGTTCAGCCGCCGCCGGTTGACCACCAGGATCGCGATGGCGCCCAGGATGAGGATGCTCATCGTGTTGTCGTGATAGGTCGTGCCGAACATGTTGAGGCCCAGCCCACCGGCCTGTCCCAACAGCGCCAGCGCGCCGGCGCCCAGCTTGTACTCGTCGATGCGCAGCGTCTGGCGGCCCAGGATGTAGAGCGGCACCACGTTGCCGCCCTGCACGCAGCCCAGCGTGAACAGCGCGAACCAGGCCGGCGTGTGCGTCGCCAGCAGGTAGAACGGGATGTCCTGGAACGGGTTGTAGTAGGTCGCCTGGTGCGCCACGAGCATGTCGATGTGCTCGCGCCCGTTCAGGAAGGCGTAGGGGATGTACCAATGGTAGTTGCGGAAATCCCAGGACGTGTCCTTGCCCAGCCACAGGACATACAGGCCCCAGAACACGATGGTGAGCGCCAGGAACAGCCATTCCTGGCGGCCAAGCTTCAGCGCACGCAAGTCAACACTGTCAGCGGACATGGATGGAGGCGGGCGCTCGTGAAACCGGTGAGGTTCTAGCAGACCTTAAGCGCGGACCAACCCCCTCCCCATAGCCCACCCTCCCCTTGAGGGAGGGTCGAAAAATCCGAAGGATTTTTCGGGGAGGGGCTCAGCACCGAACTCGCCCCTCCCCGAAATTCGCTTTGCGAATTTCGACCCTCCCTCAAGGGGAGGGTCGGGACTGGTCGGGCTGTTCGACCTGCAGATTCTCCAGGAATTGCTGGGTCGAGGCCCCGGCGGAGTGGTTAAGCACGAACGGCCGGGCTTGCGACCGGGGCAGGGTGAGCGCCCGGCGGCAGGCCGCGCCCAAATCGTCGTCCAGGGCGGCGGCGGCGCAATTGCCCACCACGTCCAGCATCACGGCCCGCGGGAAGGTCGCCACCGGCGTGCCGCAGGAGAGCGATTCCAGCATCACCAGCCCGAAGGTGTCCGTCAGGCTCGGGAACACCGTCACGTCGCTGCCCGCATAGGCCCGCACCAGGTCCTCGCCCGACTTGGGCCCCAGGAACTTCACGGCCGGGTATTTGCGGGCCAGCGCGTCGGCCGACGGGCCCGGTCCGACCACGACCTTGGTGCCGGGCAGGTCGAGCTTCAGGAACGCCTCGATGTTCTTCTCGACCGACACCCGTCCGACATAGAGGAAGATCGGCCCCGGGAAGGGCAGCGCCGCGTCCGCGACCGGGCGGAAGCGGTTCATGTCCACCCCGCCTTCCCACAGCCGGATGTTCTTGAAGCCGTGCGCTTCCAGCTCGCGCTTCATCGCGGGCGTGCGGGCCATGACGGCGCCGCCGCCGCTGTGGAACCAGCGCTCGAACGACCAGATCCAGCGCTCCGGGATGAACGGGAAACGGGCGTGCACGTATTCGGGATAGCGGGTGTGGAACGCGGTGGTGAATTCGATGCCGTGCTTGAGGCACAGGGCGCGGGCACTCAGGCCCATCGTCCCCTCGGTCGCGATGTGCACCGCGTCCGGCGCGAACTCGCGCATGACGGTCTCGAGCGCCCGGCGCGGGAATATCGCGAGGCGGATTTCGGGATAGGTCGGCAGGGGCACGGTGAAGTGCCCCTCCGGGGTCGCATAACGCACCTCATGGCCGAGCGCCGTGAGCTCGTGGCCCAGCAGTTCGAGCGTGGTGACGACGCCGTTGACCTGCGGCTTCCAGGCATCGGTGACGATGAGGACCTTCAGGTGCTCCTGACCCGCAACAGGGTACTTCCCGACGGGCATCAGTCCGCCGGGCAAACGGCGCCGGATCCTACGCGGGTACAGGCGCGGCTTGGCCGACGGCGTCCTCGGTGGCTGGCGTGGCGGCGGGAGCGGTCCAACGAACAATCTCCATATGTCCGCGGGCATCTTCGACAAGGGCCGTGCAGCTTTCAACCCAGTCTCCGTCGTTGAAGTAGAGGACGTCGCCGATCCGGCGGATGGCGGCCTGGTGGATATGGCCGCAGACCACGCCGTCGAGGCCGCGCGACTGGGCGGTGCGGGCGACCGCTTCCTCGAAGCGGCAGACATATTCGACCGCGTTCTTGACCGCGTGCTTGAGGTAGTTGGACAGCGACCAGTAGGGCAGGCCCAGGGCGCGGCGGATGCCGTGCAGCATCTCGTTGACCTGCAGCGCCCGGTCATAGGCCCAGGCGCCCAGGTGGGCGAGCCAGCGGGCGAACTGGATGACGCCGTCGAACTGGTCGCCGTGGATCACCAGCAGGCGCTTGCCGTCGGCGGTCTCGTGGATGTACTCGCGCACCACGTCGATCCCGGAGTAGTTGCGGCCGCAGAACCCTCGGGCGAATTCGTCGTGGTTGCCGGGCACGAAGATCACCTGCGTGCCTTCGTCGACCTTGCGCAGGATCTCCAGCACGACCCGGTTATGCGCTTCGGGCCAGAACCAGCGCCGCTTCAGCGCCCAGCCATCGACGATGTCGCCGACCAGGTAGAGCGTGTGGCAGCTGTTGGTCTGCAGGAAGTCGAGCAGCATCTCCGCCTTGCAGCCGCGCATCCCCAGATGGACATCGGAGATGAAGATCGTGCGGTGGAAGCGGGTGGGGCGGGCCGGTGCCGGCAGGGCCGGGCCGCGACGGACCGGCCGGGAGGCAGCGGGCGGCGGGACCAACCAGGAAATTCGGGCCATTGCGTGCGCTCCTTGGCAAGGGCGCGAATCGGTGCCGCACCCTTTGCACGCCTGCCTACAGGCCGCGCACGAATCTTTTTTTGCGGCGCAGCGACAAGTCTGTGACCTTTTAGAAATTCGTTAAGGAATTCAGCACGCTGCGGCATGCTTATTTTGCACTGCACCATTGACCGCGATTGCCGCGAAATAAGGCGAAATGGCGCGGAAATACTGGGTTTTTATGACGAAATGCCAAAATTTTGGACTTGCAACGGCCTGGGCAGAAGTCCATATTGCTGCAGCGCGGTATGACTGACCTCCCGTTTGTTATGCCGCCTGCCCTTCCTGGGCGTTTCCTCCCTGAACTTGGCCGCTCCCCCGGGAGCGGCCATTTTTTTCCGCCCCAGCAAAAAGCGGGGGGAGGACCGCGCAGCGGCGTGGTGGAGGGGGCGACCGCCCTGCACCCC
>Ga0210397_10002471_pt1 | contig 11629 bp, 11 predicted proteins | sample IncBWH2OmetaG_FD_160126 | JGI IMG/M metagenome (GOLD analysis project Ga0210397, IMG submission 160126) | Forest soil microbial communities from Barre Woods Harvard Forest LTER site, Petersham, Massachusetts, United States - Inc-BW-H-2-O ...
CATGAAACTGGGGGCGGGGGGGGGGGTGGGAGGGGCGGGGGGCGGTGTGGGATGGGGTGGGGGTGAAAGGATGAAGGGGTGGGTGGCGACTCAGGAAGGGAGTGGCTGGTGAGCACGGATTACGTACCGTCGCGGGAGGACCGCTTCTCGTTCGGCATCTGGACGGTCGGGTGGCAGGGGGTCGACGTGTTCGGGAGCGCCGTGCGGCCGCCGATGCCCGCCGAGCGCGCCGTGTACAAGCTGGCCGAGCTCGGCGCCCACGGGGTGAACTTCCACGACAACGACGTCTTCGCCTTCGACGCCACCCCGGCCGAGCGGGACGAGCGTATCGGCGCCTTCCGCAAGGCACTGGCCGAGACTGGCCTGGTGGTGACCACCGCCACGACCAACCTGTTCGGCCACCCGATGTTCCGGGACGGGGCGTTCACCGCCAACGACCGCCAGATCAGGCGGTTCGCACTGGCCAAGGTGATGCGGAACCTGGACCTGGCGGCCGATCTCGGCGCCAAGACCTACATCTTCTGGGGCGGACGCGAAGGCGCGGAATCCGGTGCCGCCAAGGACATCAGGGCCGCGCTGGACCGGTACGCCGAGGGCCTGAACCTGCTCTGCGCCTACGTGCGCGACCAGGGCTACGACATCAGGTTCGCGATCGAGCCGAAGCCAAACGAGCCGCGCGGTGACATCCTGCTGCCCACGGTGGGGCACGCGCTGGCCTTCATCAACTCGCTCGAGCACCGGGACATGGTCGGAGTGAACCCCGAAGTCGGGCACGAGGAGATGGCCGGGCTGAACTACGCGCACGGAATCGCCCAGGCGCTGTGGCACGGCAAGCTGTTCCACATCGACCTGAACGGGCAGAACGGGCCTCGGTACGACCAGGACCTGCGGTTCGGCGCGGGCAACGTGCGCGGAGCTTTCTGGGTAGTGGACACGCTCGAGGCCGGCGGCTACGACGGCCCGGTGCACTTCGACTACAAGCCGCCGCGGACCGAGGACGACGAGGGTGTCTGGGCGTCCGCGGCCGCCTGCATGCGCAACTACCTGATCCTGCGGGCCAAGGTGCGCGCGTTCCGGGCCGACCCGGAGGTAACCGCGGCCTTGCACGCCTCGGGCGTGGACCAGCTCGGCTCACCGACGCTGGACCCCGGCGAGACCTGGCGTGACGTCCGCGAGCCGCACGCCGACACCGAAGCGCTGGCCCAGCGCGGGCTGGCCTACGAGCACCTGGACCAGCTCGCGCTGGAGTACCTGTACGGCGTGCGCCCTTAGGAAGAAGCCCTCGGCATCCAGACGCGCATCGGCCTGCCGTCGCGGTTGTCCCACTGGAAGTACGGGATCGCGATGCCCGTGACCGGGGTATCCGCGGGCAGGAGCTGGCCCTCCGCGGTGATCTCGATCGTCTGACCGATCCCGTCCAGGGTGACGGGCCGCTCGCCGAGCACGCCGCCCGGCTTGACGACCAGGTCGTCGAGCCGGGCGCCGTCGAGCTGGTCGGCCTGCTCGAAGCAGTAGACGAGGGGCCCGCGCTCGATGGCCACGCAGCCGCGGATCGCGTCCACGCGCCGGTCCGGGCAGGTCCACCGGGGGGTCAGGTCCAGGTGCACGGTCACCACGTCGCCCTTGCGCCAGGGGCGGTGCAGGACGTGGTAGCCGGGCGAGATCCCGGCCCGTTCGGGATCATTGTTGACCGAGATCCGGGTGCTGCCGCTCCAGGCCGGCACCCGCAGGGCCAGCCCGCGCGCCTCCGGCGGCGCGTCGAGCACCCGCAGGTAGACGGCGCCGGACCACGGGTAGTCGGTGGTGACCTCGAGGTCCAGGCCCGCCCCGGCCAGCCGGGATCCGGTGTACTGGTGGACGTACAGCGTGTCGCCGGATTCGGTGGCCAGGTAGTGCTCCAGCGACGCGATGAGGCGCATGATGTTCGGCGGGCAGCAGGCGCAGTTGAACCACACGCGGCGCCGGCCCGGATCGTCCTTCTCGAAGTGGTCCTCGCGGCGCTGCAGCGGGTTGACGTAGAAGAACCGCTGGCCCTCGGTGGCGATCGCGGAACCGAAACCGTTGTAGAGCACGCGCTCCATGTGGTCCGCGTACTTCGCGTCGCCGGTGGCGAGCAGGAGCCGCCAGCACCACTGGAAGCTGGCGATGGCGGCGCAGGTCTCGTTGTAGGCACGGTCCGGAGGCAGCTCGTACCGGTCGCCGAAGCCCTCGTCCGCGTGCCGGGACCCGTTGCCGCCGGTCAGGTACGTCTTGGCGGCCACCATGTCATCCCAGCGGCGCAGCGAGGACCCGAGCAGCTCACGGTCGTCCGTCTCGGCGGCCACGTCGGTCACTCCGGCCTCTAGGTACAGTGCCCGGACCACGTGCCCCACCTCGGTGTCGGTGGCGCGCACCGGCAGGTGGTCCTGCAGGTAGCGGCGGCCCATGCCGGAGTTCCCGGCCAGCCCCTGGCCGCGCTGGTCGACGAACTGGCGGGCTAGGTCCAGGAAGGCTTCGGTGCCGGTCTCGCGGTAGAGCTCGGCCAGCGCGGTCTCGATGACCGGATGCCCGTCCAGGCCCCGCTCGGTGCCGGCGAACTCGCGTACCAGATGATCGGCCAGGCGAACGGCGACGGCGAGCAGCCGCCCGTCACCCGCCCCGCGGTGCAACGCCACCGCGGCCTGGATCAGGTGCCCCGCGCAGTACATTTCGTGGCTCCAGGCCAGCCGGGTGTACCGCGGTTCCCCGCTCACCTGGAAGTAGGAGTTCAGGTAGCCGTCGGGCCGCTGCGCCTGCTCGAGCAGGGCGGTGACCTCGGCGGCGAAGGACGCGAGCTCGGGACGGTGGCCGTGCGCCAGCTCCCAGCCGACGGCTTCCAGGGTCTTGTAGATGTCCGAATCCATGAACACCGGACCGCGGTAGCCGGTCCCGGGCAGCGGATCGACCGGGCCGACCCCGACCGGGCGGTGCCCGCCCGGCGCGCCGTAGCCGTCGGCCGCGCTGGTCGCCTCGCCCTCGGCGTCCGCGTTCTTCCGGTCCGCCTGGATGGCCAGGCGCACGTTGTCCAGGTTGCCCGCGACCTCGAGCTGGCGCAGGGCGAGCGGCAGGCTGGCCGCCAGGTTGCGCTGCTGCCACTGGTGCAGCAGCCCGGAGGCCAGGCTGGCCCGGATGAGCGGCTGATGCGTCCCTGATGCCGCGGCGGTGGGGGCGACGGGCCCGGCTACGATCCGGTCGGCGACGGACATTGCGGCAGGCGGCTGGTGGGCAGTGTTCACGTACGCGGCTCCTGATCTAAGGAATAGGTTTTCCCGATTCCTACGGAAACGTAGGCTAGAGGCTGTCCGGCGAGGCGTCAACAGCGCCGCCCGAACCCTGAAACCCGACGACGCCCGAGGAGTGCATATGAGGCGGGTGACCATCCGTGACGTGGCGGCCGAGGCCGGCGTGTCCATCGGCACCGCCTCCAAGGCACTCAACGGGCAGGGCAAGCTGCGCACCGAGACCAGGGAGCGGGTCGCCGAGGTGGCGCAGCGCCTCGGCTTCGCGCCGAACACGCTGGCCCAGGCCCTGCTCGCGGGCCGTTCGTTCACCGTGGGCCTGATCACCACCGACAGCTTCGGCCGGTTCAGCATCCCGGTCATGCTCGGTGCGGAGGACGCGCTCGGCAACGGCCAGGTCTCGGTGTTCATGTGCGACACCAGGGACGATCCCGAGCGGGAGCAGCGCTACGTCGAGATGCTGGCGGCTCGCCGGGTGGACGGCCTGATCGTCACCGGGCGCCGGACCGAGCCGAGGCGGGCGGTGACGGCCGGCCCCGGCATCCCGGTGGTGTACGCGATGACCCAGCCGCTGGGCCAGGACGGGCCCGCGGTGCTACCGGATGACGAGGGCGGCGGGCGGGCCGCCGCCGGGCACCTGCTCGAAGCGGGCCGGCAGCGGATCGGGCACATCACCGGGCCCGAGCGGTTCCTGGCGGCGCGCAAGCGGGCGGAAGGGTTCGGCGCCGCGCTGGCAGCGGCTGGCCTGCGATCGCGTGGCGGCGCGCGGTTCGGCGAGTGGAGCGAGCAGTGGGGCCGGGAAGCCGCGGGCAAGCTGCTGGCCGACCAGCCGGACACCGACGCGATCTTCTGTGGCAGCGACCAGATCGCCCGTGGCGTGGCCGACACGCTCCGCGCGGCCGGCCGGGTCATACCGGACGACGTCGCCCTGGTCGGCTACGACAACTGGGAGCCGATGGCGCTCGGCGCCCAGCCCCCGCTGACCAGCATCGACATGCGCCTGGAGGAGGTCGGCCGGGTCGCCGCCGGCCTGCTGCTGGCCGCTATCGCGGGCGAGCCCGCGCGCGGCATCCGGACCGTTCCCTGCCACCTGGTGGTACGCCAGTCCAGCTGCTGACCGGGCCGGGAAATGCCATGGATTCCCGGATCCAGCACGTCCTGACGCCCTGAATTCCCGGATTCATGGCGTTGGGAGGCGCGGTCCCGGCTCGCTGCGCGGCCTTCCGGCCGGCGGGCTCAGGGGGCCGGCGGGCTCAGGGGGCCGGCGCGCTCAGGGGTGGCAGCCGGATCGTCCTCGGTCGCAGGAACGTCCGCGCCGGCCGGGGCAACGGCGCCGGCTTGCCGCGCCGCGCGAGCCTCGCTGGCGATGCGCATCATGTGCCGCTGGGAGCGCACCTGGAAGAACACGATGACCACGATCAGCCCGATCGAGATCCACAGGCCGTAGTGCGAGATGGCCTGGGCCACCACCACCGCGTGGTGGCCGAGGGCGTAGCCGAGGCCGGCGAGCGTGCCTGCCCACAGCAGCGTGCCGATGGCGTCCAGGATGATGAACGTGACCAGCCGCATCCCGGCCCAGCCCGCGACGACGTAGATGATCGCGGTGGGGATGGGCAGGAACGGGGCGACGATCATGGCGGGCCAGGTGAACTTGCGGCCCCAGCGCTGCACCCGCCCCATATATTTGGCGCCACGGTTGCGCCGGCCGGACAGCAGCGCGATGACGCGCTCGCCCCACAGCCGGCCCGCCCACCAGTAGAGCGGATCGAACTTCATGATCCCGACGAGGGCGGCCAGCAGCACCACGATCAGTGTCCCGTGCCCGACCCGGGCGAACGCGGCGGCGGCGACGATCCCCTCGGTGCTCCCGTTCAGCAGTACCAGGAACACCGGGTGAGTGCCGACCAGGGAGGCGCGGAACGGCAGGGTCGCCCAGTAGAAGATGCCGCTGAGCATGATGCCCGCCCAGCACAAGATGTCGGCGCGGCCCGGCTTGCCGGACCACGGAATCCGCGGATCGTCAAACGCCGGCCGCTGCTGGCCCCCGTCGGCGGCTACCTTGACCGGCTCCGCCACAGCGTCGTCATCCACCAAGACACGCTACAACGAATCACGAGTAATTCCACCTCGACGTAGGCGATGATGACCCTCGTGACCGACGATCCCTTTGCCGTCGCGGCGGCCAGCGCCGGGCGCCTCACCGCCCTGGCCGGCCCGCACGACGCCGCCGTGGTGCTCGGCTCGGGCTGGTCCCCGGCCGCCGACGCGATCGGCACGGCGGAGACCGAGATCCCGCTGGCCGAGCTGGGCGGGTTTCCCGCCTCGACGGTGCCGGGGCACGCGCCGACGGTGCGTTCGGTAGCCGCGGGGACAGTACGGGTCCTGGTGTTCCTCGGCCGGGTCCACCTGTACGAGGGGCTATCCCCGGCCACCGTGGTCCACGGGGTGCGGACGGCGGTGGCCGCGGGCTGCCGCACGGTGGTGCTGACCAACGCAGCCGGCGGCATCAGGCCCGGGCTCAGCGTGGGTGAGCCGGTGCTGATCAGCGACCACCTCAACCTGACCGGCCGGTCGCCGCTGGCCGGGCCGCCGCCGTCGATCGGACAGCGGTTCACGGACCTGACCGACCTGTACTCGCCGCGGCTGCGCGCACTGGCCCGCGAGGCCGACCCGAGCCTGACCGAGGGCGTCTACGCGATGATGCCGGGGCCGCATTACGAGACCCCGGCGGAGATCACGATGCTCGGCCGGCTCGGCGCCGACCTGGTCGGGATGTCGACCGTCCTGGAGGCGATCGCGGCCCGCCACCTAGGCGCCGAGGTGCTCGGCATCTCGCTGGTCACCAACCTGGCCGCGGGCCTGTCCGGGCAGAGCCTGAGCCACGCCGAAGTGGTCGAGGCGGGCCGGGCCTCGGCCAGCCGGATGGGTTCCCTGCTAGCCGGGATCCTGCCCCGCGTCTAGGCTGCGCCCGCGTGGTCATGCATTGGCGTGTGGTGATGCAGTGGCGTGTGGTGATGCAGTGTCGCGTGGTGCGCGAGCACCGCGTGGTGGTCGGCGCCGTCCAGGGGGTCGGCGTGCACGCTGGCCGCCGCCAGCCTGGGGATGGCGTGGATCAGCGCGTGCTCGGCACTGACCGCGATGTCGTGCGCCTGGACCACGGAACAGGCCGGGTCCACCGAGATCTCGCACTCGGCGCGGATGGCGCGGCCGACCCAGCGCAGCCGGACCCGGCCGACGGCCAGCACGCCCGGGGTGGCGCGCAGGGTGGCCTCGGCCTGCTCGGTCAGCGCGGGGTCCACGCTGTCCATCAGCCGCCGGGCGACCTCGCGGGCCGCCTGCCAGGCGACCACGCCGATGGCCACTGTGATCAGCAGGCCCACCACCGGGTCGGCCCAGCGCCAGCCGATCGCCACCCCGCCCGCCCCGGCCAGCACGGCCAGTGAGGTGAACCCGTCGGTCCGGGCATGCAGGCCGTCGGCGACCAGCGCGGCCGACCCGATCCGGCGGCCGGTCCTGATCCGGTAGCGGGCGACCAGCTCGTTGCCGGCGAAGCCGACCGCGGCCGCGATCGCCACCGCGGCCAGGTACGTGACCGGGTGCGGGTGCAGCAGCCGGCCGATCGCGGCGTAGGCGGCCGCGGCCGAGGACAGCACGATCACGGCCACGATGACGATGCCGGCCAGGTCCTCGGCCCGGCCGTAACCGTAGGTGTAGCGGCGGGTGGGAAGCCGCCGGCTAAGCAGGAACGCGACACCGAGCGGCACCGCGGTCAGCGCGTCGGCCGCGTTGTGCAGCGCGTCGCCGAGCAGTGCGACCGAGCCGGACAGCGCGACCACCACCGCCTGCGCCAGCGCGGTGGCAGCCAGCCCGGCCAGCGAGATCCACAGGGCCCGCAGCCCTTCGGCCGAGGATTCGAGCACCGCGTCGACCGCGCGATCGTGATCGTGGGAGTGCGGCCCGACCGCGTGCCGCAGGCGCGTCCAGAGCCCGCGCTGATCGTGCTCGTGCGGTTGGTCGTGCCCGTGGTCGTGCTCGTGGCCGCTCATCTTCCCAGCATGACCCGGAAATCCCGTTGCAGCACATCGACATCAGCCACCCGCATGCGACTGCGAATTCTTCGCAGCTGCGGGCCGACGGACGGAGGCGGATAATCGGGTCATGGACAACGGGGACAGGCTGACGACGACCGCGACGGCCGAACGGATGGCGGGTGCCGCCTCGGCATTCCTCGGAGCGCTGACCGAGGAACAACGGAAACAGGCCTGCTACGGGTTCGGCGACGAGCGGCGCTCCTGGTCGTACCTGCCCGCACGGGACCGGGACGGGCTGCCGATCGGCACGCTGGACGCGGGGCAGCGCGCGCTCGGCCACGAGCTGATCGTGACCGGCACCAGCCCGCCCGCGTACGCGAAGGTGGTCTCGGTGATAGCCATGGAGCACGTGCTCCGGGCGATGGCGCCCGAGTCCCTGGGGGGCCTGTTCGACCCGGACCGGTACTGCTTCAAGGTGTTCGGCTCGCCGGGAGAGGCGGCGTGGGGCTGGCAGTTCGCCGGGCATCACGTGGTGCTCAACTTCACCGTGGTCGACGGCCGCTACGTCTCCCCCACCCCGTGCATGCTGGGCTCCCAGCCCGCGTCGTTCGGCATACTCGCGCCGCTGGCCGACGACGAGGAACTCGGCTTCCGGCTGGTGAACTCGCTCGACGCCGGCCAGCGGCATGCCGCCATCATCCACCATCGGCCGCCGCCAGACCTGGCGGCCCGGATGGTGCCGAAGATCGGCGAGACCGAACGGCCGGACTTGGTGTTCGCACCCGAACCGGACTACGTGATCAGCGAGGATGAGCGGGACATCCTGTCCTACGTCCGGACCGGCCCCAAGGGCGTCCCGGCCTCAGTCCTCAACCAGCCGCAATTCGATTCTCTCGCGGCCCTGGTCGGGGGGTTCGTGCGGCGGCTGCCCGACGAGGTGGCCGGGGCGCAGCTGCACGACCTGGAGCGGATGGGCATGGACAGCCTCACCTTCGCCTGGGCGGGCGGCACCGCACCCGGCGACCGGCACTACTACCGGGTGCAGGGCCCGACCCTGCTCATCGAGCACGACAACACGCAGGGAAACGGCACCCACATCCATTCGGCCTGGCGGAACCCGGCGGACGATTTCGGCGACGACGTGCTGGCGGAGCACTACCGGACCCACCACACCTAGCGGGTTGGGCTCGGGCTCACCTGTGGGCCCGAGCCCGCCGGCTACCTGAAGGAGGGGGCGGCGCCGACTTCGCGGGCGAAGGGTTCGGGCGCGTTCCGGGCGGCCTGAGCCTCGGCCTCGGCCTGGGCTTCGGCCTGGGCTTCGGCAGCGAGCCGCTCGCCTTCCCGGCGGGCCCGGCGGCCGTGCGCGATCATCCACCCGATGATGCCGGCGGCGACCACGTAAGGCATCACCTTGGAGACAGCCAGCGCAGTGCTGGTCGAGGTCGTCTCGACGATGATGACCCTGGCCGCCGCCTCGGCCAGGTACGCGACGCCCCACACCACGGTGTAGAGCCGGAAGGCGTGACGGAAGCCGGGGTACTGCCAGAGGGATGCGAAGTCGCGCCCCTTCGGGGTGTCGGCGCCCATGAAATCGACGGCGAACCGGAAGATCAGCGGGCGGCGGGCCCAGAGTGAGCCGAGGCACAGAAACCCGAACACCGCGGTGGGTACCGAGCCCTCGACCAGCAACAGCCGGGGATCGCCGCTCAGCAGCCCGACAACGGTGCCGACCGCGATGCCGGCCAAAACCAGGACGCCGATGGTGTCCGCGCGCCGGTGACGGATCACGCTGACGATCACGCCGAGAGCCGGGAAGGCGCCGCTGAGAACGAGCGCGGTCACCGCGCTCAGCCCGGCCGAGCGCAGCAGTGAGTAGGCCACGAGCGGCCCGGCGATGTCGAACACCACGATCATCGCCAGGTTCAGGAAGTGGTTGCGGTTGTGCTGGTCCCCGTTTGTCATACCTCAAGGTTACGAACACCCCCGCACCCGCCCTAGTGCGACACATCCTGACATTGGCATGACGGATGTCACCGGGAGGGGGGACAGCCCCCGGGGTTTTCGCCCCTCACCTCATCGGTCGGCAGGGCGTGCGGCCGCAGCTGTGGCAGGCGATGCCAGAGGGGCTGGCGGTATGAGCAGCAGACGGCTGGCGTGGCTATGGGAGGGGCTCGGTGAGGTTAACCGTGTTTCCGTCGGGATCCAGGATGTGGGCCACGCGCTGCCCCCAGGGCATGTCGTTCGGCGGGCCGAGAACACGGCCGCCGAGGGCCTCGACGTGCTCCAGCAGGCTCTCCACGTCCCCGACGCCCAGGTCAGCGACGTTGACGTTGAGCAGGATCCGCTGCGGGGCGGCGACGTCGGCGTCCCCGTCGGCCACCATGCCGAGTTCGGCGTTGCCGAGTTGCAGGCCCACGTAAAAGGCTGGCCCGTCCTCCGGCATACGGGAGATCTCCACCGCGCCGAGCAGAGCCTTGTAGAAGGCCAGCAGCAAGGGCAGGCTCGGAGTTACGATGACCGGCTGAAGCGTGGCAGGCATTCTTCCTCCCGCCATCACCTACCCGGCTCGCCTCGGGTCATGTGCGGCGAGCAGCAGGCACCGGCAGCGGTTCGCCGGTCAGGGTGGACGCGTAACGCCGGCCCCACGGGGTGGTCCACACCAGGATGCCCGGGGCCGGCCGGTCGAGTTTCCAGCCTCGCGGCACCTCCGCGAGCCCGGCCTCGATGCCGGCCGCCACGCAGGCCAGCTGTTCCAGGGGTGAATCGTCATCCTCGTCGCCGTAGTCCGCCTCGACGTCGTCGTAGTCGTCGAGATCCCGGACGACGAGGTAGTGATCGCACAGGCCCCAGTCCTGGTCATTAGATTCGATCATGACTCGACTCCGTTCTGAACGATAGAATTTTTGTTCAGGAGGGAGCGTAGCGGTCAGGGGTGTCATTCCGGCGCGGGCGGTCAGTTGCTGGCCGGGTGCCAGACGGTCTTGGTCTCCAGGTAAGTGAACATGCGCTCCAGGCCGGGTGCCAGTGTCCAGTCCTCGTCACCGGGCTTGACCACCCGCTTGAGATTCTCAGCCGCGGTGGCGGCCAGGTCGTCGGCCAGAGGGCTGGTGGCGCCGGACAGGTCGATCGCGTTCACGTCCATATGCGAGGCCAGCCAGGGCGCTATCTCTTCCGTGCGCCCGGTCAGCACGTTGATCACGCCGCCGGGCACGTCGGAGGTCGCGAGCACCTCGGACAGCGACACCGCGGGCAGCGGGCAGCGCTCGCTGGCCACCGCCACCACTGTGTTGCCGCTGACCACCGCGGGCGCCACCACCGAGACGAAGCCGAGCAGGCTCGAGGCCTGCGGCGCGATCACGGCCACCACGCCGGTCGGCTCGGGCAGCGAGAAGTTGAAGTACGGCCCGGCCACCGGGTTGGCGGACCCGCGCACCTGGGCGAGCTTGTCCGCCCAGCCGGCGTACCAGACCCAGCGGTCGATGGCCGCGTCCACCACGGCCTCACCCTGCCGGGCGCCGAGGCCCTCAGCCGCGCGGACCTCGGCGACGAACTGAGCCCGGCGGCCCTCCAGGAGTTCGGCGACGCGGTACAGCACCTGGCCGCGGTTATAGGCGGTGGCCGCGGACCAGCCGCCGAACGCCTTCCGCGCCGCCGTCACGGCGTCCCGGGCGTCCTTGCGCGAGGCCAGGGCCGCGTTGGCCAGGAACCTGTCCTTCTGGTCGGTTACCACGTCGGACCGGCCGCTCTCCGAACGGGGAAAGGCTCCGCCGATATACAGCTTGTACGTCTTGCGCACGGCGATGCGGGCAGGCGCAGCGGTATCAGACATCGAGGTACGCCTCCAGACCGTGCCGGCCGCCTTCCCGGCCGTAGCCGGACTCCTTGTAGCCACCAAAGGGCGACGTCGGGTCGAACTTGTTGAACGTGTTCGCCCACACCACTCCGGCCCGCAGCCGGGAGGCCATCCACAAGATCAGCGATCCCTTCTCCGTCCAGACGCCGGCCGACAGCCCGTACGGCGTGTTGTTGGCCTTCTCCACCGCCTCAGCCGGCGTCCGGAACGTCAGCACCGAGAGCACTGGGCCGAAGATCTCCTCCCGGGCGATGCGGTGCGCCTGCGACACCCCGGTGAAGATCGTGGGCGGGAACCAGAAGCCCTTCACCGGCAGCTCGCACGGCGGGGACCAGCGCTCCGCTCCCTCCGCCTCTCCGACCTCGGACAGCTCGCGGATCTTGGCCAGCTGGGCGGCGGAGTTGATGGCGCCGACGTCGGTGTTCTTGTCCAGCGGGTCGCCGAGCCGCAGGGTGGCCAGCCGCCGCCGCAAAGACGCGAGCACCTCG
>Ga0210397_10002475_pt1 | contig 11623 bp, 9 predicted proteins | sample IncBWH2OmetaG_FD_160126 | JGI IMG/M metagenome (GOLD analysis project Ga0210397, IMG submission 160126) | Forest soil microbial communities from Barre Woods Harvard Forest LTER site, Petersham, Massachusetts, United States - Inc-BW-H-2-O ...
GTGGCTCTTCTCGCTGTCTGGCAACTCTTGCAAACCGGAAATTCTCCATATTTTCCTCCGCCCTCGGATTGGTGGAACGGCCTGGTGTTGCTCGCGAAAAGCGGGCGGCTGTATCCGGCGCTTTCCGCCACGACATTAACCCTGCTGCTTGGTTTGGCTGTGGCGGTGACAATGGGAGCCGGAGTTGGACTGCTCATGGGTGTATCTCCTCGACTCAACCGAGCCGTCGGGCCGCTTCTCGAATTTCTGAGGGCGATTCCGCCGCCAGCCATCGTACCCGTGGCGATCCTTTTCATGGGCTACGACGAACGAATGAAGCTGACCGTGGTTGTGCTTGCGGCGATCTGGCCGATTGTTCTGAACACCTCATCCGCGGCGGAACGAATTCATCCGCTGCTGCTCGACGTCGCCCATTCGTTTCGGCTGTCCGCGGTCGATCGGATGAGGCTGATCGTCCTGCCGTCGGTCGTCCCTGCGATATTGCTCGGTATTCGCGTCGCACTGCCGGTTACGATTGTCGTGACGCTTCTCGTCGAGATCCTGACCTCGATCGAAGGAATCGGTGCACTCATGATTAGTGCTCAGCGCAACTTTCAATCCTCGCAGGTCTACGGGCTTCTTGTCCTGATCGGTCTGTTTGGATTGCTCGTCAATGACGTCTTCGCCATCTTTGAGGCCATCTTGCTTCGTCGCTGGCCACCGAAAATCCAGAGCGAGAATTTCTAGACGTCGCTACGATTTCGGCAGCGCCGCTCGGGTTGCGCTGGAGTGCTGCCACTATGTTGCCCTGGAAATCACGCAGAAGGGCCATGTCTGCATCGGGTAGCGTCGCCCGCAATCTTCATGCGCGCCTCGGCGAAAAATTCACCCTCAAGGCCAATCCTTTGCCGAACGGCCGACCGAGAACGGCGCCGACGCCGCGGCGGAGCGCGCCGAGGCATGGTCCTGATCCCGGCAGGCTCGCAGCGACGGGCGCAGTTGCAAGGATCGTTCGCGGTAGGTCAGGATTCCGGCAACCGCGAGACCGGTTGGAAAAGTCGCGTGCTTGCTCGAATTCAAGCGATGCCTGGTTGACGCCTCTGCGCGTGTCGCGCTCATTTGTCTGCCGATGAATTATGCTAGGTTGGTTTGCGGAGTCCTCTCGACATCGTCACGCATGGTAGCCATGCGGAATTGCGTTCGGAGCCGCGCACGAGATGAATTAAGCAGCGACATCTGATGGTTTGGCAGGGGAGACTATGGTGAGGCAAACGCTGAAATTAATCCGTTCGCGTAGTGTTTTGATTGCCGGCGTCTTGTGCATCGGTGCGCAGTTCATTGCAGCCGCCAGCGCAGCGAATTTGACGCCGGTGCGCGCCGCATATATTCCCGTGGTCTCATGGCTGCCGGCATGGGTCGCCAAGGACAAAGGCTTCTTCGAGAAGAACGGCCTCGACGTCACGCTGACCGCGACGCAGAACCTGTCCGTCCTGCCGGGAACGCTCGGGCGCCAGTTCGATTTTGCACCGTCGACGCCGCCTGATCTGATCAAGGCGGCAATTGCTGGGATCGACGTCGTGGCCGTAGCCGGAGAGGGGATCGAGACAAAGGATAATCCGAGCACGCACTTGATCGTTCGGAAGGACTCGGCGATCACGAGCATGCAGGATCTCAAAGGCAAGGTGATCGCGACGCCGACCCTCGGCGCCATCATCCATGTCTCGGTGCTCCATAGCCTCAAGCAGAGTGGCGTCGATCCGGCTTCCATCCGAGCGGTCGAAGTGCCGTTTCCAAACATGCCCGATCAGCTCAAGGCCGGAAACGTCGATGCCGTCGAGGCGCTCGAGCCGTTTGCCGGACAGTTGCTTGCGGCCGGCAACCGGTCGCTTGGAGATCCGCTTCTCTCGGTGAGCGATGAGGTGCTGTACACGTTCTGGATCTCGCAGCGCAAATGGGCGGTAGACAATTCGGCGGTGATCAGCGCCTGGGTCGCTTCGCTCGACGAGGCGAAGCAATTCATGGACGCAAATCCCCAGGAAGCTCGTGCGATCCTCGCCAAGTACACAAAACTGCCCGAGGCGGTGGTCGAAAAGATACCATTTGTGACGTATCGATTTCGGCTCGACCCGCAGGACTTCCGTGTCTGGGTGAACGTGTTGAAAGAACTTGGCCAGGTCAGCCAATCGGTCGACGAAAATCGCCTGGCGTTGAAGATCAAGTAGGCTCGACCGCCTTTAGGGTTGCGTGCGGGGCGACGGCCGGCGGCAACGCGATCCGGCCGATCTTGCTCAAGCTTCGTCGGCCGCCGCCCGTGTTCTTCTCGCCGCTGCTCGATGTAGCCGTCCCGTCTCGCCCGAGTCCATTCACTGCTGCGGCATGACTGGAAAAACCATGCCCTCGGATCCGATCCGGAGGCAGGCAGTGGTTTTGTGAAAAGATCACGCTTATTCAAAAAACGTCAAGCGTGATCGTGGTTCCATCGAGAACGATCGCGGATTCAGTGCGATTCGAAAAATGAAAACCAGTTTATCGGAAAGTTTCTCAGCAGAAACAGTCATGGTCGGATTTTAGATGTGCCGCTAGATGCAATTTGCAGCTGCACCGGAAAATCGCCGCATTCGTCATCCACCTTAGCGTGTGTCGACGGCCGATGGAGCATTTGTTGAGCGTGCTCATCCGCCGATATGCATGTGCGCCTAAAAATCGGGAGGAAACCGAATGCCGCGTGCTGTTGCAGTTTTCGCCATCGTGTCAGCTTTGGCTATGGCGGCACTCCCCGCAGGTGCCGCTGAGTTCGGGACCAGGGTCGAAGCGACGGCGATGGTCAAGCGCGTGCAGGAGAAATTCAAGCGGGAGGGCCCGGAAGCTACCTTCCGGGCGATCAACACCAAGGCGCCGGGATTTGCCGACCGCGACCTTTACCCGTTCGTAACCGAATTGACGGGTCTTTGCGTTGCCAACGGGGTCACTCCGGCGGTGACGGGAAAGAATCTGATTGATCTCAAAGATCAAGACGGCAAGTTCATGATTCAGGAGTTTGTCAGGACTGCCAGCGCTCCGCCCGGACACGGCTGGGTCGACTACCGATGGCTCAATCCGGTCACAAAAACCATCGAGGACAAGTCGGCCTGGATCGAAAGGATGGGCAATTATTTCGTCGGTGTCGGAGTGTATAAAAACGAGCAACCCAACGAAAATACAATTGGTCTGATATCCGGCAGCCCGAATTCGGACGATACCTACCTGCAAATCGGGTACGATCTCGCCGACGTGCTCAACGACGGCGACAATCTTCGCATTCTCCCGATCGCCGGAATCGGTGGACCCAGGAACATTCGCGACGTGAGGTACTTGAGAGGCGTCGACATCGGCCTCACGCAGACCAGTATTCTCAATAATTTTCGTCGATCCAATGAGCGGATGGGCCAAAACGATGACAAGATCGTCTACATAGCCAAGTTGTTCAACGAGGAGGTCCATCTCGTTGCGAGGCCTGACATCACCTCGATTGAGCAATTGCGGGGACTTAAGGTCAACGTCGACGCAAAAGGCAGCGGAACGAGCTACTCGATGCGCGATGTCTTCAAGACCCTCGGGATTGAGATCGAAGAGGTCAGCATGCCGCAGGCCAAGGCCATCGAGGCGGTCAAGAGCGGCGAGATCGCCGCTACGGCTCTGGTTGCGGGCAAGCCGGTGCGGTCGATGTCGATGCTGAGTTCAGCCGATCACTTGCACTTCGTCCCGGTGCCGTACCCCGCGCAACTTCAAGCTGACTATTATCCATCCTCGCTTACGCATGACGATTACCCCGACGTCATTCCGGCAGGTCAATCCGTTGATACGATTGCAGATGGTACGGTCCTCATCGCGTACAACTGGTCGAAAACCAATGTCGATCGCTATCGGCGAGTTCAACGGTTCGTCGAAGCGTTCTTCCCCAAGATCGCCGAATTCCAGAAGCCGCCACGCCACCCAAAATGGCGCGAGGTTAACCTTGCAGCCAGCTTGCCAGGTTGGACCCGGTTCGACGCGGCACAAGCCTGGCTTGATAACCGACCCGAGGCAAGCACTGAGGAACCATCATCAGGGGTTCGCCAGACTGTACAATTAGATGGCCCCAATGCTTCTCCGCAAAAGGACACCGCCCTTTATCAAGAGTTTCTTCAGTGGAAGAAAATGCGACAGGGTCGGTGACTTTTTCTGCTCCTTGGCGGGCGGGGGCGGCGTGGGATCGGCGGAGGGCTTCGCCCGAGCGGACGGAAGCCGGCAAGTACGTGCCGCAGGTTGGGACGCGATGACGTCGATGTCGATGTGTTGATCTCGGTTGGCGTGCCCGCGTCGGTCCTGGTCTGGGTATCGTGCAACGCCTATGCGAAACACGCCGCGATTTCACCCACCTGCGCTTCGGCAATGATCAGCGGGGCAGAAGGCGATAGAGTCGTCCATTGCACGAACCATCGGGCCGTGCGTTCGATTCACGGCCAGCTCGCAAACGATTTCGCTGCGAACGAACCGACCTGAATTTCTTCGTCGGGGCCCGCCGGGTCGGTGAAGAACCGGATGCGGATGACGTAGTCGTCGAGATAGGTGATTGGCGGTCCAACGCGAAATGGACGGTCGTGTCCGGGATAGATGACCTCGGCCAGGGTCAACGCCCTTGAGAGACTGTATCTCGCCCGTTCATCGTAACCGCGCTGATATCGAATATCGCCTGCCGCAGCATCAGCGGCACAGGTGACGGCGTCGCCCGCCAGAAGTGCACTGCCGACGAGCGCGCCGATTGATCCCGGAGAATGTCCGGGAAGTTCAACAAGGCGAACGCCGGCCGCGATCTCCGGCTCTCCAGTCACGGGACGCAACCGCAGTCGGCGCAGCGCCCGTCCGATGTAGCCGGGGGTATCCGCATCATGCGAGCCTGGCGCTTCCGCGTAGGCGAGCTCCTTCTCGTGAAGCACGATATCGGCGTTCGGAAACAGATCTGCGTTTGCGGCGGTGTCCCAATGTACGTGCGACAATATCACCGTGTCGATTTCGCCGGGATCTACCCCGAGCTTCTTCAGCCTCATCTGCAGGATGGGCCGATAGGCGTAGGGGCCGGTATCGAACAGCAGGCTTCGGCCGTCGAGGCGAAGTAGCGCGACGGTCGAAATGCCCGTCAGGAACTTGTCGGCGCGCGCCGGCAATCCCGTGAACAAAGGCGTGATGGGTGGGAGCGCAGTCATGACAGGGTTGCGGTGCTTGCGGAACTCTCTGTCGAGATCTCCAGATCCAAGTCCTGACCGAAGGGTTGAAAAGGAAAGCTCAGGTGGTATCGATACTGCGCGAGATAGATGACCGAGCCGCCTCGCAGACGAAACGGCCGGTCGTGACCGGGATAGAAGACGTCGCCTGAGGCCAACGCCCGGTCGAGACTGGCTTGCGCCTTGGCGGGATCGAAAAACGCAACATCCGGAACGCCTCTGACTGCGTCTCTCGCCGACCACAAAGCGTCGCTCGCGAGCACCGCGCGCTCCTCCCCGGTATCGATCACCAGTCCTTGCAGGCCGACCGAATGCCCGGGCAGCAACAGCGTGCGCACACCGGGAAAGAGCTCCTGCTCCGCGTCGGCCAGAACTGTGACGTTCATGCCCCGGAGGATCTCGCGCACGTAGGGTGGGGTGCCCCAGTCATTCGGACGGGGCGAAGCCGCGTATTCGAATTCGACGTGGGGCGTCAAAATCTCCGCATGCGCGAACAGATCAAGGTTCTCGACGTGATCCCAATGCAAATGCGTCAGGAACACCGTGTCGATGTCTTTCGGCGTCAGTCCTCGCGCGTTGAGTGCCGCGATCAGCATCGGCCGGACGCGAAAGGGTCCGGTATCGAACAGGATGGTCCGGCCTGCGACGCGAAGCAGCAGCAATGAGCAGATGCCGAACAGGAAGTGGTCGGTTTTCGCTGGCAGGCCGGGAATGAGGAGATCGATTTTCACGCCAAATCCCTGGGGCTCCCGGTGGCCGACATCAGCGGCATATTGTGCCTTGCACCCTTTGTGCCTTATTGCGCATACCGAAATCAATTATGAAAACAGGGGAGGCTCGATGAATTTTCGCTCTCTAACGGCGCGGTCGCTGCGGCGCTTACGGCGCTTGCGCTCACTTGGTTGCCTGTCCGGGTCGCCAAGGAGAAGGACTTCTTCGCAAAGCACGGCCTCGACGTGACGCTGACTGTCGCGCAGAACCTCTCGGTATCGCCCGGCACCGTAGGACGGCAGTTCGAGTTCGTCCCGAGCACTGCGCCCGATTTCCTGAAGGCCGTCGCCAGCGGCCCCAAACGGTTTGCACAATTGATGGGTTGAGGCCTGATCCGACGAGAGGAGCCGATCATGATCGAAGGCTTGAGCTACGAGACAGACCGCCGCGTCGCGTCACTGACGCTGACCCGGCCGGACTCTCTTAATCTATTTACCGAAGGCATTCTCCGGTCGTTCGGGGAGGTGGCGAAGGATCTCACCTCCAATGCCGCTATCGACGTTCTCACGATTACCGCCGAAGGCTCATCCTGCTTCTCGACCGGACTGCTGACGCCGGCCTTGCGCGGCAGTCTCGCCAAGCCGGACGTCCTCAGGCTCGTGCGCCTCGCCAACGAGTCCTTCGATGCGATCGAGGCGCTGCCTCAGATCGTCATCGCCGGCTTGAACGGCTTTGTGCGGGCCGGCGCCGTGGAGCTTGCGCTGGCTTGCGATATCCGGATCGCGGGCGACCACGTCAAGCTGTCCTCGCCGGAAGCGAAGTGGGGTGGATTTCCGGGTGCCGGCGCACCGGTTCGGCTGCCTTCAATCATTGGCATGGGGCGCGCGCTCGAGCTGCTCTGCACAGGCCGGGAAATCGACGCTCAGGAAATGGAGCGCATCGGTCTCGTCGATCGCGTCGTCGGGCGAGACAGCGTTCACGCGACGCTCGATGAAATGGCGCGAACGATCGCCGAGAACGGTCCCTTGGCGACCAAGGGGGCGAAGCGAATCGCAAGGATGCGGCAAGCATCTGGCTTCGCCGCGGCTCGCCGCCTCTCCGATGAGCTTCGGGCAGCGCTGGAATGGACCAATGATGTTGACGAAGGCATCGCCGCCGCACGGGAAGGCCGCAAGCCACGTTTCACTGGAAGCTAGCCCTGGAGAATTGCGTATGCCTTTTGCGAATGTAAGTTCGGTGCGCCTGCACGATCAAGTGCTCGGCAACCAGGGTCCCTGGGCGGCGCTGGTCTCCGGCGCGGCGAGGCTTGGCTGAGGTGAGGGGGCTTGGCAGCGTTGTCGCGGATCCCGGCTTTCAGGTCTTGCTCCACGATCGCCGGAATACGGGTCAATCGAGCCTTTCGCTGGACGGGGATGGATCGGTTCATACGATCGACGGCGCGACGAGGTAAGCCTCGACAAGGTGGAGCGGATTTCGATTTGAGGGCGAGGCACATCGGGCGTACATAATTGCGAACGGCGAGATTCTCTTTTTCGGGACGCCGAATGAGCAGGAAGACTCGACAAATGCTAGGGCGTGTCCGCTCGATGGGACATGAGGCGACGCGGATGGCCATCCCAGAAGTCGCACGACGCAAGCTCGCGAAGTTAGCGCTTGCGATTTTTACAACGCTCTGCCTATTGAGCGGCGCCTCGGCGCAGTCGACTGACCCCGACCATCCGGCGCCGCTCGGGCCGGGACTCAATCGCGGCAATGTCGACAATTCAGGGCGGGGCCACACGTTCTTTTTCTTCGCTGGTCCGGGCCATTTCGACGTCGAAATGGCCTTCGAAGAGATGGGCCTGTTCGGCTCGCCGCTACGCCAAGCGATGAACTTCGACTTCTATACCGATGACGACAAGCTTACTTCGCATAACACAATAGTCTCGCAAGGCGACCTCGTGCGCAGTCACACCGACGGCGATTTCACCTCCCGGCAAAGGCTCAGGCTCGTGGTGACAGCGCAGCAGGGGGCCATCAGGCTCGGCGGCTATTATGAGATCGAGGTCAAGGGCGCGGCGGCGTTCGAAGGGCCGACGATCGGTGTGGGCGTCCGCCCGATAATGTCCGAGAAGCTGGTCAAATAGGACTACGCTGCCTACGCGACTCCCAAGACACTGAAGCCAAGCACTTGTGCAGGCAAACCGTTCCAGGTCGGAAACTGTTCTTGACCCGGTTCAATGCCTTGTGAGTTCGGTTCTTCACCCTGACCCAATGCAGTGACCGGCCAGGCCGATTGGCGCCCGCCATTAGTTCCTTGACGCTGGCATTATATAATCATATGAATCCATATTGGCATTACGTTATAATGTAATTCCATGAGGTGCCAAAAAGGGGCCGAGATGATCGAGAGAAACACCACCAAGCTTCGCAAGCTGCTGAAGGCCAAGACCTTTCTGCATATGCCCGCGGTTTATGACGCGCTTGGCGCTCGGCTCGTAGAGCATGCGGGGTTCGAGGCCGTCTACAATGGCGGTTACGTCGCCGGCGGCTCGCGCGCAGTCAGTGAACCTCTGCTGACCATGACTGAACAAGTCACGCAGGCCTCCGACGCGGCAGCAGCAGTGAACATTCCGATGGTGGTTGATGCCGGCGCGGGTTTCGGCGAACCGCTGCACACGATGCGGACGGTGCGCGAATTCATTCGTGCTGGCATTGCCGGTGTTCATATCGAAGACCAGCTTTTCCCCAAGCGCGCCCATTATCACACCTATCAGGTGCACGAGATCGAACCAGCGGAGTTCGCCGAGAAAATTCGCTATGCTTGTCGGGAGCGGGATCGGGTGGACCCCGATTTCGTCATTGTCGCCCGCTCCGACTCCTGTCGCGAGTTCGGCGTCGAGGTGGCGGCGGAGCGGGTCAACCTTGGCATCGCTGCTGGCGCCGACCTTGGTCTGCTATTCCCCCGCAACGAGGATGAGGCGGAGCGTGCGCCAAAGTTATGCAAGGCCCCGCTTGTCTATGTGAACGCGCGTGGCACTAGGGACGGTCGCCCGGTGCTTAGCCGTCAAGACCTGCAGAAGATGGGTTATGCCGGCATCATCGAGGCACAGGTCATGATGCTGCCCGCAGTCGACGCTCAGCAGAAGATGTTGGCAGAGTTGCGAAGCACCGGCAACTACACCGGCATGTCGAACGAACTGTGTATCCAAGTCCGCAAGGACATCGAGGATCGCATTGGACTCGAAGAGTTCTACCGAATCGAGCAGGAAACGGTCGAAAGCCGAGCCTAGAACTGGCTCGGATCGCCACCATGCCGAAGCTGCAGAAATATGAGAGCGCGCAGTATCCGATGCCGCCGCTCGCATGCGACTGCCATATGCACGTGTTCGGCAGGCCCGATCGTTATCCTCCGGCAGCGACCCGAAGTTACACCCCACGCGAGGCGCCACTCGCGGTATGGCGCGATGTGGCAGAGGCACTCGGGTTAGAACGCGTCGTCGTGGTGCAGCCGAGCGCTTATGGCTCGGACAACCAGTGCACGGTCGACAATTTGCGCGTGTTGGGCGTTAGAGCGCGCGGGATTGTCCAGATCGATGCGGCGACTACCGAGACCGAGCTCCGATATCTGCACGCTGTCGGGGTGCGAGGCGTGCGACTAAATCCGAAGAGTTTAGGACTGCGCGACCCAGCGGCGCTTCAGGCACTGCTCGTCGAAACTTCTGCCCGCATCGCTCCGCTAAACTGGCACATCCAACTGCACGCCAGCTTGGCCTTGGTGAGCGACCTCGCCAACGCAATCCGCAATGCGCTGGTTCCTGTCGTGTTGGACCACATGGGCGGTGCGAGGGCAGGCGATGATAAGGCAGCCTTGCGGCCGTTGTTGAATCTGCTGGAGGCGGGACAGTGCTGGGTAAAGCTTTCCGGGGCCTACCGAGTGTCACGTCAAGAAAGTGGCTTCAGCGACACCACGCCGATCGCCTGTGCGCTCGTTGCCGCCAATCCGGAGCAACTCGTATGGGGGACGGATTGGCCCCACACGGCGGAGCATGCCGGGGCGACCAGCCCGGATCCGCCGACGATTGAATTCCGCAGTATTCACGCGGCTGCTTTGCTGGACTTGCTAGCCGAGGCGGCCGGAGACGAGGCGACGTTCAACCGCATCCTCGTGACCAATCCGACACGGCTCTACGGCTTCTGATCCGCTCCACAGAGACGGCTAGCCGACGCAACCGATTACAGAACTACCGCGCCCACTAGAACAAAACGCACAAGGGCGAGTGGAGGAGGGAACAGTGGAAATTGACTACGCTACAATCACGTCTTTGCCAACCACACTCGAGGCCGCGCAGCAGAACGCGTTGCGCAAGAATGCTTGGCGCATGCTCCCCGTGCTGACGCTCGCGTTTGTGTTCAACTACATCGACAGAACGAGCGTCGGTTTCGCCGCGCTGACGATGAACAAAGATCTAGGGCTGACCGCGACCGAGTTCGGCTGGGGTGCGGGCATTCTATTCATTGGTTACTGCATTTTCGAGGTTCCCAGCAATCTGGCGCTGCATCGTTTCGGTGCGCGACGCTGGCTCGCGCGTATCATGATCAGTTGGGGTGTAGCAGCCTCAGCCACCGCCTTTGTCGTCGGACCGTATTCCTTTTATGCCGCGCGCCTAATACTGGGCGTGGCGGAGGCCGGCTTTTTCCCGGGTGCGGCCTATCTTCTTGCCGCGTGGTTCCCGACCCAATACCGGACACGCGCCCTCGCTATCCTCGCAGCAGCGGTTCCCCTGTCCTCTGTGATCGGAGGGCCGTTCTCTGTCCTGCTGTTGGAGATGAACGGGATCGCCGGATTGAAAGGTTGGCAGTGGATGTTCTTGATCCAGGGATTGCCAGCCTGTCTGCTGGGCGTCCTGGTGCTGTTGATGCTCCGCGACGATCCGAAGGACGCGCACTGGCTTACGGCGCAGGAGCGCGAAGCGCTCGCCTCCATGTTGCAGAACGAGCATCGCGACAGGGCGCCGAGTTCGCTCGCCGCGGCACTTACGGATGCCCGGGTCTTAGTGCTCGCTGCGATCCAGTTCGGCTTTGTGGTCTGCTCCTACGGCGTCGGAATTTGGATGCCGACGATCCTGAAAGGGCAGGGCTTAAGTAATCTCACCATCGGCTTCGTGGCTGCCATTCCGTACCTCTTCGCAACGTTCGCGATGCTGGTCTGGGCTCGGCACGTGGACCGTGGCGGAAGCAAAATCGCCAACTTGGCCGCGGCCTGCTTTTTGACCTCCGGCGGGCTCGTTGCATCGGTTCTGGCGGGGTCGTTTCTATCAAGCTTTGCGGGCCTAACCCTCGCCCTGATGGGCGCGACAGCGGCTCGGGCGCTGTTTTGGACAATCCCGGCACGCTTTCTCACCGGCGTTGCTGCGGCGGGAGGGCTGGCGTTCATCAACTCCATCGGTGCGGTGGGTGGTTTCGTCGGACCATTCGCGATGGGATGGCTTAAGGACCTTACGGGCTCGTTCAATGCGGGGCTTCTGGCGATCACAGGCCTCGGCTTCTTGTCGGGAGTGCTGACCCTGATGCTTCGCCTGCTTGTACGCAAGGAGTGACGCTTTCCCCTCTACCGGAGCCCGCGTCTTGGAGATCAATTGGTTGAAGGATTTCTTGGCAATCGCCGAGGACGCCAATAGGGAGCAACCTGCGTGAGCAGCGAACAGGATGTG
>Ga0210397_10002485_pt1 | contig 11597 bp, 10 predicted proteins | sample IncBWH2OmetaG_FD_160126 | JGI IMG/M metagenome (GOLD analysis project Ga0210397, IMG submission 160126) | Forest soil microbial communities from Barre Woods Harvard Forest LTER site, Petersham, Massachusetts, United States - Inc-BW-H-2-O ...
CGCGTTGTTCTTGATGGCCCAGAAGCGAGTGAGGCGCGCTATTTTACTGGCTTTGCTCCTCCTCAGACGCACGGAGATGGCGCTGTGTTGAAGGCTCAAGAGTGGGTGCATATGAGGGACGGACGAGGCGTTTCCCTTGCGGCCCTGGCGACGGCGGCCGGACTGGAACGCCGAACGCTGCTACGGCGGTTTGCAAGTGCAACGGGTATGACCCCAATCGAGTATTCTCGGCGTGTTCGCATTGCGCGAGCGCGCGAGCTCCTGGGGGGAGGAGAACTCTCGCAGAAAGAGATTGCCCAAGCCCTCGGCTACAGCGACGTTGCCTCATTTGCACGAGTATTTCGCAAGGCTATGGGCGAAACGCCGGGAACCTACCGCAAAAGGTTTGGCGGCCAAGACATCTCGTCCCCCGATTTCGCAGCGAAAGATGGTTTACGCCAGAAGAAGCACTTGTTCGAGGCGGACCCTCATACGGACTGAACGAGATACCGTCATTCTTCGACCGACCCTGTCCTATGTCCGCAATTGGCACGAAGCGTAAGTGCCGCAACACACGGACTATTTCCGGAGCTGGGGGTAGACCGGCTGTGCCATCAGCCTGCCGGCCACAGCCGCCCATGACCCAAGGCGGAACCACAGTCGATAAAAAACTCGGGCGCGCAACCTTGGCTTGTTAACGACCTCGGTACACACTCACGCCAGCAGTCTATCTGCCTCCGATTGTCACGCGATTGCCCCACGCGCTTAATGAAGAGACCTACGCCGAGATTTCGCTGGAAGCCATCGAAGTCACCGAAACTGTCTTTTGGGTTCGGGGAGTTGGTTGCAATCGTAGCAGTTCTAGCACTCGTGGCCGCATTTTTGGTTTTCTACGTCATGTACCCGCCGCCTTTCAGACTAACGGGCTCGTCGCTTGGCCCTGATTGGGATTGCGAAGAAGGGCCGTATACAACGGCCTGTGTAAAGCGGATTAGTCCGGCGAAATAGGCGAGCAAACGACAAATGTACATCCTGAAGGTCGGCTCCTGTGCAGGTTTTTGGACGCCGGCAAGGCGCTTTTGACCTAAGTCGACAACCAGCTGGCCCCTCGATTTTCGTTTCACAACGAGTCAACATCATTGCAAGATCAATCCTGATCAAGCAGGCCAAGGTTGTTGAGCAACTAATCCGACAGCAACCGAGGAGAACTCATTTGGCATCATTCGTCCTTGTCCCCGGGGCAGGCGGCATGGCTTGGTATTGGCACCGCACGGTCCCGCTTATTCGCGCGGCGGGGCACGAACCCATCGCGGTCGATTTGCCCGGCGACGACAGGCACGCCGGTCTCGCAGCGTATGCGGACATCGTCATCCGCTCGGGCACGGAACGAAGCGACGTTATTCTCGTCGCTCAGTCGCTAGCGGGCTTCACGGCACCCCTTGTTTGCGCGCGCGCCCGTGCGGATGGTCGTGTTCGTCAACGCGATGATCCCAAAGCCGGACGAGACCGCTGGTGCATGGTGGGCTGCAACAGGAGCGACCGAAGCGCGGGAACAAGCTGCAGCGCGCCGCGGCTATGCGACGGAATTTGATGTGGGAACGTACTTTCTGCACGACGTACCGCAGGACGTGCTGCGCTCCGGCCCGGAACGGCCACGCGAGGAAGCCGAGACTGTTTTCGGCGAGCCCTGTCGCTTCGAGCGCTGGCCTGACATCCCCATTCATGTTCTTGCGGGAAGAGACGACCGCTTTTTCCCGATCGATTTTCAACGGCGTGTCGCGCGTGAAAGGCTCGGAAAGGAGGTGGAGGAAATTTCCGGTGGCCATCTCGTCGCGTTGTCGAATGCGGAAGGACTGACCGAGCGCCTTGTTGCGTATGAAAGGGGCTGACGTGTTGCACAGAGGTCTTGACGGGTTGAATAGCGGGTTGCATTCGCCCATATTGGTCGTTTGCACTCGCGCCCCGACTGGCAAAGATGGGCCGACAGCGGCTCGTCTGCTCTGGATTCGGCGCTTTCGAAAGCGGACGTTCCCTCGTCGTCACGGTCTTTGGTCTAGAGAACTTGGATCCAGTAGTCGTGCGAGAGGCACCGAACCCTTCTCAATGCTTGCAATTACTTTGGTCGAGGAGCCAATCGTAAGCAATGTGAGTGGGTCGCCGCGCGTCGGAGCGCAACGGCAATAGCCAGTATGAGACCGCAGGACGTTCCTGCTCCGTCACCGGCGCGACCAGACGCCCGTTCTGGACATGCTCATGCGTAAGAATGCCGCTCTCCAGGACCACGCCCACGCCCTTCACCGCCGCCTCGATAGCGACGTAGGAGGGATCGATCTGGAGGTGGTTGACGGCCCAGGGCTCGAAGCCGATCCCACGTTGGGCGAACCAGTCGTTCCATGAAATGTCGTTGTAGCGGCTGCGGATCAACGGCTTGGCGAGCAGTTCACGCGCCCCGATCGAGGCGGTACCGGCCAAAAGAGACGGGGCGCAGTAGGGACGGTACGTCTCCTCCAGCAATGGCCGGGCCAGGCCTTTGCTGCGGGCCGGATTGCCGTAGGCGATGGTGATGTCGAAATCATCGGCGTTGCCGTCGGCAGTGCGGATCGCGATGACGCGGATGTCGATGCCGGGATTTGCGTCGAGGAACGCCGGCAGCCTTGGCATGAGCCAGTGCGTTGCCAGCGAAGGCGGCGTCATGATGCGGACGATACCGGTCTTGGCTTGCTGGCGTCCCCTGGCTGCAACCTCGTCCGTGGCGGTCCGCACGCCGTCGAGCAGGCCGTGGAGACGTTCCGCGTACTCCGTGCCGGCCGGAGCCAGCTTCACGCCGCGGCTTTCGCGTAGGAACAAACCCACGCCCAATTCTTCTTCGAGGGCGCGGATCTGATGGCTGACGGCCGACGGGGTGAGATGCAACTCGTCGGCAGCCGCCTTTAAGCTGCCGAGCCGGGCCACGGTTTCGAACACCGAGATCGCCCGCAACGGCAGCCTGGATCGCGCCATCTGACCTCCTCAGCACCTGCCTGCTGGAATAATGAGATTTTCTCACCTCTAAGGCAAATTCTTTGCAGTGGCAAACGGCCCCACCTCAGGCCAATCGTGTCTTGGATGGACGAACCCCCGTCTGGAGGGATACCTAATTGGACCAGGTGAGCCGGTCGGACGATCAGTTCTGGACGCGAGCCAACCGACACCTGCTGCATTTCGGGTGCGAGTTTGCCTCGTTCGTTCCCGCGCGGGCCCAGGGTTGCTACCTCACGGCTCTGCAGTCGGGCGAGGTGGATGTCCTGTTGCGGAACACGAGTTGGACGCTCACCCGCGAGTCCAACCTGGGCCTGATGTTTGCGGCCACCAACTTCTGGGACAGCACCGGCTTCATGGCCAAGAAGGCTTCGGGGACAAAGCCTGCCTCCGAACTGAACAACGCAACGATCTGCGTGCGGCCCGGCACCTCGACGGAAATCGACGCGACCGATTGGACCCGTAACCATGACGTCAAGTTCACGCCGGTCTTGATCGGCGATGTGAATGCCATTCAGCAAGCCTTCCTGAGCGGACGCTGCGACGCTTACACCACGGATAGTTCGCAACTTGCCGGCGTCCGCTTCACCCAGGGCGCCAACGCGGATCAGCTTCTCATCCTGCCGGAGACGGTCTCGCCGGCCCAGTCCGGCTCGATGGTGCGAAAGGGTGACGACGCATGGTTCGACATCGTGCGCTGGGCGCATTTCGCGCAGGTCGCAGGCGAGTCGCAGGGAGTCACAAGCGCCTCGGTGCAAAGCCAGCTCGCCTCGACGAACCCTGACATCAGGCGCCTGCTCGGGGTCGGCGCAGGGTTGGGGAAGTCACTCGGCCTGGATGACCAGTGGGGCTACAATGTCATAACGCAGGTGGGCAACTACGGCGAGATGTATCAGCGAAACATCGGGCCGCTCGGCCTGCCCCGCGGACGGAATGCCCTTGCGACCGAGGGGGGCCTGCAATCCGCCCCTCTGTTGCGCTGACCATGCCTTCCCTCCTGCAGACGCGTACGATGGACGAGGTTGATCGTCGAACGCTCGAACGCGCCGTCTGCCATCTTTGCACCGGGGCCGACGCTGTCTGCTGCGATGTGAAGTCCGGCGGGGTGCCTCGCCTCAACGCTATGACCGGCGGCTATAGCTGGGACGAGGAGTACGTCTGGAACAGCTGGGCCAACTTCCAGTGGGCCGGCTTCCTGGCTGGCCGGCTCTGGCTCCTGCACCTGCTGGCCAATGAACAGCGCTACGCGGAGGCCGCGATGCACATCTGCGAGCGGATCGGCCCGGTCCTTGCCGAGCACCCGACCGTGTTCTCCTCCACCGGCATCGACATGTATTATGCGCTGACGCTCGGCTACCAGATTACAAAAGACGAGAGGCTCAAGAGATGGGCGCTCGCTGGCGGCGACAACTTCGCTGAAATTTTTGACCACAAGGCGGGCGCGTTCCTCCAGATCGCCGGCGCCGATCGCATCGTCATCGACACCGGGCTGAATCTCCCCTCGATGCTGTGGGCGTCCCAGTGGGAGCCGGAGCGGGCGGTCCTGGCCTACCGCCACCTCGATACCGTTCTCCAGGTCGGGTTGGTGCGTCCCGACGGCGCGAATTTTCATGCCGCGGCACTCGATCCGCACACCCGCGCCGTCACCCGGCTGTTCAGTCTCCAGGGCTGGAGCGACACCAGCGTCTGGGCGCGCGGGCAGGGCTGGGCCATGCTCGGCTTCGCGCATGCCTACGAGGCGAGCGGCAAGACGCAATACCTGAACGCGGCGCGACGGGCGGCCGACTGGTATGTCGAGCACGCGCCAGAAGGCTGGGTGCCGCGATACGACTACAACGACCCGGACCGTGCGACGCTGCCATACGATTCGTGCGCCGCGTGCATCGCGACGTCGGTCCTGATGCGTCTGGCCCGGTGGATGCCGGACCGGGCTGAACGCTACCAAAGCGTTGCCCAAGCAACCCTGAAAGCCCTGATCGCCGACTTCCTCACGGTTGGCGGCGTCGTGTTGCATGGAAGCTGGGGACGCTTGAGGCACATCGAGCCCGGCAAGCCCCGTCTTGGCCGGTTCCCGCAGGAGGACATCATGCCCTACGGCAACTACTGGATTGCCGAATGCCTTTACCGCGCCTTGTCGGATGACTGGTCGGTGCTGTCCCTCAACGGGTCGAACTGACCTACGCCCAAGGATCAAGAAACCATGACATACACGCCAAACGGCATCTACACGGCAATCGTCACCCCCTTCACGAGTGCCGACGCGTTCGATGAAGCCGCGTTCCGCAAGCTGATCGAGTTCCAGATCGGTGCCGGCATCTCCGGGCTGCTCGTCATCGGCGGGAGCGGCGAATTCGTCAGCCTGACGCCAGCGGAGCGGCAGCGTGTCGTCGAAGTCGCGATCGACCAAACGGCCAAACGCATCCCGATCCTGGTCGGCGCCCTGGCGCCCGGGACACGGGAGGTACAGGCGACGGTCCGCCATGCGGCGAAGGCCGGGGCGGACGCTGTTCTCGTGCTACCGACCTACTACATCAAAGCCAGCGCCGACGGCGTTTGCGAGCACTTCGCTCGTGTCGCCGACACGGCTTCCATCCCGATCGTGGCCTACAACAACGCGGGGCGGACCAGCATCAAGCTCGACATCAGCATCCTGGAGCGGCTCGCCCGCATCCCGTCCATCGTCGCGCTCAAGGAATGCGAACGCGACCTGGCCGTGGTCTCCGCAAAGATCAAGGCCGTCGGCGACCGGATCGCCATCCTCTCCGGGGACGACGACCTTGGATTCCCCACCTTCCTGCTTGGTAGCCCCGGCGGAATCTTCATGAGTGCCAACCTGATCCCGGCCTTCCACCGCCAGCTTTTCGACGCTTCGGTGAACGGACGGACCGCCTCAGCGCGCAAGGCGCACTTCGCGCTCCTGCCGCTGATTGAAGCCCTCTACACCGCAAACCACCCCGGCCCTTTGAAGGATGCCATGGTGTTCGTCGGCCATCCCGTCGGGCCAGCCCGAGCTCCCCTGCAAAGGGCCAGCGCCGAAGCACTTCAGCGAGCCGAGCTCGCGTTACGACAGCTGACCGCTCATGAGTTTTAGAGCAGCCCGCCAATGACGGGTGACAGCGATTCTAGACTGGCGGCTTCGGCCCCACCGTCCGGGAACCGAACACCCACTCCAGTCCCGGTCGTTACCGCCACCACTAGGGAGGACCATCATGCCGACGATCACTCCGCTTCAGCCGCTGTTTGCCGCCCGCATCAGTGGGCTCGACCTTACCCAAGATCTGGACGACGCCACCTTCGCTACCGTGCGTGACGCGTTCGAGCGCTACTCAGTGCTCGTCTTCCCCGGCCAAACGATCACCGACGGTCAGCAGGTCCGCTTCAGTGAGCGGTTCGGCCAGCTTGAGGCGACGCGGGCCGGGGCGAACGGCGCCGGCAGCAAGCTGATCGTGCTGACCAACATCGCAGCCGACGGCAGCATCGCCGTGCCAACGGACAAGCAAGTGCTGAGCAACCGCGCGAATCAGATCTGGCACACAGACTCGTCGTTCAAGCCGATGCCGGCCCGAGCATCCTTGCTCTCAGCCCGCGAGATCCCGCCGCAGGGTGGTGACACGCAATACGCCAGCATGCGCGCCGCCTACGCCGCCCTGTCCGATGAGGACAAACGGCTGGTGGAAGGGCTGGTCGCAGTGCATGATTTCGGCTGGTCCCGCTCCCGCGTCGACCCGGCGCTCGTGACCGATGCCGAGCGGGCGGACAACCCACCGGTGCGGCAGGCTGTCGTGATGGACAGCCCAAACGGCAAGGCCATGTATCTCGGGGCCCACGCCCGCTTTATCGAGGGTATGGACGAGGCCGAGAGCCGGGCGCTGATCGACCGGCTGATCGCATTCGGCACGCAGGAGCGGTTCGTCTATAGCCATCGCTGGGCGTCGAATGACCTCATTCTTTGGGACAACCGGGCGGTGCTGCACCGCGCGACGCCCTTCCAGAGCACCAACGAACGCCGTCACATGGTGCGCACCACGGTGGCCGGCGCGTAGCCCAAGCTGCACATCGCCACCGCACAAGCCGCGGCGTAGGCGTCGGACATGGCCGAAAGGGACGACACGATGGACGCCGAACTTCGCGACGCTGCCAAGGAATACCTGGTGCGCTATGGCGGGGACGTGTTCCCGAACCTGTTCAGGTCCGCCAAGGGTACGATCGTGCAGGACAGCCACGGTCGCGAATACCTGGATTTCACGTCTGGCCAGATGTGCGCCACGATCGGCCACAACCACCCCGCCATCGTCGCGGCCGTGCACCGGGCGGGCGAGAAGGCGTTCCACTTTTTCAGCGGCATGATTCCCGAAGTGGTGGCGGAGCTGGCACGAACGCTGGCGCATGACTGGCTGCCCGGCGATCTCAAACGGACGATCTTCATCAACACCGGGTCCGAGGCGACCGAAGTCGCCCTGCGGATGGCGAAGATGTACACCGGCGGCTACGAGATCCTGGTTCTGGGCGGCTCGTGGCATGGCATCACGGGCGGCGCCAGCTCCGTCTCTATGGCGAGCGACCGCAAGGGCTACGGCGTCCCTGCGCCCGGCGTCTTCGTCATCCCGGAGCCGAACGCATACCGCCCCCTGATGCCCGGCCTCGATGAGGAAGAGTCGGCGCTCGCCGGCCTGGACCTCGCACTGAAGCTGTTCGACATGCAATCCGCCGGGCGGGGTGCCGCCATCATAGTCGAGCCGGTGATCAGCGCCGGTGGCGTCTTGGTGCCGCCGCAATCATTCATGCAAGCCCTCCGCAAGGCCGCGGACGACCGTGGCATGCTGCTGATCTTCGATGAGGCGCAGACCGCGTTTGGCCGAATCGGCACCCGCACCGGGTCCGAGTATTTCGGCATAGTACCGGATATCATGACGATGTCCAAGACGCTTGGCGGAGGCCTTCCGCTGGCCGCGGTGGCGACGACCGCGAAGATTGAGGAGGCGCTGCACGATCGGCACTTCACGTTCTACACCAGCCATGTCTCCGACCCGCTGACGGCGGAGGTCGGCCTGGCCGTGCTGAAGGTGATCGCCGACGAGCATCTCGTCGAACGGGCAAACGAGATGGGCACCTACCTGCGCAGCAGCTTAGACCAGCTGCAGCAGCGCCACGAAGCGATAGGCGACGTGCGCGGCTTGGGGCTGCTGCTCGGCGTGGAACTGGTCCAGGACCGGAAATCGCGCACCCCGGCCCACAGGCTTGGCGCATTGACAACGCAGAAATGCTTCGAGAAGGGGCTGAGCATGAACATCCGGCGGCGCCCGGAACGCGGCTCGGTCTGGCGGATCGCGCCGCCGCTGACGGTGTCACATGACGAGATCGATCGCGCTGTCGCCATTCTGAGCGAGGCGTTGGGTGAAAGCCTCGATGAAATGGCTTCGGGTGCCGCCTGACGCTGACGGGCATGGCAGCAACGTCCGCTCTCGGGGTTGTCGAGAGCAGGACTTTGATGACCGGCTTGGTGAAGGTTTCCGGATGCCGGCCACTGAAACGCGCGGCCTCCTGCGTCGCGCTTCCACACAAGGCCATCCATCCAAACGGACCCGAACCCGCCGGCATTAGGCTTGCGCAACAGGATGGCCATCTTCGGCAACCGGTCAAAACCTCCGTGCAGAAGTATGGCCTAATTTGAATTTGGCAGTGGCCCGTTTTGCTTAAATTACAGTCGGCTTGCGTGGCGCCTTTCCGGTCTAATGTGTGTTATGGCCCTTCACCCCATCAACGATTATTGCGTCAGTACTTCCCGACGCGGCGAGCACCCTGATCGCTGGGCATGGGAAAAACGCCGGAAAAGCAAACCGTTGGGCATCAAGATGACCGGAGACGGATTCCAGTCCGAGACGGCCGCCCAATTTGCGGGGAAGCGCGCGCTTGCGGATTTTCTGTCCGACTTATCGAAAGAGGAGAGAGGCCCATACAAGTAAGGCCGCCTCAGTTGGCGGCCTCGGTTATCCGTCCCTTACCACTGCAACTCTTGCACTGGACCGGATAGATTTTACGGCCTGGCTGTACCGGCTGCATTACCATGGGGAATCAAAGTCCTCAGCCCTGATCACCCAAGGCGCGCCCGCGCAAGCCTGTCGGCCTTTGATGTCGCCGCGGCGGAGCATACGCAGCGCCGTCATGTTGCAGACGCCGATGAGTTTCGCTGCCGCTTCGAGCGTAATCTCGCCGCGCTTCGCCCACTCGCCGTCGCGGAAGACGGTGATGTCGTGGTGGTTGCGGAAGCCGCGCACGCGTTCTTGCGTCCAGGCATTGCCGTGCCCGGTCTCGACGCGAGTGCGATTGAGCAGGCGCGCGATCTGCCGATCGGGCATCAGCCGCGCCAGCTCACGCACGAGCGCGATCGTGTCGTCGGGGATGCGTGGATTGTGCCGGCCGGCCGCATTCAGTCGCTGTTTGACTTGCAGTTGGGTATGGTCGCCTCCTTGCCAGTGCAGGACCGCATGGATGATTGCGCCGTCCCTGCGCACAACGATCTCCGTGAGTGCCGCGCGAAGGATACGCTTGCGCGTTGCGGCGGTTGCAGCGGGATGCAACCAGGCGCGCTCCAGATCAGCACCGAGCGCCGTCAATTGGTGGCGCTCCGGCTCACCGAGCGCCGGCGGACGACGCGCAATCAGGGCGGCGATCTCTCCTTCAAGCTTTGCGACAGCCTGCAATGCCTCGTTCCAGCGGCGCTCCAGCTCGCCGGCGACCAGCCGGTTTGCCGGGTCGACGGCGTCGTACTGTCGGCGCGCGTGCGCGGCTTCGTAGCGCGCCTGCTGTAGCGACAGCTCCAGCTGGTGCTCGGCCGCGGTCGTCGTGCTCGATTGCGCCTCGATCGCTTTGAGTGCTGCCTCGATGCCGAGCGGCTTCAGGACGCGCAGGACCTCGTTGCTGATCGCCGCATCGATGCTCAAGCCGCTGATCGAAAATGCAGCGCACGGCGCCGTGGTTCGTGCGAGCACCGTAGCAGTTGTAGCGGCCGATCTTGCCGCTGTAGTGCACATGGAGCTTGCGGCCGCAGTGGCCGCACCGCAGCAGTCCAGGCAGCAGCAGCTCGCCTTTACGAGCTGCTCCGCGAGCGAGTGCGCTGCTCATGCCGGTCGCATTGTTGGCGATTACCTCGAGGTTGCGCTCGAACTCGTCCCACGTGATATAGGCCGCTTGGTGATCCTTGATCAAGACATCCCATTCGGCTATGGGCTTTTGCACACCACGCCGAACATGCTTACGTCCACCTTTGACACTCACACGGCTCGTCGTGCGCCCGAACGCGTAGGCACCTGCATAGATTGGATTGGTCAGGATGTTGTGCACGATGTTGTAGGCCGGCAGTCGCCACACGACGCCGTGCGCCTCACCTTGGCGCGACTTGACCGGCAGCTCGATGCCCTCCGCTCTTAGCCAGATGTGCACCTGTCGTGCACTTTGCAGCTCGGCGAACTTGGTGAAGACCAGCTGCAGGGCGTCCCGCACGCGTTTATCCGGATTCTTCTCTATGCGATCGCGACCGATCTTCACATAGCCGGCGGCGACACCGAGGACCAGCGCGCCGCGGCGCGCCTTCTGCTTCAGCGCTTCCTGCGAGCGCTGGCGGAACATCGAGAGTTCAAGCTCGCTCATCGTGCCCTTCATGCCAAGCAGCAGCCGATCGTTGGGATGGCGAGGATCGTAGATTCCGTCCTCGTCGACGATGAGCGTGCCGACCAATCCACAGAACTCGATCAGCGTATGCCAGTCGCGGCCATTACGGGCAAGACGCGACGCCTCGATCGCGAGCACAGCACCGACACGGCCGTCGCAGATTGTTACCAGCAGCCGTTCAAAGCCGGGACGCGCGATGCCGCCGCCCGAGCGGCCGAGGTCCTCGTCGATCACATCGACGTTGCTCCAGCCAAGCTGCTTGGCCCGATCGACGAGGCCATATTGGCGCCGTCGGCTCTCATGATTATGCGCGAGCTGGTCTGCCGTCGATTGCCGGATGTAGACGCAGGCGCTACGGGCGAGATGCTCAGTCGTGATCTTGGTCATCGCCGCTTCCCCCGCTTGCCGCCTTTGCCAACGCGGCTGCGATCTCGCGCAGCAGCACCTCGATGACTGTCGCGAGTTCGCTCTTTCGAGCTGCATGCAGTTCGACGCGCGGTCGCTCGACCTCGAACAGGCTTGGCTGGAGATTCTCGGATCGGTGCGTCATTCTCTGGTCGCTCCGTTTTTGATTCGGCCGCCAGAAAGCCTAGAAGCGCATCGACCTCGTTGCGGAGGGAGAGAAGAACATCAAGGGGAAAACGCGGTTCACCGCCGATCTCGAATCGAGACGTAGCCTCGTCTGTCATCCACGCCGGAAGGCAGGCAAAGGTGTCGTCAAGTTGGTGCACAACGAGAAACGCGGCGCCGCCTCGCTCAAGCCGTCGCCTGACACTTACCGTCTCGCCAAAGCGGGGATGAAATCTATAGGTGATGCGTGCTTCAGTCTGTTGTTCGCGGGCAGTATGTCGCCGTTCCGAGCAAAACCTGGATCAAACGCACATCGGTTTTCTCTTCGAGCAGGTGGGTGGCAAAGCTGTGGCGCAATGTGT
>Ga0210397_10002490_pt1 | contig 11579 bp, 12 predicted proteins | sample IncBWH2OmetaG_FD_160126 | JGI IMG/M metagenome (GOLD analysis project Ga0210397, IMG submission 160126) | Forest soil microbial communities from Barre Woods Harvard Forest LTER site, Petersham, Massachusetts, United States - Inc-BW-H-2-O ...
CGGTCGGCGGGCTGACCACGGCGGAGATCGCGGCCGCCTTCCTCGTGCCGGAAGCCACCATGGCCAAGCGCCTGACCCGGGCGAAGAACAAGATCCGCGATTCCGGCCTGGCCCTGGCCATGCCCCAGGCCGACCTGCTCCAGACCAGGACGGCCGATGTCCTGCGGGTCGTGTACCTCATCTTCAGCGAGGGCCACCAGGCCTCCTCGGGCGACGACCTGCTCCGGCCCGACCTGTGCGTGGCCGGCGTCAACCTGGCCCGCGGCCTGGCGGCCCGGCTGCCCCGGGACCCCGAGGTGCTCGGCCTGCTCGCCCTGCTGCTGCTGACCGACGCCCGCCGGGCGGCCCGCACGGACGACACCGGGGACTTGGTCCTGCTCGAGGAGCAGGACCGCACCCGCTGGGACCAGGCCATGATCGCCGACGGCGAGGGCCTCCTGGTCGAGGCGCTGCGGATGGGGCAGCCCGGCCCGTACCAGCTCTGGGCCGCGATCGCGGCCTGCCACTCGACCGCCGCCAGCGCCGCCGCCACCGACTGGAGGCAGATCTCGGTCCTGTACGGCGAGCTGCTGAAGTACGACCCGAGCCCGGTCACCGAGGCCAACCGGGCCATCGCGGTCGCCATGGCGGAAGGGCCCGCCGCGGGCCTGACCATCCTCGACGTGGTTCTCGGTCACCCCCAGCTCGCGACGTGGCCCCGGATGCATGTCGCCCGCGCCGACCTGCTGGCCCGGATGGGCCGCGACGAGGAGGCGGCGCGGGCGTACCGCACCGCGCTGGAACTGGAGCCCCCCGCGGCCGAGCGGCGCTACATTCAGCGCCGCCTGGCCCCGGACCCTGATTAGACCGTCCGCTCCTTTCCCGGGGCGAGCACCGCGGCGATCACGCCCGCCGCGGCCAACGCCGCCGCCGTCGCCTCGGCCGGCCGGAACCCGGCGATGAACGCATCCGGCGAGCCGTAGCTCCCGTGCGCCGCGAACACGGCGGCCAGGATCGCGATCCCGAACACCCCGCCCAGCGCGTTCAGCGCGTTGTTGGTCCCGGCCGCCAGCCCGGCGTCGGCCAGCGGCACCGACCCGGTGACCAGGTTGGCCACGGTCGGGAAGCACATCGCTATCCCCACCCCGGCGAGCACCAGCGGCACGACCAGCGTCCCGTAGCTCACCCCGGGCGAGACCACCGCCGCCAGCCACCCCAATCCGGCGGCCTGCAGGACCAGCCCGGCCACCATGAACGGCCGGTTTCCGATCCGGTCGGCCAGCGCGCCGGCCACCGGCGCCACCAGCATGGGCATGGCCATCCAGACCAGGATCCGCAGGCCGGCCGCCAGCGGCGAGTAGCCGAACCCGATCTGGAACAGCTGCGTGATGAAGAACAGCGATCCGATCACGGACATGAACTGGAAGAAGATCACCGCGTTCGCGGTGGAGAACCCGCGCCGCCGGAAGTAGGCCAGCGGCAGCATCGGGTACGGCGTCCGCCGCTCCCAGGCGATGAACGCCGCCATCAGCGCGGTGCCGGCCACGAGCGCTCCGATCACCTCGGCGCTGTCCCAGCCCACCGAGGGTGCCCGTACCGGCCCCCAGGTCAGCGCGAACAGGCCGGCCCCGGCCAGCGCCATCCCGGCCAGGTCCAGCCGGACCTGGCGTCCGCGGCTCTCCCGCAGCCGGACCGCGGACAGCGCGGCGACGGCCAGCCCCACCGGCACGTTGATCCAGAAGATCCACTGCCAGGAGATGCCCTGGACCACCGCGCCGCCGACGATCGGGCCCGCGGCGACCCCGAGGCCGGTGATGCCGCCCCAGATCCCGATCGCGGCGCCGCGCTTGTCCGGCGGGAACGCGTCGCTGATCAGCGCCAGCGTCAGCGGCAGCAGCACGGCCGCGCCGGAGCCCTGGATCACCCGCCCAGCGATCAGCACGCCGGCCGACGGCGCCAGCGCCGCCACCGCCGAACCGGCCACGAACGTGACCAGCCCGGCCACGTACATCCTGCGGCGGCCGAACCGGTCGCCGAGCGCCGCCCCGGTCAGCATCAGGCAGCCGAAGGCGAGGCTGTACGCGTTGATCGTCCATTCCAGGTCGGCCAGGCTCGCGCCCAGGTGCGCCTGCATCGTCGGCAGGGCGGTCGCCACCACCACGATGTCCAGCGCGGAGATGAACGCCCCCATCCCGGCTAGCGCGAGCGTCCAGCCCGGCCGTCCCCGCCGCGGCCGCTCCGGCCGTCCCGGCCGCGAGCCGGGGGTCCCGGCCCGGCCGGCGCCGGTCGTAAGAACATCAGTCATCGTTCGGTCCTCCGTAAACGAATCAGCCCACCGGGCGCAGTCCTGCGCCGGTGAGCAGGTAGGCAGGCTGGTCCAGGCCGGGGTCGGTGGCGAGCCAGGCCACCGCCTGGCCGGCCAGTTCCGGCGTGGGCGTCGCCCCGAGGGACGCCGCATAGCTCCGCTCGTCCGCCCCGGCCCGGGCGGCGTAGGCGGCGACGGCCGCCGCCCCCAGCGTGGTGGCCGGGGTCAGCTGCGGCAGCACCGAGACGAACCGGATGTCCAGCCCGTCCCGTTCGGCCTCGGACGCCGCGTAGGACGTGAGGAAGCGGATGGCCGCCTTGGCCCCGGCGTAGCCGCCGGACAGCGGCGATCCGGCCAGCGCGGCCCCGCTGGACATCGTGATCACGGTGCTGCCGGGCGCCAGCGGGGTGAGCAGGGCCTCGCGGACCCAGCCGAAGGCGTGCCGGACGTCCACGTCCCAGGTCCGGCCGAACGTCTCCCACGTATGCCGCTGGATCGGCCGCAGCAGCGGCGTGGCGCCGGCGTTCAGCACGAGCAGGTCCGGCCGGTACGCGTCGATGAGCTGCCCGGCCAGCGCCGCGTCGGCCGCGTCGCCCGTCACCGGGGTGAACGACTCGCCGAGCTCGGCCCGCACCTCGGCGAGCTGGCCGCCGTCCCGGGCGACGCCGGTCACCCGCGCCCCGGCCTTGGTGAGCGCGGCGGCGATGCCGCGGCCGAACCCCCGGCTGGCTCCGGTCACGATCGCGGTCGCGCCGCTGATCTCGTTTCTGGGCATGACAATCTCCCTGTACGTGTCGGGTGTGCTTCGCCCCGCGGGCGGCGGCTCCACCGGCCGCCCGGTAAAGGCGTCTCGTATAGGTAGACCAGCCGCTCTCGCCCGAGTCGCCGGGTCACGGCGAGGTTTCCCGGGGCTGGCAGACTGTCGTACGCGCGCTACCCCTGAGTCGAGATCGGAGCGAATGGTGAAGGCAGCCCGTTTCAGCCGGTTCGGGGGCCCGGAGGTCCTCGAGATCGTGGATCTGCCCGATCCGCATCCGGGTCCCGGCCAGGTCCGGATCGCGGTGCGCGCGGCCGGCGTGAACCCGAGCGACTGGAAGAAGCGCGAGGGCCTGATGGATCCGGAGCTCCCGCAGACCATGGGCTACGAGGCGGCGGGCGTCGTCGACGAGCTCGGCGAGGGCGTGGCGGACGTGGCCGTCGGCGATCGCGTGTTCGGTTTGTCCGCCGAGGGGGCGGCCCAGGCCGAGCTGACGGTGCTGTCTTTCTACGCGCCGATCCCGCCGTCGCTCGATTTCCCTGGCGCGGCCGCGCTGCCGGCCGCCATCGAGACGGCCACCCGCGCATTGGACCAGCTCGACGTCGGTGCGGGCGCCGGCAGGGGCAGCACGCTGCTCATCAACGGCGCCTCCGGAAGCGTCGGCAGCGCCGCGGTTCAGCTCGCCGTGGCGCGCGGCGCGCGCGTGATCGGCACCGCCAGCCCGGCCAACCACGACTACCTTCGCTCCCTGGGGGCCGAGCCCGTCGCCTACGGCCAGGGCCTGGCCGGGCGGGTTCGCGCGCTCGCGCCGGACGGCGTCGACGCCGCGCTCGACGTCGCCGGGAGCGGCGTCCTGCCCGAGCTCATCGAGCTCGCGGGCGGCCCAGAGCACGTCGTGACGATCGCCGACTTCGGCGGCGCGCGGGAGCACGGGGTGAGGTTCAGCAGCGGGGACGCCGGCCGCGCGGTCCACGCGCTCGCCGAGATCGGCGAGCTGATCGAGTCCGGGCGCTTCTCGCTCCCGGTCGCGCGAACCTTCCCGCTCGCCGAGATCGCGCAGGCGCACCGCGCCGGCGAGGCCGGTCAGGTGCGCGGGAAGCTCGTGCTGGTGGTCGGCCCGGCTGCGGGAGACACACTCTAGGCGGCGGCCTCCGGCAGCCCGAACCGGCCGAACAACCCGGGCTCGAGGAAGATGTCGACCCGCGCAATCCCGGTGGGGGAGAGCGCCAGGACCAGCACCGCGTGCGCCCGGAACACCTCGCCGGCGTCGCGCTGGTAGGCCGCGAACGCCCGCTGCCCGTTGGCCGCCGTCGGCACCAGCCGGAACATCCCGGGCTCGGTCAGCACCTGCGCGGCGAAGAACGCCCGGATCGCGTCCCGCCCGGCGAACCACCCGGGCAGCGGCGGCATCTCCAGCACGGCGTCCTTGCGCAGCAGTTCGGCCAGCGTCTCCGCGTCGGCGTTCTCGAAGGCGGCCGCGAACCGGTCGAGCGTCGCGCGCTGTCCCGGATCGTTCGGCTCGGCCGTGTCCTCCTCGGCCGGCAGCGCCCGGGCGAGCTGGGCCCGGGCCCGCCGCAGCCCGCTGTTGACCGCGGTCGTGGTGGTCCCCAGCAGCCCGGCCACCTCGGCCGCGGGCCACCCCAGCACGTCCCGCAGGATCAGCATGGCCCGCTGCCGGGCCGGCAGGTACTGCTGCGCCGCGACCAGCGCCAGCCGGATCCCGGCCCGCGCCGCCACCGCGCTGGCCGGATCCTCACCCGCCCCGGCCAGCAGCGCGTCCGGCACCGGCTGCAGCCACGGCACCTCCGGCGCCGGCACCAGCGCGATGTCCGGGTCCGCGGCCGGCCCGGCGAGCCCGGACGGCAGCGGCCGCCGCCCGCGCCGCTCCAGCGCGGTCAGGCACGCGTTGGTGGCGATCCGGTACAGCCAGGTCCGCACCGAGGACCGCCCCTCGAACCCGCCGAACGACCGCCATGCCCGCAGGTACGTCTCCTGCACCAGGTCCTCGGCCTCGTCCACCGACCCGAGCATCCGGTAGCAGTGCGCCAGCAGCTCCCCCCGGAACGGGCTGGTCAGATCCGTGAAATCCGTGCTGGCGGTCATCGTCACCTCGCGCTCGCAGGCCTGCGGCCCGCACACATGCGGCCCTCACATATACAGACCCATCGGCGCCGCCAGACTCACCGCTACCGTCCGATGGCGTTAGGATCGCGGAATGCCACGTACGGATAGGGCGTCGCGGGTGATCGCTGCGCCACCCGAGCGCGTCTGGGCCGCTCTCGTCGATCCCGGGGCGCTCATGGCATGGCTTCCTCCTGGCGAGATGACCGGCAGGTTCGAGCGGTTCGATGCCCGTCCGGGCGGGTCGTACCGGCTGGTGCTGACCTATTCCGACGTGTCTGGCGCACCGGGCAAGGCGACCGCGGAGTCCGACATCGTCGAGGCGCGCTTCGTCGATATCGTGCCCGGCGAGCGGGTCGTGCAGGCGGTGGACTTCGTCTCCGACGATCCCGCCTACGCCGGCACCATGACCATGACCTGGGCCGTCGCCGCTGCCGACGCGGGGACGCGCGTCGACATCGTGGCCGAGGACGTTCCGGACGGCATTTCCGCGGAGGACCACGCCGCGGGGCTCGCCTCGTCCCTGACGAACCTCGCCGCCTACGTAGAGCAGTAGCGCCGGATGCTTAGGGGCGGGGTCAGCCGGTGGTGCGGCGGCGGTAGAGGAAGGTGGCGAGGGGGGCGAAGATCACCAGGAGCGCGACGGACCACAGCAGCGAGGCGGCTACCGGGTGCTGCATGGGCCAGGCCTGGATGGTCGCCGAGGGATTGGGGTTGCCCCACAGGTGGCGGGCGGCGGCGGTGACCGCGCTGACCGGGTTCCAGTCGGCGATGAACCTCAGGACCGGGGGCATGTGCTGGGTGGGGACCAGTCCGTTGGAGACGATGGCCAGGGGGAAGAGGATGACCAGGCCGACGCCCTGCGCCGATTCGGGGCCCTTGCTCACGATGCCGAGGCAGCCGCAGCCCCAGGACAGGGCGTAGCTGAAGAGCAGGAACAGGGCGAACCCGGCGATGATCGCGCCGATGCTGGCGTCGGTCCGCCACCCGATGACGAGGCCGGTGACGGCGACGATCAGGGCGCACAGGGCGGCGGTCGACAGGTCAGCGAGGGATCGCCCGACCAATACGGCGGCTCGCCACATGGGCAGGGTCCGGAAGCGGTCGATGACGCCGCTGTTGAGGTCGGTGCTCAGCCCGACCGCGGTGCCCATCGCCGAGGTGGTGAGGTTCAGCGCGAGCAGGCCGGCGATGGCGAAGTCGGTGTAGCTCCCGCCGCCGGGCAGGACGACCCCGGAGCCGAACACGTAGACGAACAGCAGCGTGAACAGCACCGGCTGGATGGTGACGTCGGAGAGCTGCAGCGGCTCACGCGCGATGTGCACGAGGTTGCGGCCGGTCAGCACGGTGACATCGCCGAGCCGCCGCATGAGGCCGTGCGACCGCGGCGGCCGCAGGACCGGGGCGGCGGGCGAGAGCGTGGTGAGCGTCATGACCGGGCTACCTCCAGGTCGGTTTCGTCGCGATGCCCTGTGGCCTCCGCTGGCGTCTCGGCGGGGCGGCCGGTGAGCGCGAAGAACACGTCGTCGAGCGAGGGCTGATGGACCTCCACGTCGTCGACGGTGATCCCGGCGGCGTCGAGGGCGCGCACGACCGTGCTGGCCAGCCCGCCTCCGCTGCGCACCGGTGCCCGCAGCCGCCGACCGTCCTGGCTCAGCTGCACGGCGCCGGCCACGAACGGTTCCAGGGCGCCCGGAGCGGCGGGATTGGCCTCGCTGAGCGTGACCTCGAGCCGTGCTCCGCCGATCTCCGCCTTGAGCTCGGCCGGCGTGCCGCCGGCGATCACGTGACCGTGGTCGATGACGACGATCCGGTCGGCGAGCTCGTCCGCCTCGTCGAGGTACTGGGTGGTCAGCAGCAGGGTCACGCCGTCGGCGACGAGCTCGCGGATCACGTTCCACATCCGGAGCCTGGCCGCGGGGTCGAGCCCGGTCGTCGGCTCGTCGAGGAAGAGCACCGGCGGGCGGGTCACCAGGCCGGCCGCGAGGTCGAGGCGCCGGCGCATCCCGCCCGAGTACTCCTTGAGGATCCGGCCGCCGGCATCGGTGAGATCGAACTGGTCGAGGAGCCCGGTCGCCCGCGCCCGCGCCTCGCGGCGGCGCAGGCCGCTCAGGCGCCCGATCATCACCAGGTTCTGCCGGCCGGTCAGGACCTCGTCGACGGTGGCGTCCTGAGCCGTCACCCCGATGTTGCGCTGCACGGCGGCCGCCTCCCGGACCACGTCGTGACCGGCGACCCGGGCCCAGCCGCTGTCGGGCCGGGACAGCGTGGTCAAGATCCGGACGGCGGTGGTCTTGCCCGCCCCGTTCGGCCCGAGTACGCCGAGGATGGACCCGGCCGGGACCTGAAGGTCGATGCCGGCCAGGGCGACGGTGGGACCGTACCGCTTGGTCAGCCCTTCGGCCTCGATCATCAGAGAGCTCACTGTACCCCCGGCTTACTTGTCAACTAGTAAGGAGCTTACGATCACGTAGACAATCACCGTTCCTTACTTGTTGTCAAGTAAGATAACGGGCATGCCCCGACGCTCCGCCGCCACGGCCGCGCGGCCCCTCGCCGGTGCCGACCGGCACCCCGACGAAGGGGACACCCGCGAGCGGATCCTCGACGTCGCCCTCGACTTGTTCATCGAGCAGGGCTACGACAAGACCTCGCTGCGCCAGATAGCCGAGCCGCTCGGCTTCACCCAGGCCGCGATCTACTACCACTTCGCCGCCAAGCAGGACATCCTGATCGCGCTGCACCTGCGCCTGCATGAACTGGGCCGGCCCGCCTTTGAGCAGCTGGGAAAGGAAGCAGGGCCGTCAGGATGGGCCGCCGTGCTGCGCGGGCTCGTCGACACGATGCTCGCCAACCACAAGCTGTTCGTCCTGCACGAGCGTAACCAGACCGCTCTGCAGGCCCTGCACATCAAGGGACACGACGGCGACCACGAGGAGATGGAGCAGCAGTTCCGCCAGATCCTGGCGAACTCCGCGATCCCCGCCCGCGACCGGGTCCGGCTGAGCTGCGCCCTCGGGGCCCTGCTGAGCAGCCTGATGTCGCTCAGCGACCTCGGAGATCTCGGCCCCGCGACCTACGGCGACCTTCTGCGCGAGGCCATCACCGACCTGCTCGAGCCGTAAGTCGGCGGCCCTGAGTCAGCTCGCCGCCTTCTTGACCAATGCCGCGATCCTGGCCTCGTCGGCCTTGGTCAGCTTGGTCAGGGCATAGGCGACCGGCCACATGGTGCCGTCGTCGAGGTTCGCCTTGTCGCTGAAGCCGAGCGTCGGGTATCTCGTCTTGAACTTCTGCGCGGGCTGGAAGTGGCAGACGATGGTGCCGTCCTTGGCGTACGCCGGCATGCCGTACCACGTCCTCGGCGCAAGGTCGGGCGCGCTGGCCGTGACGATGGCATGGATCCGCCCGGCCATCACGCGATCCGTGTCGTCCATCTCGGAGATCTTCTCGAGCACGTCACGCTCTCCGTCCGCCTTGCTGGCGCGCGGGGAGCGCCTCATTTCCTTGACGCGCTCCTTCGCCGCGGCCTTCTCCTCGTCCGTGAACGTCCCGGACGCCTCGCCGCTGGTACGCTTCGCGGTCCTGAAGGTCGCGGTCTTCTGCTCAGCCATGATTCCTTCCTTCCCTAACGCCGGTCGTATCAGCCTTACGCGCCGGCTTCCCAGCCGAACCCGTCCGGGTCGGTGAACGGCCCGGCGTCGCTGGTGATGGCGATCCGGTGCGATCCGGTGCCCTCCGGCGGGACGCCGGCGTCCTTGGCCAGGGCACGGCGCTTGTAGAGCGCCAGCTTGATGTGCGACGCCGGGGCGGTGAATTCGACGTACTTGCTGCCGAAGCCCCGCGCCACCGTCAGGCCCCGCTCGACGTAGAACTGCTTGGTCGCGGCGACGTCCGCGCATCCCAGCAGGAGCACGATGTCGTCGACCTGCCGGGTGGCGGGACCGGTGTCCTTCTTCGCCGACGTCGCGATCTTCCAGATCGTCCCGTCGGGGGCGCGGACGACGCCGCCGTAGCCCCACAGGCTCTTCGTGACGGGCTTGATCGTCGTCGCGCCAGCGTCGAGCGCGGTGCCGACCAATGCGTCGACCGTGGACGGCTGCGACACCACGAGCGACAGCGTGAACCCGCGGAAACCGCTCGTCGGCGCCTGTGACGCGCGGACGCGCACCTTGGTGCCCAGGCCGAACGCGGCGCGGTAGAAGCCGTCGGCGGCGTCGGGGTCGGGCATCTCGAGGGTGACGGACGTGATGGCGGCGGCAGCCGCCTGGACGGAGGTGGTGGACGTGCTGGTCATGGTCGCTCCTTGAACATCGCGCCGATTGGATATTCGTGAGAGTTTAACTCTCGTTTTGATAGTAGTACTATCACCAATATGGATCGAGATGTCAAGCCTCGCCGAACGTACGACGGAGCCGCCCGCCAGGCGCGTACCCGCCGCACCCAGGCGGCCGTCGTCGAGGCGGCCCAGAGCCTGTTCGTCGAGCGCGGCTACGCCGCCACGACCATCGAGGCGATCAGCGACCGCTCGGACACTCCGCAGGCCACGGTGTACCGGCTGTTCTCCTCCAAGCTCGGGATCCTCAAGGCCCTGCTCGACGTCTCGATCGGAGGTGACGACGAGGCGGTGGCCGTGGCGGACCGCCCGCAGGTCCGGGTGCTGTTCTCGGCCGAGGACCCGAAGGGCCAGCTGGCGGGGTTCGCCGCGCTGCTCCGCGAGATCATGGCCCGCGTCGGGCCCGTTCACCGCGTCTTGGCCGACGCGGCCCGATCCGACCAGGACGCGGCGTCGCTGCTCGCCGAGATCGCCCGGCAACGTCACGAGGGTCAGCAGGGCATCGCCCGCTCGCTGGCTCGTTCGGGCGCCCTGCGGCCCGGGCTCAGCGAGCGCGACGCCGCCGACGTCATCCACGCCCTCGCGTCTCCCGAGGTGTACGCCCTGCTCGTCACCGACCGCGGCTGGAGCGGTGAGCGCTACGAGACGTGGCTGAGGTCGATCCTCACCGACCAGCTTCTCCCGTATGCGCCCGTGACGAGGAACTGATGCCGACCGCGGCCGTCATAATGGTCGCCAGAGGGCCATTGACAAAAAGTTCTTTTACGTAAAGACTGATTTTTGTCATGAGGGACGTCGTTTATCTCGACCAGATCGAGCAGGCTGAGGCCCTGCTCAAGCCGCAGCGGATCGAAGTGCTGCGGCACCTCGCCGAGCCCCGGTCGTGCACCGAGGTGGCGGTCGAGCTCGACCAGACCCCGCAGCGTGTCTACTACCACGTCAAGCGCCTGCTGGAGGCCAGCCTGGTCCGCCAGGTGGCCGAGCGCCGGGTGCGCGGGATCCACGAGGGGATCTACCAAGCGACCGGCCGGTCCTACTGGCTGTCCCCTAGCCTGGTGGGCCGGATCGGGCTGCGCCAGACCCGCGACCGGCTCAGCCTGGGCTACCTGGTCGACCTGATGGAGGGCGTCCAAGCGGACGTCGCCGCGCTCGACCTCACCCGGCCCGACCTGCCGTCGATCGGCGTGTCCGGGGACATCCGGGTGCGCCCGGAGCAGCGCAAGGCGTTCCTCGACGAACTGCAGCAGACGCTGCAGGACCTGTTCACCCGGTACGGCGGTGCCGAGGGCGACGCGTTCCGCCTGGCCGTCGCCTGCTATCCGAAGGGAGATCCCGATGACCGACCCTGACCTGCGCCTGAGCGCGGTCGTTCCGGCCCCACCGAAGGTCGTGTACGAGGCGCTGACCGACCCGGCCGCGCTGCGCGTCTGGCTGGCCGAGCACGCCGACGTCGACCTGCCCGGCACGTACGAGTTCTGGGGCCGCTTCACGCCGGACGGCGCTGAGCCGCACCAGCGCGTGCTGCACGTGGACGAGCGCACCATCCGGTTCGCCTGGACCGTCGAGGGTGTCGAGTCCACGGTGCAGTTCGAGCTGGCCGAGGACGAGGACGGCACGCTGGTGACGCTGAGCCAGAGCGACCTGCCGAGTTTCGCGGAGGTGCTGGCCGACGAGGCCGGTGCCCGTGGCGCGCTGTCGACGTTCTGGTCGCTGGCGATCGCCAACCTGGCGGACTATCTGGCCGGCCGTGAGCTGACGCCCAAATGCGACTTCACGTCGAACGAGCTGCATGCTTCCGTGGTGATCGACGCGGCACCGGAGCAGGTGTTCGACTCGATGACCCAGTCGGAGCATTTCGCACGGTGGTTCGGCGCCAACGTGGACATCGAGCCGTATGTGGGCGGCCGTTTCGCGATGGGCGGGTTCGATCTGGACCCCGGCGGGGCCAAGTTCGTCGAGTTCGAGCCGGGCCGCAAGGCGACCCTGCGGTTCGCCGACGGCATGACCGACAGCTGGGAGCTGGAAGGCTCGGACGGCAAGACCCGGCTCACCGTGGTGGAGAGCGGGTTCGACCCCGCCAACCC
>Ga0210397_10002491_pt1 | contig 11579 bp, 9 predicted proteins | sample IncBWH2OmetaG_FD_160126 | JGI IMG/M metagenome (GOLD analysis project Ga0210397, IMG submission 160126) | Forest soil microbial communities from Barre Woods Harvard Forest LTER site, Petersham, Massachusetts, United States - Inc-BW-H-2-O ...
GGCAAAATCAAAGCCAAAGAAAGCCGAGTACTGCGGAACTTGTGAACCGCAATAGATGGTGGTAAAGCCTCGGTCGCGCTTTTCATCTCTCATCCGAAAAACCTGAAGCTCATTGAATCTTTCCCCGTTATTGACGATGGTGCCCTCCGTTCCGGAGATCTCCCAGAACACCCCAAATACCCGTCCGGCACAAATCCGGGACGCTTCAATCACGCCGGCGGCTCCGGAAGAAAATTTTACCATCGACTGGATTTGGTCCTCATTTTCCACGGTGCGTTTTTTTGCGTCGGCCGTCACCTTGCTGCCGTAGCCGGCGTCGAAATCTGGCACGGGACGTTCCTTGAATATCGTCTGAGCTTGGGCCGACACCGCAGTAATGTCGCCCATCAGGAACTGAGCTACCGAAACCGTATGTGCGCCGAGGTCGCCTAACGCTCCAGTCCCCGCAAGCTCTCTCGAACAGCGCCAAGACCACGGCAACAACGGGTCGTTGAAAAAGCCTTGGTCGAATCTCCCGCGGAAGCGTACTGGTTCGCCGATTTCGCCCCGATCGATGATCTGCTTGGCCACTAGCGCGGCCGGTGTTTTCACGTTGTTGAAGGCTACGAGCGTGTTAACGCCCGCTTTCTTGGCCGCAGCGGCCATTCGCTGCGCATCTTCAACCTTCACGGCCATTGGCTTTTCGCAGTAAACATGTTTGCCCGCCTCGAGCGCAGCTAAGGCCACATCCACGTGCAAATGGTTCGGTGTCGTGATGTCGACCACATGCACCTCGGGGTCTTCAATTAAGCGCCGCCAATCGCCGTAAGCCTTGCCAAATCCCAATTTCCGTCGGGCTTCTTCCGCTAGTGAATCGTTTTGATCCGCAATGGCGTACAAGACTGGGAGGCAGGGCAGATTGCGATACAACATTCCGGCCCGCCGGTAAGCGTCCGTATGGGCTTGCCCCATGAAGCCCGAGCCAACCAATCCAATGTTTAAAGATTTTGTCATTTTGTACCTTTCGGGGAGTTTGATCAGAAGAGAAGATTCTTAACGTATTGATAGGCCTTCTCCGTATAGATCCGCGGTGCTGCTTTGGCTGGGTCTTGTTCCGCCTCTACTACCACCCACCCGCTATACCCGGATGACCGAACAAATTTGCCGATTTCTGCAAAGTCGACGATGCCGTCGCCCGGGACGGTAAAGAGCCCTTCCCTGACTGCGGAATTAAACGTCACATCATTTTTGCGTGCCCAATCCAGGACATCGCGACGGACGTCCTTGAGATGAATGTGCACCACTCGATCTCCATAGCGCCGGAGAATTTCGCCGTAATCCGCGCCAGCAGCGTAAGCATGGCCAGTGTCCAGAAGAAGCCCAACCTCCGGAGGCGTAGCCTGACAAAGAGCCGCGATTTCTTCCGCCGTCTCCACTAACATCTTTAAATGGTAGTGGTACGCTAGCTTGATGCCTCGTCTATTCAGCCCGACGGAGAATTCTGTGAGCCTCTCCGCGTACGCTGCCAAGTCGATTGATTTGAGTTTGGTCCCTCGACTCAGGGGCTCGTCCCAAGGGGAATCGCCTTCCATCATTCCGCACTCACCATAGACAAGAACCTGACAACCGCAGCTCTCCAACAATTGAACATGGTCTGCGGCGGCCTTCCATTCGGCTTCCACCGACCGCTCGCTGAGATACCCTGAGTACCACCCGGTGGCCAGTCGAAGCCCATAGCTGGACAATTTCGACAACAGTTCGTGGGCTTCCCTCGGAAATTTCCTTCCCAGTTCCATCCCGTCATAGCCATTGTCTGCCGCATCCTTCAAACAGACTTCCAATGGAATATCTCCGCCTAGTTCTGCCAGTACGTCGTTTGTCCAACTCAGTGGACTGACCCCCAAATTGACCTGTGAACCGGAAACTTTTGCAATCGTCATTTTCGTTATCCAACTAACAATTTTTACCGATCATCCCGTCTTCAGGCACACGGTGAGCCTCCATTTTGCTCTTCCGAGTGCCCTCCTCAGATGGCTTCAACACCAGTCCAGACGCCTCCAGACGCGAAAGAGCGCATGGCCGACTCCACGAAGGCCACCCCGCGTGCTCCGTCGGACGCATCCGGAAAACTGAGCTCCGCCTTAGTGTAAGGCCTGCCTTCGGATTTCGCTAAAATGGCTTCCGCCACCTCAGTGTAGATGTTGGCAAAAGACTCAAAAAAACCCTCCGGATGACCCAGTCCTGCCCGGGTCCAGCGCTTGGCCTCAGCCGAAAGCCCATCCGCTCCTTGCGCCAATATTTGCTGCGGACCATCGAGCGGACAATACCGCAAATGACAAGGGTCTTCGTGATGCCAGGCCAAACTGCCTCGATCTCCATAGACTCGAATCCGCAGGCCGTGTTCGTTGCCAATCGCCGCCATCGACGCCCAGAGCGTTCCCCGAGCCCCGTTGGAAAATCGAAGCAATAAATTGGCATTGTCCTTGATGGCCCTGCCTTGCACAATCTGACTCATTTCCGCCGCTACTTCCGTGACTTCAAGACCAGTCACAAATCGAGCAAGTTGGTGAGCGTGCGTCCCCAAGTCGAAAAGAACGCTCGAATCGCCCGAAAGAACCGGGTCGGTTCTCCAGGCCGCCTGTGGGTGCCCCTGTTCTTCCAGCAACTTGGCCGCCCATCCTGAAGCGTGTTCAGCCTGCACGACACAGACCTTGCCAAGATCACCGTTTCGAACCATCCGCGCGGCATGACGAACCATCGCGTAACCCGAATAATTGTGCGTCAGGCAAAGAATCAGTCCCCTCTCGTCAGCGAGGCGTTTTAGTTCTTTCGCTTCCGCCAAAGCAAGGCAAAGCGGCTTATCACAAATGACATTGATCCCGGTCTCCAAAAACTTCTTCGCGATCTCGTAGTGACTGTCCGTCCGAGTAACAATACTAACCGCATCAACCCTGGATTCCTCGCGCTTAGATTCGGCATCCGCCATCGCCACATAGTCCACGTAAACCCGGTCCTCCGGAATCCGTAACTGCCTTGCGCCCATCAGTGATTTCTCGCGGTCTCGCGACAATACGCCCGCAACTAGAATGTATCTGTCGTCCAGGCGCATTGCAGTCCGGTGGCTTTCAGCGATCCCTGCGCCCGGCCCACCACCCACCATTCCTACCCTGACTCTTCTCTTTTCTTCTGTTGCCATAAATTTTGATGGCCAACCCGTTTTCACTTTTCCAAGAGCCGATTCAATGGCCAGTAGATTGGAATTGAAGTCACTCGATCCGAGGTAGGACACGAACAAGAAGACAATCCTTCGCGCCGATGTCCGCGGTTGTCAGAAACGAACTTCAGACCACGAGACCCGTCGCGGCTAATATCCTCCGGAGTATCAATTGGACAAAGAAAGCATCCTTTCTTTCGGTTATTTTTTAACGAACGGATTGGCAGTTGTTAAATCAGGGGGACGTTACCCCGTTTATAACAACCGGGTCGCTCGTAAGCACATCCTCTTCGCAATTCTGCGCTTCTCCAATACTTTTTCTGTGAAATTACGATTACTTTTTGGTATGGCGCAAGCGAGGCAAAGATGCTTACGTACTGTCTCCGTTCGTAAGCGATACGCAAGCAGATCGTCAAGAAAAAACAGCATCTTGTAAATTTATGCCAAACGACATCTGAGCGGATGGCTCGGTCAATGGCCGTGCTTTACACCCTCATCCAAGCTGTCTTGCGAGTCAAATTGTTATCTAGACGCGGGGAATTGGCAACCCACGGACTTCTTGAATTGTCGTAAAAATATTTTTATGTTCGGTACTTTCGCTTGAAACTGAATGTGATACGATAAGTACTTGGAGATTTCATACTAATGACGACCTTTTCTTTGCAAGATGCGGATCTGTTTCGCCATCAGGCCTACATCGGTGGGCATTGGTGCGATGCCGACAACGGCGCAACATTGGTGGTTAACAATCCCGCCACTGGGGAGATATTAGGTACCGTACCCATGATGGGAACCGCCGAAACTCGGCGCGCCATCGAAGCGGCGAAGAGCGCCTGGGGCGAGTGGCGTCGCAAGCCGGCCAAAGATCGAAGCGCTCTTTTGCGTAAGTGGTATGAATTGATGTTGGCTAACCTCGAGGATCTGGGGAAGCTGATGACCGCCGAACAAGGTAAACCGTTAGCCGAAGCAAAAGGTGAAGTCGCCTACGCCGCTTCCTTTATTGAGTGGTTCGCCGAGGAAGCCAAACGCGTCTACGGAGACACCATTCCTTCGCCCTGGAATGATCGGCGACTGGTGGTGATTAAGGAACCCATCGGAGTCTGTGCCGCCCTCACCCCTTGGAATTTTCCGGCCGCCATGATCACCCGCAAAGCCGGGCCGGCTTTGGCTGCAGGTTGCACGATGGTTGCCAAGCCGGCAAGCTCGACCCCGTTTTCGGCCTTGGCACTGGCGGTATTAGCAGAACGCGCTGGTATCCCGGCCGGGGTTTTTAGTGTCCTGACGGGGAGCTCGAAAGAGATTGGTGGAGAAATGACGTCTAATCCGGATGTCCGTAAAGTGACATTTACGGGCTCGACCGAAGTGGGCCGCCTGCTCATGAAACAGAGCGCCAGCACTATCAAGAAGCTTTCGCTGGAGCTAGGTGGCAATGCTCCATTCATCGTCTTCGACGATGCGGACCTGGATGAGGCTGTCGAAGGGGCGATCATTTCCAAATACCGCAATGCCGGTCAGACCTGTGTTTGCGCCAACCGTCTCTATGTGCAAACGGGCGTCTATGATGCCTTTGCCGAGAAACTCGTCGCCGCAGTCAAGAAACTTAAAGTCGGCAATGGCTTCGAGCCAGGGGTTCTCCAAGGTCCATTGATCGACCAGGCTGCAGTGGAGAAAGTCGAGGAACATATTCAAGACGCCATTTCGCAAGGTGCCCGTCTTCTCCTGGGCGGTCATCGACATTCTCTAGGCCAAACCTTCTTTGAACCGACCGTATTGACGGGGGTGACTCCTCAAATGAAAGTAGCTAAAGAAGAAACCTTCGGCCCATTAGCCCCCTTGTTCAGGTTTGACACCGATGAGCAAGCGATTCAAATGGCCAACGATACCGAATTCGGACTCGCGAGTTACTTCTATAGTCGCGATATCGGCCGCATTTGGAGAGCAGCCGAGGGGTTGGAATGTGGAATGGTCGGAATTAACACCGGCCTCATCTCCAACGAGGTTGCACCATTTGGCGGCGTCAAACAATCTGGGCTCGGCCGTGAAGGCTCCCGCTACGGCATCGAGGAATTCGTGGAAGTAAAATACCTTTGCTTTGGCGGGCTTAACAATTGAAGGAAGCATCGGACCAATGCTTCGAACTATCTTTAGGAAATAAAATGAAGGCTTGATTGTTCTATCTCTTTTTGATTGATCTTTTTTTAGTCTTCAGCTAGCTATAAGCATCCCCCAAAGTCCAAGGAGCAGGCGCTCGAATCCGAAGAGCAGATCTCTTCAGCTGGAGGTAATGATCCAATGTTTAGTAAATCACATTTAGGCAAGTTAGGCAAGACTTGCCGGCCGGCAACGCCAAAGTGGATTGCCGATTGGCAATACGAAATCATCACTAAAGAGGGGCCTCACTAGCCTTGAGTATGAAAATCGACTCGCGCTTTCCCACTAAGCTCGATACTGTTTCCGACGCGCCTGAACCACTTCGGAGTGCGTTGGTAAAAAGCTTACCATCCAAAGAACCAGTCCGTTTACTTGTGCATGCTCCGGCTTTTCCAACGGGGGATGAAAAATCGCCGGCGACCGTGCTGGCAGTTACGAACAATGGTTGGCTCGTAGCTTCGGAGACCGAAGACGGCGGCGCCGCCCTGGTAAAGTCCGACTTCAGCAACACCCTGTTTTTTGAACTGACGTCTATTCTTCTTTTGGGCCAGCTAATAATTTCCTTCTCCGAGGTAGGCAAGGCGCACTCCGCAACGATAAATTTCGAAAGAGTCGAGGACGAGTTTTATCACGAGGCCATTGATCTGATGCTCGCGGGCATCGATCCGGCACGCATTGCAGTTGCCGAGAACGATCGGAACGAAACCTCGATGTTCGAGACTTGGCCGATGAAATTCCGGAACGAGGCGCAGCGTTATTGGCCCAGGGGGCAGCGGTTGCTGGCTGCGATACAATGGCCGGCTGACCAACGACAATTTGCTTCCGCCGGCGCACTGTTGATGACCGAGCGCGAGCTCGTGCTGATTTCGGAGGGAAAAAAATCTTCGGCAGAACTCTCTCCGGCAGCTTCTTCCGCAGAAGAAACGAAGGAAACGCCGCCTACGCCTGTGCCACCTGAGGCAGTGAATCCTACTGAGACACCATCGGTTCCGGGCAACGTTTACGAATTTGCGGAAATTATCACCTTTGTCCCTCGTGTCCGGCTAGCAGAATTTCAGGTGAGCCATCAGGAAAGCGGCCTTCTTACCCTCCAGCTACGGACTTCACAAGGGGGAGAAAAACTGGAGATCAACTTTCCCTCTGATCACGAAAACGCTGTCTTGAAGGGAATGGAGCTGATGTCGCTCTCCCGGAACTCCTCAAAACAATAGATTACTTGTTTGGATGAGCGCCCTTCCAAATTTATAGCAAGTGTTTAGAGAAAGTTTAAAAGCGAAATAACGTTTATACAATGGCTGTTAATATTGGAGTCATCGGTACTGGAAACATTGGGCAAGATCATATCCGCCGTATCACCCAAGCGTTGTCCGGAGCATGTGTGGTGGCCGTGACCGATATCGATCCGGCGCGGGCTCAGAAGATTGCCAAGAACCTTGGCGGCCGGGCTGAAACCACCGGGCAAAACCTCATTGCAGCGAAGGATGTAGATGCTGTCATCGTCACCTCGATCGGTTCGACTCACGAAGAATTCGTTTTGGCGGCGATTGCCGCCGGCAAGCCGGTGTTCTGTGAAAAGCCCTTGGCGACCACCGCAGTCGCCTGCAAGCGTATCCTGGATGCCGAAGTTGCCTTGGACAAGCGCCTGGTCCAAGTCGGTTTCATGCGTCGTTATGACGCGGGCTATCGCCTTTTGAAAGAGGTTGTCACCAAGGGGAGTATTGGCGCCCCGCTGATCGCTCATTGCGCCCATCGCAATCCGGCGGTCGGTGACGATTACACCACGGACATGGCCATTACCGATACCGTCATCCATGAGATTGATACGATGCGCTGGTTGCTGGACGACGAATATGTTTCTGCCCAGGTCCTTTATCCCAAGAAGACTAGCAAGGCTTCCAAGCACCTGGCCGATCCCCAGATTGTCCTGCTGGAAACCGCCACCGGCATCCGGATCGACGTCGAAGTGTTTGTCAATGCCACCTACGGATATGACATTCAGTGTGAACTGGTCGGTGAAACGGGTGTGGCTCGCCTTCCCGAACCGTCCAACGTTCTGATGCGGAGCGAGGCTAAGCTTAGTGTTGAAATTCTCACGGACTGGAAAAAGCGATTCATTGCATCCTATGACGTCGAGTTGCAAGAATGGATCCATTCTGTGGCGTCAGATAAAATCACAGGTCCGTCGTCCTGGGACGGTTATGCTGCTGCCGTCACTGCCGATGCCTGTGTCGAATCCCAGAAGAGCGGTAAAATCGTGGAGATTAAACTGGGTACACGTCCGGCCCTTTACCACCACGTCCCTCCCCCTACCACATAGAAAGAAAAGAAATGAAAACGATGAAGCTCGCGAAGTTTTTCCTTCCAGCGATCGCCATAATGGCATTTGCGCTGGGCAATACTCCTGCCCTGTCCGCCCAGAAGATCAAGATCGGGGTGGCCATGGCCTTGTTTGACGATGTCTGGCTGACTAATGTTCGGGATGCGATGACCAAGTGGGCCAGCACCCACCCTGATGTCGAACTGACCATTGTCGACGCAGCCAATGACACCGCCAAGCAGGTCGGCCAGGTGGAAAACTTCCTGGCTCAGGGAATGGATGCCATTGTCATCCTTCCGGTGGACACTGCGGCGACCGGACCGATGACCAAGGCCGTCACCAAAGCTGGGAAAGCCCTGGTGTACGTCAACCGCCAGCCCGCGAACCTGCCAAAGGGTGTTGTCTATTCTGGATCCAAGTCTATCGAAGCCGGGATCATGAACATGGAGGAACTCGGTAAAGCGATGGGTGGCAAGGGTAATCTGGTCATCCTGATGGGCGAGCTGAGCAATGAAGCCGCTATTGGTCGCACCGATGGAATAAAGAAAGTCGTCAAAGAAAAGTTCCCTGATATCAAGATCATTCGCGAACAGACCGGCAACTGGCAGCGCGTCCAGGGCAAGACCATCATGGAAAACTGGCTGGCTTCCGGCCAGGAGATCAACGGCGTCGCTTCAAACAACGACGAGATGGCACTGGGTGCCTTGCAGGCCATCAAGGCTGCCGGAAAGCTCGGCAAGATCCCTGTTGGTGGCACGGACGGGAGCCATGACGCTTTGGAATCAATGTCCAAGGGTGAACTGAATAACACTGTGTTCCAGGATCCCGTTGGCCAAGGTGATGAAGCTGTTAATGCCGCCTATCTGATGGTCAAGAAGGAACCGAATCCGAAAGTGGCGGACGGTGTTATCTGGATTCCCTACCAGCCCGTCAACAAGGAAAACTATAAGACGTTCATGAAATGAGTCTTTCGCCTGACCACTGTCTACCTGGACTTGGTAGACAGTGATCATTCAACAAGAGAAAAGAGATATGGAAAGCGAGTACGTGCTCAGTATGGAGGGTATATCCAAGCAGTTCCCAGGTGTTCGTGCCCTTAGCAATGTCAAGCTCGATGCCCGCAAGGGATCGGTGCACGCCTTGATGGGCGAAAACGGCGCAGGTAAATCGACCCTGATGAAATGTTTGATCGGCATCTATGCGCCGGATTCTGGTACCATCACTTTCAAAGGTGAAAAACTAAACATCACCAATACCCACTATGCCCTCTCCAAGGGCATTTCGATGATTCACCAGGAACTGAGCCCAATTCCCCAGATGACGGTTGCGGAGAATATTTACCTCGGTCGTGAACCCACGACCTGGTATGGCTTGGTGGATATGCGAAAAATGAACCGCATGGCCGGCGAACTCTTAGACCGGCTTCACATCAAGATCAAACCGACCGCGAAAATGCACGAGCTTAGTATCGCTAATATTCAGCTCGCGGAAATCGCCAAAGCGGTTTCCTATAACTCAGACTTGATCATCATGGATGAACCGACCTCGGCTATCACCGAGTCGGAGGTGGAAGGACTTTTTAATATCATCCGATCATTGAAGGCCCAGGGGTGCGCGGTCATCTACATCAGCCATAAGATGGACGAAATCTTCAAAATTACCGATGAAGTCACCGTTTTCCGTGATGGACAATACATGGGCACTGATGCCACCGCCGATTTGACCGATGCCATCCTCATCGAAAAGATGGTGGGACGGACACTGACCGATATGTTTCATAAGGAAACCACCGATATGGGTTCGGTTTACCTCGATGTGCAAAACTTAAGCGGAAAAGGATTTCGCAATGTCAGTTTCAACGTCAAGCGCGGCGAGATTCTAGGAGTTGCGGGTTTGATGGGAGCGGGGCGCACCGAACTGATAGAAGCAGTTTTTGGGGTGACCCGGTCCCATGGCGGAAGCATCAGTGTGGATGGGAAGGTCGTCAAAATCAACTCACCGGCTGATGCCATTCGCGGTGGCATGGCCTTGCTGACCGAAGACCGAAAACTAACCGGCTTGTACCTGAATGCCAGCGTTCGCGAGAATATGTTCATCGCGAACATCAATAATTACATGGTCGGACCGTTCGTCCACTTCAGGAAAATCGAGAAGGATTGCGAAAGGATGCGGGGCTTGATGCGTATCAAGACACCTAGCCTGATGGAAATCATCAGGAACCTGTCCGGCGGCAATCAACAGAAAGTATTGATTTCACGTTGGTTATTGACCGAGCCGGATCTTCTGATCCTGGACGAGCCGACACGTGGGATTGATGTCGGCGCCAAATCGGAAATTTACCGGCTGATGACCGAATTTGTTCGTTCCGGCAAGGCGATCATCATGATCTCGTCGGAACTGCCAGAAGTCCTGGGCATGAGCGATCGAATCATGGTCATGCACGAAGGCGACAAAGTAGGTGAGCTTTCGCGTGGAGAAGCAACCCAGGAAAAGATCCTCCAAATGGCGACGGGGATGAGTTTGACTGCATAAAAAGGAATATTATGGCAAATCCTGGAGTTGTTACCGCAAACAAGGCTGAAAAGCGGCCACAGATGGGTCACCAGATCTCGAGCATCTTTAACAAATACGGGATCTTTTTGATTTTCGCCGTGATGATTTTGGTGGCCTCGATGCTGTCACCGGCATTCGTGAGCAGTACCAACCTCATCAATATTGTGCGACAGATGTCCATCGTTGGCCTGATCGCGCTCGGGGTGACCGGAATCATCGTCAGTGCAGGCATCGACCTTTCATCTGGTTCCGTGGTTGGCTTGACGGCGGTCGTTGCGGCCAGCCTGGCTCAGATGCCCGATTATGCAGCCGCCTTCTATCCCGGACTTCACCTTCCCTTGATTGTGCCGGTTGTCGCGGCCTGCGTGGTGGGTGCCTTAGTAGGTTTGATCAATGGCAGTCTCGTTGCCAAAGCCCACATTCCGCCGTTCATCGCTACTTTGGGCACTTTTACGGCGATTCGCGGTGCGGCCAACCTTTATACTGGTGGTCGTCCGATTTCCAATTTGACGGATGACTACAACTTCATTGGCCAGGGGGATGTGTTTGGCGTTCCAGTTCCCATCATTATTCTGGTGGTCATGGCGGTCGTTACCCACATCCTTTACGCCCATACCAAATTCGGGAAATACATCTACGCTATCGGCGGAAACGAACAGGCGGCGCGGGTTTCGGGCATCAATGCAGCCCGGTACAAGATGCTCATCTACGTGTATGCCTCTTTCCTGGCGGGACTGGCTGGTTTAGTGGTTTCGTCCCGCATTGGTTCAGGGCAGCCGGGGCTTGGAGTCGGCTACGAACTGGATGCGATCGCGGCCGCAGTCATCGGTGGCACCTCTCTTTCGGCCGGTGGAATCGGGACAGTTGCAGGCACGATTGTGGGTGCGCTGATTATCGGTGTGTTGAACAATACCCTTGACCTGATGAATGTGTCGGCCTTCTGGCAACAGATTGTCAAAGGTTGCATTATTGTTGGTGCCGTCATTATCGACCAGCTCAAGAACCGCGGCCGCAAGTAATACATTTACTAAAGATTTGTGATCGATGCAGGCTACGGCGTCACACCCATGCCCATGCTGACAAGATCTCGGTTAACTATTTGTGTGTACCGTTCGCCAAGCAGTTTAAGCAACCATCGGGCGTCGCGCATTGCGTCAACGGGATCCTGTTCATACGCCGCCTGAAGAGCGTCTTTCAGCCAGTAGGAGACGCTTGGGTCTGCAAGTATCTCTTCGATAGTCATACCTAGGCTATTACGACAGTTGCGACAGTTTCTGAATTGGATGCTCAGGAAACTAATCCAAAAGGGTACCACCGCCCGGCTCCAGGATTCTTTGTCGACAGGGGCGGCAAAAATTCAGAAAC
>Ga0210397_10002492_pt1 | contig 11578 bp, 10 predicted proteins | sample IncBWH2OmetaG_FD_160126 | JGI IMG/M metagenome (GOLD analysis project Ga0210397, IMG submission 160126) | Forest soil microbial communities from Barre Woods Harvard Forest LTER site, Petersham, Massachusetts, United States - Inc-BW-H-2-O ...
ATTGTGCAGGTCGATGACATCGCCGCTGCCGTCGCCGGCAGCGAAATCGGTGACCGTGTCCAGCCCGTCACCGAACGAAAAGACGAAGCGGTCATTGCCCGCGCCGCCGCTCAGCGTGTCGTTGCCCGCTCCGCCGTCGATGAAATCGTCGCCGCCGCCGCCGCTGATCGTGTCGTTGCCGGCAAAACCGTAGAGGATGTCGTTGTTGGTCCCACCGGTCAGCGGCGCCACGGAGGCCGTGAAACCGGCATTGAGGTCGTAGGGCGTCGTGTACCACAACAGGGTGTCATAGACCGCGGCCAGATCCGACGGCTGCACGGTGGTGGAATTGTCGTCATTGACGCCTGTAAGCGCCGTCTCGTTCCAGTTCGTGTCGAACGTGACCGTCAGGCTCGTCCAGCGATAGGAATTGGTCTCGTCATAGATCGTCAGGAACTTCGTGCCGTCGGTCTGGTCGACGAGCGACGAGATCGAGTGCCCCTGGGCGTCGGTCTCGGACGCCGTCCACAGCCAGCCCGGACTGGTCGTGTTGTAGAAATCGGTCCAGGTCGTGCCGTTATGCGCGATGTCGACCTGCTCGTCGATGCAGCCCTGCGCGTCGAAATGCGTTCTTTGCTCGGCCCAGGGCGCGGTGCCCAAGGCATCGTATTGGGTCGTCTCGGCGGTGCCGTCGCCATTGTGGACGGTCTGCGTCGTCAAGGCGTCGGCGCCGAAGGTGCCGTCGGCGAACTGGAACTGTGCCATGCCGTGCACCGTATCGACACCGTCCGGCGCGCCGCTGCGATTGTCCGTCACCGTGAAGGTCTGCGTCGCCGTGTTGTAGGCGAACGTGTAGTCCGAGAAATTCCCGTCATAGCCCGCGACGGAGGCGCCGGCGCCCCCGGTCAGCATGTCGTTGCCCTCGCCGCCATACACCGTGCCGTTCAGCGTGCCCGCTGCGCCGCTGAACGTGTCGTCGCCGTCGCCGAACAGGATATCGCCGTTGATCGTGCCGGTGTTGTGCACGGTGTGCTGGAAGAAATTCTGCGTGTCGGCGGGCGGCACGAGATACAACTCGCCGTTCAGGGTCCCGGAATTGTCGATCGTCAGGCTGGCGGCGAAATGCGGATCGAAGGACGGACTGACCTTGATCGCGATGTCCGCGGTGATCGTGCCGGCATTGGCGAGCGTGTAAGGGTTGCTGGGCAGGTCGCCCAAGAGGACGCCGATGCCGGGCGCCGTGGCGTTGGTGACCGTGATCGACCCGGTGTTGCTGAAGCTGTAGGACGACGTCAGCCCCACGCCATAGGTAAAGCTGCCATTGCCGGCGACTGTGATCGTGCCGCTGTTGAAGAAAGAGCCGCCATTGGCGCCGAGATAGCCGAAGGCGGAATCGCCGTTCGCCGTCACGCTGAGCGTGCCGCCGTTGTGGAAGATGAAGGTCGGGTCCCAGGAATCGACGCCATAGGCGCCTTGGCTGCCGGTCACCGAAAGGCTGCCGTCATTGGTGACGTCGGCCGACCAGGAGCCCGAAAAGAAGCCGTAGGTTGTCGCGCCCCCTGTGCCGCTCACCGTGAAGCTCGCGCCGGCCTTGTTCCAGAACAGCGAGCCGCCGAAGAAGCCGCCACTGTCGTTGCCCACGCCGACCACGAAGGCGCTGGCGTCGCCGGTGACGGTCACCGCCCCCTTGTTCGTCAGGCTGGGCGGCGGCGACGGAAAGCCGCCGTCATCGAGCATGAAGCCGTCGACAACCGGAACATTAGAACTGGAAATCGAGACGGTCTGGCCGGCGGCCACGACATATTCGCCGCTGGTCACGTTGTAGGTGGGGTTGATGGTGAAATCGAAGTCCGTGGCCGACGAAATGCCGGCATAAGCATTGCCCGACAGGTCGTCGATCGCCGTGCCGTCGATCGTCACGTAATACGAGGCGCCCGGCACGAATGCCGTGCCGGCCTGAAACGTGACGAGACTGTTGTTGCTGAAGAAGACATGCGACGCATCGCCGGCGGAGAGGCTGGCGAAGACGCTGCCGTCGGAGGCATTGTGGATCGTGATGTTGCCCACGCCGGCCTTGACGCCTTCGTTGAAGAACAACTCCAAAGTCGCGGTGCTGGAAACGCCGGTCGAATCGTCGGCGGGCACCATCGTGTTCAACACCGGCGGTGTCGTGTCGGTGAAAGTGGGACTGACGGCGGCCGGTCCGTCGGCAGCGAAGAGCGGCGAAGACGACGGCGACGCGGTATCGGCGATACCCGCCGGCGCGCTCGCGCTGACGGCTAGGCCGGCCGGCGGCTCGGCCGGACCTGGCGAGACATGCGCGATGCCGAACGGAGCGGACCAAACCTGCGCGAAATCGTTCGCCCAAGGTTTCCAGGTCACATCCAGAGAAGCCGCGCCCGGCGCGGCATCGTCGTCGCCCGATACGGGCTTGTCCTTGACCATGGTCCCCCGACCCCACCGATTGTATTACAGCGAGTTAATCCGGAGTAACGGCGCAATACAAGCGCCGCAAAACTCCACCGCGATCGGCGAATTCGGCGCCGATTACAGCGCGCCTATTTCCTCGAGATGCTTGCACAGCGCCACGGCGTCGTCGTGCGTCGCCGGCTTTGCGGCGGCGCTCTGCTGGCTGCGCGCGACGCAAGCCCGCACCTTGGGATCGAGGCGGTCTGCCAGCGTCGAAACCAGGCCGTAGCCGGCGAGCGCAATCACCGCGGCGAAAGCCGCGATGCCGAGATAGATCTCGAAACGGGCGAGCGTGCCCTGGCGCATGGCGATTCCGAACCGGTACCCTTAGTCTGTGTAACACACCTGCGCCGATCCGTCCGCGCCTCGGCCCCGGCGCGCGACTGGTTCGTGCGGCATCCGGCCGCCTGAGGCAGTTTCGTCTTGACGGCGCGCCGCGAAAGCCCATAAGCCATATAGGCTTTCCAGGGCTTCGCCATGCTGTCGCAGAAAGCGCGTTACGCACTGCACGCGCTGATCGTGCTCGCCGAGCACACCGGCGAAGAGCCGCTGCAGATCGCGGCGATCGCCGACGAAGCCCGCGTACCGCGCAAATTCCTCGAACAGATTCTGGTCGACCTCAAGAAGCGCGGCATCGTGCGCAGCCAGCGCGGCCGCGCCGGCGGCTATTTCATCGGCAAGGCGCCCAAGGACATCAGCTTCGCCGACGTCATCCGCGTCATCGACGGGCCGCTGGCGCTGGCGCCCTGTGTCAGCGTCACCGCCTATCACAAATGCGAGGATTGCGTGGACGAGGCGACCTGCTCCATCCGCAAGGTGCTGCTGGCGGCGCGCGACGCCACCGCCGCGGTTCTGGAATCGCGCAGCATCGCCCAGGCCGTCGTCACCGCCCGCAAGGCCGGTTGGGCGTAGCACGGCGATCCGCGACGCTGTCATTTTCATTCCCCACCACGCCGCCTGTATTTATACCTCTAAATCTCTATTGACTCACTAGTAATTACGGAGAATATACCCGTTCCGGCGAACGCAAGCGGCGTCCGTCGCATCAGGGGTCTCACGCGAATGAACACACGCCTCGCCACGCTGGCCGCGCTTCTTCTGGCCGGCGTCCTCGCACCGTCGGCCCGGGCCGCGGCCGCGCCGGACAACACCCAGGACCGCCTGCGCGCGCTGGAAGACGAACTGCAGAGCGTCGACGCGCAGCTCGCCGACCTCAAGCGAGCCCAGAGCAGTCATTATGGCGACGTCAACCGCCAGTTCGCGTCGCTGGCGCAGCTCAAGCTCGACAATGGCCGCCCGAACTTCACCTCGGCCGACGGCAATTTCAGCCTCGCCATCCGCGCCCTGGCGCAGTTCGACTGGGCCTATTATTCGCAAAGCAACGCTGCCGCGAGCCTTCCCGCCGCCTTCGGCCCCGATCTCGGCAGCGGCACGAATTTTCGCCGCGTCTATCTCGGCGTCCAGGGCAAGGCGTTCGGCGACTGGTCCTACAATGTGAATTTCGACTTCGGCGGCAGCGGCGGCACCGAGACGCCCGGCCATATCCAGTCCGTCTATCTGCAATATGACGGCCTGAAGCCTTTCGCCTTCCGCATCGGCGCCTTTCCGCCGCCCGCCAACATCGAGGACGGCACTTCGGCCGGCGACACGATCTTCCTGGAGCGTAACGCGCCCTCCGACCTGCAGCGCAACATCGCCGGCTGCGACGGCCGCGCCGCGGTCACGCTTCTCTATACCGGCGACGAAGTGTTCGGCGCGCTGTCCTATAGCGGCAACAAGATCGGCGACGGCGCCAAGGCGCTGGCCGCTGCCGGCGCCGTCGCGGCGCCCAATTTCGACGAGCAGCAGGCGCTGGTCGGCCGCCTGTCGGACCGCTTCTGGCACGACAGCGACAGCAATCTCGTCGTCGGCGTCAACGGCACCTATGTGATCAAGCCGCCGGATGCGGTGGCGCATGGCGGCGCGACGCTGTCGACCACGCCCGGCGCCACCGTGCTGAACAGCGTCACGCTGTCCGACCCGCCGGAGCTGACGGTCGACTCGAACGGCACCTTGTTCGCGACGACGGGTTCGCTGCCCACCCGTCACGTCTCGCAATGGGGCGTGGAAGCGGCCGGCAACTACCTCAATTTCTACGGCCAGGCCGGCTATTACGGCTTCGATGTCTCCCGCGCGCCCGTCGCCTTCACCCAGTTCACCGCCGCAGCCACCTCGCACACCCAAATCGTCCAACCCGCCAGCAACACGTTCAGCGGCTGGTACGCGCAGGCGAGCTGGATCCTGACCGGCGAGCAGAAGCCCTACAACGCCGCCGTCGGCGCTTTCACCGCACCCAAGGTCGCCCTTCCCTTCAACTTCGGAGACGATGCCGGCTGGGGCGCCTTCGAGCTCGCCGCCCGCTACAGCGATCTCGACCTCAACAGCCACGCGCTGGACGGCACGAACATCGTCACGGCGTGGACCGGCGCCACCAACCGCACCTACACCTACTACAACACGGTGCGCGGCGGCGATCAGCGCATCCTGACGGCGGAGGCCAACTGGTATCCCAACAATTTCGTGAAATTCGCGCTGGCCTATCAATACATCCAGGTCAGCCGGCTGCAGTCGCCGGCCGCGGTGACCACGACCGGCACGCCGGTGCTGCCCATCGTCAACGGCGGACAGAATCTTTCGACCGTCGCCCTACGTGCCCAAATCTCGCTTTGAGCGTTCTCTTATCGGTTGGAAGGGAGTTTATTTGAAATGACAAGGCTTCTCAGTGTTTTAGCAGCGTCTGCCCTTTTCCTGTGCAGCACCGCCCAGGCGGCCGATATCACCCTTCTCAATGTCAGCTACGATCCGACCCGCGAACTTTACAAGACGATCGACGCCGCCTTCGCCGCCGACTGGAAGGCCAAGCATGGCGACACCGTCACCATCAACCAGAGCCATGGCGGCTCGGGCGCGCAATCGCGGGCGGTGATCGACGGCCTCGACGCCGACGTCGTGACGCTGGCGCTCGCCTATGACATTGATGCCATCGCCGCCAAGGGCCTGCTGGCGAAGAACTGGCAGACGCGCCTGCCGCAAGGCGCCACGCCCTACACCTCGACCGTCGTGTTCCTGGTGCGCAAGGGCAATCCCTGGAAGATCAGGGACTGGCCCGACCTGATCAAGCCGGGCGTGCAGGTGATCACGCCCAATCCGAAGACCTCGGGCGGCGCCCGCTGGGCCTTCCTCGCGGCCTGGGCCTATGCGCTGAAGGCGTCGGGCGGCAACGCCGACAAGGCCAAGGCCTTCGTCGCCGCGCTCTATCATAACGTGCCGGTGCTCGACACCGGCGCGCGCGGCTCGACCACAACCTTCGCGCAGCGCGGCATCGGCGACGTGCTGCTGTCGTGGGAGAACGAGGCGCATCTCGCGCTCAAGGAGCAGGGCGGCGACCAGTTCCAGATCGTCTATCCGCCGGTCTCGATCCAGGCCGAGCCGCCGGTGTCGCTGGTCGACAAGAATGTCGACAAGCACAACACCCGCGCCGTCGCCACGGCCTATCTCGAATTCCTCTACAGCAAGCCGGCGCAGGAGATCGAGGCGAAGAACTTCTATCGCCCGCGCGACGCCGCCGTGCTGGCCGCACACGCCGCCGATTTCCCGAAAATCACGCTCTACAATTTCGCGGAGATTTTCGGCGACTGGAACAAGGCGCAGGCGACCTTCTTCGCCGATAAAGGTGTCTTCGACCAGATCTACAAGCCTGGTCAATGAGCGACAGCATCGCCGCGACACTCCCCGCGCGCGGAGGCGCGCCTTTTAAAAATGGCGCGCCGCGCGCGCTTAGGCGATGGCGGAACCCGAGTGCACTGCCCGGCTTCGGGCTTTCGCTCGGGTTCACGCTGTTCTACCTGTCGGCCATCGTCCTGCTGCCGCTGGCGGCGCTGATCATCCGTCCCTGGGAGCTCGGCTGGAGCGGATTCCGCGAGGTTCTGCTCGACGCCCGCGTTCTGCACGCGCTGGAACTCTCCTTCGGCGGCGCCGCCATCGCCGCGGCCATCAACACCGTCTTCGGCCTGATCGTCGCCTGGGTGCTGGTGCGCTATCGCTTTCCCGGCAAGCGAATCCTCGACGCGCTCGTCGACCTGCCCTTCGCGCTGCCCACCGCCGTCGCCGGTATCGCGCTGTCGGCGCTCTACGCCCGCAATGGCTGGCTCGGCGCACCGCTCGAATCCCTCGGCATCCACATCGCCTACACGCCGTTCGGCGTCGTGCTGGCGCTGACCTTCATCGGCCTGCCCTTCGTCGTGCGCACGCTGCAGCCGATCCTGTCCGAACTCGCCCTCGAATCCGAGGAAGCGGCCGCCACGCTGGGCGCCACGCGCCTGCAGACCATGCGCCGCGTCGTCCTGCCGATGCTGACGCCGGCGCTGCTCACCGGCACCGCCATGGCGTTCGCCCGCGCCGTAGGCGAGTACGGCTCGGTGATCTTCATCGCCGGCAACCTGCCCGGCATCTCCGAGATCGCGCCGCTCCTGATCATCATCAAGCTCAACGAGAACGACTATGCCGGCGCCGCCGCGATCGGCGTCATCATGCTGGCCGCGTCCTTCGTCATGCTGCTGGCGCTGAATCTCCTGCAAGCCTGGTCGAGTGCGCGCCGATGAAATCCCGCGGGCCGACCCAGGACCACCCGCTGCTGCGCTGGAGCCTGACGCTGATCGCACTCGGCTTCATCGGCCTGTTCCTCGTCCTGCCGCTCGTCACCGTGTTCAGCGGGGCCTTGAGCGAAGGCTGGCAGGCGGCGCACGATGCCGTCGAAGACCCCGAAGCGCTCGCCGCCATTCGCCTCACCCTGATCGCCGCCGCCATCGCCGTGCCGCTCAACGCCGTGTTCGGCATCGCCGCGAGCTGGGCGGTGGCGAAGTTCGATTTCTGGGGCAAGGGGTTCCTCGTCACGCTGATCGACCTGCCCTTCTCGGTCTCGCCCGTCGTCTCGGGCCTGATCTATGTCTTGATGTTCGGGCTTCAGGGCTGGCTCGGGCCCTGGCTCGCCGCGCACGACATCAAGATCATCTTCGCACTGCCCGGCATCGTGCTGGCGACGATCTTCGTCACCTTCCCGTTCGTGGCGCGCGAGCTCATCCCGCTGATGGAGGGCCAGGGCCGCGACGAGGAAGAAGCCGCCGCCTCGCTCGGCGCCGGCGGCTGGGCGACGTTCCGGCGCGTGACGCTGCCCAACATCAAATGGGGCCTGCTCTACGGCGTGCTGCTCTGCAACGCCCGCGCCATGGGCGAATTCGGCGCGGTCAGCGTCGTCTCCGGCCACATCCGCGGCCTCACCGACACCATGCCGCTGCACATCGAGGCGCTCTACAACGACTATCATTACGCCGCCGCCTTTGCCGTCGCCGCGCTGCTGGCGCTGCTGGCGCTGGTGACGCTGGCATTCAAATCGCTGCTCGAATGGCGTTACGCGGACGAGATTTCCGCCGTCCATCATCGCTGAAGGGAAATCCATGTCGCTGGTGATCGAGAAAGTCCAGAAGCGCTTCGCCGATTTCGAAGCCCTGCGCGGCGTCAGCCTCACGGCGCCCGACGGCACCTTCCTCGCCCTGCTCGGCCCCTCCGGCTCGGGCAAGACGACGCTGCTGCGCATCCTGGGCGGTCTGGAGCATGCCGATCTCGGCCATGTCGGCTTCGCCGGGCTCGACTGGCTGACGATTCCTGCGCGCGAACGCCGCGCCGGTTTCGTGTTCCAGCAATACGCCCTCTTCAAGCACATGACGGTCGCCAAGAACGTCGCCTTCGGCCTTGAAGTGCGCCCGGCGAAGAACCGCCCCAGCCGCGCCGAGATCAAACGCCGCGTCGAGGAATTGCTGGCGCTGGTCCAGCTCGAAACGCTCGGCGGCCGCTACCCGAGCCAGCTCTCCGGCGGCCAGCGCCAGCGTGTGGCGCTCGCCCGGGCGCTGGCCATCGAGCCGCGCATGCTGCTGCTCGACGAGCCGTTCGGCGCCCTTGACGCCAAGGTGCGCAAGGAGCTGCGCGGCTGGCTCAAGGGCCTTCACACCCGGCTCGGCCTCACCACGGTGTTCGTGACCCACGACCAGGAAGAGGCGCTGGAGATCGGTGACCTCGTTGCGGTCATGAACCAGGGCCGCATCGAGCAGATCGGCACGCCAGACACCCTGCGCAGCCGCCCTGCCACGCCCTTCGTCGCCGAATTCCTGGAGACGGTCGCCACATCGCCGCTCCCGCCAAGGCCGTCCAACGTCGTGGCGCTGCATTAAATTATTCCGCCACCAATCCCTTGTGGTGCGCGTCCTCGCTCCACTGGAACACGATCTCGCCGTCCGTCCGCGTCAGCTTTTTGTCCTTGTGCGGATAATCGAAGCTGTGCAGCAGGTCGCGGATCAGCTCCAGCCGCGCGATCTTCTTGGTGTCGCTGTGCACCACGCGCCAGGGCGCCGCGGGGTGGCTGGTGCGCTCGAACATCGCGTCGCGCGCCTTGGAATAGTCGTGCCACTTCTTCGTCGCCACTGCGTCGATCGGCGAGATCTTCCAGCGCTTGAGCGGATCCTCGGCCCGCGCCGCCAGCCGCTGCTTCTGCTCCTTCTTGGAAATGTCGAGATAGTATTTGCGCAGCTCGATGCCGTCGCGCACCAGCATCTGCTCGAACGGCACGACGGCCTCGAAAAACGCCTCGATCTGGCGATGGCTGGCGAAGCCCATGACGCGCTCGACGCCGGCGCGGTTGTACCAGGAGCGGTTGAAGATCACGAACTCGTCCGCGCTCGGCAGGAACGGCACGAAGCGCTGGAAATACCACTCCGATTCCTCGCGGTCCGACGGCTTGCCGGGCGCGTGCGTGCGCGTGTCGCGCGGACTCATATGCTCGGTCAGCCGCTTGATGGTGCCGTCCTTGCCCGCGCCGTCGCGCCCTTCCAGGATCACCAGCACGCGCTGGCCGGTCTTCAGCAGATGGCGCTGCAGCGCCACGAGTTCGATCTGCAGCTTGTGCAGTTCGCGCCCATAGTCGCGCTTGTCGATCTCGGCTTCGTCCTTGGCCATTGGCGGGCTCCTATGTGCGGGCGGATCAGATCACAGCCGGCGGCTCGCCACCACCGTGCCGTCCGCCAGGCGCTGCGCCGCGATGCCGAAGACATCGGCCAGTACCGTGTCGGCCAGCGCCTCGCTCGGCGCGCCCTGCGCCACGGCGCGGCCGCGGCGCAGCACCACGACCCTGTCGCAATGGCGCGAGGCCAGCGCCAGATCGTGCAACGTCACCGCCACCGCCGTGCCGCGCGCCGCTTCCTCGCGCAACAGGTCCATCAGGCGCAGCTGGTGCGCCGGATCGAGATACGCCGCCGGCTCGTCGGCCAAGAGGACCGGCGCGCCCGTCGCCAATGCCCGGGCGAACAGCACCCGCGCCCGCTCGCCGGCCGACAATTCGTCCATGCGCCGATCCGCGAACTGTGCCGCATCGCAGCGCTCCAGCGCGGCATCGACCGCCAGCCCGTCGACCGCCGACAGCGGCGCGAGCGCGGCGCGATGCGGCAGCCGTCCGAGCGCCGCCAACTGGCGCGCCGTCACCGGCCAATGCGCGTCGGCGCCCTGCGGCAGGTAGGCGAGCGTCCGCGCCAGCGCCTCGCGCGACCATTGCGCCAGCGGCCGATCCTGGATGCGCACCGCGCCGCCGCTTGCTTTCATCAGCCCGAGCGCGACCCGCAGCAGCGTCGTCTTGCCGGCGCCATTGGGCCCGACGATGCCGGTGACCGCGCCGGCCTCGAAGCTTGCGCTGACGCCGCTGAGCACGGCCCGCGCGCCATAAGCGGCGCCCACGCCCTCGAAGGCGATCGCCGCGCTCAACTATCCCTCCGTAGACGGAGGATAAGCCAGAAGAAGAACGGCGCGCCCAGCATGGCGGTGACGACGCCGAGAAGAAGCTGCCCGTCCGGCGCGATCAGGCGGATGACGACGTCGGCGGCCGTCACCAGCACCGCGCCGCCCAGCGCCGAGGGCAGGATCAGCCGCGAGGGCTCATAGCCGTAGAAGCGCCGCAGCACATGCGGCACCACGAGCCCGACGAAGCTCACCGCCCCCGCCGCCGCCGTCGCCGCGCCGGTCGCCAGCGCCACGCCGATCACCACCCGCGCCCGCACCGAGGCGACCGCGACGCCGAGACTCTCGGCCGCGTCCTCGCCCAGCGTCAGCGCATCGAGGCCGCGCGATGCGGACAACAGCAGCGCGATGCCCGCCGCCGTCAGCGGCGCGGCGAAGACGAGGTCTGAAAGCGTGCGGTCCTTCAGCGAACCCATCATCCACAGCACCATCTCGCTCATCGCGTAGGGGTTCTGCGCGAAGGACAGCGCCAGCGCCGTCAGCGCGGTCGCCAGGCTCGCGATGGCGACGCCCGCCAGCACCAGCGCCATCGCGCCGGCGCCGCGGCGCGACAGCAGGTAGAGGATTCCGGCGGAAAGCAGCGCGCCCGCGATCGCCATGGCCGGCAGCAGCAAAGGGCTCGCCGCCGCCAGCCCGAAATAGAATGCCAGCACCGCGCCGAGACCCGCCGTGGAGGTGACCCCGGTGACGCCGGGCTCGGCCAGCGGATTGCGGAACAAGCCCTGCAACGCCGCGCCGCTCGCCCCCAGCGCCGCGCCGATCACCAGCGCCAGCGCCGCGCGCGGCAAGCGGATCTCGCGCGCGATGACGCCGGCCGCGCCATCGCCGCTGAACAAGCCGCCCAGCAACGCGCCCGGCGAGAGATTCGACGGCCCCAGCAGGAACGAGAGCACGAAAAACAGCGGAAGAAGCGCGCAGAGCACGAACGTCGTCACGCGCGCGCGATCGCGTGACGCACGGCGCACGCTCATCGCGGTTAAAACTGTTCCGTCCACGCGCCGCTCCTTCGAGTCGCCGCTTGCGGAACACCGCATCCCGCGCGCCTACCCCGGCATGCGGACGGACGACACGCGAAAGCAGGTTTCCTGGCTCGCGGCCGACGCATCCGCCTTCCCGGTTTCCCAGTTTCCTGGCCCACCAGTGGCATCGTGGATGCACGTTGGCGCCGCTTACAGTTGCGGGGGCAGCCGCGGCTTCACCGCGTTCCCTTGTCCTTCGCGTCGCGCACAGTCTTAGTTTGTGCCCTGCGCCGGCG
>Ga0210397_10002493_pt1 | contig 11565 bp, 8 predicted proteins | sample IncBWH2OmetaG_FD_160126 | JGI IMG/M metagenome (GOLD analysis project Ga0210397, IMG submission 160126) | Forest soil microbial communities from Barre Woods Harvard Forest LTER site, Petersham, Massachusetts, United States - Inc-BW-H-2-O ...
AGCGTTGATGCGGTTGACGAGCCCCTTGGAATAATCGAGCCGATCAACGCCGATCGCGAGCTTCTCGCCATTCAGGCTGCGGCGCAGGCGCGACACGTCCGGATGCGATACGGCCTTTGCCGCCTGGCGTGCGAATTTTTCGACATCGATACCGATCGGGAAAACCGCAATGCGGGTGGTTCCATGCTGCCGTGACAAAACAACGCCATCGTCGACCACAAGGCCGAGCGTGGACGTGAGATAGCTCGCAAAATTCTCGCAATCGTCGTCGGTCTGAAAGCCGATCAGGTCGTAGGCGAGCATCGCCTCCACCAATTCGCGGTGGTGCGGAACGCCTTCGATCACATCGCGGGCGGGCCAGGGCGTATGCAGGAAAAAGCCGATCGGCTGGGTCACACCGAGGTCGCGCAACTCCGCCCCCAGCGCGAGGAAATGATAATCCTGAATCCAGAACGCGGTATCGGCCTTGCGGAACCGCAGCAGCGCACGTGCCATGAAGGCGTTGACTTCGCGATAGGACAGATAATCGCCTTGCGAAACGCGGATCAGATCCGCACGCGAATGCAGCGCCGGCCACAGAGCCGAATTGGCGAAGCCTTCGTAATATCCGCCATAATGCGCTGCCGGCAGATCCAGCATGGCGAGCGCTCCGCTCCCGAGCGCCTCAACTTCGGCAAACGGTTCCTTCTGGACGCCGTCGCGGACGCGCCCGCTGGAACCGACCCAAATCGCGCCTGATTTTTCTACAATCGGAAGCAGTGCCGCGGCCAAACCGCCGGTAATCGGTTCATTGGCGTTGCCACGCGTGATGCGATTTGAAACAACGACGAGGCTCACCGGGTTCCCCTCCTGATGGTTCGTTCGTGTTAACAACCATTCATCAATATGGTTCCTTTTCACTTTTCCAATGAATTGAAACCGAATTCAGGCGATGCAGCGTCGGGAATACGCATCTCTGCCGCCAAAATTCGTTCACGCGCACCAAATCGGCGCATGAATGAATTGTTCCGGGATCACCGGGTTGCCAAAGATTTGCCTTCAAAAGGCTTCGCCATCAACAAGGCGCGCAAGCCAGGCGCGAACGTTCGTCGGCTCGTCAAAATGGCCAGCTACGCCTTGCGCATGACGGCCGACCGAAAAGGCAAGCCCGCCCAGACTGGGCATCGCCGCGAACACCGATTCATCGGTGACGTCGTCGCCAATGAAAATCGGATAGCGGCCGCGGAACGGTTCGTGAGTCATCAATTCGTGCACGCCGGTCGCCTTGTCGAAACCGGCTTGCTTGATTTCGCAAACGCATTTTCCCGGCAAAACCTCGATCGGCGCATTCGGCAAATCAGCCCTGATCAACGACACGGCCTCGTAAATCGCTTTCTCCGCATGCGGCGCCAGCCGGTAGTGCAAAGCGAGTGAGTAGCCTTTGTCTTCCAACAGAATGCCGGGACTGAGCCGCGCGATCGCGGCAAGACGGCGCTTCAATTCCTGATCCATTGGCGGCGCGCGCGTCGCGACCGCTTCACTGCCGATCGAAATCCGCATTTCCGCGCCGTGGCCGCCAATCGCGGGAAATCGTTCCGGCGCAAAGATCAGGTCGATGTCGTTCAGCGACCGTCCGCTGACGAGGGCGAGCGCGCCTCCCGTTCGTTCGTGGAGGGCGTGCAGCGTCGCAGCCAATCCTGGGGGTACCCACACCTCGCGCGGCGTCCGCGCCAGATCGAGCAGCGTGCCGTCGATATCGAGCAGGATGGCGCAGCTGTCGAGACATTTCGAAAGCTTTTCCGCAATCGATGCCAGCGAAGAGCCCTCTGCCGGCCACGCCTCTTCACGCGGGGGCAGCACACGATTTGCGAGACCTTCCGTCATTGCGTCACTCCACAACAGCCAGCGGCTGCGCTACCGATTCAAGTGTGCGCCGCTCCGCCGCAACCGCATAGCGCCAGCCGACCACTGCTGCCACCAGCATCAGCGCCGCGCCAAGCAAATAGCCGGCAAAGACACTGCTGCGCGATCCGGTGTCGATCAGCGCCCCAAAAAGAATGGGACCGGCGACGCCGCCGACGCCGGTGCCGATCGCATAGAACAGGGCAATCGCCAACGCACGCACCTCCAGCGGAAAATTCTCACTGACCGTCAGATATGCAGCACTTGCGGCAGGAGAAGCAAAGAAGAAAATCACCATCCAGGCAATCGTCTGCGTCTTCGCACTCAATGCCCCGATCTCAAACAGGTAACCCGAGAGCGCCAGCAGAATGCCGGAAGCGCCGTAAGTAAACGCGATCATCGGACGGCGCCCCAGCGTGTCGAACAAACGGCCGAGAACCAACGGCCCCAGCAAATTGCCGGCCGCGAAAGGAAGGATATACCAGCCAAGCTGGTCAGCGGGTATCCCGTAGAAATCGCTCAACACGAGCGCAAAGGTGAAAAAGATCGCGTTGTAGAAGAACGCTTGCGCAGTCATCAGCACCAGCCCGACCAGCGAACGTTCGCGATAGGTTTTAAACAACGTGTGCGCGACCTCCGACAGCGGCGTGTGGTCCCGCATACGGAGCCGCAATTTCGGCCAGGCGTGCGGCGGCGTGTCTTCACCAGAGGTGGCAGGCGGCCGCTCCTGGACATGTCCTTCGACCGAGCGCTCGATATCGCGCATGATGGCATTGGCTTGATCGGGATGGCCATGAATGATCAGCCAGCGCGGACTTTCGGGAATCCATATCCGCATCACGAACACGACAAGGCCAAGACAGGCACCCGTCAAGTAGGCAAGCCGCCAGCCCAGATCGACATCGATCCAGTTGGGGTCGAGCAACACGATCGCGCTGGTGGCGCCGAGTGCGGCGCCGAGCCAGAAGCTGCCGTTGATGAGGAGGTCGGTCCATCCGCGATAGCGCGCCGGCACCAATTCCTGGATCGTGGAATTGATCGCCGTGTATTCGCCACCGATGCCGGCGCCGGTCAGGAAACGAAAGAAAGCGTAGCTCGCAACACTCCACGACAGCGCCGTGGCGGCGGTCGCCGCGAGATAAAGCGACAGCGTGATGAAGAACAACTTCTTGCGGCCGATGCGATCGGTCAGCCAGCCGAAGCCAAACGCGCCAAGCACCGCGCCGGCGAGGTAACAACTATTGGCAAAGCCGACATCAAAATTCGAAAAATGCAGCACCGGGCTCTCCTTGAGCGCGCCGGACAAAGTGCCCGCAAGCGTGACCTCCAGCCCGTCGAGAACCCAGGTAATCCCGAGCGCCAATACGACACGGGTGTGAAAACCGCTCCAGTACAAGGCATCGAGACGGTAGGGAATGCTGGTTTCGACAACGCCATGGTCATCGGCACCGCGGTCGACGACTTGCGCGGGCTCGCGTGCAGCATCCGAACCGCCTTGCCGTCGCTGCAAGCCCATGAAGCGCTACCAGTCGGGTATTGCGGGAAAGCCAAGGACCCTTCCAGCGGCCAGAAGGACCCTCAACTGGACTATCAACGTCTGTTGGGGGCCGGAGTTCCACCTTTGTGGGGAAGAACCGCCTGGCTTTCGTGCCCGTGGCACGAACAGCAATTTGGCAGACTAGCGATGGTCCAAGACATTCCGCCGGCGCGCATCGCGCTGTGGCGTCAGGCCGCGCGAATATTGGTCATGAAACGCTGAAGCTCTTCGCGGAGCCGCGCGCTTTCGGTGGACAGCGAACGCGCCGCATCCAGAACGTTGGCCGATGCAGAGCCGGTCTCGGCTGCGCCGCGGTTGACTTCCATGATGTTCACGGCGGTCTCGCTGGTCCCTTCGGCGACGTTTTGCACACTGCGCGCAATTTCCTGGGTCGCTGAGCTTTGCTCCTCGACCGCACTCGCAATCGTCGAGGCAATGCTCGATATCTGCCCGATCGTCCCGCCGATTTCCTTGATGGCGGCAACCGATTCCTGGGTGGCGCCCTGCATGCCGGCGATGTGGGTCGAAATCTCGTCGGTCGCCTTGGCGGTCTGGCTGGCCAGCGATTTGACCTCGGAAGCAACGACGGCGAAACCGCGACCGGCGTCACCGGCGCGAGCCGCTTCGATGGTGGCGTTGAGCGCCAGCAGGTTGGTCTGTTCGGCGATCGCCGTGATCAGCTTCACGACATCACCGATCTCCTGCGCAGCGCGCGACAGTTTGCCGATACGTCCGTCGGTTTGCTGGGCCTGCACCACGGCTGCTTCCGCGATCCGGTTGGATTCCTGAGCCTGCCGGCCGATTTCGCCGACGGAAGCCGAAAGCTCCTCTGTCGCTGCCGCAACCGATTGCATATCACTGGAAGCCTGCTCCGTTGCACCAGCGGCCTGACCCGACAAACTCTGGGTGGTCTCCGCCGTGCGCGTCAAGGTGCCGGCAGATGCTTCGAGTTGTACGGCGGAAGCCGAGACATTGGAAACGATGCTGCCTACGGCGGTCTCGAACTCGTCGGCAAAGCGAATGAGCTCGGCGCGGCGTCCGGCAGCGGAGGCTTTGTTCTGGGCATCGAGCGCTGCCGCGTCGCGTTCGGCCTTGGCGACCGCCTGAACCTTGAATTCCTCGACCGCCGCGGCCATCTCGCCGAGTTCGTCCTTGCGGCCGAGTCCGGGCAGCACGACATCGAAGTTGCCGCCGGCGAGTTCGCGCATCGCCTTGCACATCGCAATCATCGGCCGCGAGATTCCCGTCCCCAACAGTAAAGCCAGCACGCCGCCGAGCAGGAAGCCGCCGATCGCGAGCATCACGACGAGGTGCTGCGTTTCGCTGATGGTAGCGCTGGATTCCGAATCGAGCCGCTGCTGATCGGCCAGCAGGTCGGCCTTCATCGCGTTCGAGGCCTTCAGGATCGCGGCCGTGGAATCCGCCATCTCGATCGAGAGTTCATCGACCTCCTTGGCATTCTCGATCAGCTTGGTGAGCGCCTTGCGGTACTCTTCCAACTGAGCCGAAGCATCCTTGACCGCCTGCGCGACCTTTGGTTCTTCGGCGGGAATGGCCTGTAACGCTCCATCGACGAATTTCAGACGCGCCAGCGCGCTTGCCGCGACCGACTGATCGGAATTGACGATGAAGGTACTGGCGAGCGCCGCCGCCGTCTGGAACAGCGCGGCGACTTTCTTGCTCGCCAGCGTGACCGCCGCGAGCGTGGTGTCGTCCTCGACGCCGCTTGGCAGATCGTCGAGCTTGTAACGCAGCAGATTGCCGCTGCGCATCAACTGGTTCTGGCTGATGAGTTCGCTGTCGCGCTTGGATTTCACCACGTCGGCAAAGATCTTGGTGAAGGCGTGAAATTCGCGCGAAAGGCGCGTCACCTGATTGATGCGCGCCGCATCGGTCGTATTCTTCATCGACTGATCGATGGCGTCCTTCAACGCGCCTTCGGCCGCCAACGCGGCCTTGGCGTCATCTTCCTTGCCTGTCGCCACATAGTATCGCGCCAGCGACCGGTAGGAGATCAGTTCGCGGTCGATATTCTGGGCCAGACCGGATTCCGAGACGCTCGCCCGGTAAGCGGCGACACCATCCGAAACGCGACCAAATCCGAGATAAGCGAAACCCATGCTGATGGCGGAAATCGCGAGCACAACGGCAAAGCCAAGGCTGATCTTCCCGCGAAATCGCAAGGTGGGAAGCTTTGGCGGCGCCGATGGCAGCCTGACACCCTTGAAGAACCCCAACGGACCCCCCTGTCGCCATTGAATCCGGGCCCGTTGCGAAGGCTCCGTACCCGGAAACCTAGAACAGAATGAATAAGACGCCGTAAACCGGGCGGTGCCATGCCACCGGTACCCCTGCAATTGCCGGGCGCCACGGACCGGCAATGCCATCTGCGGCCCATTTCGAAATGGTTAGCGGCCGGTTGACGGATATCGGAGGTTCAGCGAACTATCGCCGTCTCGCCTCGGCGTGATGCGCGCCACATGCTATGAGCTCGCCTCGCCGACATACCCTGCCCCCGGATCCATGGAAAACGACGTGCCCGAGCAACCGGATCCTCAGACGGCAACCAGTGCAGCTTCGGGGCCGCTGACCGGCTTCCGCGTGGTCGAATTTGCCGGCATCGGACCCGGGCCGTTCGCCTGCATGATGCTGGCCGACATGGGGGCCGACGTGATTACGCTTGATCGCCCCGGGGCCACCAAAAATCAGAAATCGGCAACCGGTCGCGGCCGCAAGATCATCGCACTCGACCTCAAGGACACCGCCGCGCGCACCCAGACGCTCGACTTGCTTGACCAAGCCGATGCCCTGGTCGAGGGCTTTCGGCCGGGCGTGATGGAGCGCCTCGGGTTGGGTCCCGATGTGGTGTTGTCACGGAATCCGCGGCTCGTTTATGGCCGCATGACCGGATGGGGACAGGAAGGCCCACTGGCACAGGCCGCCGGCCATGACATTAATTATATTGCAGTCACGGGCGCGCTCGCGGCGATTGGTCCGGCCGATCGACCCGTCCCACCGCTCAATCTGGTCGGCGATTTCGGCGGCGGCGCGCTTTATTTGGTCGTCGGCGTGCTCGCCGCACTTCTCGAAGCCAGGAAATCCGGCAAGGGGCAGGTGGTCGATGCCGCGATGTGCGACGGCGCAGCCTCACTGATGACGATGTTTTTTGACTTCACGGCGGCTGGCCGCTGGAGCGGGGAAAGAGGAAGCAACTTCCTCGACGGCGGCGCGCATTTCTATGGCGTCTACCAATGCGCCTGCGGCCACTTCATCTCGATCGGATCGATCGAGCCGCAATTTTATGCGCTGCTGCGGCATCACGCTGGCCTGTCGGATCAGGCCTTCGATGCCCAGTTGGATTGCGAGGCGTGGCCTTCGCTGAAGCTGAAACTGGAAGAAGTTTTCAAAGCCAAAACCCGCGACGAGTGGTGCAGGATCATGGAAGGCTCCGACGTCTGTTTCGCGCCGGTGCTGAATTTATCGGAAGCACCGCTTCACCCCCACATGGCGGCCCGCAAGACCTTCGTTGAACGTCACGGCGCCATCCAGCCGGCGCCGGCGCCGCGCTTTTCACGGACGCCGTCTGCGATCCGCGACTCTGAGACTGCCGATATCGCAAACCTTATCCGTGCGTGGCGGAGATAGCGAACGTCCGGAAACGAGGGAATTTCGTCATTCAAATTTTCCTCGCGATTTGAGACGATGTGCCAGCTTTTGGGGGCACGACGACCATGGCGCTGCAACTCCGGCCGAACTGCGAATATTGCGACAAGGATTTGCCGCCGCATTCGACGGATGCTCGCATCTGCAGCTACGAATGCACGTTCTGTGCGGCCTGCGCGGTCGAAAAGCTCGATAATGTGTGCCCGAACTGCGGCGGCGGATTTGTCCCGCGGCCGATCCGCCCCACGCAGGAATGGCGGGCAGGCATATGTGTCGCCAAGCATCCGCCATCCGACAAGCGCGTGCATCTCAAATACAGCCTTGAAGATATCGCGGGGCACTTGAAGCGGATTCGGGATGTTCCGCCGGAGCAGCGGTGAGCAGAGAGAAGGCGCTCGATCCTGTTTTCCCTCCCCCTGAAAGGGGGAGGGTTAGGGTGGGGGTCAGCTAGATCTGATGATCCCCTCCCGGTTTGCGCTGACGCACAAACCGACCTCCCCTTTTCAAGGGGAGGTAAGCATCATCTCTCATTCCGCCGGCAGAATCGTTCCTTCCACCTCACCGAAGCCGACCCGATAGCCCTCACCTTGGCACCAGCCGCGCATGGCAAGCGAATCCCCGTCTTCGAGAAATGTCCTGACGACACCGTCGGCGATCTCAACGGGCTCGGAGCCGTTCCAGGAAATCTCTAGCAGGCTGCCGCGCTGGCTTTTTTCCGGTCCGGAGATGGTACCGCTGCCTAAGAGATCGCCGATGTTCATCGCACAGCCGGAAGAGGCGTGATGCAACAATTGCTGCACCGATGACCAGTACATGTATTTGAAATTGGTCCGGCAGATCCGCGCTGGCCCGTTCATTGAGCCCGTGCGTAGGCCGACTTCAAGTTCGAGATCGTAATTGTTGGGTTGCGTCTGCCTCAGATAGGCCAGCGGCTGCGGAATCTGCTCAGGACCGTGACGCCGAAACGGCTCCAATGCCGCCGATGTCACTACCCACGGGCTAATCGAGGTTGCAAACGCCTTGCCCTGGAACGGCCCAAGCGGAACATATTCCCATTGCTGGATGTCGCGGGCGCTCCAGTCGTTCAGCAGCACAAAGCCGAAGATCATCTCCTGGGCCTGCGCTTCATCGAGCATCGCGCCCATCGGTGACGCCTGCCCGATCACCGCGCCCATTTCGAGTTCGAAATCGAGCCGTTGGCAAGGTCCAAAGCTCGGATGTTCGGCGCTCGCAGGCTTTAACTGGCCGCGCGGACGCCGCACCTTGGTGCCGGACACCACGACCGTCGAGGCGCGGCCGTTATAGCCGATCGGCATGTGCAGCCAATTCGGTTGCAGCGCATTGTCCTTGCCGCGGAACATGACGCCGACATTGGTAGCGTGCTCCTTCGAGGAGTAAAAATCCGTGTAGCCGGCGACGGTGATCGGCATCTGCAGCTTTACCTGTGCCATCGGCACCAACGCCAACTTCCGCAACTCATCATTGTCGCGCAGTTCATCGTTGTCGTGACGCAGAAGCTCGCTGATCCGCGCACGTGTCTTCGTCCAGACCTTTGGCCCCTGGGTCATGAACGCATTCAGTGATAAGACGGCAAACGTGCCGGGCTCGACATCCAGCCGGCCATCCTGCTCGAGCTCCCAGAGGTCGAGCACATAGTCGCCGATCGCAACGCCGATGCGCGGCGCGAGCCCGCGCGCGGAAAACACGCCATAGGGCAAATTCTGAATCGGAAAATCCGATGCCGGATCGACCGGTACGAAGGAGCGGAGCGCGGGATCGTTGGGGTGGGACATCTACGGATCGTCTCTTTCTTGCCCTCTCCCCTTGCGGGAGAGGGTGGCGAGAATAAACGAAGCACATTCGAGCCGGGTGAGGGGCTGCAATCAGAGCCCCCTCACCCGCCCTCACTTCATGAGGGCACCCTCTCCCACAAGGAGAGAGGGAAAGGTCACGGCTTGTTGGGATCGAAGCGCTTTTCCAGTCCCTTCCAGCAATCCGCGTAATCGTCCTGCAATGTCGAAGATTTGGCGGCATGCGCGGTGACCCGCTGCGGAAACCGCGTTTCGAACATAAAGGCCATCGTCCCCGTCAGCTTGACCGGCTTCAATTCGCTATTGCTGGCGTGATCGAAAGCCTCGCGATCGGGACCATGCGGCAACATCATGTTGTGCAGGCTGATGCCTCCGGGTGTAAAGCCCTGCGGCTTGGCGTCGTAAACGCCGTAAATCAGGCCCATGAACTCCGACATGATATTCATGTGATACCAGGGCGGCCGGAAAGTGTTTTCGGCCACGGCCCATCGCTCCGGGAAAATCACGAAATCGATATTCGCGGTGCCGGCGGTTTCCGATGGCGAGGTCAGTACCGTGAAGATCGACGGATCGGGATGGTCGAAGCCGATCGCGCCGACCGGAGAGAAACGCCGCAAGTCGTATTTATAAGGCGCGTAGTTGCCGTGCCAGGCCACCACATCGATCGGCGAGTGCGGCAACTTTGTCACGAACAGCGAGCCGCCCCACTTCACGAACAATTCGCTCGGCGTTTCCTTGTCCTCATAGGCCGCGACGGGCGTGAGAAAGTCGCGCGCATTGGCCAGACAATTGGCGCCGATCGGTCCGCGCTCCGGCAGCGTGAACGCGCCGCCGTAATTCTCGCAGATATAGCCGCGCGCGGGGCCAGCGGTGAGTTCGACACGAAATTTCACGCCGCGCGGAATCACGGCGATCTCGCCGGGCTCCACATCGATGCGTCCGAACTCAGTAACGAAGCGCAAGCTCCCTTGCTGCGGCACAATCAGCATCTCGCCGTCGGCATTATAGAAATGCTGATCGACCATCGACTTGGTGATGAGGAAGACATGCGCGGCCATGCCGGCCTGCGTGCCGGCGTCGCCCGCGGTCGTCATCGTCTGCACGCCTTGCAGGAACGTCATCTCGGTCTTCGGGATCGGCGCCGGGTCCCAGCGCAGCTGGCCGATCGCCATGTCCTGCTCGTGACACGGCGCGGTGCGCCACAGTCCTATGTCTGCCTTTTCGAAGCGGCCGGAATGCCTGACCGAGGGACGAATACGATAGAGCCAGGAACGCTCGTTGCTGCCGCGCGGCGCGGTGAAGGGCGAGCCGGACAACTGCTCGGCATAGAGACCGTAAGCGCAACGTTGCGGCGAATTGCGCCCGATCGGCAGCGCGCCCGGCAACGCTTCGGTCTCGAAACTATTGCCGAAGCCGGACATGTAGCCCGGCGTGACGTTGGCCGAGCCGCGATTGACGATATCGGGCGAGGTATTGATATTCATATCATCCTCCTTGCAAGGACGCCCACATTTCCCGGTCGCGCTTGTCGGTCCAGATCACGGGGTCGTCGATTCCCGCGGCTTCATCGAAGGCGCGCGAGACATTGAACGGCAGGCAGTGCTCGTAAATGGCAAAGCTCGAAAATTTCGGATCCATCACCTCGCGCGCCGCCGCCATCGTATCCTTGAGACTACGCCCTTTGGCGACGGCGGCTTCCGCCGCGCCATAAAGCGTCGTGACAAAATCGCGCGTCATCGCGATCGCTTCGTGCCCTGTCGCCAGTCCCTTGAGCGCATCGCCGCGCCCCGGCGCGATTGCTTTGGGATTGAAGGCGCGGATTTCGTTCAACGTCGCCGGCCATTCCCGCAAATGCGCATCGCCGCAGTAACAAGCCGAATGATATTCGATTAAATCCCCAGAGAACATCACCTCCGCGTCGGGCACCCAGGCGACGATATCGCCTGAGGTATGCCCGGCGCCGAGTTGCATCAGGCGCACTTCGCGCTTGCCGAGGTAAATCGACATCTCGCCTTCAAAGGTCAGCGTCGGCCAGGTCAGGCCAGGAATGCTCTGCGCATCCTGGAACAGGCGCGGAAAGCGGCCATATTCGGAATCCCAGTCCTGCTGTCCACGCTCCTCGATCAGCCGGTAAGTCTCCTGCGAGGCGATCACGGCTTGCGCCTTGTAGGCCGATGCGCCCAGCACGCGCACCGCGTGATAATGCGACAGCACGACATATTTGATCGGCTTGTCGGTCACGGTGCGGACCCGCTCGATCACTTTGTTGGCCATCGCCGGCGTCGCCTGCGCGTCGAACACGAGACAGCCGTCGTCGCCGACGATGACCGCCGAATTCGGATCACCCTCCGCCGTAAAGGCATAGAGATCGGTTCCGATCTCGGAGAAGGTCACTTTCTTTTCGGCCATGTCGGTGGCGGACGCAAAACCTTTTGTCATGAGATTAAAATCCTTTGCGACTCTCTCTCCCAGTCATTGCGAGGATCGGGGCGACGAAGCAATCCATATTTGTCCTGCCTCGATGGATTGCTTCGCTTCGCTCGCAATGACGATCTCGACATGTCTGTGCCTATTGTTGCTGTTGTTGTTGGCTCGCCTCCAGCATCCGCCGTTTGGCCAGTTCAATCGCCTCGCGCAAGACATCGAGATCGCCAATGTGATTGGCGAGGATGA
>Ga0210397_10002494_pt1 | contig 11563 bp, 12 predicted proteins | sample IncBWH2OmetaG_FD_160126 | JGI IMG/M metagenome (GOLD analysis project Ga0210397, IMG submission 160126) | Forest soil microbial communities from Barre Woods Harvard Forest LTER site, Petersham, Massachusetts, United States - Inc-BW-H-2-O ...
ATATTCGAAGCAATATCGAGATCGGGCATGGCTCCTACAAATCCACGGATGCCGGGGCCACCTGGTCCTCGGTTGGTCTCGAAGAAGCCGGCCAGATCGCGAAAATCCGTGTCGATCCGCGTGATCCGAATCGCGTCTACGTCGCGGCCGTCGGTCACGCTTTCGGCCCCAACCCTCTGCGCGGAATCCTGCGCTCTCGCGATGGCGGCAAGACTTGGGAAAAGGTGCTCTACGTCAACGAGCATACCGGCGCAGTCGATCTTGTAATGACCGAAGGGAACCCAGACGTGCTGTATGCCGTGATGTGGACCGGAGAGCGCCATCCGTGGGGTATGGTTGCCGGTTCAACCGAAGGTGGAGTCTTCAAAACCACCGATGGCGGAGATCACTGGACCAAGCTGACGGGTGGTCTTCCGCAGGGCATCGTCGGCAAAATAGGCGTTGCAGTTTCACCGGCCATGCCAAATCGCGTATGGGCTTTGGTTGACGCTCCCGAAGGCGGAGTATTCCGCTCTGAGGATGCTGGCCAGACTTTTAACCGTATCGATCCGGCCCGCCAGCTTCTTGGCCGCTCGTGGTACTACGGGCACATCTTCGCGGACACCAAAGATCCCAACACCGTCTACGCTGCCAATACCGATTTCTTTCGATCCACAGATGGAGGCAAGACGTTCAACCCGCTTGCTATGCCGCACGGAGACAATCACGAGCTTTGGATCGATCCAAAAGACTCGCAGGTCATGATTGAAGGAAATGATGGCGGAGCGACGATCTCGGTAAATGGAGGCAAATCCTGGTCAACCCAACTCAACCAACCCACGGCTGAGATCTATCGCGTGACAACCGACAACCAAGTACCTTATCGCGTCTATGGTACCCAGCAGGATCAGTACGACGGTCTATCCCTGCCAAGTCGATCTGCCCATTTCGGCGAACGCATGCAACTGCAGCACTGGTATGCAGTCGGTGGCATGGAAGGTGGTTACGTGGGCGTTGTTCCCAATAACCCAAACATCGTTTACACCGGCGGCTCCGGCCCTATGATCACGCGTCTCGATCTCGCCGCTCAGCACTTGCGCACGATCAACGTTACCGCTGGAGTCAGAGGCGGTGACGTGCGCTTCGCCTGGAGCTCTCCTATCTTCATCTCGCCATTGGAGCCCGAGGTTGTGTATCACACGTCGAACTTCGTCCATAAGACCAGTGACGGCGGCCAAAACTGGACAACCATCAGCCCCGATCTCACACGCAACGACAAATCCCACCAGGGAGCTTTCAGCGGCCCTGGCAGTGAAGCTGAGGCATATCCCACCGTGTCCACCTTCGCCGAATCTCCGCGTGCTCGAGGTGTACTCTGGGCTGGTAGCGATGACGGTCTCGTACATCTCTCGCGCGATGGTGGCCTCCACTGGCTGGACGTGACGCCGAAGTCGATGCCAGAGCTGGCTACTGTAAACACCGTCGAACCTTCTCCGCACGATCCCGCACGCGCCTTCTTAGCGGTTTTCCGTTACATGCTTGACGACTATCACCCTTACATCTACCGTACCGACGACTTCGGCAAAACCTGGACTCTCCTCACCGAAGCCAACAACGGTATCCCTGCCGATCAGCCAGTGCGCGTGGTACGCGAAGACCCAATACGCAAGGGCCTTCTTTACGCTGGTACCGAGTACGGCGTCTTCGTCTCTCTCGACAATGGCGGACATTGGCAGCCGTTGCAGTTGAATCTTCCCGCTGTGCCCGTGACCGACATCCAGGTCCACGATAGTGACCTGGTCCTCTCGACGAACGGTCGTTCCTTCTGGATCCTCGATGACATCAGCCCACTACGGCAGATGGCTGTCCAGGCGATGACTGCTCCACATCTTTTTCCGGTGCGCAATACTTACCGGATCGCTACCTCCGCTGATGAGGATGATCAGCCTTACGTGGGCGGGGCCTGTTGCGTCAGCAATGTGCGCGACCTTTACACCGGAGCGCGAATCGAACGCCACCAGTTAGGTGAGGAACCGCCCGAAGGCGCAATCGTGTATGCATCTTTTCTTGAACGGCCCAATGAAAAAATGACTGTGACCGTGACCGATGCCAGTGGAAAGTTGTTGCGCACGCTGGTGGACACATCAACGACCGATGGCCCGTCAGTTCATTCGGGCCTAAATCGCTATAACTGGGACCTGTGCATCGAAACTCGCGTACCGGGTAGTCCGAAGCCCGTTCAGCGCGGCCCCAAAGCTGTCCCCGGGATTTATCAGTTTCACCTCACGGTAGGAGGCAACACGCAGTCGGTCACCTTCAAGCTGGTCGGCGATCCTAAATCTCATGTCACCCAACAGGATTATCAAAGCCAATACGATTTGTTGATGCATATTCAGGATGCAATCGCACAGATTCAACATGCTGGAACAATCATCCAGGCTCGTCGTGCAACCCTTCCTGCTGGCTCTCCGGCTTTGACCGAGCTCGACGCAGTGCAGACCGCCCTGGGAGCTGGCGCTACCGGTCGTGGCGGACGTGGAGGGGGCGGTGGACGCGGAGGCAACTCAGGCGCGCCGCCACTAATGGGTGAGTTTACCAGTCTCTATACCTTTGTTAGCGGCAGCGAGGACCGACCGACCGGTGCGGCTCTCGATCGCTATCGGGATCTGCGTAAAGCTCTCGAAAATGAGTTAGCAAAATTGCAAGATGGCGCATAGCTATACAAGCTAGCCTTAATAAGAAACTTAGATTGGTGGAGGTGGCGCGAGTCGGAACGATTTTTCCACAGTTTAGATTCAATAACTTATCTGTTTTCAGTTGCTTAGAAAACCGCCCAAAAGGCCCAAAATGCCACTTTCTTGGTACAGTTTTGGTACAGTTTTCGGCCTGAAATATCCGGCGGAATGCCCGCCACCTCCAGCAATTGCAAACCCTTGTGAAATCAGTCGAAATATTGCTCAATGCTGGCCTATGGCAGGACACCCGCCGCCTCCAGAGCACTGTTTTCAATAGGATAGATGTCGTTTTGGGGCGACTGTGTACCAGGATTGTACCAGCCGGTTTTTGTAAGAAATTTGCCACATTTTTCTTACCCACCGGGCGGCTTTCTTGTAAGAAATTTGCTACAATTTTCTTACAACAGGAGCCCATGCCGACTTCCGCGCCAAGTATCCAGTCCGCCATTCTGAGCCGCATCCGCGCTCTGAAGAAGCCGCGCGTCTGGACGGCGGACGACCTGGCCGACCTTGGCTCCCGAAGTGCCGTCGATCTCGCCTTGCACCGACTCGTCTCAGCTGGCGATGTGCGCCGGATAGCCTGGGGACTTTATGACGTTCCCGGCATCAACAGCCTTACAGGAAAGCCGACGTCTCCCGATCCGCACGACGTGATTGATGCACTGACCCGCAAGGGCAAAGTGCGCATCCTCGTTGACGGCATTACCGCCGCCAACGACCTGGGACTGACCGACGCCGTTCCTGCACGCATCGAGGTCTTCACAGATGGACGGCTGCGGCCCATCAAGCTAGGCAATCTGACTCTCGACTTTCATTACGCCGCGCCGCGCCGCCTCTACTGGGCAGGCCGCCCCGCCATGCGCTTCGTGCAGGCGCTTCATTGGCTACGCGACATGCTTCCCTCCGACCACGGGGGATTACGGCGACGCCTTATCTCGATTCTTCGGGACCCGGACCATGGGCAGGTGATTCGTGATGACCTGCGCGCGGGCTTTTCCGCTCTTCCGGAGTGGATGCGCGCCATCGTGCGCGATCTGCTCAGAGACGCCGAGAGCACAAAACCACCCGTCAAAGAGACACCCGCCGCGCCGCCGGTTCGGCGCGCGCCGGCAACCGCATCAGCGAGTGATCCTATGATGAAAAAGAACCAGCGGGTGGCTAAGCAATGATCGAGGGATTCCAAACCGTCTTGGCGGCAAGTGAACGGGAACGTCGCGACCTGTTTCTCACCACTGCCAACCGGCTCGGCACCGCCGAACAGAATGCCGAGAAAGATTTCTGGGTTTGCTGGACCCTCGATGCGCTTTTTAACGATCTCGCAGCGGGCGGCCCGCGACTCCTCTTCAAAGGCGGCACATCGCTTTCCAAGGGCTACGGCCTGATCGAACGATTTTCGGAAGATATCGACATAACCGTCTTCCGTGAAGACATCGGGCAACCGGCTACTGTCGAGGAACTGGAGGGACTGAGCGGCAAGAAACGCGCCGCGCGCCTCGACGCCATCCGGGGCGCCTGCCAGGAGTACATTCGTGGCCCTCTACGCGACCAGATGGAGGCGGACTTGCGGCGGGCACTTGAAGCGGCGAAACTGCCCGCCAACCGTGGACGAGTGGAACTCGACGCGGACGACGCCGACGGCCAGAGTCTGTTGCTCTGGTATCCCACCGTCGCCGCCGCAGGAAACGACTACATCCGAAGGGCGATCAAGATTGAATCGGGCGCAAAATCTGCGCTCGATCCTCATGCTCCGGTGACCGTCCGGCCCTTAGTCGCCGCCGATCTCGCTGGCCGCGATCTTAGCGTGCACAACGTGACCACAGTCGATCCCAGCCGCACCTTTTGGGATAAGGTGGTGATCCTCCACGGTCTGCGGAGATGGTTTGAGCGCCGCGGCGAACTTAGAGGCGGCGGCCAGCGAGTCTCCCGGCATTATTACGATGTGTCCCGGCTGCTGGCCTCCGAGCCTGGCCACAGGGCAACGAATGATCTTGAGATGGCCCGGGATTGCGTACGCCATGCAAAGATGTTCTTCAACCGAACGGATTTTGATTTGGCCTCCGCTGTTCCCGGCAGCTTCACACTCACTCCACACAACGGAATGACGGAAATCCTCGAAAGGGATTACGAAGCAATGTCCGGCATGATCTTCGGCACAATTCCGCCTTTCAAGGAAGTGATGGCCTTAATCGCCGAACTAGAGCAACGGATCAATCGACCTAAGTGAGTGCGCTTTGAATGAAAGGTGAGAATCGATGAGTGGAGGAAGTGCCACACATGCGGGAATCGGATTTCAGGACAAAGTAGCGGGCTGGTTGGCAGTCCACATCCTTTCTGACGAACCGATCCAGTTCCTCGGCCTCCCGATGCGCCACAGCAAGATCTCGGCCAGGGCATCGGCATGGGACTTGGAATGTAAATGTGGCAAGAAGCAGACAGTATGAGGAGATTGCTATGTCCGCAGAACTCTATATCAAGAAACCCGTTCAGAGTGTAGGTCAAGCCGCTTTAGGACTGGAGCGCCACTATTCCGTTGGAGAGATCGCCGAGAGATGGGGGCTGAGCGAAAAGACGATTCGCCGCATGTTTGAAAACGAAGACGGTGTACTTCAATGGGGCAGTCCGGAAACTCGGCGGAAGCGCGGTTATATTACATTGCGGATGCCTGAAAGCGTGATGTTGCGCGTCCATCGTCAACGCACGCAGCGGGCAAGCTGAGAGTGGCAGAATTGAAACCATCGTCGGCCCCGTCAGTTCCGTAGGGCCGCTATTCGTGGATCGGCCAAGTAAATCAAATCGCAAATCTGAAACACGAGGGTCGCGATTGGCTGACCGACAACTTCTGCTCGGTCCAGCGCCATGGACACTAGCGGGCTTGATGCAGTTTTGCGAGCAGACGCGTCCTGAACCATGAAGGATGGTCCGGTTTCTAGCACCCTGAATGCGACGGATACGGCCTGTCTTTCGTCTGATGTTGTGCCTTCACCCCACCCACCCACGATTAGGTCGAACATCGCATCCTTCGGAGAATGCTCGGGTGTCCATTCGACAAAATATGCTGCGGTGGCGACGTCGCCTCGATACGCGTAGCCCCAAACACGTCTTGTCATTTGACCGCAATCAGGGCAAGGCCCAAATTCCGCCTGATTTTCCAAGTCATATTCAATTGACATGCCTGGCGATTGCGGGATGCTTATTCGCTCCATGCGGTCATGGTACCAGCCGGCATCTTACTCGGTTCCCCCTTCTGCATCTTGGTACTCTCAATCTGTGCAACCACTAGAGCCAACAAACGGGACTGATCGGCTGTTTCCGATTTACGTCCGAGAAGGGCGAAGCCGGAAGCGATACAACGCCGGATACATCGACTGTACTGGACAGATTGTCATTCCTGTGCAATATGAGGATGCGTATCCGTTTCGGAATGGGCTTGCCGCTGCGAAGCAATCCGGTCGCTGGGGAGTGATCGATCCGAGTGGAACTTTCGTCATTTCTCCAACCTATCGGCGTCCTCTCGTCTTCACTGAGGGACGAGCGGAACTTCCGACGCTGGACGAGAAGGATGGGGATAAACGCGGTGTGATCTCTTCCGCTGGAGAAGTAATCGTGAAACCACGATATCGGAGCGTCAGTCATTTCAGCGACGGCCTAGCCTGCGTGTGCGATGGTCAACTCTACGGCTATATCGATCTCGAAGGAAATCAAGTAATCCCGCCTTTCTTTGAGGACGCCCGCGCATTCTCTGAGGGGTTGGCTGCAGTGAAGCTCAACGGAGCATGGGGCTATATCTATCCCGACGCTTCGACTGCGGTTCCAATTCGATACATCTGCGAACGCGGGATGGCAGGACCTTTTCGAGATGGTCTGGCGCGGGTTGCGCGCAATGGGCGGTGGGGTTACATCAACAAGGATGCTAAATTTGTCGTCGAGCCAAATTTTGATATGGCGCATGAATTCTCCGAGGGCCGCGCCCCAGTCTTTCTGGATCACCGCGCCGGATACGTCAGCCGAGAAGGAGAAATCGCCGTTCCAATTTCGTTCTTGCGAGCCGGTCGATTTGCCGGAGGTGTGGCCGCTGTAGATACCGGTTCTGGGCAAGCTCACAAATCAATTTCGGACGCTTGCGAGACCGGTTTCATCGGGCCAAACGGAGAATGGTTGATCCCACCTAGGTTTTTCGCCACAGGCACGTTTCAGGATGGATTATGTGTGACGGAGAACGAGAAGTGCATCGAGTATGTGAATCGTGATGGCGCCGTGGTCTGGACTGGCCCTTGGGTCGAGCATCTCAACTTCGACCCTATCACATTCTGCCGCCCGCTCCGTAACCGCCATTACGTTGCTGATTTGTTGGCTACCTTCAATCGCAAGGTTATTGAAATGCGATTCCTTGAGTTGATTTTTCCACCCGCTCGGATAGCCACTGCAATGGCGTTGGAAGCATTTCCGACGCAAAATCGAGATGAATTACGCGCCGATGTGCAGGTGACAAGGAAGGAGATGACGCATGCAGAAGGAGTGGTCGCATAAGCAGAGCGCCTCCTCGATTCACGTTACATACATGCGCTTCCGAACTTTGCAAGATGGCCTGAAGTCGATTCTCTGGGATTCGTCCGTATCGATGTGATCCGGGAATCACACGCAATGCACCGTTAGATTCATTGCAGGCGTCAAGATGCAGCCTAATTGACACCATTTTCTCCATTACTGCGGCGGGCGGTTGCACATGAAGAAAGTCAGCCTTCATGGACCAAGGGCCAAATCCACTGACCTCGAATCTATTCCGCACAGCAATCGTGACGTCTTGATGCCATGGAACCTTCCAATTGGCAGTTGGCAGCTTGTCAAAGAGGATTCCTCGCACAGGGAAGAAGACGCCACCAAGCACTGCCTCAATCAACGTTCGAATCCGCGATGAACCAGCGAGTTCGGCAATCTCGGGCTGTTCGAGCAAATTGCGAATTGCGAACACTTTCCCCTGTCTCTCCAAGCTCTCGCCGCGCTCATGGCGCCCCAAGAGACAGATAAGGGAATCGATCATCTCACTCGAAATGACGCCTTCCTGAATGGCAAAACCCGCACGATCGATTGCGGCTTTGATGCGTTGCCCTGGATGGTCCATAAGACATGATTCTAGAACGTGGTCTCCCGAGGATACTGCGGAAATGAAGGCAACATCAGCTCAATGCTGCCCGCTGTTCCGGCTGAATTTGCCATGCCGACTGCACGCTCTTCTCAAGCTGATCCTGGCGAGCGCGGACCCACGGCGAATAGTGCTTTTCCGTGACGCGAACGCTGGCATGGCCGAGCAGGATTGATACCTGATCGATGGGAACGCCGGCCAGCAGCATTTCGACCGCGAAGGTGTCGCGGAACATGTGGCAGTGGCATCGTTTTGGGGTACCGTCAGGTTTGCTGAGATTGGCGACCTTGAACAGCCTCCGATAGGCACGCTGCCAATTAGCGACGAAGGTTTTTGGAAGGCCGTTGCCGGACCAGAAGAAGTAATTCGGGTTCGGCTTGAGACCGGGCGGGATGGAGCGGAGCAGATCGGCGACTTGCGGCGGCAACGGCACGAAAACCGGCGTTCCAGTCTTGGCCTGATAGAGCATGAGCTTGTTTTCGACGAGTCGCCCGCATTCGAGCGTTACGGCGTCGCGGATACGTAGGCCGCTCCAGCGCATTAACTCCGTCAGAGCGCGGATGCGAATACCGCGCTTTTCTGGAGCCCATGACCGCTCCGCATATTCGCCTAGCCGGTAGGTTGCACCGACGATGCGCTTATATTCGTCCGCGGTGAAATAGTCCGTCGGCACATGTTTGGCAATCACTCGGCCCATAGTTGCGGTGGGGTTTTCACGGAGCCAGCCCTGGCGGACGCAATACCAGAAGAAGCCGATCACGCGCTCGAACTTCTTTTTGCGGGCGAGTTCCTTCTCTTTCTTCCAGGATTGCCGCCATTCGGAGAGGTTGCGGGGATTGAATTCTCGCAGGAAGGTAACGCCCGATTCTTCGGCGAACCCGACGAGTTGGACCTGGAAGATGCCGCGTAGCTTTTGCAGGGTAGCCGGAGCCAGACCGCGCGCCTCGGCATCGGCGAGGAAGATGCCTACAGCTTCCTTCACGGTTGGCATCTTTGCCGGCTTCAGGTCCTCTCCGCTGAGGGCAGAATTCTCGTATTTGCGAGCGACGAGTTCCGCTTGTTCCCAGGACTTTGTTTTCGCCGAAGTGCGAAAGCGCCCGGTACGACCGGGAAGAGTGCCGTCAAGCCACTTGGGGCAGCGGCAGCGGCGATAAGTGGAGTCGTCTTTCTTCGCGCAATCGGGGTGATGGCGGGTGTAAACGGACAGCATAATGCCGTCAATCTAGCACGAAAAGTCGGTTGGTACAATTCTGGTACAGTTTAGTGATCTATTGAGTTTTCCACAATCTAAACTACTACAAATAAGAAACTTAGCTTTGGTGGAGGCGGCGGGAGTCGAACCCGCGTCCGAAAAAACTTCCAACAGAGAGCCTTCATGCTTTTTCCGGTTCATTTTTGTCTCGTCATCGACGCTTAGAACGGACGAAGATGCGTCGACGACCAGTCTGATCGATCTCGTCTTCCACCGCGCAGACGGGGCAGGGAAGACCAGCCTACTGTGCGACGATCGGTACGGGCCCGTAGGCGAAGCCCGAGCGATCGGCTACTTAATTATTAAGCAGCAAGAGCCAGGTTGTTGTTGGCACTTATAGTTTTGTGAGCGATTACGGGTGTCCACACCCCGGCATGCCTCTCTGCCACAAGCAATCCCGTCGAAGCCGTGACGCCCCCATCTGGAGCTGGCACCAACCATGCGTTGGGCACTCAAAGAACTGTCTTCATTATAACTCTTGCATGCGTAATGATTGGTTCAGGCGAAGGCGATCATTACCGCGCCAATCGTAATCAAGGATGCTCCGCCAATTTTCAGTGGAGTCATCTGTTCGCCTAAGACGAGCCACGCTCCAAGAATCACAAGTACAACGCTCAACTTGTCGATTGGAGCGACGCTGGATGCGGGCCCAATCTGCAGTGCACGGAAATAACACAGCCATGACAGGCCGGTACAAATGCCGGACAACACAAGAAACACCCAGCTTCGCCGACCAATTTCGGATAGTGCATGATGTTTTTCAAAGGCTATAGCGATGGCCCACGTGAACACCAGGATGACCGACGTGCGGATCGCGGTCGCTAAATTGGAGTCAATGCCCGCGACGCCAACCTTGGCCAATAGCGCGGTGGCGGCGGCAAATACAGCGGAGAGAATCGCCCAGAAGAGCCATGTCATGTCTCCGAGAATACGCGTTGACTTAACTTGACGCGCGCCTTGTCCGAGCGTAAACAGTTTCAATGTCGAAACCATTGTTGCGAAGCCTATCCCTGCACGCCATGTTTTGCGTGTTTACGGTTCTCTTTTGTGGACTAGCCGGCGTTGACCTCCCCGCGCAGGACCCTGCCAAGTCCGTCCCGATGGACGGCGCAACTACAGATCCTGCCGGTCACGCGAAGATTGGGCTCAAACCCCCTGCCGACCCGAAGCTCCCAACGCTCTTTCTGGTTGGCGACTCCACGGTGCGCAATGGGCACGCTGATGGAGCAAATGGCCAGTGGGGGTGGGGAGAGCCGCTGGTCGATCTTTTCGACACCAGCAAGATCAATATAGACAATCGTGCTATCGGAGGCCGGAGCAGCCGATCCTACATTATGGAGAATCAATGGCAGGAGACTCTGGCCTTTGTGAAGGCAGGGGATATCATTCTGTTCCAGTGGGGGCATAACGACGATGGACCATTGGATGATCCTGCTCGTGCTCGCGGGACCCTTCATGGTACTGGTGACGAAACCAAAGAGATCGACAACCCGATCCTCAAGATTCACGAGACAGTCCATACCTACGGCTGGTATCTGCGGAAATATATAGCCGATACCAAGGCGAAGGGCGCAATACCGATCATTTGCTCCCCGATTCCTCGCAAGACGTGGAAAGATGGCAAGATCGTCCGAAACGCGGCAAATTATGGCGGTTGGGCCCGTCAGGTTGCCGAGCAGGAACACGTTGGCTTCATCGACCTAAATGAGATCATCGCCCGAAAATACGATGCTTTGGGAGAGGAGAAAGTAGAACCGCTCTTTGGCGATCCGCATACTCACACCAGTCGGGCTGGAGCCGAACTTAATGCGGAATGTGTCGTTGCAGGTCTGAAGGCACTTCCCCATGATCCTGTCGCTGCCTATTTCTCGGCAAAAGGAAAGGCAATCGCGTCTTACGTGGAGTAGCTAAAGTTACATGGAAGCGTTGGCCAGATCTACGCTCTGCCAGTCCCCGCGCTCGATAGAAGCGCGGATTTGTGCAGGTGTTTGGCCCTTCTTTGTTTGCTCGTAGGCGTAGACCGCCTCCTTCATGCATGTGGTGCAGGTGGCTCCATGGGTGCCCTCGAAACAACTATGCAGGCTATTGTGCCGCAACTCGCGGTCGCAGTGGCAATAGCAGGGCTGCTGGTGCAAGACGGCGGGAATAGTCGCAGCCATCTTATAGGCGGTTACCTGGTACGCATGGGTGAAATAGATTCCCGTCAGTTGATTACCGCTTAAAACGGGAGGGAGACGCCTTACCGGGGCAGAAGCATTATAAGCAGGTACATCGTCTGAAGGGTTTGTCCACTGCGCCGATGCGGCGATCGTTGCTAATCCCAGTGCTGCGCAACCTAGAAGTCGCTTCATAGAAGTATGCTAAACCCTGCCAACCCAAAGACCAACGTTAGGATGTGTGTGAATGTAACAACGATCCGTCCGGCGCAAAATGGCAAAAAAAGGCGGCACGAACGGT
>Ga0210397_10002497_pt1 | contig 11559 bp, 10 predicted proteins | sample IncBWH2OmetaG_FD_160126 | JGI IMG/M metagenome (GOLD analysis project Ga0210397, IMG submission 160126) | Forest soil microbial communities from Barre Woods Harvard Forest LTER site, Petersham, Massachusetts, United States - Inc-BW-H-2-O ...
GGCTGGTGGTGGAGGCCAAGGAGGGAGATTTGATCGTGACTCTGGGGGCGGGGAGCGTGTCGCAGGCGGGGGGGATGTTGCTGGAGGAGTTGGCTGGGTAAAACCTGGCAGGCCAGTGGATTGCCTCTGAAATTGAATTGCTAAGTCTCTAGTCTGGTTCGACGGTTCACAGGCACAAACCGCTGTCGATACCTATATGACGAAGGGAAACGCCATATATTCCGCGACGCAAGGGTGCAAGGGACGGAGGTAAATGAGACTCGGTGAATACACTTGCTCGCCGTGCCGCACGCCATCAAGAAATCACTTGTCTGGAAAACGGGACTCGGATAAGTGCAAGAGTCAAGAGTTCTGTGCTCTCTTGGCTCATGAGGGTGAGTTCCTGAAAGGGTACGTGGGGAAGAAGTTAGACGGTGGATCGAGTAGGGCGGGTTATTCTCGAAGAGGCGATTCTCGCGACCTTGCTCGGGTTTGCGAAAAAGCGACGTGATATCGAAGGGCGGGACAGAGGTGCTTGAAGCGCCGGAGGAGAGATACGTCGCGGAATCGAGTGGGCGACGGGGGGCGGCTTCGTCGAATCGCAAGTTGCGTCGGGATTTGAGTGAAGATTTCGCGGATCCTTATGAAGATGAGGATGATCGCCCGGCGGCACGGCGACGCGCCGGGGTACGCGTGCGTTTTCGCGGATTGCCTGCGACGAAGTGGGGACGGATCTTTGCTGCCTGCGGATTGGTTACGGTACTGGGGTTGGGGTTTGCCACTTATCTGATGGCGAAGAGTTATCTGTTGCATGATGAGAGGTTTGTGATTTCGTCGTCGTCGGCGATCGAGATTGATGGGAATGTACATGTGACACGTGCGCAGTTACTGGGGATTTTTGGAGAGGATGTGGAGCGGAATATCTTTACGATTTCGCTGGCAGACCGGCGGACCGAATTGGAGAGATTACCCTGGGTCGCGAATGCAACGGTGATGCGGCTGCTGCCGAACAGGATGCGAGTGTCGATTGTCGAGAGAACGCCGGTGGCATTTGTGCGGCAGGGAAGCAGAATTGGACTAGTGGATGCGAGTGGCGTGTTGCTGGACATGCCTGTGGACGCGAAGAAGACCACAGAACATTATTCGTTTCCAGTGGTGACCGGGATTGCTTCGAACGAACCCGTGTCGACGCGGGCGGCGCGAATGAGAATCTATCAGAGATTCACTTCAGAGCTGGATGGATCGGGCGAGAAGATATCCGAGGAACTGAGCGAGGTGGATCTTTCGAATCCGGAGGACGTGAAGGCGATGATTCCGGATCATTCGTCGGAGATCCTGGTGCACTTCGGCGATGAGGATTTTCTGAATCGGTATAGAAAGTTCAAGGAGCATTTGCCGGAGTGGCGGACGACTTATCCGAAGCTGTCGTCCGTTGATATGCGATATGAGAGGCAGGTGGTATTGGAAACAGGTTCGCTCGCAGGTGCTGCGCCTGCCGATGCAAGCGGTGTCAATACTTCAAGTGCGAAGGCTTCGGTTGCGGATGATAAGAACATTAAACCCGCCGAGACTGCTGCGAGGCCGGTTGAAAAGGTCAATGCGAAATCAGTGGTGAAGAAAAATCCTCCGGTCGTTGTGCATAAGGCAGCGGCCAAGCCGGTGACAAAGGCTCCGGTGCATGTGGTGGCACAGAGCGAAGTTGCTTTTGATGTTCCTTCGCGAAAGGCTCCGCCGAAGGCTAAGCAGCCGGCTACTGCCACGGCGCAATCTCATTCTCAGGTGGTTCATCCATGAATCAGAAGCTGGACAATCTGATTACTGTGCTTGATGCCGGTAGCACGAAGAGTTGTGTGCTGGTGGCGGAGTTGCAGGATGGTGTGTTGCGATATCGCGGGCACGGTATTGAGCCGTCGCTTGGAATGCGCAAAGGCTTAATTGCGGAGCTGGGGCCGGCTGCGGAGGCAATCAATCGTGCGGCGTTGACGGCAGAGCGGTCGGCGAAGGCCGGGATTGAGACGGCTGTGGTTGGCATTGGCGGGACACATGTACGCGGCGTGAACTCGCGTGGCGGAATCAGCATGGGAAGTAGGATGCGAGAGATTACGCGAGAAGAGGTGAAGGCCGCAGTGGACCGCGCAAGGAGTGTTGCGCTACCTCCGGATCGCGAGGTGCTGCATCTGTTGCCGCAGGAATTCATTCTGGACGATCAGCCAGGAATTCATGATCCGATTGGGATGGTGGGGAACAAGCTCGAAGTGAATCTGCATCTGTCGACTTGCTCGGGCGGTGTGGCTCAGAGTGTGATTACGTGTGCGAACCGTGCAGGACTTGAGGTGCAGGATACGGTGTATGAAGGGATTGCTGCGGCTGAAGCTGTGCTGAGCGCAGATGAGCGTGAGCTTGGCGTTTGCATGGCGGATATCGGCTCGAGCACGACCGAGCTTGCGGTATTTTTCGAGGGATCGATTGCGCACACGGCGGTGCTGCCGATCGGTGGGGATCATTTTACGAATGATCTGGCTGTTGGGCTGCATGTGACGGTAGAAGAGGCGGAGTATTTAAAGAAAACCTATGGGCATTGCGTTGTTACGGCGGTGCCGCAGTTGAACGAGATTGAGGTTGGCGGGAATCTTGCGATCTCGGGTGGGCAGCCAGCGCGGATGGTGCGGCAGCGATTTCTGGCAGAGATTCTGGAGCCGCGGGCGCGTGAGTTGTTTACGATGCTGCGGGATAATCTGCGGAACGGTGGCGTGTTGGAAGCGCTTGGCGCTGGATGCGTGTTGACCGGCGGTGGGGCGCATATGGCAGGATTGCTTGATAATGCGGAGAGCTTATTGCGGGTGCCAGCGCGAGTAGGCTATCCCGTACCGCTATCGCGGATGCCTGCGGAGCTGGCTACTCCAGAGTTTGCAGTGGCGATTGGAATGCTGCTTTATACGCATCGAACGCAGGTTCGAAGAGCGAGCGAAGAGCAGGGTTTGAAGGCTAAGCTTAGGGCAATCTTTGCGGGAAGCTTCTGAGCGCGTTCCAGGAAAGATGTATTGGTTGTTCGCGAGTGTTTCTTTTTTTGCCTGCACTTGAGCGATTTTCCAAACAGAAAAATTAGAGACAAAAAAAATAGAAATTTCTCACAAAGGGGCTTTACAGATTCAGTATTTAACCATATGGTTATTTAACCAAGAGGTTTATTACGATTATGCAAGATCAGGTGAGTTCGACATTTTCAGCTTTGGCCGACCCGACGCGAAGAGCAATTTTGGCTCGTCTGGCGCTGGGAGAGACTTCGGTGACGGAGTTGGCTTCGCCTTTCGAGATGAGTATGCCGGCGATTTCACGACATCTGAAGGTTTTGGAGAAGGCGGGGCTAATATCGCGCGGGCGTGAGGCGCAGTGGAGGCCCTGCAAGTTGCAGGCGGAGCCGCTGAAGCAGGCGGCGGATTGGCTCGATGAGTATCGCCGGTTCTGGGAGGCGAGCTTCGATCGTTTGGATGAGTATCTGAAGACACTACAGGCGAAGGAGAAGAAGCGTGGCAGAACAAAGAACTGAAGTGAGTGAGGCGACGGACCGCGAGATTTTACTGACGCGGGTGTTTGATGCTCCGCGGAGGATGGTATGGGAAGCATGGACCGATCCGAAGCAGGTTGTGTTGTGGTGGGGGCCGAAGGGCTTTTCGATCACGATTGAGGAGATGGATCTACGACCTGGTGGCGTGTGGAAACAGGTGATGCACGGGCCTGATGGCACAGACTATCCGAATAAGAGTGTTTTTAGGGAGATTGTGCCTTACGAGCGACTTGTCTATCGATTGACGTGTGGAAAGAAGGGTGGGCCAGCGGCACAGTTTGTATCGACTGCGACGTTTGCGGATGAAGGCACCGGGACACGAGTAACACTGAGAATGGTGTTTGCTTCGGCGGAAGAGCGCGATCGGAATGTGCGTGAATACCGTTCGATCGAGGGCGGGGAACAGACGCTTGGGAGATTGGCGGATTATCTATTGACTCGAGTTTCGACGATAGCGAATGGAGGATTGTGATGAGTACAGCGAATCTGACTTCTGCGGTTTCTTCGACGACGGCGCAACATGAGCTTCAGATTATGCGGGTGTTCGATGCGCCGCGTGAACTGGTTTGGAAGGTGATGACCGATCCGGAGCATATGAAGCACTGGTGCGGGCCTCGTCAGTTTGTTGCCCAGCATATAGAGAACGATCGTCGGCCCGGTGGGAAGTGGCGGCTTTGCCTACACACGGATGGATTCGATATCGGCGATGGTGAGTTAAAGAAGTTCGATCTGTGGCAGGGCGGGGAAAATCTTGAGGTGATCGAACCGGAGCGGCTGGTCTACACGTTCAAGTGGGACCAAAACCCTGGCCTTTCGTCCAATGTTCAAACGGTGGTGACGATCACCTTGGAAGAGCACGACGGCAAAACGACAATGAACTTTCACCAGGCGTTCTTCGTAACATCTGGAGATCGCGACGGGCATAACCGCGGATGGAACAGCTGCTTCGACAAACTTGAGGATTATCTGCGCGAAGTGAAGGAGAGATGGAATGGCGAACGGTAGAAGCGTGGTTGAGGACGGGTTGTTGGAACTTAGTCTGACGCGGAGGGTTTCTGCGCCGCTGGAGGTTGTGTTTAGCGCGTGGACGGATGCGAAGCAGCTGGCGGAGTGGTGGGGGCCAAAGGGATTTACAAATCCAAGGTGTGAGGTGGATGCGCGTGTTGGGGGAGCGATTCATATCGACATGCGTGCGCCGGACGGTATGGTTTATCCGCTGACCGGTCGAATTCTGGAGATTGATCCGCCTCATCGATTGGTATTTGAGACTGCTGCGCTTGACGGCGACGGGAAGCCGATGTTCGAGGTGCTGAATACGGTGACGTTTGCAGCGGTTCGAAATGGAACGGAGATTTCGCTGGTTGCAGAGGTGACGAGAACGACTGCGGATGCACCACGATACCTGTCGGGTATGTCGCAGGGTTGGAACCAGAGTCTGGAACGGCTGGCGGCGTTTGTTGTCCGGAGTTAGCGGTCAGGCGGCGAGAGCCGTTTCAACGCTAGGATCGATGTCGGGAATGGAGTCGCTGTGCGTCATTTTCAGGACTTCATCCACCGTTGATCCCGGGAGCTACGAGACGTAGCTGGCCGCCAAGGACCTTCAAGTTGCCATAGAGGATTATGGGGTAGCGTTCTCCTGTGTGGTTGACAGCAGATCTCGGATCTCGTCGACGGTCAGGATTTGTTATTGAAAGGCAAAGATTTTTTTCCAGTCGTCTTTCATGCTGACGACGGTCCAGCCCTTGGTGTTGGCCTCGTCGAGGGCTTTATCAAGTTTGCCGACGGCGGATGTGCGGTCGTAGGCATACTCGCGGTCGGCGTCGGTGTGATGAACGAGGAGCATGAAGCGGGGCCCTGGGCCGGCGGCTGTCCATTCGAGCATCTGTTGGTCGCCGTCGGAGTTGCCAAAGGCAGCGAGGGGACGCTTACCAATAAATGTGTCGATGCCGACGGGTTTGCCTGGACCGTCGTCGATGAAGCTAATCTGCGGCAGGCGCATGATGACGGGGGCTCCGTTTTGTGTCTGAAGCTCCGTTTTCATCGTCGTCCCAACGACCTGCTCGGGAGGTATGCCGTAGGATTTTTCTGTCCAGGGACGCATAAATCCGACCTCTCCACCAGAGACGATGAATGTCTTGAAGTTGTTGGCGCGAAGGTAGGCGAGGAGCTCGATCATGGGTTGGTAGATGAGCTCCGTATAGGTTCGATTGAACTTGCGATCATGGGCCTGAGTGATCCAGTCGGAGACGGTTTTTTCAAACTCGGGGCTCGTCATACCGGTACTGGTGGCGACGATAATCTGATTGATCCCCTTTTCGCCGGTTGCCATGACGGCTTTCATGTCGCCGTCGAGAACTCCTTTAAACGGCTGCTTCGTCTTCCACTCAGGATGCTGGGGGGCCATTTGCTTGACGCGGTCGAAGGAAAAGAGGAACTGGGTATACATGGGGGCTTCGACCCAGAGAGTGCCGTCGTTATCGAAGGTGGCGATGCGGTCAGCGACGGGAACGAAGTCAGGGGAACCTTCTTTCGTGACGCGGTCGACGAAGGCGATAATGTTTTTCTTCGGGGAGGTGTCGCTCCAGGAAGGGAGCGGATCTTTTGCGATTTGGTGGACGGGCGATGTGGGGTTTTGATTTTGGCATCCCAGTGCGGTAAGCAACAGAAGAGAAGTGGCCAAAAGATTGAATCGAAGAGAAAGGTACCGTACGCGGAGGTACCGGGTTTGCACCTGTGACATTCGTATTTCTCCTTATGGCAGTCGTGGACTTTCAAAAGTGTGCGCAATGCTCCAACGGTAGTTAGTGGGGATTGGAGTGATAACTGTCAAAAACTACAGAGTTTTGGCGCTGATACCCTTGGTTCCTCGATAAAACGTTGGGATGGTTTCCGAGGCTTGGTGGGACAAGGCGGAAGATATACTCGTTCTGCAAATGGGCCGTCGAGAGAGGCGGCAGCGCGTTTTTGCAGCGCGTTGATCAAGAGAGAGTGCCGGAAAGAAAAAGTTGAACCATTGATGGTACGGGGAGGTGGAAAACGAGGGCCTTGGATGAGGCGCTTCGATGGGAGAATTAATTCTCAAGGAGTAACTGCTGCCATGCCGAATCTGCCAAACGATGACCTTCGCATTCACTATCACGATGAGATTCCGCATGGAGCGCGGATCAAGGTGATTGGCGTTGGGGGTGGAGGCAATAATGCGGTGAATCGCATGATTGCGGCTAATGTTGCCGGCGTGGAGTTCATTGCGGCGAATACGGATGCGCAGGCGCTCCAGGGCTCGAATGCTCCGGTGAAGTTACAGCTTGGAGTGAAGCTGACGAGCGGGTTAGGCGCGGGTGCGAATCCAGATGTAGGGCGAAGGGCAGCCCTGGAGGATTCGGAAAAGATTATTGAGGCGCTCGAGGGCGCTGACATGGTGTTTGTGACGGCAGGTCTTGGCGGGGGGACAGGAACCGGAGCTGCTCCTGTGATTGCGAGCCTGGCGAGTGAAATGGGCGCGTTGACCGTTGCGGTGGTGACTCGGCCATTCGCGTTTGAAGGGAAGCGTCGGATGATGCAGGCGGAACGTGGACTGCAGGAACTGCTGGAGTCAGTCGATACGGTGATTGTGATTCCGAACGAGAAGCTCCTGGCTGTTGCGAAGGACGCCGGATTTTTTGAGAGCTTCCGGATTGCGGACGATGTACTGCGGCAGGGCGTGCAGGGCATCTCAGACATCATTACGATTCCCGGTGTGATCAACCGCGACTTTGCCGACGTGAAGACGACGATGGCAGGCATGGGGCATGCAGTCATGGGAACAGCAATGCGTGCGGGCAACAACCGTGCAGTTGATGCCGCAATGGCCGCGATGGCTTCGCCGCTGCTGGAGGCGGGTGCGATTGATGGTGCACGTGGAATTCTGATCAACATTACAGGGTCCAGTAATCTGAAGTTGAGCGAGGTGAACGAGGCTTCGACGATTATTCAGAATGCGGCACACGAGGATGCGAATATTATTTTTGGCGCCGTGCAGGATGAGGCCATGGGTGATGAGGTAAAGATCACTGTGATTGCAACTGGTTTCAAACAGCAGGAGATGCCACAGCGGCGGGAGCGGATGCTGGCGGAGGCGACTCTGCCGACGGTTCGTTTTGACGTGCCGATTCAACCTCGTGTGACAACCCCGCGACCGAGCCCGCGATTTGCAAGCGAGACAGAAGCCGCCCCGGTGGATGCGAGCCATCTTGAGGAAGTTGGACCGGTTGCAAGCAAAGCGAATGGTGCACCGCCTGAGTTGATTCCGGTCAAGGCTTCGGTGTTCGACGATGATTTTTTCCGCACTTCTTCACGTGAGGAGATGGTTTCCGAGGCAGAAGGCTCCAGGGAGCAATTCGAAGAGACGACTCATATTTTGGGATCCTCGCACGTCCAGGAGGAAGTGATTTACAGTCTAAGGAAAGAGGTTTCACTCCTGGATACTTCGGTCGGGACATCGTTTGGGGGCTCGGCGCCTCCGATGGGAAATGCTGTCGAATCGGATGAATTGGACATTCCAGCCTTCCTGCGACGTGGAAATTGAAGAATTTACAGCTGTTTGGGGACTTTGCACGAAAGTGGGACGGTCGGCCCTGGTTTATGGTGTTAAATTAAGTTGTTATTGGGCGATCTCTAATCGTCTATGGCAATTTGATTGCATTAAAAGGTCTAGAGGTACTGCCTGTGTCAGGATTATTGAGGGTTTCTAGCGCTATTGTCTTCGGCCTTGTTTTTTGGGCCGAGGCGGGTGCGAGTGGGACGACGACTACGACGGGCAAGATAAAGCCGCACTCTGCAGGGACGACGCGTACTGTGGCAAAGACGACGCACGCCAGTACTGCACGTGCGGGCGCAAAGAGTGCTGTGGTGAGAAAATCCCACCCGCCGGCTCACGTTGCCACGACCAAGGTGATTACACATGGAAGTACGCGTGGTGCGCGACCGACGCTGGCAGTGAGGCGTACGAGGTATCACGAGCACTTTTCGGCAAGTTCGTTTGCCGATAATTTGACACTCGGCGATGTGATCGAGGGTGAAGATCCTGTTGTTCGCGCCGCGGCGATTGAAGCGTTGGGGAACATGAACGGAACCGCAGTCGCGATTGATCCTTCGACAGGCCGGATTCTGGCAATGGTGAATCAGAAGCTGGCCCTCTCTCGTGGAGCGGAACCCTGTTCGACGATTAAGCTGACCGTGGCACTGGCTGCACTGGAGGAGGGAATCGTGCGGCGGGATACCCCGGTGAATCTTGGTGGAAGATTTCACATGACAATGACAGATGCCCTGGCGCATTCCAACAATCTCTATTTCGAGACGCTGGGACGGCAGCTGGGATTTGAACGTGTGAAGCACTACGCGAATGAGTTTGGTCTCGGGGAACTAGCGGGATACCATATTGCCGGAGAGCAGCTGGGAACTTATCCGGATGAGGAACTGCCGGCATCTTTGGGCGGCGTGGGGCGGATGTGTTCATTTGGAGAGAGCGTATCGATGACTCCGCTTCAACTGGGTGCCCTGGTGGCTGCGATTGCGAATGGAGGGACTCTCTATTATCTGCAGCATCCTGAGAGCCAGATAGACCTGGCAACGTTTGAGCCGAAGGTGAAGCGAACATTGGATATCGCTCCCTTGATTCCGGAGATTTCGGTGGGCATGGAAGGTGCAGTGCAATACGGGACCGCGCGATCTCTGAGGACGAACTTCAACCAGTTTCCGGTGATGGGGAAGACGGGGACGTGCTCGAATAACGGGACACGATTTGGGTGGTTTGGATCGTATGCGGATACCCCAAATGGGCGAATTGTTACCGTGTTTTTTCTTGAGGGTGGACGGCCCACGTTTGGACCGAAGGCGGCCGAGTTGACCGGCGAGTTCTATCGGGCTCTCTGGGATAAGAGCTATTTTGTGCCGAAGACCACTGTTGCTGCTGAGGGTGATGTTGGGGTGAATTAGTTGCGTCTTTGAGCCTGGTTCTTGGGTCGCCAATCTGATTTTTCCTGCATTTGAATACGTCAATAACCTGAATAAGTGTTGTTGCGAGCGAGGCTTTGCCTCGGACTGATGGCTTGGCTTCGTACGCCGAATCGGGTAGAAGGAAAAGATGAAGATTCTAACCGCGGAAGAGATGGGCGCCACGGATCGCCGAACTGCCGAGCAGTATGGCGTTCCCCTTGGGTCTCTGATGGAACGCGCAGGGTGCGCTGTAGCGCAGTTTTGTCTTCGACAATATCCCTCGGTGGGTGTCGGGACGGTCTTGTGCGGGAAAGGGAACAATGGTGGTGACGGGCTGGTTGCGGCGCGGGCGTTGCTGCAGGCCGGATGGCAGGTGCGGGTTGTGCTGCTGGGACGAATGGATGAGTTGAAGGGTGAGGCTGCAGAGGCACTGAAGCGGCTTCGGTGTGAGGCTTCCGCGGTGGTGGTGGATGAGATCGTGGATGAAGCAGGCTTGCGGTCGTGTGAGGCGCTCCGTGATGCGGGGTTGCTGATTGATGCTGTTGTCGGAACGGGTTTCAAGCCACCCCTGAGAGGACTTGCGGTTACATTGCGAGAGATTGTGGAGGGATCGAGTCAGCCGGTTGTTGCGGTGGATCTTCCTTCGGGGTGGGATGCGAATTCGATGGAACAGACTGCAACAGGTTCGTTTCGTGCTGATGCTGTGGTGACGTTTACCGCTCCGAAGCTCGCGCATGTGTTTGGACATCTGACACGCAACGAAGAGACTGGCGGGACACTTGGGCCGGTTGTCGTTGCTCCGATCGGGTCGCCTTCAGAGACTGTAGTTTCGTCTACAGGACTTACGTGGACTGGGGCTTCGAAGGATTTGGTGGAGAAGGCTCGCGATGTGAACTCGAATAAAGGCAAGTTTGGGCATGTGCTCGTGGTAGGCGGTAGCTATGGGAAAGCGGGAGCGCCGGCAATGGCGTCACTGGCCTGTTTGCGTGCGGGGGCTGGACTCGTAACAGCGGCAGTGCCGTCGAGTATTGTTGATCTGGTTGCCGGAATAACACCAGAGTTGATGATGGCTCCGCTGGCCGAGGGGAGCAAAGGCGAGGTGTCGTTCAAGAATTTGGACGGTGCCAAGCTCGACGGGCTGGTGAAGCAGATTACGGTGGCGGCAGTAGGGCCGGGACTTTCAACGGAAGGGGATGCTCCTGCATTTGCGCGGCAGGTTGTGGAGAAGACAGTGGTGCCGGTGGTGATCGATGCCGATGCATTGAATGCGTTTGATGGTAAGACCGATCTCTTAAATGGAAGTGTAAGAGTGATGGTGCTGACCCCTCATCCGGGCGAGATGGCACGACTGGCAGGCCTGTCGGTGAAAGAAGTTGAAGCGGACCGCGTGGGATTGGCTCGCCGTTTTGCTACCAAGCACAAACTTACACTGGTGTTGAAAGGGTGGCGGACGCTGGTGGCCCATCCGGATGGCTCGATTGCGGTGAATACTACGGGGAATCCGGGTATGGCGAAGGGTGGGAGTGGGGATATTTTGACGGGAATCGTGGCGGCGATGCTGGCACAGTATCCGAAAGATGTGAAGCGTGCGGTGGAGACTGCGGTGTATTTGCACGGGCTGGCGGCAGACTTTGCGGCGACTGTGATGGATGAGCACACGATACTTGCAACCGATACGGTTGCACATCTGTCAGATGCGTTTCGCTACCGCACGATGGATGACGATGGGTTGACCTGGATCTGCGGACTGCGGCGATGAAGGAGCGGCGGTTCAAGACGAGAAGCGAGGCTGGGACACTGGCGATGGGGGAGCGAGTGGCGGAGATGCTGCTGCCAACTCCGAAGCTAATAGTTCTGCGTGGAGACCTGGGGGCGGGAAAAACGACTTTGGTGAAGGGAATCGCGGGAGCGCTGGGGGCGGCTGAGATGGAGGATGTGACGAGTCCGACATTTACGCTGGTGCACGAATACGCGGGCCCGAAAGTGCGGCTTTTTCATCTTGATCTTTACCGGCTGGAGACGGAGCGGGACTTGTTGACGCT
>Ga0210397_10002498_pt1 | contig 11559 bp, 18 predicted proteins | sample IncBWH2OmetaG_FD_160126 | JGI IMG/M metagenome (GOLD analysis project Ga0210397, IMG submission 160126) | Forest soil microbial communities from Barre Woods Harvard Forest LTER site, Petersham, Massachusetts, United States - Inc-BW-H-2-O ...
CGGCTTACGTCGCGAAGTCCGTTAAGTTTGGGCGACCCGGCGGTAGTGCGCAAGGCCACCCCGCAGCCGACGCTCTCCCGGACTCCGAGCAAAGCCGGGTGTCCGACGGCCTCAAATGGGTCGTGGCGTGGCCTCTCGGCGTATTTGGCGCGGTTAGCTTGGACGGATTCGATCAGATAAGCCTGAATGAGATGCGCGACATCTCGCAACTCCCCGCACTTCAAGCACGAGTCAATCAAATGGCAGAGCTCCTCAACGAATAGCACTTACTCTTATGAGAAAGGAGAGACAATATGTCCGCGGTCACAGACTCATTGTCTAGACAACCTAACCTGGCCTCCTCGCCCAAGGCTCTATGGGAATACGCCAGCCAAGGCGACGTGACGAAGGCCGATCGGGCTAACCTTCAAGAAGCCTTGATGGTCATGCAGCTTCAGACGCTGATCCAGCAGAACAAGGCGGCGAAAGCACAGGTCTGGGCGACAATAGGCACCTTCCTTCTCTTCGTAGCAACCGTCGGACTAATCATCGCCACGGCGTAGAGCGCGAGGATCCACCCTGACGCACACGATCCAGGTCACTATTCACGCTCACTCCGGCTCTGCGTCCGGGGCGCGTTTCACTGGCCGTGTTCCCCTCGGCCGGCCTCCTTTCCTCCACCACCTCCGCAACGGCAAAGCGGCGTTGTTCGGCGGCTTCGCAGATACTACGAGGTCTGAACAAGGTAATAGTCGGGTCTGGTATGGCGGGCGGAGGTGCTTGGGCCGCGCGACACGTTGGCCCACTGGCTTGGTTTCCCTCCCGCCGCCACCTCGAACCGTGCGTGGCGTTCCCCCGCGCCTATCACCGCTCAGACGCCACCTCTTGTTCTTCTAGATACTCGATAGCACTCTCGACCGTGTTAACCAAGACCTCGAACCTAGTCTTTGGCAAATCCTCATCATCTCCCGCTATTATTACTCGTCTGCTTGTAGCATGCGTAGAACGTTGGACCTTCTCAGATTCCTGTAACTTAATTATAAAGAGCACACGGTCGAGATCGTGCTCCATCGCACCCGTATCGCCTTGAACCGCTACATCGCAACAGGCAGCCTCGAGGGCTTGGCCGCCATCAACGTTGTATCCGCTACCGCTTTGGGGAAATCCTCGGCGTAGTCAGGTTCAGAATCTAGATACGCGACGAAGGCGTTCCGCCACTTTTCGAGCGCCATCCGCTCTTTACGCCATTGGCTTCGATCCATCAGCAGCAGCTCGCAGACCACTTGAGTGTGACCTGCCGCTGGATCGAGTCCCAACAGCAACTTGGCCTCCCATACATCCACACTGGCGGCATGAACCGCTACCGCATCTCCGAAGTCGAGACCTGGCTACAGAACGCTATGGCTCAACAGCAAGCGGCCCCTAGACCGAACCGGCAAACCCACCCACGAGGACTTCGACGGGGCCTTCGCGCCAGTTCGCCCCCATGCGCTTCTGTTCGCACCTACTCGCACCTATTCGCAGACAACTGTGGTATCAATATACTTGACTCACCCGCCCTGACGTAGTATACTCACCCCATGAACACTAAAGGGCACCCCACAAGCCTCATCGAGGCGATCCGCTACTTCTCGGACCCCGATGTATGCACGCAGTACGTAGCCAAACTCCGCTGGCCAGACGGTCCCATATGCCCGGCCTGCGGCTGCACCGAATACAGCTATCTAACGACGCGCCGGGTCTGGAAGTGCAAAGCCTGCAAGAAGCAATACAGCGTGAAGGTCGGAACGGTCTTCGAGGAATCCCGGCTCGGCCTCGATAAGTGGCTCCCCGCTATCTGGTTGGCCGCCAACAGCAAGAACGGGATCAGCAGCCACGAGCTTGCCCGCGCGCTTGATATCACCCAGAAGTCAGCTTGGTTCATGCTGCACCGTATCCGGCTCGCTATGAAGGCCGAGAGCATGATCCTCTCCGGTGAGGTAGAGGTTGACGAGACATTCATTGGCGGGAAGGCCAAGAACATGCACAAGAGCGTCCGTGAGCGCAAGGGCATGAGCAAAGGCGGCGGCTCAATCGACAAGACCGTCGTGCTCGGGATGCGCGAACGCGGCACCGGAAAGGTCCATGCCCAGGTCGTCCCGAACGCCAAAGGCGACACGCTCAAGCATCACGTCACGGAGACAATCGAGGCAGGCTCAACGGTCTACACCGACCAGTGGCGCGGCTATACGGGACTAGAGGGCCGCTACGACCACGAGACAATCAACCACCTAGAGAGGTACGTCGAAGGGCGCGTACACACAAACGGGATCGAGAACTTCTGGGCTCTCCTAAAGCGTGGCCTAAACGGCACCTATGTGTCCGTGGAGCCCTTCCATCTGTTCCGCTACATAGACGAGCGGGTGTTCACATACAACCTGCGGGACCGTTCGGATCTGGGACGCTTCTCAGCCGTCCTCAGAGCCGTCTCGGGCCACAGACTGACCTATGCCCAAACAATAGGCCAGGATTGAAGGGGACTACCGACCACGCCAGGTAGCAGACGTTCGCCGCCCCCTCGCCGTATACGCCGGTAGATGCTAGCCTCCTGATTCTTCGGTCGAGAGATTGAGTTTGCTTCTGAGGCGTTCGACTTCTTCATGTTGAGGACTATGGCCTCGGGGCCAGACTTCCATTTCCCCGTTAGCACGCACATAGCCTTCATATTGGATTGGAAGGCTTGTCGGGCCTTCGCTGAGGTAAGCGAAGCAACCGTAATAGGTGATGTTATGGCCGCTGCTGGTTTGTGAGCAGTCGGTATGTAGATGGATAGCTTGCGGGTCTACACCGAGCTTGAAGAGGCTAGGTCCGGCTTTACGCACGGACTTTTCTACTAGGCCAGCTAGTTGAAGGTCAGCGGGCTTTCCGAAAAGCCACCAACGAATAGGCTGTATAACAAAGAGCAGCCCCACTATAACTGCGATTGCGCCCCCGCGAATGGCCTGCTTGCGGCTCATGCTGGAATGGAGTCCTCAACGCGGTGGCCGCAATGCTTGCAGACGCGAGCGGCGGCAAGAATGGTCTCAGCACAATCGGGGCATTGCTTTGTGGGGGCTTGAGTCCCACGATCTTTGAGGATCAACGCTGCAAGTAGCGCAATAATCCAGCCTATGAGTATGGAGAGAATGAAGAACCCCCAAAAGGAGTAGTTCTTCTTCTCGGCATATGTTGCTACGAGCCATGACGGCACGACCCATCCCAAAAAGATGGCGAGAATGGCAACTACAAGAGTAGCGTTGCCGTCCGTCACAGCCGATCCCTCAAATACAGCATGACGGAACTTGGGGTAGTCTTGGCTGGCAGCAAGGACTGGCCTCCTTGTTGTCTGCCCCCGGAGTCTCGTGCTCGCGGGGGCGCTCTACATCAAAATATTCGGATCACACGATTAGGCTGTAGAACATAACACGATTGGGCTGCAACGTGCAGCCTCGTGTCTACACCAGAACAACTCCTAGCCGGACTCGGGGCAGCTATACGAGATATACGCCGAGAACGCGGGATATCTCAAGAGCAGTTGAGTCTCGATACGGGTGTCCACCGTAACTACATCGGCGGGATAGAGCGAGCAGAGCGCCAACCCACCATCACGACCATCGCTGTGCTAGCCCAAACGCTCGATATCAAGCCCTCCGAGCTGATAGCCCGAGCGGAACGCTAACGGGCTTTGGGCGAGACGAGTTTCTTGGTCAGCGCCTCGAAGTTATCCCACTCGCTAGGCTGCCGTGCTCCTGCGTTTTCGAGCGGCGGATGTTCCGCTGCCTTTGCTGCCGCGTGCTGTTCGTCTAGCACCCGGCGCTCTCTTTGAGCCTCGTCGGTCATCAATGCCTCCCGGATATCATCACAGGGAAGCATAATGCCTACTCCGTAGCGGCTCACGACACCCTCTGCGTCTGCGGCCTTTTCATCCGAGTAGTGGGCCGTGAACATGCCGCAGAAGCTCACAACCTCCGTGACATGACCCACTTTGCGTATCGTCCCATCCGGTAGGGGGGGAATACTCGCAGGCGTCTTAGTGGGATCAAGAACCGCATATTGCTTCGTATAGAAGCACGGCGAACCGCTAAAACCCTTGTAGGAGCGACAATCAACAAGATCGGCCTGATAGCTGTACTCGGGCTTCTCGATCTGTATATCCAGTGCGCCGAGAGTCGCAGACCGTCCCATCGGCACCTCAAGCGGCGCGAAGATACCTAGATAGCAAATCTGCCCACCGAGAGGGACCACTTCTCCCTCTGGAATGAAGTTCTCTAGAGGAAAACCCTGGAATCGAGGCACCCGGTCTTCGGGGAAGGGCGCGACGGACAGATCAACACCGACCAATGGCTGTCGCCAGCCCTTGATAGGGATTGGGGGAAGTAGCTCGCCATGCGTCAAGGGGTCGGATACCTCAAGTTCGACCTCGATCTGACGCTCTACAACATGGTTCGCCGTGATGACATAGGGCCATCGGCGTTGAGGGATCGTCTCGCTCGGGACGCCGATGATGAAGCCTGTTCCCAGCAGATCGCCCGCGCTACTGATGCGCACAACGTTATTCAGCATCTTCGGATCTAGCGGCATCGAAAGCTCGCCGGGGAACTGTCGCGTGGCCCAAGGGGGAAGCCCATTGCCAGCCAATGCTACCACCTCAGGTGAGATAAGTACGTCATTACGACAACTGTCATATCGGGGCGAATGGTGGTGCTTGGCTTGAGCGCTGGGGATTCGCCCTGCCGCGAGCGGTTTCGTGCACGGTGTGGCGTGAGCGGTGCGGTTAGGCGGCGCGGTCTACGTATTCGCGTAGCGCGGTGCGCGCGATCTCGCTGACGGAGCGGTGCTCCCTGCGGGCACGGGCACGCAGAGCCTTGGCGAGATCGGGGTCGACACGAATCTGCACGCGCGGAGAGGCCCCCTTTGTGCCGAGCGGCGGTCGCCCGACCGTGACCTTGATCGCCTTGTCCAGGTCGTAGCCGCGTTCGGCCTCATCGGCCAGCGCCTCTATGTCCTGCTCTGAGAGTTCGTCGCCTCCGGCGGTCCTTATCTTGGTCATCGTCCTTCCTCGTATCTGGTCCTGTACTTCTTGCGTAGCGGCATCGCGTGGATCACGTATAGATCATCGCTCTCAAGCTCGACTGCCATCACCTCAAGCTCCTGGCCATTGGCGTCAGTGCCAAGGAAGACGATGCGGATCGATCGCTGCCCAAGTCCCTCCTGGGGCGGCTCCTGGAAGCGGATGCGGTAGTTGGCGATGACATGGCGGATGCGATCCTTTGAGATGCGGTGACGGGTCGCAGATCGCGCGAACCGCACGTTGGGACCATCTAGCTTAGCAATTGTGTCAGACATAATCAAGGATCGAGAACTTCAGAACAGGCTCTCCTGCGTAGGCGTTCGCGTTGATAATCCCCGGCGCTTGGGACGGTTCTCGGCGCGTGTGGCGTATGCGCCAACGATCCGGTCGAGCGCGCGCCCCTTGTCACGGTGGCCGTAGAGGCGGCGGACGAGGTTGCCTCCGTCCTGGTGGCCGAGTGCGATGGCTACGTCCTCGGATGACATTTCAAGCTCGTTGACCATGTACCAGCCCGCGAAGTGGCGGGTGGCGAGATAGAGGCTTCCCTCCCATTCCGCGGCGGCTCTGACGGCCTTCCAGTGGTAGGCGCGAGAGCTTGACGTCCAGTGCTCACCGCGTAGCGAGACGAAACAGAACTCGCCATCGCGCGCCAGACCCAGGAGCGCATCGCGGGCGTGAGCGGTCAGTGGAGCCTCGCGCCGTAAATGGTTCTTCGGTGTGTCGAACGCTCGGGTCGCGGCACTGAACTGCTCGGCGACGACGATCCGGTGCCGGTCGAAGTCGATCCGCTCCCAGCGCAGCGCATCAAGCTCACCAGGACGCAGGCCCGTGAACGCTGCGACTTGCAACCAGGCCGCGAACGACGGGCACGCCAGTTTGCGGGCGTGAGCGATCATCTCCCACACTTGCCGTTCGGTTGGAGGTTGTTGCTCGCGGCGACCCTTGCCGCGCGAAATGCCGAGCTTCTGGAACGGGTTGCGGTCTATCAACCTCCCCGCCTTCACGGACGCCACGTCGTTAAACATCGAACACAAACCCTGGACCGATCCGGCACGCCCGCCACCGGCGAGCCAGTCCGCAACGATCTCATCGCCAACGTGGCGGATCGGGATATCGCCGTAGCGTTCGGCGAAGCTCTTAGTCAGCTCGCGGCGGCGGATGTCGCTCGACTCCTTTGGGCGCGCGAACAGGGGATCGGTTGTCCAGCGCTCCCAGAAGCTACGAACTGTCACGTCCCCTGCACGTACGATCCCCAACCGCTCGCGCGCCTTCTCGCGCGCCCGCTTTGCTTCGGTCTTGGTCGCGAACGTGCCAGGACCACCCACGACCTTCGAGACGCTGAGGTTCTTCCCAGTAGCGGATCGTAGACCTGCGCTCGCCAGCGACCAGATGGAAGCCTTGTAACGCTCACGCTGCCCTCTCCCGTTCTGACGCCCAGGAGGTAGCCGCAGACGGCCGGAAACGGCGCGTGCGCCGCCCCCACGTCACCGACGGCATCCCCTCGGCGACCATCCGATCCACTGTCGCCAAGCTCACACCCATGATCGCGGCCAGCTCAGCGCGCGCCACGTAGCGCTCGGGCGCTACGTGTTGCACGGCGGCTGCTCGGGTCTCCGGGTTTGGGTTTTGTCCCCTCACACGGGTATATGACCGTGAGCGGCCGAAAACGGCCACCGACTTTGCGCTTGGCTCCGGAAACAACCAACCGTTGCTCCGTTGCGAGACGCACCCCTTGGTGGCGCGCCGGATCGCCGCGTGGACCCGGTGGGTCGATCGCGAACGATCCGGCATAGCCAGGCGAACCACTGTCAGAGCGAAAGGTCGTCCATACGCACGGCGGCGCGGGTCGCGAATACGAACTCTCCGCAGCGGTGGATCAAGCCTGTAGCGTGCAGACTCGCGACTGCATCGGCAGTACCGAGATGCTCGCCACACTCGCGTTCGAGCTCCGCAATCGACCAAGGCCGCTGCGAATCGGAAGCCAGCAACAGACTGAGGATTCCTTTCTCTGCCCGCTCCTCGTCATCAGCGGGCATCCGGCTAATCTCATCTTGCATGGGAAGGTCCTTCCTTTCCTTGCCACGCCCCGGGCAGTTAGAGCTGCGCCGGGGCACTTTTTGATTGGGATTCCGTCAAGCTGAGCGCCAAGATGCGACCAGCACTACGACTTGCTTGTCAGCATAAACTAAAAGAGTGCTGTAGAAATGTCTGACGTAGAACAGAAGCCCGATCTTCCGGCACTCCACCGCCTCGCCTACTCCCAGGATGGTCTTTTCACGACGCGACAGGCCCAAGAGCGGGGCGTGAGCGCACAACTTCTCGCCCACTACGCCCGTTCAGGCCGGTTCCAGAGGATGCGACAGGGGCTCTATCGCCTCAGCGACTACCCATCGGGAGAGCACGAGGAGATACGCGCCGCATGGCTCACCGTCGGGATGGAGAGAGCCGTCGTCTCGCACGAGAGCGCGCTCGTGCTGCATGGACTCTCTGACGTCCTGCCAAACACCGTGCATCTGCTCGTCTCCCGCGAACACCGAGGGGTCCGGGCAGCCCGCGGAGTGACCCTGCACACAGCCACCGTACCCGTCCCCGACAGCGACATCACGACCCGCCACGACATCCGCGTAACCACCCCGGCGAGGGCGATCATCGACGCGGCGCGCTCAGGCACCGCGCCAGAGCAGATCCAGATGGCCATCCGCCAGGCCCTCCAGGAAGGCCGCGCCACCCCCGACCAACTCGCCGAACACGCCGAGCGAAACGGCGGACACGCCGCGGCGCTCGTGAAGCAAACAGCCCAGGAAGCCACCGCCGCGTGAAATACGACACCGCCGAGGCGTTCCGAGCCGCCCTCGATCAGCGCATCCGCAACGAAGCGACCGCGACCAACCTGCCGGTGATGCGGCTACGCAAGCGCGTCGCCTTCGAGCGCTTCCTCGCCAGGCTCACCGTCGCCGAGCCAGGAAACTGGGTGCTCAAGGGAGCATTCGCACTTGAGCTGCGACTCGGCGTGCGAACACGAATGACCAAGGACATCCACGCATACACCCCGACCTACGGCCCACAAGAACATCACAGCACCAGGATCAAGGACCTCATATCGACATCCTCCTAATCGCCGACCTCGCCGCCCCACACGCAGACCGCCTACACGCGAGCCTCAACCACGACATTCAGCAACCGCGAACGTCAGCCCCTCCCCACCGTCCTCCCCGGTCAGAGAGACGCCCTCGCTGCGGGCACGGTCGACCAGCTGCTGCGCCCATGCCCGCCTCGAATCGGGTCCCCGCCAGCTCAGCCGGCAACACCTCACCCTCACCGTCATCAGACGGCACACCAGTCGTCGTTCTCGTTGCATTGCTCATCAGCGCGATCCTCCTTCAGGAAAGGCCCACCCAACGCGGGCCTCAATCACGCCAAATACACAATCTTCCGGACAGACCCCCTCATCGGCGCTGAGAGCTAGGAACCCCAGGCCCGAAGCCAACCTGCTCTATCAGGAGGCTCCTGGACGCCTCCTGAGTTCAACCGAAATTCAATCGGGCGAACGGTTAGAGTTGGCTTGAATACAGGGGATTCGGGGGTTCTGCTACCGATTTGCTACCGCCATACCGGCCCCGTACCGGGCATCCCTCGGTCGACGCCCTGCGTATGCCATCGTGAACGTGTGTCTGCTAATGCAAGGCCGCGGTCCTTAGTGCTCAGCTTGCGTCGGGATCGCCGCCCGCTTGGAGCAGTTGTGCGGCATAGCCGAGTGCGACGAGGCGTTCGTCGGCGATCCCGAGCGCGTCGCGTAGCTCGGCGATGAGCCGGTGCTCGTGGTCGAGGTCGGAGTCTGCCGGCGCGACGGCCTCAAGCTCGATGAAAGTCCCAAGCTGCTCGACCTCATCGAGATGGATGCGGACGCTCTGCCACAGCAGCAGATGGCGGCGCTTGACGACGACCCCGCGTATGCCGATCGCAGCGGCGAGTGCCGCACACAGCGCCGTACCGTCGCTGACCTCGATGATGCGGTAGCGGCTCTCGCGCTGCTGCGGTTCGCTGGCGCGCTCGAACTGGATCAAGTGCGGACGACCGGGCTGCTCCTCGCGGAGCTTGAGCCCGCCGCGGGCGACCTCAAAGTAGGTATCGCGCTGCGCGATCGTGCCGCGGTCCTCGGCCCCGAGCGCCCGGCATACCTCAAGCGATGCGGAAGGGTCCGGGTCGGTCGCCTTTAGCTCGATGTTTCTCCACGGTGCCTGCACGACGGTCGATGACGGCCTATGCGGCTCGGCTCGGCTGTAGGCGGCGTGCTCTGAGCCAGAGCACGAGGCCACACAGCGCGTAGAGGATGGCGATTGTGATGAGCGTGAACTTGATCGCCGAGCAGACGGCGGCGAACGGCGGTGCGAAGCTGCCGCCGTGGCCGGCGAGCGTGAGCAGCAAGGCAACGTTTTCGCTCGCGTCAAAGCTCGCAGCGGCGAGTGCGAAGAATTGGACAACGGCGCCAATGGCTGCCAGGCGCCCCCAATGGTGCGCTCTCGCCGCGTCGCGGACGGCGAAGCCGGCGAGCGCGAAGAACAGGCCGTAGGAGAGCATGTAGCCGTAGTCAAGCACCAGCGAGAGGTGCGCGGCGCTGCGTCCTTTCGGTCCCCATTCAGCGACGATTTGCGTCGCGCGAGCGTGGCTGCCGGCGAACTCGAAGTCGAGGATCGTTGGTCCGTGCGAGACATGCGAGGGGTCGATCAGTTCGAGGATCACTGTGAACGCGACGGTGGCGACCCCGAGTAGGATCAAGGCGCGCTTGCGATGGTGCGTGCTCACGAGCGAGCGGGATCGGTCGCTCGGCTCTCTCGAAGCTGGCTCATCGTGAACAGCGCACGCAGGTCAAGGCCCTCGGCGGCAAGGTTCTCCCGGCCGCCGGCCTCGCGGTCGATCACACACAGCACCGCCGCGATATCGGCTTCGCGGTCGCGCAGCTCCCGGCAGGACTCGATCACCTGACCGCCGGAGGTAACCACGTCCTCAATGACCGCGATCCGGCGCCCGGCGACCTCGCCGCCCTCGGCCAGCCGGCACGTTCCGTAGGTCTTCGCTGCCTTGCGGACGAACACGCACGGCAGCCCCGACACCTGAGAGGCGACGACAGCCAGCGGCACGCCGCCAAGCTCAAGACCCGCGAGCGCTTCCACTCCGGCGGGCAGCAGGCCGACCAACTCCTCGGCAATCTCGCGCAGCAGACGAGGGTCGGACTCGAACAGGTACTTGTCGAAGTATTCGCTGCTCGTCGCACCCGAGCGCAGCCGGAACTCGCCCGTGAGGCGGGCGCGCTCGTAGATGCGGTCAGCAAGCTCGGGCACCGGATGGCAGCTTAATCGCCGGTTCCGTACTCGGCTGGCGCGTGCTCCGCAGGACTCGTCGTAATTGGTTCGGCCTCTAGTCCGAGCAGCCGGGGTAGCTCATCGAGCGATCCCAGCCGTTCGGCGCCGGCTTCGCGCAGTGCCCGCTCGTCGCTGTCGGCGGTATAGCCAATGGCACGCATCCCGGCCGCAATCGCGGCTTCGACGCCGGATGGCGTGTCCTCGACCACGGCACAGGCGGCGGGCTCGACTCCCATCGTGGCCGCCGCATACAGGAACAGGTCGGGCGCCGGCTTGCCGTTGGCGACCGAATACGCGGAGAACCGGACGTGCTCGGGAAATAGATGGTCGAGGCCGGTGAGCGCGAGCGAGAGCCGCGTCTTCTCTAGCTTCCCCTGCGAAGCCACGCACACGCGCAACCCGGCGCCACGCAGGCGCTCAACCGTCTCGGCCACTCCGGCGACCGGCTCCAGTTCACAGCGGAAAGCCTCCGAGCGCTCGACCTCGTAGCGAGCGAGCCAATCCGCCGGCAACGAGCGGCCCAGCTTGGCCTCCGCGTTTGCGAGTACGTCCGCGAGGAGCAGCCCTTGGTATTCGCGGCGGGCCTGCGGCAACGTGGTCGGTAGCCCCTGCTCGGTGAGCATCGCCGCGAGCACCCGATTGGAGATGACCTCGCTATCGACCAATACGCCATCGCAGTCGAAGATCACAAGCTCCGCGATCAACGTCATTGCTGTTCCGGCTCTCGCGTCCAAGCCAATATCGAAGCTCGACCGGGGCGGCGCGCAGCGCACCCGGCGGCAATGTCGGATGCAAGCTGCCGTAGGCCGGCGTCAAGCTCGGCGGGATGATCCCGCTGCAAGCGCTCGAAGTAACTTGTCTGCGCCCGCCATCGTTGTTCGAGCACCTTCTCGGGATACGCCGCCAACGCGGCGAGCGAGGCGTCTTTCAGATCGTCTAGGACAATCTCGCGCCGTTGCCCGCCGGGCAGCATCGCAAGCAAATCAGCGACGGGCAGGTGACTCGTCTGCATCCATGCTCGCGTCGATGGGAAGTAGTCGAGAAACCAAAGGTCGTGAATGTCCTCGCGCGTATAGACCATCACAGCTAGGCGACCGCCCGGTTGCAGGATGCGTCGCGCCTCGGAGAGCG
>Ga0210397_10002499_pt1 | contig 11557 bp, 13 predicted proteins | sample IncBWH2OmetaG_FD_160126 | JGI IMG/M metagenome (GOLD analysis project Ga0210397, IMG submission 160126) | Forest soil microbial communities from Barre Woods Harvard Forest LTER site, Petersham, Massachusetts, United States - Inc-BW-H-2-O ...
TGTTCTGCTTTCGTTACTTTCTTAGGAGAAGATACTTTTTTATTCTGTGCATGCAGACCAATGCTGCACACACAGAATAAAATAAGAAAAATAGATATACGATTCATCGATACTTATTTTTTAACTTCAACTTCAAACAACAACGGGGCATTTGGAGGAATAGCACCACCGGCGCCTCTGTTACCGTAAGCTAAGCGTGAAGGAATCAATAACAATGCTTTTTCGCCACGTTTCAGTTTTTGAAAACCCTGATCCCAGCCTTTGATTACCTGACCTGTACCAACTGTAAATTTGAAAAATTCGCCCGCAGGTGATTTGTCAAACTCGGTTCCTTCAATTAATAATTTACCTACATAAGTAGCTTCAATAGATTCACCCGGCATGATAAATAAATCTGTAGCATTATTCTCACGCAGTTTCACTACATACGCTCCGCCAATCGTTGCCTGACCTTTTAAATGGTGCTTAGCAAGGTAATCCTGAATAATGACACTATCTTTTTTGTATGATTCTTCTTCAATAACCATTTGATTTTCTTCTTGCTTACGTTGAATAGCCATAACCGAATCAACAAAATGCTTAGAATAAATCTTACCCATTCTAACAATCATTTTAACCATACTTCCGGTTTTAATATTCTCCGGCATTTTTACGTGGAAGGTATTGGTATAAAGTGAATCTGCATTTAATAAGAACACGGCACTATCACCTTCTGTCAATAACGCAAAACCTTCTTCGATACTTGGTGTATGCAACACTTCCGGTGTAGGGATACCTACCGGATTAGGGTCTTTAAAATGAGTGGTAATAGTAGAGTCCTTATCGTTTTGAATTTCAAACCAAAAAGTAATAAAACCACCTTCTTCCGGATAATCTTCACCGGAAGAATCTTTTGCAATCTGATATTCTAAACCACTATCGGTTTTCTTGTACTTGCCGCATGATACAATGCTTGCTAACATTAATGCCCCCGCTATAAGGGATAAACTTTTCTTTAACATAGAAATTTTTCTTTACGTAGGTTTTCGAGTAATTCTTCTTTATAGGTATATACTATTTCGCGGAAGTTTCGCACTGTTTCAGACAGAGATTTAAGAGATCTTCCTCCTGAAGCATTCTTGTGGCCTCCTCCTTCAAAATGAGTACGTGCAAATACATTTACATTAAAGTCGCCTTTTGAACGGAAAGAGATTTTAACTCCATCTTCGCGTTCAATAATCATGGCTGCAAAAACAACTTTGTCGATTGAAAGTGCATAATTTACCAGACCTTCAGTATCGCCGGTTTTGGCATCAAACCGTTTCAGTTCTTCAGCACTTAAATACATGAATGCTGTATAGCAATCATCCAATACAACAAGTTTTTCAGACAAACAAAATCCTAATAAACGCAACCGCTCTTCTGAATTTGTATCAAATATTAATCGATGTACACGAGCAGAGTCCAGATTCCAGCTATATAAATCCGATATGATCTGGTGCACTTTTTTGTCTGTATTGGAATGGCGGAAAGAGCCGGTATCTGTCATGATACCTGCATATATGCACTCTGCAATGTAGGTATCCATTAAATTACGTCCATCTAATCCGATAATCAATTCGTATATCAATACACCTGTAGCGGCTGCACTGGTATCTGAGATTGAAATATCTGCAAAGTCCTGTGGTTCCAAATGGTGGTCAATCAATACTTTTATTGCTTTTGATTTTCCAACCAGCGCTCCTAATTCATTAATTCGACTTAATGCGTTAAAATCTAAACAGAAGATAATGTCTGCTGCATCTATATATAGAGCTGAACGCTCTTCTTTTCCCTCATTGAATATCCATACACCTTCATTGCCAGACATCCAGTCAAGAAACGATGGGTAGTCTGAAGGAACTATAACCTGAACGTCGTGATTTAATTTCTTTAAAAAACGAGCTAATGCCAAAGACGAGCCTAATGCATCTGCATCAGGTTTGTGGTGAGTCGTAATAACTATTTTCTTAGGTGATGCTAAGAGCGGTTTTAATTCAATCAGCTGTTGCTGCATCTGGTATTTTTCCCGATTAAATGAACGGACGGGCAAAGGTCAAAAGAAATAGTAGAAAAAACAACCTGTTTGACAGGCATTTTAATAATTAAGCTTATGGAATATCAACTAATTATCTATTTTTGTCGGACAATAATTTTAAGTAGGTGTATGGTAGGTAATAGAACATTTTCAATGATTAAACCCGATGCCGTTAAAGACGGACATAGTGGAAGCATTTTAAAAATGATTGAAACTGCAGGGTTTAGAATTGTAGCATTAAAATTAACATATTTAAGTGCTGAGCGTGCAGCAGAATTTTATGCTGTTCATGAGGGGAAACCTTTCTTCGAATCTTTAAAAGCAATTATGTCTGAAAGCCCGATTATGGCTTTAATACTAGAAAAAGAGAATGCTGTTACTGATTTCAGAAAACTTATTGGTGCGACAAATCCTGCCAATGCTGATGAAGGAACAATTCGCAAATTATATTCAAAATCGTTGGAACGCAATGCCGTACATGGTTCTGATTCTGATGAAAATGCTCAGATCGAAGGAAGTTTCTTTTTTAGTACCTTAGAAAAATTTTAACATTCATTTAACAATTCGGGAACATATTGTTTTGTAAACATAAATCGTGTTCCCGGGTTAATTACTTTTTCTCTACTACAAACAGCTGGGCGGAGTTTGACAGATCTGATGGTGCCACAACTTCTTCTTCCAATGGTGGATTATTTCCGTAACGTTGTTTCATTATCGTTTTTACTTCCGGTGATGTTAAGTCAAAATCTTTCATCTTTCTCAACGAACATAATTCAACACCAAAACCTCTTTGATATATTTTCCATACAAGCTCTGAACAATATAATTGGTCATCGCCCCAGTTAAAATATAAATCATAATGCGTACCGAGCATTTTTTTAGCGAGCGCCTTTGATGTTATTATCTCTTCTTCAGTAATTTCAGTGCTTCTGTTTTTTAAACGCATAACCGTGTAGTGTGCGCCCGTTCCGTGTGCAATCCAGGTTGCTAAAGGAGTTATACGCACAGGCTCAACGGCTTCTAACACGCAAGGTTTGTTTCCTACAAATGTTATCATGCCTACATGACTATATTCAGAATGTGTTGCCAGCTTAACTGCTTTACATTGGGCTGATTGCGAAGATTGAAAAATAATATCGCCTTCCATATAATCACTTGCATTGGTGGAATGTGCAACAACCCCCTTTTCACCATATAATGCTGTAACTGAAAGGCCGCCAATTAGAATTATGGCTATTAATAAAAGAATGTTTTTCATAAACTGTTTTTTTATTTAGAGACGTAACGCTGTCAAAAAAATTTTAGTGTGCAAAAAAACGGCCAATGTTTTGATCATTGGCCGTTTTGATATGAAATTAAAATTAAGAGCGCTTATTCAGTGTCGTTTGCGTATTCATTCACTGCTGCATGTTCGCCATCGTACTGGGCAATCCAGAAATTGTTAAATCCTTCACCAAGGTGGAGCTGTATTTTTTGCAGTGCCAATAATTCCAGTATCGAAAGGAAATTATATATCACAGCCATTTTTACCGGAATATCTTTAATAATATCGACAAAAGAGATGCGTTGGCCGCGGCTGACTTTGCTGATTATATACTCCTTTTGTAATTCAATAGAGTATGGATATTGTACCACATGATGTACCGGTTTGGTCTTTTCTTCTTTCCATCGTGCGACAACTTTCTCGAACACTTTTAAAAGTTTATATAAATCGATGTCCTGTAATTCCGTCTCAACATTACTTACTTCAGAAAGCAATTTCAGCTCTTTAGCAATATTTCCGCGTTTTTCACGCTTCAGCGAAGTCTCCTCCAGTTCTGAAAATTCGGCTATAACCGATTTGTATTTTTTGTATTCCAATAAATGTGAAACAAGCTCTTCACGCGGATCAATCTCATTACCCAGCGGATCAATTTCCGGCCTTGGTAACAAGGTTTTAGCTTTAATGCGCATAAGTGTGGCTGCAACCAGAATAAACTCACTTGCTATGTCAACATTCATCTTTTCAAGCCGATGAATATAAGACAGGAAGTCGTTTGTTATTTTAGAAATAGGAATATCATATATATCAAGTTCATCCCGTTCAATAAAGAACAGGAGCAGATCAAACGGACCGGCAAATAATGGTAATTGTATTTCAAAACTCGCGTCTTTTGACATGGTTTACTCTTTAAATAAATGATTGCATTTTTCTTATTCAAATATACCTATTCGCAAAGCGAACATTGCCGTGTTTGCCCGGCATCTTTTGCACCTTTTAGGTTGATAAACAAGTGAATTAGAGTGTATATAATGTGTATATAACAACTGATATCCACAAACTTTCCTGCTTTCAAACACTAAATCACGGTATATAATTCGTTTAATGAAGATATCCAACAATGTTCCGTTGATATACGTTAAACAAATATTGCTTATCTTTGTTTTGTTATATAAAGAAATGCCCTTGCCGTGATTCAAGCCGGAGACCTTTTACGTACCATTCATTCCCCTGAAGATCTGAGAAAACTGGATGAAACTCAGCTTATTCAACTTACAGAGGAACTGCGACAATTTATCGTAGATAATGTGTCTGTATATGGAGGACATTTTGCAGCCAGCCTTGGTGTTGTTGAATTAACCGTTGCCTTGCATTATGTATTTAATACTCCAACCGATCAGTTGGTTTGGGATGTGGGCCATCAGGCATACGGACATAAAATATTAACGGGGCGTATGGAAGACTTCCATACCAACCGAACTTATAAAGGACTTTCGGGATTTCCTAAACGCTCGGAAAGTGAGTACGATACTTTTGGCGTTGGACACTCTTCCACTTCTATATCTGCAGCCTTAGGTATGGCTGTTGCCAATCAATACCAAAAAGATAACCGCCAGCATATTGCTGTTATCGGTGATGGCGCCCTTACCGGTGGTATGGCCTTTGAGGCGATGAACCATGCCGGCGTTACCAATTCCAATCTGCTGATCATACTCAATGACAATTGCATGGCAATTGATCCGAACGTTGGTGCGTTAAAAGATTATCTGGTTGACATTACAACTTCACGTACATACAACCGCATGCGTGATGAGCTTTGGAACGTACTTGGCAAAATCAGCAAGTTCGGACCAAATGCGCAAGCCATCGCCTCTAAAGTTGAAAGTGGTTTGAAGGCCTCATTACTCAAACAAAGTAATTTATTTGAATCGCTGCACATCCGTTATTTCGGCCCGGTTGACGGTCACGATCTGAATCACATGGTTCAGGTATTGAATGATTTAAAAGGCATTCCCGGACCAAAAATTCTACATACCCTTACCACTAAAGGCAAAGGATTTGCCCTTGCCGAAAAAGACCAGGTAAAATGGCATGCGCCGGGCAAATTTGATAAGGTTACCGGAAAAATACACGTTAAGACATTCGATACTCCCCAACCACCTAAATATCAGGATGTATTCGGGCATACAATTATTGAACTGGCAGAAAAGAACAAGAAGGTCATGGGTATTACACCTGCCATGCCTTCGGGAAGTTCGCTGAATTTAATGATGGAAAAAATGCCCGACCGTGCATTTGATGTCGGTATTGCCGAACAGCACGCGGTAACATTCTCTGCCGGATTGGCTACACAAGGGCTTATTCCTTTCTGTAATATTTATTCTACTTTCATGCAGCGTGCATACGATCAGGTAATTCATGACGTATGTATTCAAAACCTGCATGTTGTATTCTGCCTGGATCGTGCAGGCTTTGCCGGTGTAGACGGGCCAACGCACCATGGCGCTTATGATCTTGCGTTTTTCCGTTGTGTACCCAACTTAGTTGTTGCCGCACCGATGAACGAACAGGAGTTGCGCAACATGATGTATACGGCGCAGCTTGAAAAAAATAGCGGCCCGTTCTCTATCCGTTATCCACGTGGACAAGGTGTGATGCCAAACTGGAAAACACCTTTTGAAGAACTGGTGATTGGTAAAGGCAGAAAAGTAAGCGATGGTGAAGATGTTGCAATTCTTTCTATCGGTCATATCGGCAATTATGTTGTTGAAGCAAAAGCATTGTTACGAGAAGAGGAATTGACTCCGGCACATTTCGATATGCGATTTGTAAAACCAATCGATGAAGCATTGCTTCATGATGTTTTCAAAAAATTCAAAAAGATTGTTACTGTTGAAGATGGCTGTTTGATGGGTGGATTTGGTTCTGCTGTGTTAGAATTCATGGCAGACAATAATTATAGCGCTCAGGTTGTGCGGTTAGGCATTCCGGATAGAATTGTTGAACACGGCGAGCAGGCTGAACTGCATAAAGAATGTAATTTTGACCCGCAAAGCATCGCGCGAACAGTTCGTAATTTGTCGGGTGTGGTGTTGAAATAAAAAATTATCGCTTCGCAACCAAACCTGTGAGGGTTTTCTAATTAAAGCAATATACAGAGGTGATAGTTGTAAAACCTCATAGGTTTATGACACGATTTTTTATTTTACACTTCCAATTCTCCTTCGTAGTTTACATACCTTATGAGTAAACCCATCATCTATACAGATAAAGGCGCTGGTCCGGTAGTGTTGTTGGTACATGGCTTCTGTGAAAGTAAAGCTATCTGGAATTCTTTCTCAGCTGTATTAAGTCATTCATATCGCGTTATAAGTATTGATTTGCCGGGCTTTGGAGAATCCCGGCTGGACGAGGAAACCGTCAGTATGGAATGGTTTGCGGACGAAGTGCAAAACCTGTTAAAGCTACTTCAGATAAATAGTTTTGTATTTGTCGGACATTCGCTGGGTGGTTATATTGGTTTGGCGTATGCCGAAAAATATGTGCGGCATTTAACAGGTTTGTGCCTGTTTCATTCCACCGCTTACGCTGACTCGGAAGAACGCAGAGCCAATCGTGATAAAACCATTACTTTTATTCATAAGTATGGAGCTGATATGTTTACACAATCATTCATCGAGCCTTTGTTTTTATTGAAGAACAGACAGGTCTTGAAAAATGAGATTGCGGAATTAAAATCAATTGCTAAACAATCTTCTGAGAAAGGTATTGTTGCAACTACGATAGCTATGCGCGACCGGCCCGATCGCACGCATGTGCTGGCAACATTAACTGTTCCTGTGTTATTGATCGGAGGAAAAAATGATGCCACTATTCCAATTGAAAAACTGGAAGAACAAGCGAGGCTATCTGATAAGATTACATTGGCAGAAATTGATGAGTGTGGCCACATGGGCATGTATGAGCAGAAAGAAAAAACATTTGATGCGCTAAAAAATTTCTTGCTGTGGCAGCTAAATAATTAAAAAGAAAAGCGTTCTGCTACGTTAGCGGAACGCTTTTCTTTTAATACATGTATACTTTACTGAATTGCAAATGTGGCATTGATCTGAAACTGTAGTTTGATTTTTTGAAAGCCAATATCTGATTCACTTTCACTATTGCCGGAATTGCTGAATGAATAGTTAGCTGTCTGTGCATACACTGTTTTATACATTGGCTGAGAAAATACTGCGTTATCATATTCATTAATTTCAATTGCGCCTCCGATTTTTTCATCGATTGCTTCAAGCAAATATGTTGCCTTTGCTTTTGCTACCTTAATCGCTTCAATTTTTAATTGTTTTTTATACTCTGTGATTTTAGAATGGGAGTAGTTTCTGATCTCAACGGAATAAACCGATTCGGCATTTATATTGTCTAATATCTGATCCATTTTTGCAGGTTCAGAAACTTTGATGATATAACTTTTAGAATTGTATAACTCCGCATCGGTTTTTCTTTTTCTGCTCCAGCTTAAGCCTGAAACCTGCTCTACCGTAAAATCTTCCTTTGCAATGTCTGCTGCGGCTACAGCCTGATTCAATTCTTTTTCCAGCTTATCCATCGACACCTTGTTTTTATCTTTCAAATATTCTTTCAAGACTATTCTGAAATAAATTTCATCGGGTACAATTTCCATTTCGGCAGTACCTGTTACACTAATCTTCTTTTGAACAGGAATTATTGTTTGCGCAAAAGCACTTGCTAGTGAACAAATAAAAATAACAGAAGTAAGTAGACGCTTCATAAAATACATATTAAGGTTAGATTTATACTGTATTGTAATCTCGTATTTCAATAATGATACCAAAGCAAAAATTAAACGAAAAAAGGTTCAGCAATATAACTTACTGAACCTTTTAAATTATCATTCATTTATATTAAAATGGCAGATCGCCGTCATCGGCTTTTTCCATAAAATCGTCTGCGCTTGGCGGAGGAAAATTCGGAGGGCCATCGTTACCTGCTGCCCCTTGTTTTGCAACTTTCCATGCACGCAGTTCTGTGTACCAACGCTGATTATATTCTCTGCTTTCAACATCAAAAGACACTTCTACCGCATCGCCTGTCTTTACATTGAACTGATCTATTTTATCTCCCCATACAGAGAAGCAAACTTTTTTAGGATATTGCCCTGCTGTTTCAAGAATGTATTCCTGTTTTTTCCAGGTGCCGTTTTTACCTTGTCCGCTTTGTTCGGGAAGCAAGGCAACAATTTTTCCGCTTATTTCCATTATAATAATTCAATTTTAATACTTAAATATACATAATTTAGCTTCTTCATTAAAGCATCCTCTATGGATATTCTTATTCACACCTTGTCCGGAACGACCACAGCTGCATTTATTGCCACTTTTAGCAAGGCAAATACAAAATCAAAGTTGTTAATGGTTTTACTCGGAGGTTTTGCCGGCGCGTTGCCGGATATTGATGCAATAAGTTTGTGGTCAAAATTTGATGGCACAATCGGCAAATGGCTTCATTTAAACCATTCGGGAAATCAAATTTATTTTGGCAAATTCTGGTATTCGCATCATGGTTTCTTTCATTCTCTCGTTGCGGCTGCATTCTTCTCCTTTTTATTTATTTTCATTCGTAAAATTCTCTTTAACAAAGAAAAGTGGGGGGCATATTTTCAAGCCTCACAAACAAAATTTGTGTTTGCTATTTTCTTTTTTTCTTATATCTCACACTTAATCGGCGATCTTCCTACACCAGGCGCTGTTTGGGGCGGCATTCGTCTGTTCTTCCCTTTTGAAGCATATGTAGGTGGTTATGGTACAACCTGGTGGTGGAACAATTACGATGTGTTTTTTATTCTGGCATTAACAACAATTGCATTTATTATAATGATTTCTTTGCAGGAACGTTTTTTCCGGAAAGACCTGATTGTAATGGCAACTGTTTTTTATATAGCTTGTATTACGGCGTGCACCTATTTTGTTACCCATCACTCAATCAGTTTCGCCTATAGCGGCAATACCTCGCGGTATGAATATTACGAACGCACTTCAAAAATGGATCAATATAAAAGAATTGGTAAGCGGCTATATTTTAAAATAGAATATTTAGATAAAAAATTCCCGTTTTATTTTTAGTAACTTGCTTCTACATTCAAATAATAAGTAGTATTTAATATATCATTTAATAAATAGATGAATAGATTCATTAAATCCTTTAGAGAAATTTTTTCCGTTTTTGCATTCGCATTTTTGTTCGCATTTCAGATGCAAGCCAGCGAGCCAACAAATTCTTTTCATAATACTCAATCACCGCCACATATAATTGAATTTTTGGATTCTCTTAAACCTGTTCCTTTATTGATTGACAGTAATGCTGTTGTGAAAAATGATTTGAGTAATCCTTCTATTGTTGAGGATTCAATTGCGCCTCCTTGTGATATTATTTTCTTTAAATCAGGTAAGATTGATTATTGTAAGATTATTGAAACAACACCAACAACCATCTCATATAAAATGTGTGACTATGTTGACGGGCCAACAATTATTGTAAATAAAACTACTGTACATAAAATTCATTATGCAAATGGCAGAGATGAAATTATAGGTACTGATCAAGTAAATATAAATGCCTACGTTCGGGCGCGCAAAGATCCTATGGCGACCTGGGCTTTAATTTGCAGCTTAGTAGGAATATTAGTTTTCCCTGCTGCTATTGTTGGTGTTATTTTAGGTATTTGTAGCTTAATCAGAATTAAGAGAAGTAACGGAGCATTACGTGGAAAAGGTTCTGCAAAAGCTGCCATTATAGTCGGCGGGATATTTTTATTCTTGTGGCTTCTTACTTTATAATAAACAAAAAGAGTGGCGCCAATTGGCGCCACTCTTTTTGTTTATTATTTTTTTATTGCGTTACATCTGCGCAACTTCATACACCTCTATTATTTCACCTTTAGCAGTAAAATAAGCGTCATATACTTTTCCTTCGTCAACAAAGTTTACAAAGTATTTTGATTGATGTACATCACTCTTGCTGACACTTAATTGAGAAATGTGTTTGTAACCTTTCTGTTCAAGTGCTTTTTGAAATTCTTCTGTATGATCTTTTTTATTTGTAGAGCCTGACAAGCTTGCTGCTTGTGTACCGAAAACAATAAACGTCATGCTTGCTGCTACAAGCAGCGTGCTGATTTTTTTGATAATTACTCTCGTTTCCATAATCTTTAGCGTTTTATTTATACTGAAGTAACAAAAAAAAGCTGTAGAGAATTGGTAGGAATGTTGAAGCAATTTTGAGTAATATTACTTGCTCAATTTTACTGAATCAAAGAAATTATATATGAATAAGTTTTTCGCGTTTTTACTAATTATACTATTTGCCATTATACTTGGCGGCATGTACGGCATTATACATGATCAGCTCACATACTCTATTTCTCCGGAATATTATACCAAATTCAAATTTTACCAATTCGGATTAGTAACAGCAGGGAATGAAGCCGTTTTGCCAAATCCACGTTTGTATGTCTCTATAGTTGGGTTTATGGCAACCTGGTGGATGGGTTTACTCATTGGGCTCATATTAGTTCTGATAGGCTTAATACATGCGGATGGAGCTGCTTTATTTAGAATAACAATGAAAGCAATGTTGCTTACAATAATAATTGCCTTTGTAACGGGGCTTGTGGGATTGGCCTTTGGAAAAGTATACTTAGCCGAAGCTGGTGTTAATTGGTGGCTCCCGGAAAATTTAATTGATACTGAAAACTTTATTGCGGTAGGTTCTATGCACAACTTCAGCTACCTCGGAGGGCTATTGGGGTTGATCGCTGGAATTATTTATAGTATTAAGCAAAAGAAGCGTGTTAAATAAAAGAGTCACGCTGATTAGCGAGACTCTTTTATTATTATATGAAGATAAATTAACGATTAGAAACAATAGTGGTTTGCTTCAATCAATTGTGCAGCAATTCTTCTTCTTGCATCTTTCGTATTTAACGGTGCTACTTTTGTAAAACGTTTCAAGCCCATTAACATCATACGTTGCATATCACCATCGCTCATAGAGTTGATGGCATTTTTACCGGCAATGTTTATACGATCTGCAGCATCAAATACATTTACTTTTGTAATGTCAATCTGTCCTTTTAAAGCATCTTCACCTTTCAATGAAATTAATTTCTCTGTACGAAGCAAGGTGGATTCTGCTACATAAATATCAATAGCAATGTCTGCCAT
>Ga0210397_10002501_pt1 | contig 11547 bp, 9 predicted proteins | sample IncBWH2OmetaG_FD_160126 | JGI IMG/M metagenome (GOLD analysis project Ga0210397, IMG submission 160126) | Forest soil microbial communities from Barre Woods Harvard Forest LTER site, Petersham, Massachusetts, United States - Inc-BW-H-2-O ...
GAGATGCAGCCTGAATTACTGGATAAAGATTATATCGTACAACGTCAGCTAAGGCCTGAGGCACGTATGGATGTAATTAAAAGCATGAACACGTTGGGTTTGAAACCAAGTGCCATGATTGATATATCGGATGGTTTAGCATCTGAATTATTACATATCTGCAAAGATTCAGGAGTAGGGGCATATATCTACGAAGATAAACTTCCGATAGACCCGATGACATTTGATACGGCACGTGAGTTTGAATTAGATCCCTTAACCATTATGCTGAACGGAGGGGAGGATTATGAGCTGCTGTTTACAATTGCTCAAAGCGATTTTGAAAAAGTACGGAACCATCCGGATATTTCAGTGATCGGATATATTAAATCTGCCGATGAAGGTGTGAATATTTATACGAAAGGCGATCACCTGGTACCTGTAACGGCGCAGGGTTGGAATCACTTTAAGGCATAATATAATCTGGCTTGCCAGATTATATTATGCCTTAAAGTGATTCCAAATTTCAAAGTAAAACAAAAAACAAATTCCAAACAGCTCTATCTATCTTTTGCTGTTTGGAATTTGTTTTTTGTGATTTGGAATTTATCCTAATCTTCCGGATACGGTATAAACAAAAAGTTTGTAAATTCTTTATCTACCACAAATAAGCAGCAGAATTCTTCGGGATCTTTATAGGTAGATTGGAACGCGTCGAATTTTTCTTTGTCGATAAAACCGAGTTGTTGAAATTCGTCTGCAGTAGAAATATAGTAGTTCCACTGCGTTGCTACTTCATTCTTGCCAAGCAATAATTGTCCGAAAGGCAGATCTGCTTTGCACATAGGGAAGATTGGATAATCTGAAATGCCCCGTACTTTTAGCTGATAGGCACCTTCTTTTAATGTATCGCAAACGATGATGAAATCGGAAGATACGGTTCCCAGAAATTTACCATTGATCTCCGGGTCGTTTGATTGATCGCTCATTAGTATTTTTGAATTGAAATATATGCGTATTGATGTCCTGTTTATCCTTGTTCGCCATAAGGCTGAATGATAAACAGAACATTATTTAACGGTTGTGTAATGCACTGGTATCCTACTTTTGCGTTTTTTAACAATGCTTCAATCTCTGTTTTTACATCTTCACTGACAATAAAAGAATCTTCCACTTTTAAGGTACTTGCCAGTTGTTTGTCCTGCGCCAGTGCTCTCAGTGTATTAATATTTAATTCCATAGCTTAATTTAGTTTAATCAGTTGTTGTGTTAACTTCTTATTTAAAATAAGCTTATTTTTTCAATATAGTGTTCTGTTGGCAGATTTATTTGTTATGATCTTTTTGTAAGTAGCACTGCTTTACGTGATTTTTTTTGAATACAACTAAGGTACAATTTTTTTATGATTCATGGACTGTTTAATGTTAATCAGGGTATTGAATAGTTCATTTTAACGTAAATAAGGCCTTGATTTTATGTATCTAATTAGGTACATTTGCGTATAAGAACATGGCGCCGTTACTAATTGAAAAAGATGGAGTAAGTATACATATATGGGGAAGAGAGCATCTTCCACCTCACGTTCATGCTTTCTCAGGAGATGATGAGGCTTTAGTAGAGATCAGAACAGGTGAAATATGTGAAGGAAAGTTGTCTGGAAAAAACTGAATGTAGTTCAGGAATGGCTTAGCGAAGGAGAAAACAGACAAATAGTGGAAGAAAATTTTTATGAGTTGAATCCCCGGTTAAGACCTTCGAAAGAAACTAAAAAGGTTTCCCAAAAGAAAAAAATAAGAAAAAAGAAAGGAGGAAAATCAAATGCCAAATAATATAAGTAAACGATTGCCCAAAATATTAAAGATCAATCGTATTGATAAAAAGAATTTAAAAATTTCTGTATTATTCAGTAATGGAGAAGATAGAATTCTTGATTTTGTTAAAATATTTAAGAAAGAATGGAAGGTAACCAAAGCAGATCCTGAGTATAAATTATTAGAACCTGATGAATTGGCAAAAGTTAAAATAGCTAACTATACCTTGTCATGGAATAATGTTGATGTATTTATTACCGGATTAGATAAGAAAAAAATGAAAGTAGCTTTTGAAGTAGGGGCTGATACCTTATATGATTTAAGCGAAGAGGATGAAAAATTAAAAATTTCAGTTGGGGCCATTCTAAAAAAAGCGAGACTGGCCGCAAAAATTTCTCAGGAAGAACTCGCTAAGTTATCAGGGACTTCAAGAACTTATATTACAAAGCTGGAAAACGACAAGCAAGATGTTGAGATTATGACTTTGAAAAAAATTGTCGAAGCAGGACTGAATAAGCATTTGAAAATTTCTATTACATAATAAAAATGATACAGCTGATTTTATATAATACCAGCTGCATCATTTTAAACGTATATTTATCTTTTTTCCAATAACACAACATTCTCCACATGAGCCGTATGCGGGAACATGTCTACCGGTTGAATGGCTGTTACAACATAATCCGAATCGAGCAATGCAAGGTCGCGGGCCTGAGTAGCAGGGTTGCAACTTACATATACAATTTTAGGTGCGCCAATAAATAGTAGGGTGTTGATGACATCTTCGTGCATGCCTGCTCTCGGCGGATCAGTAATGATCACATCCGGACGCTGATGTTTTGCGATGAATTCTTTGTTCAGTACATCTTTCATGTCACCGGCATAAAACAACGTATTGTCAATGTTGTTGATGTTAGAATTTACTTTTGCATCTTCAATGGCATCTGCTACATATTCAATGCCGATTACCTGTTTGGCTTTCTTTGCAACAAAATTTGCAATGGTACCGGTACCCGTGTATAAATCATACACGACCTCATTGCCTGTTAAACCTGCAAAGTCGCGGGTTACTTTATACAGCTCGTATGCCTGATCGGAGTTGGTTTGGTAGAAAGATTTTGGTCCTACGCGGAACGTTAAGCCTTCCATCTTTTCCTGTATATAACCGGGGCCGTGAAATACATGCACATCCAGATCGGAGTAAGTGTCGTTCTTTTTGGTATTGATGAAATATACCAGTGAAGTAATCTCCGGAAATTTCTGAAGCAGGTGCGTTAACAATGCGTTGATGTTTTTCTTATTGTCTTCACCAAACTGTATCAGTACCATTACCTCATTGGTATTGGTGGTACGGATGATGAGATTGCGTAAAAAACCTTCGTGCGCCCGTACATTATAGAAGGTTAGGCCATGCTGTAAGGCATAATTTTTTACTTCCATACGAATGGCGTTGGAAGGTTCAGGTTGCAGGTGGCAATGTTCAATATCAATTACGCGGTCAAACTTACCCGGCAGGTGGAAGCCGAGGCCATACAAGGTATCGTGTTCCAGATTCATTTCTTCTTCTAACAGCCAGCGTTTATTAGAGAACGTAAAGTCCAGCTTGTTCCGGTATTTGTATATTTTAGAAGAACCAACAATCGGTTTTATTTCAGGAATTTCGATTTTTCCCAAACGTTCCAGATTATCTTTTACCTGTTTGTGTTTAAAATGCAGCTGCGTTTCATAATCGATATGCTGAAGCTTGCAGCCGCCGCACAGTCCGAAATGCTGACATACTGCCTCTACACGGTGTTCCGAAGGTTTGATGATTTTATCAATCTTAGCTTCGCCGAATTTCTTTTTTTTGAAATGTGTGACTTTCAGATCCACAATGTCGCCCGGAACGGTTCTTTCCGAAAAAATAACAATATTGTTGTATCTGCTGACACATTTACCCTCTGCACCCAATTCTTCAATCGCTACAGATTCTAATAATTGACCTCTTTCTAACATAATTAATACAAAAATACGCAATAAATCCGTTGAATAAAGAAGTTACAGAAAGCAAACAGAAAGTATATCGATATTTAGTAACTTAGAACATAATAATTCAAATAACCTGTTATGCATCAAACTTTTTTGAAGGGCTTATTTTCTCTTTTGGTAATTGTATGTACGCAATTCTATGCATCAGCAACACATATTATTGGTGGAGAGCTGATGGTTGTATGGAGTGGGAAAGGTACAATCTATACTATTTATTTGGAAAGATATCTAAATGAAAACAGTGTAATTTCATATGGCTTGTCTATTGAAAATACGCTAACTGTTAATATCTATGATTATAATACTGGTAGGCTTTTAGCTATTCAGCCTCTTGATTTAAGTACAAACCAAAGTGTAACATCAAATAGTAATTATTGCGCAAATACAGCTATTGTAAATACAACCAGGCAAATGTATCAGGGGAACATAGATTTAGGCTATTTAGATCCTAATGGCAGCTATTATGTTACTTGGGAAGAATGCTGCCGGAATGAGTCTATTACCAATATAGTAAACCCGGTTAATCAGGACATTGTTTTGTACACGCAGTTTCCGGGTACCAATACACGAAATAGTTCTCCAATATTTAAAGTACTCCAGAATGAATTTTTCTGCAGAAATACACTGAACACGTTTGATATGAGTGCGACAGATAATGATGGTGATAAGCTGGTTTATTCTCTGGTATCGCCGCGCCAATATCAAAATCCGTTTGGCGACGTAGATTGGTATCCCGGTTACAGTGGCTACTATCCAATACCCGGAAGTGTGCCATTAAATATCAACCCACAAACAGGTTTGTTATCGTTTAATCCTTCTCAACTGGGCGTTTTTTTGTTTGGGATTACAGTAGAAGAATACAGGAATGGAATAAAGATAGGAGAAGTTCGTAAAGATTATCAATTCAATGTGCAGGATTGCCCGGTGAATCGTAAGCCTGTGGTCGGCCTCAGACAGAATCCATCCATAGATGGTGATACATTGATCATTCAGTTAAAAGATAATAAATGTTTCCCGTTGTATGTAACAGATGTGGATGCATCTGTCTATGGTATTTCTGAAAATATTTATATTAAATTCAGTTCTAAGTTTTCTGCATCTGCAATTTCTTTACCTGCTAGTGTTTCACTGAATGCCTTGAAGGATACCGCTAATTTTAGTATTTGTATACAACCCTGTCTAAATACTTCTCTCAAGCAGACTACTACGTATCCGGCACAAATCGTAATCAACGATGATCGGTGTCCGGCACAATACGATACCCTTAACTTTATCATTAAAGTTGTGGTAGTGAATACCTATATTCCGAAGGTATTTATTAATCCACCCACCAATCCTAAAGTTGTAAAAGTAGATTCGCTCTTATCGTTTAAGGTATATGGCACCGATCAGGATCCGACAGAAATATTATCGCTGTCTATCAATAACAGGCAGCGAAACATGCGTTTTCAGGATGTGACCGATAGTCTTTCAACCATAAGTTCATTATTTACCTGGACACCTAATTGTAATGATGTGCGGCCGGGAACCTACGATGTTTCTTTTATTATTAAAGACAACAGCTGTTTGAATAATCACGCAGATACAGTATCTCAAACAATTATTGTACAGGATAATGAAACTTCTTTTGCAGGGGTAAAACCGACAAATTTAATTACTCCTAATGGAGATGGGCTTAATGATTGTTATCAGGTTCTGTATATACCCGAGGGTAATTGTGAAATATATTTCAGGAGTATAGAAATATATAATCGTTGGGGCGCGCGAGTGTTTTATAGTGAAGATCGTTTCTTCAAATGGTGTCCGGATGTAAGTGATGGGGTATATTATTACTCTATTGACTTAAAACAAGAAGTTAAAAAAGGCTGGTTGCAAGTAACGCAATGATTCATTCATAATAAATTCAGGAGTAGATTTCCATTTTTGATAAAGTAATTATCCTAAATAAAAAGCCCAATTAAACAGAAAAACCTGTTTAATTGGGCTTTTTCTATATAAAATGCGACTTTTTCAACCTGAAAAAACTTTTTTGTAAAATAAACTATGGAAACTTTAAAAATGTAAAAAGTTTCCATAGTTTTGTTTGGAATATAATAAAAGCTTATGGATGAAGTGAAAAGTAGAATTATTTCTGGAGCAGAGTCATTGTTTTTGGCTTACGGAGTTAAGTCTATTACGATGGATGAGGTGGCAAAAAAGCTGGGAGTTTCTAAAAAAACAATCTATCAGCATGTGGCCGATAAGGATGAACTGGTGATGCTGGCGGTAAAGGCAAGTATGGAAAATCAGGAGTTGCAGGTAGATCTGATTCATGCCACAGCAAAGGACCCAATTGATGAAGTATTGAAACTATCAGATTATATCCGGTCTTTGTTTGTACACATGAATCCCTTTTTGTTGATGGAGATTCAACGCTACTACCCAAAAGCATTTGAATACTATTTAAGTTTTAAAGAAGCATGCATCATAAATTCCTTAGCTGAAAATCTGAAGTGGGGAATTTCTATGGGTTTCTACCGGCCACAGATCAACATTGATATTTTATCGAGACTGCGGATGGAAGAGGTTGAATGGGGCTTTAATCCACGGGTATTTAAAGACAGCAAACATTTTCCGGATGTTCAGATACAATTGATTGAACACTTCTTATATGGCATCTGTACACTGAAAGGACATAAACTGATTAATAAATACAAACAGATTCAGGAAGAAGATTAACACAACACTATTACTACTACTAACTATACTATTACTATTTTACACGATTACTAAACTATGAAGAAGCTATCTATTTTATCTTTACTCGTCACCATGATTTTGTATCATGGTGTGTACGCGCAACAGGATTCAGTGTATACACTGGATAAATGCCTTGACTATGCCTTCACGAACCAGGCCAGTGTTAAGAACGCCATGCTGGATCAGGAAATTTCAAAATACAAAGTGAAAGAAACAGCAGCGTTTGGTTTACCACAGATTAATTTTGAAGGAAACAGTATGTACAATGTACAGCTGCAGCCCATGTTTATGACCAATGAGCGTGCACAAAGTTTTATCAACCCGGGACAGCCTTTACCGGCAGGTGTTGATCCTAGTGCACGATATGTATTGCCTAACTTATTTCAGTTGAAGGCTTCGAATACGGCAACGTTAAATGCATCGCAGATCATATTTGATGGGTCGTACCTGGTAGGTTTACAAGCTTCTAAAACATATACCGAGCTTGCAACCAAATCAACAACTCAAACGAAGATCGAAACAACGGATAAAATCACAAAAGCTTTTTATCTGGTACTGATCAACGAACAGCGTATACAATTACTGGATGCAAACATTGCGCGTATTGATACTTCGTTAAGCCAGTTGAAACAGATTAATAAAACCGGTTTTGCAGAAAACCTGGACGTGAATCGTTTGGAAGTAACATCTAATAACTTAAAAACAGACAGAGTGAATGTTCAGAATCAGGTGATCATTACCTATGCCATGCTTAAGTATCAGATGGGATATCCTGTAAATACAGACCTGAAGCTGCAAGGCACACTGGATGAATTGGTTGCCCGATTGAATACGGCAAGCAATCCGGATATGGGATCTTTTGATTACAATAAACGAATTGAATATTCTTTATTAAGAACTCAGAAAAGACTGGAAGAATTGAATTTTAAAAATACAAAAGCAATCAGTTATCCAAAATTGGTTGTTTTTGGTACTGCGGGTTTGATTAATTCACAAAACGATTACATGAAATTATATTCCAGTAGTTATTTTGGATATGGTTTTGTTGGTGGAAAATTGTCTATACCGATTTTTACCGGAGGGAATCATTATTTCCAGCAACAAGGCGCCAAACTTAAAGTGCAGAAGGTAGAGAACAACATAGAGCAAATGGAAGATGTAATTGATCTTCAGGTGCAACAAACAAAAATGGTGCTCGACAATAATCTTCAGAACATTAAATCACAGAAACGTAATCTTGATCTGGCCGAACAGGTAATCAAACAAACTAAAATTAAATTTGATGAAGGTGTCGGTACAAACTTAGAAGTAGTTGATGCAGAAAATTCATTTAAAACTGCACAAACTAATTATTATGATGCTGTGTACAATGCATTAGTATCATTGATTGATTACCAAAAAGCAACAGGAACATTATACACTGAATAATTCTTTTAGAATATTTTAATCCATTAACAACACGCATTATGAAAAATATAAAATATACTTATTTAAGTTTAGGCCTTGCATTGTTAGTCGCTGCATGCGGACAGCCTGATAAAAAAGCCGAATTAGAAAAATTAAAATCTGAGCAAGCAAGCTTATCTGAGAAGATAAAAGCACTTGAAGATGAAATTAAGAAAACGGATACAACAACTGCATCTGTTTCTAAATTCATTATTGTAGGTTTTGAAGAAATAAAGAAACAACCTTTTGTACATTATATTCAGGTTCAGGGCAAGATTGATTCAGATAAAAATGTACAGATCAGTTCTTCTATCGGAGGGTCTGTAGAACATGTTTATGCGGTAAAAGGACAACAGGTAGAGAAAGGTGCATTGCTTGCGAAGACAGACGGTGAGCAGATTATGAAAGGCATTCAGGAAGTAGATAAGGCACTTGAATTAGCCAATCAATTATACGATAAGCAAAAACGTTTGTGGGATCAGCAGATTGGTACAGAAGTACAATATCTGCAGGCAAAGAATCAGAAAGAAGCGTTGGAAAGCAAAAAATCTACGCTGCAGGAACAATATTCAAAAACATCTATCCGTGCACCTTTTTCAGGAGTAATTGATGAAGTGTATACCAAAGAAGGACAATTGCTGAGCCCGGGTATGCCTGCTTTCAGATTGGTAAATACAAATGATCTGAAATTGGTAGCAGATGTGTCTGAATCATATGTAAGTAAAGTAAAAGTAAATCAAACGGCGATTATTTCATTCCCGGACGTGGATAAAACGATCAACTCACGTGTAACGGTGGTTGGGGATGTAATTGATCCGGTGAACAGAACGTTTCAGGTAGATCTTGATCTGAAACAGGATAAGAACTTGTTCAAAGCAAATATGATCTCTTATGTGAAAATAAAAGATTATTCAAATCCATCGGTTGTTGTTATTCCTGTAAACCTTATACAACGTAATGATGACAAGGATTATGTGTATGTAGTAGATGGGGCTGTATCAGCAAAACGTTTTGTAACATTGGGTCAGCACTATGAAAATTCAGTAGAAATATTGGATGGTTTAAAAGAGGGTGAAAAATTGATCACGATCGGTTATCAGGATTTAGTAGAAGGCCAGCCAATTAAATTTGAGTAAGCATTTATAACTCATTAGGTACGTTGTGCAGTGAACAGATTGCACACAAACAAAAATCTTAGATATATGAAAGAGTTTAAAATTAGTAGTTGGTCAATAGATAATAAGACAAGTATTTATGTGCTTACCACAATCATCTCGATTTTTGGTTTGTTGTCTTATTTCAATATGCCCAAGGAGCAGTTTCCTGAGATTGTATTTCCTCAGATGTACGTTGCTACCATTTATCCCGGTACTTCACCAAGTGATATGGAGAAGTTGGTTACCAAGCATATCGAAAAGCAAGTAAAAGGGATTTCCGGTGTTAAAAAAATTACCAGTAATTCCATTCAGGATTACTCCAGTGTGTTGGTAGAATTCAATACCGACGTGGATGTAAACATTGCGAAACAAAAAGTAAAAGATGCGGTTGATCAGGCAAAAAATGATTTACCGACAGACTTACCAGATGATCCGCAGGTAATCGAAGTGGACGTTTCTCAGGTTCCGATCATGGGTATTAACCTTTCGGGAGACTATGAACTGAGTAAGCTGAAAAAGTATGCTGATGATATGCAGGATCAGATTGAATCGATGAGAGAGATCCGTCGTGTTGATATTATCGGTGCACCCGAACGTGAGATTCAGGTCAATGTAGATAAATACAAAATGGAAGCGGCTAACATTACGTTCTCAGATATTGAGCGTGCTATTCAAAGCCAAAACCTGACCATATCCGGCGGTACCATCAAAATGGATGGTGTGAAACGAAATATTACTGTTACGGGTGAATTTGATAACATGGATCAGATTGATAATCTCCTGATCCTGTCACAATCCGGTGCCAAGACATATCTAAAGGATATACTAGAGAATGGTGGTGTAAAAGATACTTACAAGGAAGCAGAAAGTTTCGCCCGTTTGAATGGTAAAAATGTAATTACACTGAATGTTATTAAAAGAGGGGGTATGAACCTGATTGATGCCTCTGATAAAATTCAGGAATTAATTGCGCAACAACAGAAAACGAAGTTGCCGGATGGTTTAAAGATCACCATTACAGGAGATCAGTCGGATGCAACACGTACTACATTACACGATTTGATTAATACCATCATCATTGGTTTTATTCTGGTTGTATTGATTCTGATGTTCTTCATGGGAACTACCAACGCCATCTTTGTTGGTTTATCTGTTCCGCTTTCAATGGCTATCGCATTCATCGTATTGCCAACCATGGGTATCACACTGAACATGATTGTACTCTTTGCCTTCTTACTTGCCTTGGGTATTGTGGTGGATGATGCCATTGTGGTTATTGAGAATACACACCGTATTTACCAAAACGGTAAAGTGCCTATTAAGCAAGCTGCAAAACAAGCGGCCGGAGAAGTGTTCATGCCTGTATTTTCAGGTACGATGACTACGTTAGCACCATTTGTTCCTTTGCTGTTCTGGAAAGGTATTATTGGTAAGTTTATGTACTTCCTGCCTGTGACGTTGATTGTAACCTTGCTTGCATCGTTATTGGTTGCTTATATTATCAACCCGGTATTTGCTGTTGACTTTATGAAGCCACATGCACATGGAGAGAGCCATAAAAAAATAACAAGAGGCTATATTATAACCATGGTTATATTTATACTGATTGCATTGCTTGGTTATTCCGCCGGATCTATGGGCTTCGGAAATTTTGTAGTGGTTATATCATTGCTTTATTCATTGAATAAATTTGTGTTGATCGATGTGATTCAGCATTTTCAGGATGATATCTGGCCAGGTGTACAAAACAAATATGAAAAAGTATTGGAATGGTGTTTAATTGGAATAAGACCTTATCTGCTTCTTGGCGGAACGGTTGCGATGTTCTTCTTCTCGATATTCTTAACAGCAGTTGTAAAACCTAAGGTTGTTTTCTTCCCGTCAAGTGATCCGAACTTTATCTATGCGTATATCAACTTACCGATAGGTACTGACCAATCCTATACAGATTCAATTTCAAAAATTGTAGAAGACCGTATCTTTAAAGTTGTTGGCCATAATAATCCAATTGTATCTTCTGTGATTACCAATGTTGCCATTGGCGCGAATGATGCGAACGAAATGGATTTAAGTACTTCTCCGCACAAAGCAAAAGTTACTGTTGCTTTTGTAGAGTTTGCACACCGTCATGGTGAATCTACAGTAGCATATCTGGATAAAATCCGTCAGGCTGTGAAAGGTATTCCCGGTACACAGATTATTGTGGATCAGGAGCAAGGCGGACCGCCGACAGGCAAAGAGGTAAATATCGAAATTATTGGAGATGATTACGATGAACTGATTGCCATTTCAGAATCATTGAAAAGATATATTGATACATCGGGGATTACAGGTATTGAAGACTTGAAATCAGATGTTGTTAAAAACAAACCTGAAATTGTAATTGA
>Ga0210397_10002503_pt1 | contig 11545 bp, 8 predicted proteins | sample IncBWH2OmetaG_FD_160126 | JGI IMG/M metagenome (GOLD analysis project Ga0210397, IMG submission 160126) | Forest soil microbial communities from Barre Woods Harvard Forest LTER site, Petersham, Massachusetts, United States - Inc-BW-H-2-O ...
CTGCTCGCGCGATGCGGTGTCCTCGATGCTGAAGAGCTTCGCGCCCAACGATCGCGCCGAAATGGTCAAGGACGGCAAGGTGGTGGTGACTTGCGAGTTCTGCTCGTCGGTTTATCAATTCACGCCCCTTGAAGCGGGGGTGGAATAGGGAGCGCGCCCATCAGCGCGTTTGCCGGCGCGCCGTACAGGAATTGCGCGCAGAGAAGCCAAGGCATTCTCCAACAACGATACTTCGCATAAGTCCTCCCTACCGCGCCGGGCATGTTTTCAACCTAAGAATGTGTCCAAATATCGATGCGTTGCCCGACGGGCAAATCACCCGGAAGCTGTCTAGTCTTCTCGGGAAAAATTTTCCGCTTTTCCCGTTGGGCAAATCATCTCTACAAGCTCGCCTGTCCCGCCTCGATCAGAGGGGCGTTTCGCGATCGTCACGAACGTGGAGCGGGATGCGGTGGACGCTTTGGCGCTTTTGACGAATGGCGCATGAGGCGGACGGCGAAGTCGTGTGGTCCTGACGCCCCGACGCTGGCGTCAAGTTCGCGGAAGGCAACTTTCGCAGGCGACGGTGGCAAGAAAGCCCGGTCGCCGGGGAGAGCACGAAGGAAACCGTTAAAACCATTGCGCGGGGAATGCCGGGTGTTTCCGGTGTCACCGTGGTGGACTTACTCGTGTGCTTTTTGTTTTTCGCACGCGAGACTGCGGGCGCATCGCGCGCCCGGCATTCCCTGCGCCCTCTGATTTTCAGGGGACGGAAGATTGAAGTAAAACTCGCGCGGAAGACGCGGCGAGATCGCGAAGGTGTGTTCTTAATTTCAAAGCCAGGAAATTTTCGCGATGTTCAGCCATGAGTTTGTGCTCTCCCGACGCTTGCGCGATGTAGCTTCTCCCGCAAGGGAAGAAGGAAGAAGAGAGCGCTCCGATCGTCACCGTCGGCGAAGGTGGACGATCATTCGCGGGGACGACGGGTTCGTCAATTCAACACCCGCTTGCCGTCGGGGCTGTCGAGCGAAAAGGTCGGCACGTCGATCTCGAACTTCTCGCCGCTTTCGTTCACCATCTGGTAGCGGCCGGTCATGAAGCCCGAGGCGGTCGGAAGCGGAACACCGCTGGTGTACTCGAAGCGTTCGCCAGGCGCCAATACCGGCTGCTCGCCGACCACGCCTTCGCCGCGAAATTCCTGCTTGCGGCCGGTAGCATCGGTGATGATCCAGTGCCGCGTGCGCAGTTGCACGGTCTCGGTGCCCGAATTGGTGATCACGATCGTGTACGACCAGAAATACTGGCGGTTTTCGACCGACGAGCGTTCCGGCAGGAAATTGGGTTCAACGGTGACTTCGATATCACGGGTAACGGCGCGATACATGCGGGTCGATCTTCCGAAATCAGGCGGCATCATATCCAATAGTTCGCGCCAAACCAATCGTCGAGGCTGCCGTGGGCCTTGCCTCTACCGGTGGTTCCTATCGTCGTTTCACCACAGTTCTCCCCTAAAGCGAGCGCGCCGCGCAACTTGCGTGCGGCGAATGGGCCTATACTATCTCGTGGGCCTATACTATCTCGCGTCGAAGCAGGCTCATGAACCGCTCGCCCAAGACGGTGCCAGATGACCTCAGTAGCCGATCGAATCGCCGGACCGCCGCTCGCGGCTGACGCGGACGTGATCGCGCAGGGCAAAGCGGCGGCTCAGGTCGCGGCACCGGCCGTGGCGTTGCCGGCGGCCGGCGAGCGCGAATTGCGGCTCGATCTGTTTCGCGGGCTCGCATTGTGGCTGATCTTTATCGATCACCTGCCGCCGAACATTCTGACCTGGCTGACGATCCGCAACTACGGCTTCAGCGACGCCACCGAAATCTTCATCTTCATTTCCGGCTACACCGCCGCATTCGTCTACGGCCGCGCGATGCGCGATGCCGGCTTCGTGGTCGCGACCGCGCGCATCCTGCGCCGGGTCTGGCAGATCTACGTCGCGCACGTGTTTCTGTTCACGATTTTCCTCGCGGAAATCTCCTACGTCGCCACCAGCTTCGAAAACCCGCTCTACAGCGAAGAAATGGGCATCATGGATTTCCTCAAGGAGCCGGACGTTACCATCGTCCAGGCGCTGCTCCTGAGATTCCGTCCCGTCAACATGGACGTGCTGCCGCTTTATATCGTGCTGATGCTGTTCCTGCCGATAATCCTCTGGCTGATGAAGCGGAGCCCCGATCTCACGCTGGCGCTGTCAGTCATACTCTACGCCATCACCTGGCAATTCGATCTCTCCCTGTCGGCCTATCCGAACGGCGTTTGGGTTTTCAATCCCTTTGCCTGGCAATTGTTGTTCGTGTTCGGTGCGTGGTGCGCGCAGGGCGGCGCGCAGCGGATGTCGCGGATTCTTGCATCGCCGATCACGCTGTGGATTTGCATCGCCTACCTGTTGTTTGCGTTCTTCGTCACGCTGACCTGGTACATGCCGCAACTGAGCTACCTGATGCCGCGCCGGCTCGAGCAATGGATGTATCCGATCAGCAAGACCGATCTCGATGTGCTGCGCTTTGCGCATTTCCTGGCGCTGGCCGCGGTGACGGTGCGGTTCATCCCGAAAGACTGGCCGGGGCTGAAGTCGCCATGGCTGCGGCCGCTGATCCTGTGCGGGCAGCACTCGCTGGAGATTTTCTGCCTCGGCGTGTTCCTGGCCTTCGCCGGGCATTTCCTGCTGGCGGAGCTCTCGGGAGGCGCCGGGTTGCACTTTGTTATCAGTATTTCCGGAATCCTGATCATGTCCGCCGCTGCATGGCTGTTTTCGTGGTACAAACACTCTGCCGACAAGAGTGGAACCCGGAGCAAGGCCACCAGCGGCAACGCCGATATGGCGGGAGGGGGCGCATGAACTCCGTCTCAGGGCCGATCCTGGGCTTGATGGTGCTGACCGGTCTTCTGACCGCAATGCCCGCGCGCGGCGAGGATGCGCCGGCGGCTTGCGAGGTGCCGGACTATCTGCTCGCAAGCGAAAGCACCCTTGGCAAGGTCGAGAACGCCGTCAAGAACAAGCAGTCTTTGGATATCCTGGTGGTGGGCAGCCGATCGTCGACCATCAACCCAAATGCCAATAGCTCCGAAGCGCCAGCCTATCCGGCGCGGATGCAGGCAGCGCTCAAGGAAAAGCTGCCATCCGTGGCGGTCAATCTTTCTGTGGAGATACAGGCCAAAAAAACCGCCGAGGAAGTGGCGGCCGGCCTGGCGAAGCTGATGGAAGGCAAAAAACCGACATTGGTGATCTGGCAGACCGGAACGGTCGACGCGGTACGATCGGTCGATCCGGACGATTTCCGCACTGCGGTAGACGACGGCATTGCTGCATTGCAAGAAGCCGGCGCCGACGTGGTTTTAATGAATCCGCAGTATAGCCCACGCACGGAAACGATGATTTCCGTGCCGCCATATCTTGATAATATGCGGGTGGTGGCGCAGCAACATGACGTTCCGCTGTTCGACCGCTTCGCCATTATGCGGCACTGGGCCGAGTCGGGAGAGTTTGACCTGTTCAGCGCGTACCATGGTGTTGAGCTGGCAAAGCGCGTCCACAACTGCATCGGCGTTGCGCTGTCGCAGTTCGTGATCGACGCCGCTCATCTCGGGCCGCCTCAGCAGAATTGAGGATCGATGGTTTATGTCCTTTGAGAGTTGCCTTCGCCCTTTTTGCCGAGCGACATTGCTGGCCGCATCCGCGGCCAGTGTGCTGTTGTTGACGCCGGCCGAAATCACGCGTGTGCGCGCGCAGGACGCCCGGCAGGTGGCACTATCCGATAATGCCAAATCCGATACGACCAAATCCGAAACCGCCAACTCTGAAACCGGCAAGCCCGATACGGCCAAGCCCGACATGGCCAAGCCCGACATAGCCAAGCCCGATATCGCCAAGTCCGATATAGCCAAGTCCGATGCGGCGAAGTCTGAGGTTTCCAAATCCGGCGATCCGGAGGCGGTTGCACCTGCGACCGAAAAAACCGACCAGGGCAACGTCGCTGCCGTCGACCAGGCTAATTCGCCACAGCCCAAAAGCCTTACCGAAAAGGCAATCGAAAAGGTGAAGCAGGTCGCGAAATCAGCGAGCGACATTTTCAACCGCGTGCCGTGTCAGTCACCGAAGGGTGCCCCGAGAACCATGGGCTCGCTGCCGCATGTGGCGGGCAAGCTCGCCGCCGGCGAGCCCGTACTGATCATCGCGTTCGGATCATCCTCCACCGCCGGCTTTGGCACCTCTTCACCCGAGTTCACCTATCCGAACCGCCTGGCGGCGCAATTGCACCGCAAATTTCCCAGCGCCGACATCACCGTCATCAATCGCGGCCGCGGCGGCGAAGACGCCCCTGAAATGATGAAGCGTTTGCAGGCCGACGTGATCGACGTGAAGCCTGATCTCGTGATCTGGCAGGTCGGCACCAACGCGGTGCTGCGCAACCTCGACCCGGGCGAAACCAGCAGGCTTGTGGCAGAGGGTGTTGCCCGCATCCAGGCCGCCGGCGCCGACCTCGTGCTGGTCGATCCGCAATATTCGCCGAAGGTCAACGAGCATCTGGAGAGTGCAAGCCAGATGGTGAAGCTGCTCGGCAAGGTCGCCCAGCTTCGCCATGTAAGCGTCTTTCCGCGCTTCGAGGTGATGCGGTACTGGCATGAGAGCCAGGCCCTGCCGATCGACAGTTTCGTGATTGCCGATGGCCTGCATATGAACGACTGGGGATATGCCTGCTTCGCCCAGTTGCTCGGTGACGACATCATCAGATCGGTCGGCCAGATCAAGCTCGGCGTCAACGTGCCGTCGAACGTGCAGACCTATCGGCCGATGTAGTGATGCTGCGCAAGACCAACGTCGTCCCGGCCAAGCGAAGCGCGAGCCGGGACCCATAACCTCAGGCGGTTGTTGCCCGACGAGTTCGAACGACGAGTCATCGCGATAACGCAGGCCTGTGGTTATAGGTCCCCGCCTTCGCAGGGACGACGGCAAGAGCTCACGCCTGTTCGAGCGCCGCGTGCAAATCCTCGATCAGATCGTCCGCATGTTCGAGCCCGGTCGAGAAGCGGATAAAGCCATCGCTGATACCGAGCTCGGCGCGCGCCTGCGGCGTCAGGCGCTGATGGGTGGTGGTCGCCGGATGCGTGACGAGGCTCTTGGCGTCGCCGAGATTGTTCGAGATCCGCGCGAGCTTGAGCGCATTGAGCGCGCGGAACGCCGCCGCCTTGCCGCCCTTGACCTCGAAACCGATCAGCGTTGACCCGGCGCGCATCTGCTTCTTGACCAGATCCGCCTGCGGATGGTCGGCGCGGCCGGGATAGATCAGCCGCGAAATCTTCGGGTGCTGCGCCAGCGTATCCGCCAGCGCTGCAGCGGTTGCGGTTTGGGCACGAACCCGCACGGCCAGCGTCTCCAGGCCCTTGAGCAGGACCCAGGCATTGAACGGCGATATCGAAGGCCCGGTCTGGCGCAGGAATGTGTGGATGTGCTCGGCGATGAATTGTTCCGACGCGAGGATGATTCCGCCGAGGCAACGGCCCTGACCATCGATATGCTTGGTCGCCGAATATACGACGACATCGGCGCCGAGGGAAAGCGGGCTCTGCCAGATCGGGGTTGCAAATACATTGTCGACAATCAGCCGCGCTCGGCCACGATGGGCAATCTCGGCGATCGCGCCGATATCGAGCACATCGAGTGTCGGATTGGTCGGACTTTCCAGAAAAAGGCTCCTGGTGTTGGGCCGCATCGCGCGTTGCCACTGGTCGAGGTCAAGCCCATCGACCAGGGTGGATTGAATGCCGTAGCGCGGCAAGAGATCCTCGATCACGTAGCGGCACGATCCGAACATCGCTTTGGCTGCGACCACGTGGTCGCCGGCCTTCAGCGGCGCCAGCATGGCGGTCGTCACCGCCGCCATTCCGGTCGCGGTAGAGCGGCCGGCTTCGGCGCCCTCGAACTCGATCATCCGCTGCTCGAACATCGCTATCGTGGGATTGGAATAGCGGGAATAGATGTAACCGCCGTCCTCACCCTTGAAACGCGCCTCGCATTGCTCGGCGGTGTCGTATACGTAGCCTTGGGTGAGAAACACCGCCTCGGACGTTTCGCCGAATTCCGAGCGGATGGTTCCGGAATGGACCAGCCGGGTCTCGGGGCGGTGGCGGGCGCTGGATGAAGCTGGCGCAGCAGACTTTGACATGTGACCTCCATCGTGACCACCGTTTGAAAATGGTCACAAAAAAACCGGCCTGGAAATTTCCGAACGGCCGGGATCACACTGTCCCCGGCCTGTTTAGCGATTTATTTAACGTGGCTGCAAGCCGGCCGGCCCAAATCACCACGGGATAAGTCATGCTGATATTCGCTCGCACCCTTTCCGTCAAGGCGGCCTTCGGCTAACCGGTAAAGTCGCGTATTTTCAGCGTCTGTTGGGGTAGATTTGACATTCGCTACCCAGCCGGCCACTGCCTCTCCAAGCATGGCCTGGTTATCCCTGAAGGACCGCAACCCGTGAGCTTCATGCTTCCGCCCGACGCCAGGGGAATACTTCCGGACCGCATGATCGCGGCCATGGCGGATTCAGGCTTGATCCTTCCGGCCTATCCGTTTGTCGAAAGCCAGATTCAGCCTGCAAGCCTCGACCTGCGGCTTGGCGACATCGCCTATAGGGTTCGGGCGAGCTTTCTGCCGGGGCCGGATGCCACGGTAGCCGAACGTATCGACGAACTGAAGCTGCACGAGATCAGCCTTGCCGACGGCGCGGTGCTGGAGACGAATTGCGTCTATATCGTGCCGCTCCTGGAGTCGCTCGCTCTGCCTTCGGAAATCGTCGCTGCGGCCAATCCCAAAAGCTCGACCGGGCGGCTCGACGTGTTCACCCGCGTGATCGCCGACGGCACCCGACGCTTCGACATGATCGGCGCCGGTTATCATGGTCCGCTCTATGCCGAGATCAGCCCAAAAACCTTTCCGGTACTGTTGCGCGAAGGTTCGCGACTTTCGCAAGTCCGGTTTCGTACCGGCGACGCAATTCTGAACGCCGGGGAACTCGACGCGTTGCACGTGCTGGAGCGGCTGGTCGACGTGGACAAGGCCGATTTGACCGACGGCGTGGCGTTGAGTGTCGACCTTTCGGGCAAGAACGCCAAGGGCTTCGTCGGCTATCGCGCCAAGCGGCACACCGGCGTGGTCGATATCGATCGTCGCGGCGGCTATGCGGTCGACGAATTCTGGGAAGCCATACCCGCGCGGGGCGACGGCAGTCTTATTCTAGATCCCGGCGAGTTCTACATCCTGGCATCGAAAGAGGCAGTGCAGGTGCCGCCGGATTACGCGGCCGAGATGGTGCCGTTCGATCCGCTGGTCGGTGAATTCCGCGTGCATTACGCCGGCTTCTTCGATCCCGGCTTCGGCTATGCCGGCGCCGGCGGGCAGGGCGCGCGCGCGGTATTGGAGGTGCGCTCGCGCGAGGTGCCATTCATCCTCGAGCATGGCCAGATCGTCGGGCGCCTTGTCTACGAAAAAATGCTGGTGCGGCCCAGTGCGATGTACGGTCAGCGCATTGGCTCGAACTACCAGGCGCAGGGCCTGAAACTCTCCAAGCATTTTCGGGTGTGATCGCGCTGAGCCGTCCACGCCGCGGCGCAGCAATATCGCTGCCCGGGCGAGATGCGTCTTTCGGTGGTCGCCCGCTGACTGTACCATCCGCCGAACAAACAACCGGCAAGGAAACAACGGGGACACTTCAATGGCCATGGCAACCACACACGGCACGTTATCCGAATCCGATCATAGCGCGCAGTTGCGCAAGGCGGTCATCGCATCGACCATCGGCACCGCAATCGAGTGGTACGACTTTTTCCTCTATGGCACCGCCGCCGGGCTGATTTTTGGCAAGCTCTACTTTCCGAACGAGGAACCGCTGACGGCGACGCTAGCGGCCTTCGGTACCTATTTCATCGGCTTCGTCGGGCGCCCGATCGGCGCCGCGATATTCGGTCACTACGGCGACCGGATCGGACGCAAGGCGACATTGATCGCAACCCTTCTGTGCATGGGTATCGCGACCTTCCTGATCGCATTCGTGCCCACTTACGCCTCGATCGGCATCTGGGGCGCGATCATCCTTACGGTGTTGCGGATGATTCAGGGCATCGGCGTGGGTGGCGAGTGGGGCGGATCGGTGCTGCTGGCGATGGAATGGTCGCGCACCCATGGTCAACGCGGACTGGTGGCCTCTTGGCCGCAATTCGGCGTGCCTTGCGGCCTGTTCCTGTCAAACCTTGCTGTCCTCGCATTCAGCCGGCTCACCGGCGACCAGTTCATCACCTGGGGCTGGCGGCTTCCTTTCGCGCTGTCGATCGTTCTCGTTGGCGTCGGATTGTGGATTCGCCTTGGCATCCTCGAGACGCCGGTTTTCCAGCAGCTCCTGGACAACAAGAAGATCGAGAAGACCCCGATCGTCGAGGTCTTCAAGAAGCATCCGAAGGAGATATTGCTGTCGGCCTTGGTGCGGGTGTCGGAGCAGGCGCCGTTCTATATCTTCACCGCATTCATCTTTGCCTATGCGGTCGGCACCTTGCACATGTCGCGCGATTTTATCCTGCTCGCGGTGCTGTCCGCCGCTTGCGTCTCGTTTGTCACCATTCCGCTATCGGGCCACATCTCCGACCGGATCGGGCGGAGGAAGATGTATCTGATTGGCGCGGCGACGGTGGGCGTGTTCGGCTTCCTTTATTTCGGAATGGTGGATACTGCAATTCCGTCCTTGGTGTTCGTCGCGATCGTGCTGTCGCTAATTCCGCATGACATGCAATATGGGCCGCAGGCGGCCTTGATTGCGGAAGCTTTTACGCCGCGATTGCGCTACAGCGGCGCTTCACTGGGGTATCAACTCGCCTCCGTGATTGCCGGCGGCCCGGCGCCCCTTATCGCAACTGCCCTGTTCGCCGCCTATCACTCCGGCTATGCGATTTCCATCTACATCGCTGTTTGCGCGGTCATAAGCATTATCGCGGCGTGGTTCATGCCTGACTACACCGGGCGGGACATTTCGATGGAATATGATGAAGGGAGAGGGAAATAGGTTTATCCAGGCTCATGCCGTCCCGATGAGCGGCGCGAAGATGCGCTTCTCATCGGCAGCGTTGTTTCATCGCCCAGCCGCCCTGACTGGCGCGGCCCAGTACGATGCATGGTCAGCGCATTGGCTCGAACTACCGGGCGCAGGACCTGAAACTCTAAAAGCATTTTCGCGTCTAACCTGTCGCGCGCTTAGCTAAAATCAGCCCGATTTGGTTGTTATCGATTGCCCATGACCTCCCGGATGTGGGACGGTCATCGAACGGCATTGGTGATTGTTATCCCTGGCGAGGGAACTATGCGCAAACCAACGCGAGTGCTGCCAGTCGCGACATCGTTGGTCGCGGGCCTGTTTTATTTGTCGAATTCGGCAATGGCGGAGCCGACACTCACCGGCGATGCACCCGGCAATGAGATTCGTATCGGAACCATCATGCCGTATACCGGGCCATTGGCCGCGTTCTCGTCGATCGGAAGGGCCGAGGCGGCCTATTTCGAAATGATCAATGAGCGTGGCGGGATCAACGGCCGGAAGGTGAAGCTGATCGCGTATGATGACAGTTCCGACCCGGCTGCGGCCGTCGAATACGCGCGCAAGCTTGTCGAGAAGGATGAGGTCCTGCTGGTTTTTGGAGCGTTCGGGACGCCGAGCAATCTGGCCGTTCGTCCCTATTTGAACGAGAAGCGGGTGCCGCACCTGTTTGTAGCGTCCGGTGATGATGCCTGGAACGCACCTGATGCCTTCCCCTGGACTATGGGGTGGCAGCCTCAATCGCGGAGGGAAGGTCGCATCTACGCCAATTACATCAAGGCGTATTATCCGGATCGAAAAATCGCGGTGCTGTGGCAGAACGATCAATTTGGAAGAGATATGCTCCGCGGCCTCGAAGAAAGTCTTGGCGATGGCGCCCGCATGATCGTGTCCGACACCACTTTCGACGTCTCCGACAAGATGATCAATACCCAAATCGATCTCCTGCACTCGTCGGGTGCGGAAATTCTCGTTTTCGACGGATCGCCAGCGGTCGGTGCGCTTGCGTTGCGACAGATGGCCGAAATCGGCTGGCAGCCGGTGTTCCTGCTCGACAATGCGTCCGCCTCGATAGCCAATGCGCTGCGGCCCGCGGGGCTGGAAAACTCGATCGGCGTCATCACGACGGAATTCCTGAAAGACCCCGGCGACCCCGCCTGGAAGGAAGATTCCGAAATGAAGGAATGGATGTCCTTCATGGACAAGTATTATCCGGAAGGCGACAAGAGCGACATCAACGCCGTCTTCGGATATGCGGCCGCAGCGACGCTGGTCGAGGTGCTCACGCGATGTGGCGACGACCTTTCGCGCGAAAACATCATGCAGCAGGCGGAAGGCCTGGATGTGTTTCCGGTTCCGCTGGCGCTCAAGGGCATCACGGCGAGCACAGGACCGAACGATTTTCGCCCGATCAAGCAGCTGCGCCTGGTTCAATTCGATGGCCAGAGCTGGCAACCGATCGGTGATGTGATCGACAGCGCCTTCCAGGAGAAATGAAGTCAGCGTGTCGCCGGCTTCGTAGCCGGTGTCACGCGCCAGATCGCGTTACCGACATCGTCGGCCACGAGCAGGGCACCCTTCTTGTCGATGGCGACGCCGACCGGCCGGCCCTGGGCTTCCCCGTCAGCGCTGAGAAATCCGGTCAGCACGTCCTGCGGCTTGCCCGAAGGCGCGCCATCGGCGAAGGGGACGAATATCACCTTGTAGCCGGACCGCGGCTTGCGGTTCCACGAGCCATGCTGACCGATGAAGGCCCCATTGGCCATCTCTGGCGGAAACAGATTGCCGGTATTGAAGGCAAGCCCGAGGGATGCCGTATGCGCACCCAGTGCATAATCCGGCGCGATCGCCTTCGCCACCAGATCGGGGCGCTGCGGCTGGACGCGTTCATCGACATGCTGACCGTAGTAGCTGTACGGCCAGCCGTAAAACCCTCCGTCCTTCACGGATGTCATGTAATCAGGCACGAGATCGTTACCGAGTTCGTCGCGCTCGTTGACGACCACCCACAGCGCGCCGCTTTGCGGCTGCCAGGCCGGGCCGTTCGGATTGCGCAGGCCGGAGGCGAACAGCCGCGATTTGCCAGTCGCGCGGTCGACTTCGAGCACCGCGGCGCGATTGGTCTCGGCGTCCATGCCGTTCTCGCCGATATTGCTGTTGGAGCCGACGGTGGCATAAAGCTTCGACCCATCGCGACTTGCCACAAGATCCTTGGTCCAGTGATGGTTGAGAGGGCCTGCGGGAAGATCGACGAGCTTGACACCGGTCGCGGCGATTTTCGTGTCGCCGGTGCGGTATGGAAATTTCATGATCGCGTCGGAATCGGCGACATAAAGGTCGTCGCCCACCAGCGCCATACCGAACGGGGAATTGAGGCTATCGAGAAAGACGGTTCTGGTTTCGGCAACCCCGTCGCCATCGGCATCGCGCAGAAGCGT
>Ga0210397_10002508_pt1 | contig 11533 bp, 10 predicted proteins | sample IncBWH2OmetaG_FD_160126 | JGI IMG/M metagenome (GOLD analysis project Ga0210397, IMG submission 160126) | Forest soil microbial communities from Barre Woods Harvard Forest LTER site, Petersham, Massachusetts, United States - Inc-BW-H-2-O ...
GTTAAGCCCGTTCCACTTATCGTCGTTGTAGCCAGTGCCTTTCTGGCCACTGCAATTTACGTCGTCGTAACCGCCGATTGACGCCAGGCCGCCGACTAGAACGGTCATTCTCGGGTCTGCATGCTTGACGCTTGTGAAGGCGGCCTTGACCATCGTATCATATATCGCTGGATTGGGAGATTCATTGCCCCAGAATATGCTAATGTTCTCTTCATTCCATAGTTCAATGCCCGCGGGGAGATAACGGGGAAGGTGCGGATATTTCCGCCAGAAGGCGCCGTCGGCTCCGTAACGTGCCGCCACTGCCGCAGCGAACGCGCCATAGGCGACTGGATTTCGTGGTGGTAGCCACTGCCAATTACTGCGCAACGTCGAAGCGCCACTCGCCCAGGCCGGACTGGTGTCGACGATCATTAGCACGTTTAGGTGATGTGATGCCGCCTCGCTGACGATTTCGTCAGGCTCCGTCCAATTGAACTGGCCCTGGGTCGCCTCGACTGATGCCCATCTGACTTCAACACGCAGGCTGGTAGCCCCGCCGTTCTCGGCAAGGCTGACGTAGCGGGCTGGGTCCTGCTGACCGATCACGTGAGCAGAATAGCCGACGGGCCCACCTGAGAACGTAGTGGAATATGGACGCACATTAACCCAACCCAACCAAACGCCGATGGCCACTAGGCCGAGGAGGATTACGATCCCAAGGCGCCGCCGCATAGCCATGCGTCGAACATAACAGCCTGAAGGCCAGCGGCACCGTTCCAGGTAGTCCACAATGGCGGTCGGCGAGGGCGAACTGGCCTGGATGCCGCGGACCCACTGACGGGTGCTGCGCACCTTGCACAACCCCGTTACGCCGCCGCGTTCGCCCACGGCTGCCCTCGCGGAACGACCAGCGCAAACGGCATGGACAGCTGCCAATAGCTGCCCCGCGACCAGTGAACCGCGCTGATCCCCGGCTCCCACCCGGATACATCACCTGGGAAACCTACGAGGCCAACCGGAAGATCCTGGCCGGCAACGCCACCCGCCCGCGGCACCGACCGGGCCGCCGGTCACCGCTCCGGTGAAGGCAAGCCCTCGGTGTCGGCCGTGTAGACAGCGGTGCCGGTGAGCTTGGCCGGACCATCCGGCCGGCGCAGGCCGCGAGCCACCGCAGTCACGACAGTCCACCGCACTCGACCCGATCGTGCCCAGGGCTCGCACCACGGCGCGCTGCGCCAGTTCGACCTTGAAAGCGTTGTCGGCCAGCGGGCGGGCGTCAGCGAACGATGCCGCCAGCACTGCGCGCAGCCGTGGCGTGTCGGCCAGCGACACGCCCAGCAGGGCGGCTTCGGCGTCGCCGAGGCGCCATGGCTGGGCCGCGACCCCGCCCAGCGCCAGCCGCGCGTCGGTGATAACGTCGCCGTCGCGGACGACGGCGACGGCCGCCGATACCATCGCGAACTCATACGAGGCCCGCTCCTGCACCTTCAGGTAGTGCGAGGCGCGGGTGTGAGGGCCGGCCGGTACCTCGATCGCGATGATCAGCTCATCGGGTTCGAGCACCGTCTCGATGGCTGGATCGTCGCCAGGCAGCCAGTAAAACTCGGTCACCGGCACCGCCCGCTCACCCCTCGGGCCTACGATCCGGATCGTGGCATCCGACGCGGCCAGTGCGACGGCGAAGTCAGACGAGTGGGTGGCCACACACGCATCGCTCCAGCCGAAGATCGCGTGAGTCCTGTTCTCCCCGTGCCGCGCCGAGCATCCTGATCCCGCAGTGCGCTTGTTGCATGCCAGCAGCACCTCGGCACGGAAGTACGGACAGCGGGTCCGCTGCATCAGGTTTCCGCCGAGACTGGCCATATTGCGCAGCTGCGGCGAGGCGGCACAAAGCAGCGACTCGCCCAGCACCCGATAGTCGCTGGCCACCACTGGGACGACGTCGCTCATCCGCGCCAGCGCCCCCAGCCGCAATCCGTCCGGCCGCACCTCGACGCCGTCCAGCGGCAGCTTGCTGATGTCGATCAGCCGCGCCGGCGCAGCGATACCCTCCTTGAGCCAGTTCACCAGCTCGGTACCCCCGGCGATCACAAGCGTGTCCGGATCTTCGATCGCGGCCAGCGCGGCCGCAAGATCCGATGCCACGGCGTAACCGAACGCCTTCACCGGCCAGGCCCGGCGCCGCCAATTGCCCCGCTGGCCGTTCCGTCGGCTGCCTCGCCGACAACCTCCATCAGCGCGGCGACGATCTGCGGGTACGCGGCGCAACGGCAGAGGTTGCCGCTCATCCATGTCCGGATCTCGTCAGCGGAACCGGTATGCCCCTCGGCGATGAGTGCCGCGGCCGACATCACCTGGCCCGGCGTGCAGTACCCGCACTGGAACGCGTCATGCTCGAGGAAGGCCCGCTGCACCGGATGCAACTCCCCGTCGGGGACCAATCCCTCGATCGTGATTACCTCGGTGTCCGCTACCGCCACGGCCAGCGTCATGCAGGCCAGCACCCGCCGCCCAGCTACGTGCACCGTGCAGGCGCCGCACTCGCCCCTGTCGCAACCCTTTTTCGTACCGGTCAGCCCCAGCCGGTCACGCAACGCATCCAGTAGCGTGACCCGCGGCTCCAGCACCATGACGTGCGCGCTGCCGTTGACCCGCAACGTAACTTCGCGCTCCTCGTCGAACCTCACATCGCGAATGTATCTGCCAGTGTGTCCGGCTGACCAGGAAGCCAGCGCGTATCAGCGAACGGAAACCGGGCCTACGCTGATGACAGACCAGGCACATCAGTACCGACTGCCTCCTATTGCACTTGCATTTAACGTGAGCCTCACAAATCGACCGTTGACTTAACTAAGACGGCGTGAGACATATACGTCATTTTGTGGAGGCAGGACCTCAATACCCAGCGTAGATTCGGGCATGCGGAGGAGATGACGAGAGCAGTCCTGTCACCGGGTCGTGAGAGGTGCGGCCGGTTTGCGCGTCTGCACGTAGGAACGGGCCGGTGAGAAGAATGCGCGAGCAGAAATTTGAGACTTCGGACATCGCACGACTCGTGCGGCGTGCCGCTGATGGGGACCCGCGGGCGCGGGAGCGCCAGGTGGATCAGGACGTCCGGGCTAGCATCCCAGAAGTCAAGCGGGTTGCCCCGCTGCGGGCAGAACCAGCGAGTACGGGATCGTGCTGGGCACGGTGGCGGTATGTTTCCTGTCTCGCTAAGGGTCCGCTCGGGCAGGGATGCACGTGACGCGGGGCACCTTGATCGACCTGCTGGCCGGTCACCAAGGGAGCGATACGGCCGCCGAGATGGGCGAGCAGCAAACGTCTTACAAGCAGCTCCTCGGCCTCACGCGCGCAATACGAGAACAGATTATGCGAAGCCCTGTCAGGCCTGGCCCGATCGTCATCGCCGACGGCCCGCGTGCAGGTGCGTGTGCGACCATTGCGGCCGCCAAGGCCCTAGGCCGAGAGTACGTCCCGCTGTCAGCTAATCAACCTGTTATGGGTCCAGTCGCCGGAGCCGCAACATCAAGACCGCAAGCCTTAGAGAAAAGGAACGGTATTTGAAGCGTCGATTCATTGCCTCCCGAGATGGCTCAACTGGTCGGCTTGACCTCAATGCTACCGTGGCTACAGAGCACCGAGACTCGCCGGGAACCGCGAGGCAGTTTGATTGGTCAACACGAACCCCTGAAGCGACATTCTACTATGCAACCCCGATACTAAGGCGTCACGGACCTTACGCTGGAGCCCTAATCCTCATTGCACTCATAGTGCCGGTCCACAGGTTGTGGGCTGTGCAGTTGCTACTCATCCCGCTACTGCTTATCACCCCGGGTGCTATCCTGCTGAAGGCTTTGCGAATCCCTCGCTTCGTTGTGTCTTCGTTCCCATTTTACGTCCCGTGCGCTTCACTGATAGTGCTGCTTGGCTCAGGCCTTGCGGTTGATTTGGTCGGGCCCTTGATCGGTGTGGCAGCCCCTCTTCGGCCGGGACCGCTGCTGGTAGGCCTTGAAGTCGTTTGTCTTGCGTTGCTTGCCGCGTCTCTAAACGCACCGCCGAGCGTGGCGATACGGTGGCACTGGCCTTCACGGCCAGCCCGGCTTGCATGGCCGCTCATCCTCCCGCTCCTGGCGGCGGTCGGCGCCCTTCGGCTTAATAACGGTCATAGTGCCGCTGCTGCAGTGCTTGCGATGTCTGCTTGTGTTGCCTTGCTCATCGCGGGCGTCATGCTTTCATCACGGCTCGACGAACCACTGCTCACCATGATCCTCTACGCCGCGGGTATCGCGATGATGTGGTCAATATCCCTGCGCGGCGCTTTCGTTCCCGGCTTCGACATTGCATCCGAGTACTATAAATTGCACCAGACCGTGCAAACAGGGATCTGGCATACAGCTCATCACGACGACGCCTACGGCGCGATGCTCAGCGTCACTGTCCTGCCGGCCGAGTTGCACTTCCTGTCCGGCGTACCGGATCTGCAGGTGCTCAGCGTCGTCTACCCGGCGATAGCCGCGCTGCTCCCGGTAGCAGTCTTCGGCCTCGCGCGAAGGGTCCTTTCCCGCCGCTGGGCCTTCGCAGCAGCCACCTTCGTCATTGTACAGGAATTTCAGGAGCTCCCGGCACTTGCGCGGCAAGAGATTGCCATGGTGCTTTTTGCCGCGCTGCTCGCAGCAATGCTAGATGCTAGGGTAAAGTGGCGTTCGCGATGGGCTCTAGTTGCCTTGCTTGGCCTGGCCATGGTGGTGTCGCATTACTCTACGGCCTACGTTGCAATTACGCTTACAGGGCTCATGCTCGCGCTGCAGTGGATATTGTCCTGGTTCCGTGAGATCCCCCGGGTAACCGGCGCAGTCGCGGTCGCATTTATCGCGGCCCTCTCGGGCGCGTTGATCTGGTACGGGCCGGCGACCAATTCCAGCTCTAGCCCAGAGCCGCTGTTCTCTACAATCCAAACGCGGGGATTTGACGTGCTTCCCAACCTGGCAAACGGACAAAGCTTTCTCTCCGCCTACTTGCAGGGCAATACTGCGCCGCCGATCTCAGCCGAGAAGTACGCGCAACTCGTCCACGCCTCCTACGCGTTGCACGGGCCCGGCATCACTCCACTCCCCGATGCCAGCCTCCCGCAATACGCGCTTCGCAACGTCCCGCCGACCCCTCCGGTGAGATGGCCCTTCGCCGACGGCGCGCTCAGTTCGCTCTATCTGGTCGTTCAGCAGCTTGCGAATGTGCTCTCTGCCATCGGAGCCCTGCTCATGGTGCTGCGGCGCAAGTTCTCGGTCATCACCTGGCAGGTTGGACTGCTCGCGTTCGCGGCAGTGTTGCTGCTCGTGGTGATCAAGCTAAGCGCTACAGTCGCGGATTTCTACAACTGGGAGCGGGCCCTTCTCCAGGCGCAGATGGTCCTCGCGATCACGCTCTGCTTCCCCCTGCAGCTCCTCGATGGCCGACGCAAGTGGCAGCATGACAGCATCCTCGCAATAGGTGTTGCTTTCTTTTCCGCGATCCTCATCTGCACTAGCGGTCTAGGCGACGTAGCTCTGGGCGGGGGGGTGGCGGTCGGAGCAACGAATATCAACCTGGCTAGCAGTGGCGAGGCCTTTAACCGCTTCTACGTGACGGCGTCGGAACTGGCTTCTGCCCGATGGCTCGGTCAAGCCGCCCAGCCAGGACAGCTGGTTTATGCCGACCGCTATGCGCAGCTCCGCCTTTTCGCGATGACTGGGAGCACTCTTAACCTGATCGGCGACGTGACCCCGCAGACACTCAATCGGCACGCATGGGTCTACGCTGACCGAACCAATGTCCTGGACCACTCGGCCGAGGCGCTATTCAATAATAGTGCAGTCACTTATATATTCCCGGCCGGCTTCCTCGATGCCAACTACGACCTGGTATACACGAATGGTTCCTCGGAGGTGTTCCACCGATGATCTCTATAGTAATTATCAGCAAAGACGAGGCCGGCCTCGATGACACCTTGACGGCCGTGACGGCTCATGCTCAAGCGCTCGGGGAATCAGCCGAGGTTGTCGTTGTTGACGCATCCGACGGCAGGCTCGATTATATCCGGTTGCGCCATCAGGCACAGGTAAGGTGGATGCAATTCGATCAGCCGCAGGGAATAACCATCTCCATCCCGCACCAGCGTAACGCAGGTGTGCGTGCGGCGAAAGGCGAGATCATCGTGTTCACTGACGCGGGCTGCCGGCCAGAGCCGGAATGGCTGGCACAACTCGTCAAACCCCTGCTCCAAGACGAGCATGTCGCCGCCGGCATCACCATCTCTCCGCCCGGGAACACCGGAGACAGCGTGGCAGACCGGCTGATGGTAGAAGGAACTCTGGCGAACCGCTATCTAAAAGAAGCCGCCAGCACTATCAATCTAGCCTTTCGCCGTGAGGTGTATGACACGGTCGGCGGGTTCGACGAGGGATTCGCCTACGGCTCCGACACAGACTTCAGCTGGCGTGTTACGGACGCCGGCTATCGCATCCGCGGCGTGCCTGACGCTATCGCTCTGCATGACACGGGAACGCTACGCCGCCAATTGCGGCGTTCCTACCTATACGGTAAGGCACGCGTGCGTCTTTACCGAAAGCACCGTGTCAGGCGGAGGCATATACTACGGAACGATCCCGCCGTTGTCGCGTATCCCGTTTTCCTGCTAGGGCTGCCGCTCACTTTTGTTTACCCTTTCTACCCGGCCCTGCTACTCATCCCCGCCTGGCGTAACCGCTCCGACGGAGCGGCCGGCGTCCTGAAGAACCTGACCTTCGGGGCCGGGGTCCTCGCGGAACTGGTAGACCGATGAAGATCTTGGTTCTTCCTCGCGATGCGAACCCTTACCAGAGCTTGCTGTACGGCGAGATGCGGCGCCTTGGCGTCCAGGTCACCTACCTCGGTGAGCTGACGCCGATACAGACACTCAATCTCCTGCTCCTGCCGCTCGAGGTGATGGCCCGGCGTCTCGCTGGAGCACGTGTGCTGCACCTGCACTGGGTTTTCGCCTTCACCCTCCCGGGTGCGCGAGGTTTTTCGGCCATGCGATGGGTGGCGCAGGCCTGGTTCCTCGTCGTGTTGCGGGTCTGCCGGATGCTCGGTGTGCATCTGGTGTGGACTGCGCACAACGTGCTGCCGCACGAGCCGGTCTTCGCCGATGACGTATTCGCGCGGCAGGCCTTGGTCGAGGCCAGCGACCTGGTGCTGGTTCACTCACAATCGACACTCGACGAACTCGCCGCACTTGGTGCCGTGCCGCGCCGGAACGCTGTCATCCCGCATGGCCCGATCAGTTCATCACCGACTGCGGGCTCGCTGCGCATGCCTGGCGCCGGTGACCGGCCGCGCGAATTCCTCTTCTTCGGCCGTATCAAGGAGTACAAGGGAGTCGACGACCTGCTGGCCGCTTTCCTCGCCATGCCCGATGACGTCGCGGCTCATCTCACTATCGCTGGCCAGTGTGACGACCCGAGGCTGCGGTCGCGCCTATACGCGCTCGCTCGAAGGGGCGGCGCGAGAGTCCGGCTGCGTCTTGAACATGTGCCCGGCGGTGAAGTGGCGCAGTTGCTCGGCGACGCTGATGTAGTCGTCCTGCCCTTCCGGCGAGTCAGCACCAGCGGAAGCGTGATGCTCGCACTCTCCCATGGCAGGCCGTTGATCGTACCGGACCTCGCTGGGCTGGCCGACCTCCCGCATCAGGCTGTCCTCCGCTACGACGGCGACGTCGCCAGGCTTGTCGATGCCCTGGTCAGCCTGGCGTGTGCCGATAACGAGGCGCTGGCCGCGATGTCGGCTGCTGCCCGCAATTATGCGTCTCAGACGACGTGGCAGGAGATCGCGGAAAGGACGGTATCCGAAGTGTTGTCTGTTCTCGGCGACCTGTCGCAGGCTGGCGCATCTGGTCAACCGCTCAGGACTCCATGAAGTCGGTTACCCTGGCTGCCAGCTTCCAGTCCCGGGTTGTCGTACCGCTGCGGGACGTTCTCAGCGATGCCCTGTACCGCGGTTCCCTAATCTTGATCGCGAACACTGTCGCTACCTCGGCCATCGGGTTCGTCTTCTGGTCACTGGCCGCTCACCGCTATCCTGCGTCCGCAGTAGGGGTGTTCTCAAGTGTCACATCTGCGGCAGCCCTGCTAGCCGCTATCGCGGCGCTCGGGTTGCCAAACGTGATAATCCGTCATATCGCCAGTGCTGAGAATGCACGCGAACTGATGATCGTGGCAGTCACGGCCATCGTCACGATCGGCACCGCATTGTGTCTTGCCATCGTTCTTGCGCTCGGGCCCCATCTGCCTCCCTCGCTGGACCTTCAGCAGCGCGGCCGAATGGCGGTACTGGTGACCTCTCTGGTGATTTTCACCGCCATTAGCACCATTCTCGATGTCGGGCTGGTCGCGACCCGGTCGAGCCACGATGTGCTGATCAAGAATCTCGTGGGAAGCATTGCCAGGGTCACCGCAATGCTCCTGCTGGTCAGCTTCGCATCATCGGGGCTGCTGATCGCCTACTGCCTGGGGCTCGGACTGACCGTTGTGATCGGCGGTGCTTTGCTCGACCGCCAGATTCGGGGGAAAAGGGTTAGGTTCGGGGCAGTTCAGGTACTGCGGAGTCACCTGTCGCTTACGTCCGGTAATTACCTAGCCACGGTCATGGGAATTCTGCCGGTAAGCATCGTGCCGCTCGAGATATTCGTGGTCCTTGGTGCCGCTGAGACCGGACGGTTCGCTGTCGCGTTCCTGGTATGCGGATTCCTCAACGTCATCCCGTCCACGGTGGCGCAGGTCCTGTTCGCGGAGGCGTCGCGCGATGGAGCGTCGCTCCGGGGGCAGCTACGGAAGGCGATCCGCGGAGTGTACGGACTTCTGCTACCGGCGATAGTCATCGTGATCGTGGCCGCACCCTTCATTCTCGGTCTGTTCGGTGCGGCTTATGCGACGGCGGCGACCGACTGCCTCCGGGTCCTTGCGCTAAGCGGGCTGTTCACAGGCGGAACGTACCTCGTTGACTCACTGCTCATCGCGCGCGACCGGATCGCAGCGTATGTCTTCATGAACGGGGCGAACGCCGCTCTCGTGCTCGGCTTCGTAGGAATACTGGCGCGGCGCGGGCTTACCGCCGCAGCGGTTGGCTGGGCACTGGCTCAGGGCTTGTCCCTCCTGCTTGGGATGGTCGTGCTCGCGACGGCTAGGTACAGCTGGCATCGCAAGCGGTCGCCGGCGCGCCCCAGCAAAGGCACCGTAGTCCCCCGACCGTGATCGACAACCGTGATCGGTGATCTCCTTCTGACCCGCAGGCCGGGGGAACTGCTGGCGACATGGCCCATTCCGACAGGCCGCAAGATCGAATTCACCGCGGATCTGAATCAGGTCAGGGTGGTGGGTTACTTTCCCGCAGGGATTTTGAACTTCGAGTCAAGTTGCGGCGTGTGTGACGGCTGATGACTGGCGCATGCTGACTGGTGATTACTAGAGCAGCGACTAATGACCAGACTCGGGAGCGGACACCGCATAGCGTCGCCGCAGCTCACCGACGGCGCGCTTGGCCAGCGGCCGCCCGTGGGCGAATGCGGCCCAGCGCGCCCGTCCCACGGGACCGGGGGCAAAGGCCTGAAACAGGACTCGGTCATAGGACTCGGTCGCCCATCGGAGCTTGTAGGCATCACCGGCGCCTAGGAACTCGTACCGCCGCAGGCCGACCGCAAAGGCCCGCTCCAGAGTGGCGTGGATCAGCAGACGCCCAGGTGACTGGGCGCGAAAGGCCGGATCGAAGCCCCCCTTCAGCGGAAAGTAGGTCCGATCGTCCTCCAGTGCGAGGTGAAAGGCGACCGGACGCCCGTCGAGGCGCAAGAAGATCAGCCGCAGCCGCCCGCCGGCGGCCGCCCAGCGGGCCACTTCGGTATAGAAGCGCACGGTCTGCGGTGCGGAGGTGATCGCCGTCCCGGCCGTCCGCTTCCAGCCCAGGCTCTCGACGGCCAGCGCCTCGTCGAGATGAGCGGTGTCGTGTTCGACGTCCAGCGCGACCCGGCCCAGCTCCTCCAGCCGACGGCGGCAGCGCCACAGGTCGCGGCGCATGTTGCGGCCCAGGTTCCGCTCGTATCCCTCCCAGTCGCCTTCCACAGTGACGAAGGGGGAGCGCTCGAGCGTCCTTTGCAGGCAGCGATACCCGGCCGTTTCGGCAACCCCGGTGAACTCCTCCAGTCCGGGTCCGAGGGCGCCCAGGAACCCGAGGGAGACTTGAGCCGGGCGCCGGGCGAACAGCCGGCCGAGCAGCGCCGCGCCCGCGGCCCGATCCTCGCACAGCAGGCCAAAGTGCGGGCTGTGGCAGTTGCTCGGCGAGCTGACGGCTCCGTGCCTATGACGGACGGGCAACAGGGCGCGGACCCGGCCCTCCCCTTCCTCGCGCAGAACCTCCAGGCGCCCGGCGCCGAAGGCGCGCCACCAGGCCTCGATCCAGCCCGGTCTCAGGAAGGGCGCCGCACCTGTGCGATCGGCCAGCCGCTCCCAGTCATCGCGCAGGGCCTCCACGGTTCCGGTGCTCGTCCCCCGCCGCCTGCGCCCGCGACGCGGATCCATGCCCGGTTCGGCGTCCGCTGCAGGGCTCAGTTCGTCGCCGAATCCGCGCTGCGCGCACCCCGCGCCGGGCGCAGGGCCGCCAACCGGCGCTGGGAGCCGCGCGCGGCCAGGAACACCGCCTCCTTGGCGCGGTCGCGCGGGAGGGAGACGCCTGCCGGCGTCGGATGGAGGTGGAGGCGCCGCCGCATCAGCGAGTTGACCCGGTGCACGCGATCGGCGCGGAGGCTCTCCCGGCTACGGAAGGTGATGGAGAGCGACACCGAGGCCCGCGGACCGTTCTGAACCCAGTGGGGCATGAAGGACGGGACATAGACCCCGCGGCCGGGATCGAGCCCGAACACCTTGCCGTCGGACGGCAGCGACCGCAGGTTGCGGTGATCACCGTCGTGGTAGCGGTCAAGCTCCCGCCGCTCCACCTCCGCGGAGGGGAAGGGGCAGACGTTCATGTCCTTGTGCCCGCGGATCTGGAGCAGGAAGTTGTGCTCGGGATCGAAGTGGATCGGGGTAACCGCATTGGGCGCGGACAGGAAGAGGAAGGCCTCGCGCTGCAGCGCCCGGCCGGCACCGCTGGGCAGGTAGGACTCCGCCTCGTCCAGGCAGCGATCGAGCAGAGCCTTGTAGGCCGGATCCCGGTCGAGGTACCAGAAAACCATCCAGCAGCCATTGTCCTCGATCCCGCGCACCATCTCCGAGGGCGGAAGCTCAAGTTCCGGCGCGCCGCCCGGCATGATCATGGGCAGGTCGGCGCTGTGCCGCTCGACCCGCCCCGGAAAGCGGTCAGCCAGCTCGGCGATCGCCTCCAGCGACAGCAGCGGATCCTCGGCTAGCGTGTGATCCACAGCGACCGGACGCCGACCAAAGGCCGACGCGAAAGTATCACGATCCAGCCTGAAAACCGGACCGGCAGCAATAACGGACATGTGCTCACCTTACCGAGAGCAGCTCAGCCTGACTAGCGCCTTGACACG